>UEXM01000006.1_pt1 | contig 316126 bp, 399 predicted proteins | sample 1796661 | NCBI WGS metagenome assembly UEXM01 (sample SAMEA4772469, study PRJEB27181) | metagenome | reverse complement strand
CCGAGAGTTTGTACTGAATCGTTTGCTATCACAGCATAGGCTGCGAATATGAACCCAAGAAAGGCCCATAAGGTGAGTGCTTCCATAATTTTCTCCTTTGCTTGACGGCTTTACCCCGTCGCTCACATTAGACTATTATTTACAAAAGAGCGTTAGATAGAATATTAAAGTTTTGTTACAAGTCTGTAGATATCTTCCCAATTCTTTACAATGGGATAGTGAACATCAGCCATCATGTTGTGACCGTGTTCCATAAGTAATGGCTTCAATCCATACTCAAGTCCAACATCCGCGTTTTCTGGTTTGTCTTCAATCCACCAACATCCTGAGTTATTGTACTCACGAAGTGCATCATGCTTGTCTGCGCCTGTGTCCAAGCACAGAACTTTAGAAAAAGCAGTTTTACCAAACATTTTTTGAAGATTCATTTCACGCAGTTTGCCTGCATTTTGGTCAAGGCTGAGACTGGTAATACAGTGAAATGTAAAACCATGTTGCTCGTGCAGTCTTTTGACCCAGTACATGGCATCACGCAAGACCGGGAGGAAGCCTATCGCAGCACTTTCATTAAAGGTGCGTATCAGTTTGCGAACTTGCTCCTTGCTAATACCATAGCGTAGAGACATATCGTATTCATACTGATAACCATCAGTAAGTTCGAATCCGTGTTCTTGCATCCAGACGTTAAAGGCCCACTCCCAGTCTAATAGTACGCCATCGACATCTGTGAGTATTGTTTTTTGATATTTCATTTATGCTCCTGTTTTCTTATTATGCTTTATTATAACATATACAAGAGCAGTTGTCAACCTAAATCTGCGCTAGTTCTACCATTGTTGCACTTAGATTGATCTCAGGATCTGCCACAAAACTGTGATTGACCAAGCCATTTTTAATAATCACAATAGCACTGTCTTGTCCTTCTTGTGAGTCCGAAAACAGTTCCAAGTTGTCATACATCCAGCGAAACACATCTTCCATTTCTTCTGGACGCACTGTGCTGCACATTAACTTCCTTGCTTCAATGATTTTGCCTGCTTTAAACAGTTCAACTGCACTGATGCGCCAGTCTGCACTTGCACCTTCATCACCCTTGGGCTTGGCCAGTTTACTATCCTGCGAATTCATTTGACACAGATTTAAGCATTTACGCAAATCTGGATATGTGCTTCTTACATAAGTGTCCAGTGTGTCAAGATCAAATTCAACACCTTCTTCTACCAACACAGTTGCAACTCTTGCAGTAAACTCTGTTAGGTCAACACGTTCAATGTGGAAGCCTTGGCAACGTGAATGCAGTGCAGGAATTACTCTGTTGGGATAGTTGCAAGTCAGTATAAACCTAGCACTTGCATGATACGTTTCCATCACACCACGCAATGCTGCTTGTCCGTTTGGTGAGATATAATCAGCCTCATCCAGTAGTACAACCTTGAAATCACCAAATGGCATGGTTTGCACAAAGCCTGTGATCTTGTCACGAATAGTGTCAATGGAATTTTCTCTTGATGCGTTAATTTCTAACACATCATAGCTGTCAATTTCCAACTGATTGATCAAGATCTTTGCCAGTGTTGTTTTGCCAACACCAGGCGCACCACTAAACAACAAGTGCGGAATAGCACCTGAATCAATCCAACTTTTTACCTGTGACTTTTGTTCATTGTCGCGAAACACATAGCCGTCAATGTCTTTAGGGCGATACTTTTCAGTCCACAATTGTTTCATTTGTAACTTCCATCTAAGTTGTAGTGCTTGGCATTATATAGGAAAGCCCCTAAGGATGTCAAGACTCCGTACTGCTTGCGTAGTTGTTTGTACCATGCCAAGTAGTGTTTAATCTCTTGTAATATATTTTTCAATTGTTTGACGCAGTTCTCTAAGGTTGTACATCTGCATGCCTGTTAGCACAAGATACACTACCACTAATCCTATTAATAATATGTCTGTCATAACTACTCCTATCATTGTTTAGAGTATAACAGATGTACAGTGAGATGTCAATGAGAAAGGCTATTCGCCTTTGTAGAATTTGCTCGATTCTGGCATGCTGTTTGTGCCAATGCTGACTGCATCGCTAAGTGTATCGTCATTGCCTGGGTCTTCGTCACTGACCATGAGCATATCTTTGGGATCAACTTTGCGGATTACAGTTTCACCATCATCGTCTTGAATCTTGTATCCGCGACTCCAGCGTCCATGTGCAACCATTACATACTGCCCAGGAACAACATCAGTTTGCTCTGGACCAACTGCATACACTTTGCCCCAGCGTGGACGAATGCCATGACCTTGTCCATCATCGTTGAGCAGAATAATACCGCTTTGTAAACTACGCTCGCCGAATATCATGTCTTCCACAATGACATCACTGTGTAGAGGTTTAAATCCGTTACGACTGATTTTGACTGCATTAATGTTTTGTGTATTGGCCATTATATTTTTCTCACTCCAGCTTTTTCTTGTGCAAGTTGTCTTGGGGTTTTTGCTTGTTCTTGTTTAACAGTTCTGGCTCGTGCAATAGCATCAGCAAGTCCGCCAGCAGGTAATGGCGGCGACACACCAATTACAGATTCATCTACAACTGGCGTTGCTTTAGAAACTTTAGGCTTCTTGGCCTTTGGTTTTTTAGAAGCACTATTGTCAACTGGCGCTGGCATAACATCTTCAACTGCCCGGCGGCTTGTTGGTGGAACCTCGTCAACTGGCCCGATCTGTTTGTTGTACTGACGTTTGGTCTGCTGTACTTTGCTATCAACAACTTTGCCTTTGTTGTCAATTCTGTCACCGCGGGCATTTACGCCCATATTGCCAACTGCTCTGACATTTTCATTTTGCAACAACAATGCGCCGAGGTCAACCGCCTTGCCTTGCGATGTTCGATATGTGCGTTTTGGTGCCATGTAACACTCCTATTCTATGCGTACTTTATATTTATCTAAGGAATTCGGTGGGGTCTAAATCATAGTACATGCTGTTAACTCTGTGTACCCCTAGCAAGTATAACACATAACTGGCCACACTGGATCCTCGACCAACACCCCAAATGATGCTATTGGATTTCATTGTGTCTACTAGATACTTGAGATACCGTAACAAGTTAAACAAGTCACGTTCTTGGAACAACAACAATTCTTGTGCTGCACGTTGTAGTTCAGCATCAGTCTTGCAGCAATCAATAATGTGTGCTGCAATGTCTAACTGTTTGTATTCATCAGGCATCAACCAGTTTTGTTGATTGCGCTTGTCGTATTCTTGTACATTGATATCTTCAACAGTTTGTGTGCAAAACTCTACATCAACACCAACAGGTGTTGTTACTGTTTGATCCACAGTGATACCAGAGATGTTTTGATCGCTCATTATGAGATCCACTACATCTTCTATATTATATACTTGTTCGCCAAACTTATTTTTTATCATTGGGTTTGAATTCTACAACATTTTCTGTAACTGATTCTTCTGGAAATATATGTCCGTCAACAATGATTTCAACTTCTACTTCTGGTTCATCATCGTCTTCGTCGTCCCATTCTAGATCAACATTTTTCCAAGTTGTATCATTTAGTGTTACCACTTTGCCTTTTTGTTTTCCAATAGCACAGGTTGGATGACTGCCGTGCCACCACCCTTCGTCGTCAAACGGTCCTATCTCTTCGTCATCGTGATGCAGATATGTGATACCGCCGCCGGCGTCACTGTGCAAGTTCAAATCTGATATTTGTATTACATCTTCAATAACTGCATTTAACTTTAAGTATAACGCAAGACCTACAATTTGATCAACCGGTTCGGTAGGAAAGCCAACGCACTGCATCCCTGCTGCTTCGTATGCAGCAATTGCGTCTGTTTCTGTTTGGTCAATGAAAATGCTGTTACAGAATTGTTCAAATATGATATACTTTACCCGAGCTAATGCAATGTTTTGATCATAACTGTTATTGCTTACAGTTACCATTTGCATGTCTACATGATAGCTGTTCATAATAATACCGTCGGGTGTGTGAACTGCTGCATAAAATTGTGGGTTGAACCCTAACCGTACATAGCTCATGATATGTTTATTTTATCCTCAAAATCGTCGCCGGCACTGCGCTTACGCTGCTTTTCCGACAGTTTGTTGCGGTATGTTTCAAGTGCCATTCCTACTTGATTGGTTAAGTGGGAGTTGCCCAGTCTCATACTTGCGTAATACTTTTTGTTAAGTTCAGTAATTTTGTCAATGATGTCACTTTCGGACAGCTCGTCAATGTTACCAATTAACGGATGTTCCACTAGAGATCGCCTGCTTGTCTGTTCTCTGAGTAATGCACATCAAAACTTCCGCCGGGATAGCGTTTTTCTAATTTGCGTACATTTTCTTCAATAACATCATTGGGATCAATGTTGAGTGCGCGGCAACTGTTAATCCAGTACCACATGATGTCTCCCAATTCACGTTTTGCATGGAACTGCGTATCTTCATCCATGGGTTTGCCTTGAAAGATGCACTTCTTTACAATTTCCATAAACTCGCCACCTTCAGCACTAAGTCCAACTGCACCAGTCAACAACAGTGCCATGTTAACACCACTAACTGCTTCTAGTTCAGTCATTGCCAGATGCATTGCTATTGTATCATTGCTTTGTTCGCTTGTTACTGTTTGAACAAATTCTTTGTAACGATTTAAATCTACTTGTGTCATAAAAACTCCTCTACACTTTACTAATTATAGCGTAGAGGAGTCAGTATGTCAATAATTTAATTTACCGTTATCCAAACGCAGCGCCGTTGTTACCAATGCAAAACCATTTGCTATTGATATACATAAGTGTTACTGCTTCGCCAATGTCGCTGAATGTAATAATACCTGTGCCTGATGCTTTCCATCCTGCATTAGTCACTGTGGTTACCATATCACCGCCATCGCCTAGCATAGCAAGGACTTTAACTTGTCCTTCAACACCTGCGGCTAGTGTGCTTGTTTCTGCACCGCCTGTTGTAAAGTAACTGGTAGTCTTTGCTAAACTGGCTGCACCAGATGCGGCTAAATCTTCACTGCCTGCAAGCTGTATTGGATTCATCAGTCTGTTGCGTGGGCGTGTTAGTTCACTTAGGTAAATTGTTGTTCCACCGTCATCTGTGTGGAATTCAAACTCATAGGTGCCAGTTTCGTTAAATGTAATTACATTTGAACTGATGCCTTGGATGCCGGCTACACTCTGTGCAGAACCACTTGCTCCAACTGTGGCTGGAAGTGTAACAGTGTGTGCAATGTTGGCAACATTGATTCGAACATTAAACCAACTTGCGTTGCCGCTTGCTGGAATATTACTAAATGCCAGTGTAATTGATCCAGATGTAGTAACAGTATACCACTGTCCTGCACTATAATCAATTGCTGTTGAACCAGTTACTGCACCAAGTGCAATGCGTGTCCCGCGAAAACCTTGTGTTTTTGCGTTTTTGATTAGTCCGCCTGCCATGTCGTTGTCTAATGTTGTGCCGGTCAGCGCACTTTTGAAGATACCTTTTGCTTGCAAATCATCAATTTCAGTCTCTGCATATTCAAAGTTTGTTTTGACGTTTGTAAAGTTATCACGAAAGCCCTGGCTGTCGTTATCCTGCCCAGCAATAGGGTAGGTGGTATCGATATTGTTGGGGTTGATGTTGCTTGCCATGTTTCTCTCTTTTTATCCTAAAATATTCGTCTTGGGGAATACGAGGTATTTATCATACTTGTCCGTCTTGCCGTAAACATCCACAGGGCTAGTAAACCTCAAACTGTTGCCATCAAATGTGGTTGTGTTTCCTGCACCAACAAAATATTCATTATACGTTGTTGGGTCGTTAGTCCGTGCAAGTCTTAGTGCTGGCTCAAAAATAGTTTGGATGCGTGTTTTTGCAGTACCATCTTCTAACGTATCAGCTCCGAATTTGGCCGCATCAAGTGCATCTGCGGCAGTAATAACACCACTTTCGTTGAAGTCGCCGTTGGCAAATCCACTCGTAACAGCATTTGCAACTGGACTTAAATTATTGGTGAGGCCAACAGCAATTCCAAGTATAGCAGTTGATATTGCAGTCCAGTCAACGTAAAAGTCGACATCAAACGTTGTGCTAAGTGGTGGACTTGGATTCCAGTTGCCGCCGTCTGTTGAGTCTTCGTTTGGTACCCAAGCGGCAGTTAGTTGATTGTCCAGGATATATCTATCACTGATGAAGTCTACTCTGTTTAATATTTCGCCAAACTGTGTGCGTATGTTGTAACTGATTCGGTCACTTTCACCAGGTTGTGCATAGCAAATTACCCATGCCTTGGTAAATCCTAACACTCTGCCGTCTGTTTGCTTTGTGGTCATCCACAGCGGAAGTACTGTACTTTGTTGTCCTACTACATCAATCACTTGATCTCTCATATTGATCAAACTGTTTGGGTATACAGTAGTGAAAGTGGTGGAAACTGTGCCATCAGGGTTATCTACCCACGAACCGTAATACAATATCAAACTGTCAAGATGTTGTTCCAGTGAGAAATAATCCGGACTTGCCGGTCCAACAGGGAACTTGCATGATGAATCTTCATTGCTAGGATTGAATACATCCAGTGGATGTTTAAGTGCATACGCATAGCAACAACAAATCTGATGATTTTTTGCAGTTTTTACAAGGTTATCAGGATCAGTGTAAGGAGCATCAAATAACACTTCTTGTGCTACTGCTATATATTGTAACCATGATCCAGGTATCATTGGCACAATATCATTTTTGTTTGTGAGTCTGTAGAAAGTGTTGCCCAGCATGTTGCCGTCTTTGTCTTGAAGAGCATTGAAATAGTCGGCGTATTTTTGATTGCCCACTGTTGGTGATGCGCTTACATATCCTTCAATGCGGTCAAACTTGTTAAAAGTTTGTGCATAATTGGTTATAAGTGTGCTGATTGCACTGCCAAGGCTGTGTCCGCCAATTTTGATTTTTGTTTTAGTGGTGTTGTTTAGTGCATCAAACAAACTGATACCTGGGACATCTGCAGGACGCTCTTCGCCTTTTGGACCAAGCCCTTTGTAAGCAATAGTAAATCCGTTGTGTGTTTTGCCTTTGCCAAATCCAGCAATTGGATTGATAACTTTGGCTGCCATGGTGTCGATCTTGCCATCATATTCATTTTGTGTACCACGCATCACAATGTACGCAGTATCACCGTATTCGATTAGCCATCCAAAAGGAGCAATACTGCGAACAGTTTTCTTCTTCTTACCTTCAGGATCAGCTTTATCATCCACTTCAACTGTGTAATCACACCATATTATGTCATTGGCTGTTAGAGCTGCTAACTGTGTTTTAAATTTGTCATATCTAAGCGGCTCTTCCATGTTTACAGGACATTGGTTACTGGGAGTCCAGTTGAACACATCGTTTACTTTGGGATTTGGAATATACTTATCGCCAGTCCATATTGGAGCAGGGTCTCCAGGTTGTCCATCAGCTATCCAATCTTTTGCCATCTGACTTGCAATGTTTGCCAACATGTTTAGGTCTCTTGACTCTTCCAAGTAAGCAACACTCATTTGATCCAGTGCAGTTACATTTGCATCTGCAACGTTGCCGTTGGTGAAGTTGTCTTCAAACAATTGTCGTGCTTCAGTGGCTGTTTCGCTGTACACTGTTGCAGGATAAGGAAGTGTGATACTTTGTGCTGGACTTTGTCCTAAACTATTCACTCCTGTGTCAACAATGTCGCTGTAAACAACTTCGTATTCAACAGACCCGTCGGGATTGAGTGCTTGTGCTGTTTTAATAGGTCCAAGAATAATCTTTTTGCGAAAATGGTTTTTGCTTAATGCAAGTAAGTATTCGTCAAGTGTAGCAGTGTCTAAACTGTATGCATGATTGTATACCACATCTTTAGCCACACCAAAATAGGGATCATCAGGACGATATACACGACTAGGAGGAATGATATCTGTGTCTTGTAAAAGGCTGTTTACAAAATTTCTATCTGCTTGATCCGGCATGGCTTTGATATATAATCCATTATATGGTGAGTTGTATGCTCTGTCAACTGTGATACGGAACTTTCTGCTTACACTGACCAGGCCATCACTGCTATATGCAACCACAGTGAAGTCAAAGGCTTTATCAAATGTGGTTTCAGCGTTCTCAAGCCTTGTTGTGGTATTTTTGTCAAATGTGGTTGTTCCTCCATCAATTGCAAAGGTATTAAAACTTACACGTCCGGCAATTTCACCGCTAGCCAAAAGTTGCAACCCTTGTGGTAGCAAGTTGTACTGCCCTGGTGTGCTTGGATAGCTGCCAGCTTTTAGTTTAAATTGTAAAAAACGCCCACTTGGATTGGTTGCTTTAACAGCCAGCATGCTGGTTTCGCCGTTGTCTATTGTGCCAAGACTGTATATTGGATCATTCACATCTCTGTCTGGAATCAATGTGCCGGTCAGCCAAGTAACTGAACTTTCAATACTGCCTATAACCGACATCGTATAGTTATAAGGTTCGCTTACAACTGCGTTGTTGTCTTTTTTGTAAATGGTGATAGCAAAACTGTAGTCTTTTTCTGTTGCACCTTGATCTGGGAAGAAGCCAGTTAGCCAACCTGTGAATCTATCAAATACCAATCCAGGGGGAATGTCACTTGAATCTCCTAATGCAATTTCAAATTCAAATGCGTCTCCATCAAGATCCAATCCTAGAATTTGGTATGCAAAGAAATTGTCATGTCTAAACAGGCCAATAAATCCTGCTGCATATGGTGGATCCGCTGCTGGGAAATTTGTAATAAGTGGAGTACGCTGTGGCGACAGATCTGCTGTCAACACTTCACTGTCTGCTGTAAAGTCTGTGGTGTCTGCGGTTAAACTGTCGCGACTGCCCACATACATTGAAAACGTTCTTAAATTTTGATCTTTACCATCTGTAATGCTCAGTGTAAATTCATAGGTTTTGTTTATACTGCGAGTAGAAAAATCAAACGGATACAAATCCCATTCACTAGCATCAAATCCTGAAGTAGCATCATCAGGCAAATTGCTTACTGGCACTATATATCCTGATATCACACCAGTTGTAGGATTGATAGTTAATCCGGGTGGTAATTCTCCGTTGTCAACTGTGATTACCACAGTATCGTTAGGATCTTGATCAGTAAACCCAATTGTAATATTAATTATATCACTGTCAAAAAATGTGCCTAGCGACCCAGCTGGTGTAGTAAATGTTGGAATATCTTGACCAGTAACAGTTAACTCAAATGTTCTGTCGTTAATTTGACTATCAACTGTACTAGTAGCTCGGACTGCAAATGTTGATGTTACGTTTTCAGAAACTTCAGTTGGTACACCCTTGACTCTAGCATATGCCAGCGGTACACCTTCAATGCTACCGTTTTCTGTTACTTGAATACCTTCAGGAAGTTTGCCAGCTATCAAACTGTACTTTACTGTTGAGCCATCTGAGTCAGTTGCTTCAATTGGTACTTGGAAGAACAAACTTTCGGCAATAGTTCCGAGGTCTCCTGCAGGTGTTACCCAAACTGGTTGTGCCATTTAGAACCTTCCTACTACTACTTCAATTGTCCCTTGAGCATCATCAAAATTTTCCAGTGCTTTGCCAATCACAGTTCCCATTGCTGGATTAGCCTCGGCTCTTGCTCTGCCATTTGCTGTGGCAACCATCATGTCACCTTTGCGCACAGGACCAACAACATGTGTTGGTACGCGCCCTACCAATGCAACTGCAACACCATCTTGTTCGTTGTTCATCAAGTGTGCTGGCTTGGTACTCACTACTCCTGCTACTCTTGGCGAAGCGTCTTGACTGCTACGGGTTACTTCTGCTGCACCGCCAAACTCTAGCACTGTGCCGGGTTCGTGTGGGTGATCACTGCTATACATCTCTGCAATGTCAGCATATTGTGCTGAAGTTGCAAGTGCAGTTATTGTGCCAGCAACAAAGTTACCTGAGGCATCTCTTGCAACAATAGTTGAGGCTGTGTTAAGATTTGTAGCATTTGATGTTACAGTAAATGTACCACCTTCACTACTTGAACTACCACTAAGACCAACACCGCTAACTGCACCTGTAGCAACATAATTACCTGTTGTGTCTGTGCCAAGTGCAACTGAGTTAGCTGCAATAGTAGCCGCAATACTAATGCCTGCACTACCATCAAAGTCGGCAGTACCAGTTACGTCACCTGTTAGTGCAATTGCTCTTGCGGTTGTGAGTGTGGCTGCACTACCAGTTGTATTTTGGTTGAGTGTTGCCACTCTAGCGGCTGCAACTGTACCACTTGCTATATTGGTTCCATTTAGTGCAGTTAATGCTGATCCGTCACCGGCAAGTGTTGCACCAGTTACTGCCCCGGTAGCAATTACTGCACCACCAGTTACTAGGTTTCCACCTGCTACATTACCTGTAGCAGTGATATTGCCTGTTGCAGTTATTAAACCACCAGTTACTACGTTTCCGCCTGCTACATTACCTGTAGCAGTAATATTGCCAGTTGCAGTTATTAGTCCTGCTACAGCGGCGCCAGTTGCACTTACAGTAAGCCTAGTAGTGCCAGCAACTCCAACTGTTGTAGCAGCGCCACTTGCAACTGTGACATTTGATGTGCCGTTTGTTATAGCAGTTGATGCAACGCCCGTTAAGAAACTACCGTTACCTAAGAAGTTTACAGCACTGATATTACCACTTGATACTATGTTTCCTGTACTAACAACTCTACCAGCTGTAATTAAGTTACCGCCGCTTGTGTTTCCAGTAGCAGTTACGTTACCAGTTACTGTGAGTGGTCGAAGTACGTCTAAGTTTGTGCCGTTTGATTGGAATGTTAATACACCACCTGATGTAAGTTCAACGTTACCACCTGATGAACTTATGCCTACAACTGATGTTCCGTTGGCAATTTGAGTTACTGCAACGTTTGACGCGGCAGTGACGTTGGATAAAAATCCACCATCACCTACAAAAAAGCCGCCAGCAGTTATGTTTGCACTGCCTGTTGCAGTAATATTTAATGCACTAAAGTTGCCTGTTGCTGTAATAGCTGCGCCGCTAATATCTCCAGTTGCTGCTACAGAACCGCCTGTAACCAAGTTTCCACCGGTGACATTACCTGTTGCAGTGACAACACCAGCAGTGATTATGTTCCCAGCTGTTACATTTCCAGTTGTGACATGTTGCCCGGCAATTATAACATCTTGTGATGCAATAATATTAGCACCAGCTATGTTTGCTGATGACGTTATATTTCCAAGGACGGTACTGGTACCGCTTAGATATAGGTCCTTCCATTTTGCTGCATTTGACCCTAAGTCTCTAGTGCCGTTACCGTCAGGAATCATATTGCTGCCCAGGGTGCCTACAATAATAAGTTGATCACTTATTGTAACGTCCTGTGTAACAGTTACACTGTTACCAATAGACAGGTCGCCACTGATAGAAGCATTACCGGTAAATTCTGTTATGCTGCCAGCAAAGTTTACAACATTGGCACTGCCAGCAATTGATACCGTGACATTGGCATTTTCAGTAACTGCTACGTTTGAAGTGCCGTTGACAATCTGTATAGGAGTTGTTGAGGTTTGATACAGTTCTTGAAAGTTATCGTTACACTTGATATAGGCAGTACGGAGACCGTCTCCGGTGCCGTCATTTGCGGTTGCGCCTACATTAATTACTTGTCTTGCCATACTGAACCTCTAACTTGCTGTTATGAGTATTTATGGCAATTGTAAACTAAAGTTTATGCATTAACAGTTATTGCTTGTGCGGCAATTATCTGCCAACCGTTGGTACCATAGATCATTGTAACTGAATCATTTGCGGCGTCCATTGTGATTGATGTGCCGTTTGAAAATGTAGTTGGAGTGATTGTTGCGTTACCGCCGTCTACAAGCAAGGTGATTATTTTAATCTGCCCTGCGGCACCATTTGCAAGTGAGAATGCATCTGCACCAGTTGTTGTAAGTTCAGTGTATAATGTTGTGAGGTTGATTGCACCTGGACCACTTATGGTTTGTATGCCACCAGTGATTCCTCCAGCTGTAACAATACTACCTGCAGTACCGCCACCTAAAAATGTGTTTACATCTGCATCGGCATATCTATAGGTAATGTCTTTATCTGCTTTACGTGATCTGGCAATACCGTCTGTATCTTTTATGAATCCCATTGCTTATCCTTTACTAGTTTAAGTCAACCCAAGCACTGCCTGTGTATCCTTGGAACTTTGTGCCTGTTGTATTAAAGATTATCATACCCGCGGCTGGTTGCGTAATTGCAGCATCTCTTGCGGTATTGTCTGCAAATGTAGGAAGAGTCAATGGTCCTGAACTTATTACTCCAGCAGTTCCGATGTATGCTCCTAATGGACGTACATTAGCACTACCAATCCAGCGTGTGTTGTTAACATCAGGTACAATATCGTTAGCAACTTGAATAACACCAGTGCCATCTGTGGCTAGTGTAATGTTGCCATTTGTGTTGGTGCTTGAAATTGAGTTGTTTGTGATTGAAATGTTTGAACCAACTGGACCAGCAGTGTAAACTTCAGTGAAGTTATCGTTGGTTTTATCCATTGCACTGCGAAGATTATCACCGTCGCCTGCGTTTGCCGAAGTTCCTAAGTCGATTATTTGTTGTGCCATCTATCAATCCTTTAATACTTGTGTATTTATGGATTAAGCAGCAAAGCTCTCCCCGCAGCCACAGGTTGCAGTTGCATTTGGGTTGATTACTGTAAGATAACTACCACCTAGTTCATTTTTGTAGTCTATGGTACAACCTGCTACAAACATTTCTGCCATTGGGTCTAACACCAGTGCATCTGCGTATGGCTCACTCCAGTTTACATCTGGCCAGTTGTTTTTAAAGTCCCACACATAGGTAAAGCCTGAACAGCCACCACCCTTTACACCAAGTGTAACGTAGTCGTCGTTGCGTACTTTATCCAAATACTGTTTTGCTTCTTCAGTGATCGTTATCATCTTTGAAATACTTTCCATCTGGCGTTCCGTAGCCTACAGTTCGCATCCAGTCACGCTCGCTGTATTCTTTACTGTAGTCCCATTTATTCTTGGGTTTTTGCCCTGGCTCTTTAGGAGCCATTGCCGGTTTATTCTGTGTCATACCCTGGCTCCATTATTGTAATCGTTGGAACATCAAACGGAAGAACAAATGTATCAATTAATAATGCATCTTCTGTTCCAAGATTGGCAGCACTCATTGGAGTATTTGCTGGCATATAATAACAGGTGCCTGCTGGATAAACGCCGTTTGGTTTACCTTCAACAAAATCAGTTATGGTTCCTTCGAGTACACAGGTGTGACCACCGTATTGATGCACATGTATTGCAACTCTAGTTCCTGCAAGTCGTGTGCCTTTCATCACTACCAAACGCATACCGTCGCTTTGTGTTGTATCAAGCATGGTTTCAGTGTTTACCAATGGCTGCATTTTGCCCGGAGGAGTTTCTCCATTAATTTTGGTAATTGGGTACTCCCAAGTTATCCTGTGGCTGTGTTTGTCCCAAATTGAGCAACCAATCCAGGTTGCCAGTATTCCAAGACCAAAACATAAGATTGCAACCAGTGCAAGTTTTACTGTTCTTTTTTCCATATTGTCCATGCTCCATAAGCTATAGCTGCATAAGCTGCAAGTTTGGCAAACGGTCCTGCAATCAGTATAATTACACCAATTGCAATAAGTGCCGCGCCGTCCCAACTAGTGCGCTCGTCAAGTCTGCTTGTAATAAATTTTTTAATCATCATAGTCTCCCGTTAATAACATCCCAGTTAACAATCTTCATCATGTTTTCAATGTATTTTTTCTTAGCATCTTTTGCTGGAATATAATCCATAAAACTGTGTTCCCACATATCAATTGGCAACAGTATATCAGTTTTGTATGACTGATTGGGTGTAGTTTTTATACTGCCGTTTTTGGCAAGATATACCCAACCCGAACCTTGTATGCTCATAGCCGCAGCAAGCATTTCTTTTTTGAAATTGTCATAGTCTTCATGATGCTTGTCGATGAACTCTTTAATCGTCCCTTTAGGACGGTTTGATCCTTTAGGTGGTTGTAGTTGTGTCCAGAAAAGATTGTGCAGTTTTGCTCCACCATAATTAAACTTCGGATCACCTTCGCCTTTGTTGTAGCGATTTACATAGCCTTTGGTTAGCACATTGTAGTGATAATCGACGTTGTCTTTTGACAGTACAGGTTCTAGATCACCACTGCTATATGGTAACGGATCAGCCGCAAGTTTTTCTTCTTTGGCTTCGGTTAATTGTATAAGGTTTCTGATATCTTCTTGCATATTGTACTTATCCAACAAATGCACGTTCAACCACAAATGTGCCTGCACTTTTGCGATTCCCTTCGCTCCAACCCCAATCAGTCAGACGTGTTTTTACATCATTGTTGAAGTCAAGACTGCCACAAATCATCACTTTGTTTAGAGCAGGATCACGGTCTACTAATATGCATTTCCAATCTAGCAAGTTTGTTATGCGGGTGTCTAGACCTCTCCACGTATTGCCTGCCTGTGTAATCACAGGTATAAAACGCACAGGCATTTCGTTAATAAAGTCTTGATACGCATCCAGCTCTGGTTCTGTGCGCACACTCCAAACTACTGTTACGCTGTCAAAACAATCATATGTTGCAGGGTCACGCAGGATGCTGATAAAAGGCGCAATGCCTGTGCCTGTTGCTAACAACCATAAATTGCCGCCAAGTTCAATATTTGCAAGTGTAAGACTTCCTGTGGGTTTGTCTCCAACTTCTAACGTATCGCCAGGTTTCACATGCTGTAAACGTCCTGTAAGCGGGCCATTAAGTACTTTGATGCTGTAAAACTCTAGGTAATCATCGCCAGGGCCGCTAGTGAAGCTGTATGCGCGACTAATATCGCCTTTAGACAGCCCAATCATGGTAAACTCACCTGCATTAAATCTATACGATTGCGGTCTTTCTAGCTTGATACGAAACAGTTGATCAGTGTAGTGTTCAACTTCTGTAATTGGAAGAATCATACCATGTATTCAAAGTTTTGGCACTCCGCTCCACGTGCGAGCAGTGTGGCGCCGTTGCGTAAATGGAAACGTTCTGCCATTTCTGTAAGTGGGCTAAGAGTCACCCAGCGTGTTACGCTGCGCTCACGTTTCAAATAACTTGCAACATCCAGAACAATCTGTCGTCCTGCGCCGCGGTTGTAACTCCACACTGTGTAAAACACTGCAATGTTTCCGTTAGGATCACTGTACTGTTCAAGTTCCTGTTCAGTGATTGGAACTTCGTTGGTGTAGGCTACACAAATTACTGCCAGTGGCCCTTTGTGAAGAACTGGTGCTTGTTCAGCAAATTGATCTTCATAGAGTGCGTACACTTCGCGACCCTTGGTGCAGCGAAATTTGCCATTGAGGTGTGGTCGAACTGGATCGTCGCCAAGAATGTTTACTATTTGTTTGAAATCTAATTTTGATAGCACAGGAGTTCCTTGTTGTTGTTACAGGAATATTTACCGACGCCGGGTAATACGGCCTTTAGAAAGATCATATGGCGATACTTCTAATTCCACAGTATCGCCAGACAGCACTTTGATTTTGTGCATGCGCATTCGACCGTTTAATTGTGCTATAAGTTCGTGGCCATTACCTTCGATAATTACGCGAAACATACCACCACGTAGCAATTCAGTTACCTTACCTTCAAAAGTAACAAGTCCTTCTTTACTCAAGTTTTCTCCTCTACAGTTTTCAGTCGATCCCAGCGGAAACTTTTCCAACAGTTGGCATCAACATCCCAAATTACGCAAACTTCTGGTGAGACTTTGCGCACTGCTTTGGTGCTTAGAGGGTCCTCCTTGTTTGCTTTAGGAACTACACTTTCTAACAGTGTAGCATTCATTTTGCGCAAACTACCATCTGCTTTGGTAAATGCAACTTCAATAATTCCATTGATCAATGCAGCCTTTACGCCGTCTTGCTCAATTTGTTGTGTATACTTAGTCATATTTTCATCTCCATTAGGTCTTGAAATTCCCACATCACTTGTGCAGAGCCGCCAAATTGTCCTGGACCAATGCCCTTGGTGTAGATAGGCTTTGCGCCAACTCGCACACAGTTATGAGGCAACAATGCATCTTCATAGCGTTGTAATTTGTGCAAGTGTTCAGGCTTCATTCCGTGACGTGCAGTCATGTCATACATTTTTAATTTTTCAGCAAACTTCAAAGTAACAAATGATGCTTCTGACTCAGTCATACACACACAATCGTTAGCACCATTAATGGTTACACTATACACTCGCTTCATGCTCAATCACCTTGTAAGCAGCAACAAATTCATTATTGTTGTTGTGTTTTTCCAGCAACTGTGTGACCTGTTGCGGCTCGTCAATGTCATAGGTATATAAACGAGTTGTTTGTGTTACTTTGTTTACAGTATCAACCACCAAATGTTTCATTCGTCCCTCTGTTTCCTAAGTTGTTCGATACGATTAACCATCCACTTTTCAACAGCCGCTGCTTCATCTTGGTCTAGATCCCATTGCTCCTTAGCGTCTGCTACCCTAAAGTCATATATTTCCCATTGCAGAGCGTGTAATAGATTCTGTCCAACGCTGCCAAGTGCCACTGTTATCTCCTCATTCTAGCAATTTCTTTTGCGTCGTTACTGTCCTTGCGCACAGGAACAAGATTACTTTTGTGTAACAATCCAATGCCTGCAATCTCGTTACCTGTATATGTATTCTCATGCTTCTTGGTTGCAGTAGCCATAATACGATCACTAGTGGGCACAGTTTCTTGCCTTGAGCTATAGTCAGGCATCGTACCTACACCTAAGCGTTTGCCTTTTGCATTATGCGGAAGTTTTGCTTTGAGTTGTGTAGGATGCAATCCACGCTCGCGCAACCATTTATCATGTGCGACTTTGGCGTCTCTGTCTCGCTGTGTCAAACCTGTGTGTTTATGACCTTGTGTTTTGAGGCTGGACATGCCTCTCACTAAATGCATAGTCATTTGATAGCTGCTCCGTCTAATTTCACTGTATACAGTATAACATAGTGTGCGACAAAGTCAACCAAATTATCGTTCTAGCAGGTGCAATTTTAGCTTGACGTCTTTCCATTCGGCTGCATCTGCAGGAACTTCGCCAACTTCAGTGATGTTGTTGTCTTTCCACAGTATAGCCAGTTCAGCATTAAGATCAAGCCAAAATTGGTCAGATTCTGAATCAGGTACAATTGCATCAACAGGACATTCTGGCACACAAACTGCACAGTCAATACACTCATCAGGGTCAATTGTGAGAAAGTTTGGGCCTTCATAGAAACAATCTACAGGGCATACTTCGACACAGTCTTGATGCTTGCACTTAATGCAGGCCTCAGTGACTACATATGTCATTAATCATCCCTTCCGAGAGCGTCCCACACTGCTTTCTTTTCAAGCAATGTTTTTTCAAGTTTGGTATATTGTTTTCTAATTTTGGCCAGCTCTAAAAATTCTTTTTCTAGTTCTGGGTTGGGTTGCAGGATAGCCAGTCTTTCTTGGATACCACTCAGTGTTTCAGTGATGCTAACACCATTAATTTCAATGTCGGCATCTTTGCCATTTATGACCATTTTTCCACTTACTTCGTGATTCATTGAAAAAATATTGTCCTCATCGATCAAGTTACAAGGAACATTTATACTATAGGGTGTTAAATCGTCCTCACCTAACGCAGTATGATCAATTAACGTAATATAATCGTTATCCATGACTGTTCCTTGTAAATTGATAGTTAGGTTTTAGAGAGCATTCTTCTCTTCGATAATTTCTTTGCGGCGCTCTTTGACAGCTTTGCCAATTGCCTGCAAAGCACCTCTGGCACGAGTAGCCGCTGCTTTAACTTTTTTATCAGTGAACTTGGCATTTTCAGCCAAGTATGCTTCCATTTGTTCTACGAGTGTATCATGAGATGACATTGTATTCTCCTAAGTTTTAAAATTAATGCACAGTTTGATTGACATTGAGATGCAGTGCATGTTCATCGATTCGTTCAAAGCCCATTTCTTCAATTTGTTCATAGAAGTTATCACCTAACTCAAAACATTCGTGATCATGTTTTTGAGCATCCTTATTGGGCACACCCAGCATACGCATGAGTCCTCCAATGTGTATTACTCTAATCCCATTGTCATACATTGTAGCACACAGGGCAATTACCATTGCCGCTACGCCTTCGTCATTTCCAAAGAGATCGTCAAGTTCTTCTTTGCTATTGAACATATCAAGAATATTTAGTTGCACGTCATATGACACTGTAGTTTACGTGAATATATGAAGTATAAAAGAAGCCAAATAGAACAGAGCCCAAAATGGCAGCATCAAAGCGTCCAGTACACAGTTCCAGTATGTGTCATCTTTAAATACCCATATAAATAACCCAACTGTTAGTCCCCAACCAGCAATCATACCAAGAAACTGCCCAAGTAAATTCATTGGAGGTTCAACGTCTGGGTTATAAGTGTATCCTGCAGTTTGCGGCTGCTGACTTTTTTCTATTTGCTCGCGCAACATACAGGTTGGACAAAGTCCGCCTGGTGCCCACGCAGCATCAGTCATGCAACCTTTACAAAAACTCAGTGCCTGTGCCATGCTTAGTCCTCTAACTCAAGCTCACTGCAATCAACATCAACAAAGCCAGTCTGCTCAAGAATATCCGCAGGAGTCACATCCACCTTGCGTGAACGGATCTCAGCAATAGAAATTTCTTTCTTGTACTCGCCTTTTTTGATTTCCTTCATCTTCTCATAGAGCTTTGCACTAACTGCATAGCCATCGTCACCGTCCCACTTGAGGCTGTCCATATACTTGAGAGCCTCCATTTTGGTCATTGGCTCCGGCAACTCAACAAGGTTAATTGGGTCACAGCCATTCTTGATTAGGATCTTGTAACGACTTACATAGTCGTTTGCAAAACGCACTTTGGTAATACCATGCTGTGTAGCAGTACCTGCAACTGTAAACTTCTTTTCCATTTTATTCTACCCTTCAATCTTTACGCGATTAAGATATGTTGTATTGTCCGCATGTTTCTTAACAGTGCCGCGAACTTCCACTGTATTGCCTACTTCAAGTCTTTCTCTGTAGTAGAAGCTGGCTTTATATCCGTCTTTTGTAATACTATTATAACGGAAAGTGTCGTATCTGTCAATCCAAAAACGTGCAGTCGGTGTCACTTTTAAGTCAACACGCAGGCCAACTTCTGCTACATATCCCCACACTGCATCCTTGGTCATTGATTCTTCTTGAAGCTGGCGATGATAGCTGACTATTTGACTGTTAACAATGCCAATCATCATTCTGTCTTGCGGCACAATAAACTCGTCTAATGCCACTGCTTTGGCAAGTCCTGCTTCAAAATCTGTGAGTCGCTTGGACAGCGCCTTCATTGTTAGTCGGCTGTGCAAGAAGTGCCGTGCCTCCATGCCCTCCTTGCGATCAGCCTCTGTGATAGTGCTTTCAGCCAGTGCTTTCTTGGCAACATCTCTGTTTGCATGTTTGGTTAACCGAGCAGTGTTCCAGTTGTATTCATCTTCTTTCAAATAGCCCTCGTTGACGCGAGTTGCATGTGCAGCCGCACCCCAAATATCTTCTGCGCTAAACGCCACCGGATCAGTCTTGGTCATTAAACCTCTCCTCAATGCTTTTGATATGCTTGCACTTTCTGTATGCAGGACAATCACACTCAAAACCATAATGTGTCATTTCAACTGTGTATAAATCGCCCTTGCTCCCAACAACTGGCCACTCAAAGCCAACTGCCCAGTGGTCCTTGGTGTTGATGCTTTCTGCTGGATGTCCCATTAGCGCCTCGCGAAAACCCATTTGACAGGAGTAAAAGCCTCGCGCACTTTAAAGATTTGCGCGTCTCTGTTAAGTTTTTTCGCATGCTTAACTGCATCTTCTACAGTGCGAAACTTGCGATTAGGAATAGTGCCTACTCCACATAGAAATACTTCATACATTATGCTGCCTCCTTCAATACCATTTTGTGGAATGACGGTGCAAGTGGAGTAAATCCAACATTGTTAACTACACTACAGACGCCATCTGCATCTGCAATAATGTCTCCAACGCTGATGCTGGTCATCTTTTCAAGGCGTGTAATACGGTCCTCAGGACCAATGTTACCAACTTCAAACACATGCTCCAAATCATCAGCAACAACTTCTGCTACCTTTGTGTAACAATCATGCATTACACCAAGACGCACATCGCCTTCCAGCATTGCTTGCATGCGAGCCAGGCTCTTTACATGACAACCGTGACCTTCTTTGTTGATAAGATCACTAAGGTCTTTGTCAATAACGATCTGATAAACTGTAAAAATCTGTGGCATAAGCATCTCCTTGTTTCTAACTGTACATACAGTATAACAGGTTTATAGCTTATGTCAACCGTTTTCGTGAAAAAGAGTTGCTTTTTTTGTGATTTTTTCTACCCTAGCCTGCCACTTTTTGTTTTTTCTAGTACTGTTATACCACTCAACCCAGCTAGGATTTGTGCCTTTTGGCGGATATGCCCTGTGGAATACATAGCTTGTTGGCGCAATATCTAATTCTTCTTTGCCCAACGAGTATTCAAACACATTGGCGTTCAGTGTAATTTTGGTTGTTTCTTCGTGATTGAATATGGTTTGTTGCCTCTCTTGCGCTATCATAACATCCTGCAACAGTGTATCTTGCGGAGCAAATTCCTGTGCTACAGCGTAAATGTCCTGATAGGTTTGCTGTCGTTTGTGCAGTCCAAGGTCTTGCATCACAGGTGAATAAGTTAGTCCGGCTAGAAACATGTTGAACTCCAGTTGTTCAGCATAGTCTTGCCACTTGTGCAACCAAGGATGAAACGCACTATCGGGTGTTTCAAGTCCATAGTCCAGCAGCCGCTCGTAGAACTTTTCAAATGGCACGCCGTGACGTTTGTTGAGATAGCGCGATACAACCTGTGTATATCCATTTGCATCCATCATTGATGTAAGCCAAGTCCATAACCATAATTTTTTCATCTGTGCTTCGGGCAATGTGTTTGTTCCAGTAAGCATGATTTGCCATTCATCAACATACTTAGAGAAAAAACTTTTTAGTGTTGTTGATGTGATACCATGTTTGTCAATATAGTCATCCTGGCCCATTTCACTGTTCATCAATATAGTCACAGGATACGCTTCAACAATAATATCCCTACTTAATAGATGACACAAACCAGAAGTCCATGACTCCCATGTTTCACCAGGCAGGCCAATAATTAATTCGGTGTTAACGCTCATGCCATTGCTAAAGGCAGTTTCTGCAACACGAGTCATTGCTTCTTCTTTGAGATTTACACGTTTAATATTCTTTAAGACGTCTTGGTTAGTGCTTTGCAATGCCATGGTAAAGCGTCTCATCATCTGCGCTTCCATAAGTTTGACAGCAATGTCGACTAGTTGTGTTGTTGCGTTCTTGCTCCAGTTTGTATCAAACAGTACAGGAAAGCCGTACTTTTGTTTGGTCTCAATCAACATATCTGCAATGAGTACATCGCGTTCTTTGAGTATACCAAAGTTGGCATCACTGTTTACAACCATTTCAATCTTGTTGCGACCCATCCAGTCAATTTCGTCAGCTATGCGTTGCATGCCAAAACGTTTTAGTTTTGAAAATGTTGTGCCGCCCCAGTCACAGAATGTACACATAAACGGACATCCTCTATTGGTCTCGAGCACACCATTAAATATCAAGTTCGGGTGTTCAGTTTTGATGTTGTCAAACAGGCCCATGAGATATGGGGATGGTACATCGTCGAGAGCCACACGTTGACTTGGCCCGGTCATTACAGTTTTGCCGTTGTTATTGATGCTGATCCCAGCAATTTCCATCAGTTCCTGCTTGCCCACAAGATGCCGAAGTAATCCAGTAAATGACCCCTCGCCTTCTTGATGTGTTATAAAATCTACATAAGGGCGGGTTTCAAAATACCCTTCGCTGTTGTTAGGCGTATTTGGCCCACCAATTATCACTGTGCATTCAGGATACTTTTCTTTGACACGTCGTGCAAGTTCCTCGTTGTACATGGTGTTCCATGTATAACTTGAAAGTCCAAGTATTCCTGGATCAACAATTTTTTCCATTAAACGGTCGATTGGCTCTTTTACGCTAAAAATATTACACAATTGATAGTTTTCATTTATATCAGGTTGTGTAGTTGCGTATGCCCAAACCACTCCAATACTGTATGGAAAATAATAATAGTTCGATCCTGGCAATTCCAAGCTCATTTGTGCCAGATATACGTTCTTCATACTACTACTTATAAAAAGAAAGCCACCCGAAGGTGGCTTTCCCAAATGCAGTCTAAAGTAGATTAGGCTGCACGTGAAGCAGCAGCAAGTGCCTTATAACCAGCAGCAACAACAGCGCGGCTTGGGCGACCAATACGATACTTGATCTTTACGCGACCTTTTGTATCTGTTGACTCGTTAGCATAAATGGCAAAGCCTTTCATGCGTAGAGCTGATACAGTTGCACGGGCATTGCCAACACCAAAACGTGCTGAAATTTGCTTGCCAGTAAGCTGCTCGCCAGCCATAAGTGCAGTGAGGACCTTGTCCTGCTTGGTAGTTACGTTACTTGTAGTCATATTAAACATTCTCCGTTTTTTGTTTTGTTGCTGAACTCTTTCCAACAACATGCACACATTGTAGCAGAAGCGCACACAATGTCAACCTTTATTTGACCGTTTTCTGCCGATAGAACAAGTGGTCGTCGATTTGCCCCACATAATCAAAATCACTGCGCCATTGTGGCTTAACACTTTTAGCATGATACCACATGCTGTTGTCACTGAGGTCAACATCCATAAAGTGCAAACTATGTGCATCTTGTGCAACTTCCCACGCACGTTCCCATGCAGCACGTTCTTTTGGTGCATCACTGAGTCCATCGCAGAACCAACTAAACTGGCACATGTTTTTCACAGGCACATCTCGATTCATTGTTTTCTTCCACCAACGACTCATAACACCTTGCTTTACAACTTCGCAGATTGTGTTAGGAAAACGCTCATGCTTTACCCTGTTGAGCACAACATGGCTAACAGCAATCATGCCAGAAATACTTTGATTGCGAGCTTCAAAATAGATATTTTTAGCAAGGCAGGTATGTTCTGCTGGTGAAGTAAACGCAACAGTGATTCCCAATAACGCTTCTTTTATCATCCTACTATCCTCGAAACTACTTCTGCAAGGAATGTATATATAACCAATGCAAATACACTCATACAAAATGCCATTACCAGTATTTCCAAACCATCGTGTCTTTCATACCAATCCAATATTTTTCTAAACATCTTTTGTCAACCAATCTGTAGGAATGTTAGCATCGCACAAACGCTCCATGGCGTCTGCATCACATTTGACCCAAAAGTTAGGATCGTCTTTCAAGAACACCCAGCGTTCGTCGTGTATTTTACGACCTTGCCCGATGTTGAATGTTTCACGTTCACTGCGCATACGCACTGCGTCATTGCCACTAAACTTGCCTTTTGCATTAACAGTCCAAGGATTGCCATGCTGGTCAATACGGTTCTTGCCGTGGCGGCTTTTGCCTTCAAGCCAAACTATGTTGCCTTTTTCCATTATACAAAATCTCGTATAATACAAACTTCTTCAAACACATTAACGCCCTCAACTTGATCGTCTGCTCTAATTGCCTCAACTGCGTTTTGCATGCCCTCTTCAGTGCCGCGAACAGTTTCAGCCAACTGACCATTTTTAAACTTAGTAACGATTCTAAACTTAACCATTATACTACACTCCCATTTGCAATCAATGAACTCATCATCAAGCGAACCTGCTTCAGGCGGCTCTCCAACTTGCGAATAACTTTTGGATTGTTAGTACTGGCAACTTCTTGCATGATAAATGCAGGAAGCAAACGACTCTGACGCTCGATCACAGTGTGCTGATCTTCAACACTAAGGTTTGTAACAAACTGCTTGAACTTTGCATTTGAAGCCATCTTTGACATGTTCTACTCCTTGTTTCTAACTGTACATACAGTATAACACATATATCCTAATGGTCAACCGAATAATGCCATTTGGCTTTATTTTTCCGCTGAAAAATGCATAGATAATTAATAATATCATGCACTATCCAATTGAGCCTACTACATTTATGCCAGAGTCTTACATTTTTGAAAGCGAATGGTATGCAAGAGACTTCTTTCATAGCCCAGATGGTATACAGGAGTTTCCCAATCACCACTGCAAACTAACATGGTTATTGAGTCAACCTTATATAAAACATTTTAGAAATGCAGTAGATATTGGTTGTAGAGACGGAGAATACACACGGTATTTGCAAGAACACTTTGGGCATGTGTATGGATTTGATCCTAGGGTTCGTAAACTATTTCCACGTAATATCAGAAAAGACAAGGTAACTTACTTTAGATGTTGTGTGGGCAATACCATATGTGAATACCCACGAACCGACAGCTTCTTCGGTAATCCAGATTATAATGAAAAAACATACCCATTGGATGATTTTAATATCAATGATGTAGATTATATTAAAATAGATACTGATGGATTCGAATACGACATAATCAAAGGTGCAGATAAAACTATTCGAACGTATAAACCATTAATAGTATGCGAAGCACAACCTGGTTTTCGCAATCAAGACATTGCGATTACACTATTAGAAACTGAATACAATTACAAAGTGGTTGCAGTTTGTCCTCGAAATATAGACAGGATACTTATACCAAAATGACATTACCGGAGTACATCTTTTTTACAGGCGTGCCGGGCAGTCGCTGGAGTGGTATTGCTAAAGAAATCAAAAGCTCTAACAACTACAACTGCACTGACCGTGCAGCACATCGCGCATACCAACACCATTCCAAAATAGGACACACTGAAGCATATTATGGCACCGGCATGGAGTTTGATTGCAGTCTAAATCGCAGCAACTTAGATGCTCCCTACACTGAAAATAGTGGATGCAAACTGTTAATGAGTCATGAGTGGCCCTACTACTTTGAACAAATACAAGATGCCTATCCACTTGCTTGGATACAATTGATTTACAGACCAGACTGGCCAAGTTTCCTTTGGTGGAAGCAAGCAGGCGGTTTTGATATTACATATCCAAACTATGACTGGTACGAAAGTGATTATTTAATGTCTTACCGTATTCAAGAACAGAACAAATTGATACTTGACTTTGCACAGAAGAATAGTGTACAATGGAAACAACATCACAAGCATAATGATATTTTTGTAGGAACACACAGACCTGATGTTGATTGATGATTTTCAATATTTTGTTGGTAAGGCCAACCTTACAGCTAAAACATTTAGTATGGATAACCCAGATGGGTGCAACCGCACAAGAGAAGAGTGGCATGCGTATCCTGACTTTGAATATCAGTTTAACAGTTGGGGTTTTAGAGGACCAGAATATACACAATTTCTTGGCAAGCCTGTAAACATCTGCATAGGAGATAGTGTTGTTGTCAACGTTGGCGGGCCGATAGAACACAGTTGGTGTAGCCAATTGGCAGAACATTTTGATATTCCCACAATTAATCTGGGTATGAATAGCGCCGCCAATGATACCATAAAGCTGGTAGCAGAAAGAGCTTGTACTTTATTTGATGTAAAAAATACTTTTGTTATGTATACTGTGTTTACCGCAGAACGTATGTCAGTTTTTCTTCATCGTAAATTGCACGGCGAAGATTTTATTCAATACCCTGTAGAAGATAATCAAAAGATTCTATATTTTGCAACACACCGTTTAACAGATGCATATGAAGCACAATCAGGCGAAGCGTTGACAAACTGGAGAAAAGACTTGAATAAATTGGGAATATATAAACTGCCATATCCTCCACAGTATTATGCAGACCACGTAGCCGTTGTTGATCAGAATAGATTGAAGTACACCGTAGAAAGTTCTTACAATAATCTGCGATTCGAAGGTTGTCCAACATATGCAGAATTTATCAAAGGCGTGGAGCCTCATCCAGATATGCCAGGTAATTTTTTACACGAATACGAGCTTTACAAAGATCTCTACTGCAATCGTGACGGTTATCATCATAACCAAGCAGCAAACAAAATATATGCAGACTATTTTTACAAACAATGGAAACTAAAAAATGAATCACAAAATACTCAATAAACTGGAAAACATGATACATGTTTCACCCAAGCTACTGCGCAAGCCAGAAACGCTACGGCAAGCAATTCGTGGTACATTCAATGTAGACGTTGAAGACGTAAGTTATACCAACATTGGTGAATTAGTAGACAAGATTGATGATCTAGTCTTGGACAATTACTTTCGCAATGTATGGCAAGGACATATTAAAAGATTTAAATATTCAGGACCTGCATTGATTGACGAAGTAAACCAACTAAGGCCACGTAAGGTGCTAGACATTGGTTGCGGATATCACGAGTTTAAAGGAAAAATACACAATCTCATTGGCATTGATCCATATAACGATTCAGCTGATATTTGTGTTAAGTTGTTAGACTACCATCCAGGTGAAAAGTATGACGCAATGATGGCATTGGGTTCAATCAACTTTGGATCAACTTCAAAAATATTTGCTGAACTTGAACATGCAGTAAGTTTATGCAATCCAGGCGCAGTAATATTTTTCCGTGCTAATCCAGGTTTGCCACATGATAGAGATGAGTCAACATGGATTAGTTTTTATCCTTGGGACGCTAACTTTATTGTAAACTGTGCCGATCAACTTGGCGTCGACATACTGGATATTAGAACTGACAGTCATAAAAATCGACTGTACTTTGTTTGGCGTACTAAGTAAAAGCATACACTTACAAGCAACGCCTGAATGTAAAAGAGTTCGCTTGTAATACCCCCTAACTTTTTAAAGGCACTGCTTTTTGGCGGTGGATTCGGTATGATCGAGATGATTACATATCTGCTCGGCGGAGTATTTTATGGCCTAATTATAGGCATTATTCCCAGTGCAGGGGCAACAACAGGTTTGGTTGCACTGTTTGGATTTATTAGCTACTTTGCACACGAGCCATATATGGGAGTAATATTCCTTATGGCAGTAGTTGCTGCAAGCACAACAGGTGACAGTTTCACTGCAATACTGCTAGGCATACCCGGTGCTAACAGTGCAGCCGCTACCATGGTTGATGGCTTTCCACTAGCCCAACGTGGCAGAGCAGGCTATGCTATCAGTGCCGCAGTAACAACATCAACTGTAAACGGTTTGCTTTGGGGGTGTTTGGTATTTTTATTGTTGCCATGGTATACCAATTTAATCTATATACTGGGTGTGCCTGAACTGTGGGCTTTTGTTTTAATGGCATTTGTCACTGTGGGATTTTTAACCAACCAGTTTTGGTTCCGCACCATCCTTGCTATTGCTTTTGGAATCTTTGTAGGCATGGTAGGTGTCAACCCAGATAATAATGCAGCCAGATTCGGCGCACAATATTGGTTCTACTTAGAAGATGGTATACAGATAATGGCAGTTGCCGCAGGACTGTTTGCTGTTCCTGAACTAACACGAGGGCTGTTTTTAAAGCACAGCACTGCTGACAGTGAAATACGCGATGGTGAGCTATGGGCAGGCATGAAAGCAAGTTGGGAGAACAGATGGCTTGCTTTGCGCGGTGGCTTTATAGGTGCGTTCATTGGCTTGTTGCCTGGACTAGGTGGGCAAATGGCAGACTGGATGGCGTATGGACAAGCAGTTGCCAGTAATCCCAAAGAAAAGTTTGGCAATGGCAACATCAAGGGTGTGATAGGACCTGAGGGTGCTAACAATGCACAAAAGGCAACATCAATGATTACCACAGTTATATTTGGCATACCAGGTGCAAAGTTTGCAGCTATATTGATGAGCCTGTTTATGTACTTGGGCATCGAACTGGGCACGCCAGATATTGCAGAAGACACAGAATTATTTGCAAGTATGACATTTGGCTTTTTAGGTGCCACAGTTGTAGTTGCACTGATTTGTATGGTTTTAATCAAGCCAATTAGTAAACTGGCCGCAGTTCCATACAAATATTATTTTCCTGTGCTACTAGGATTGATTATTTTTACTTCAATGCAGTACACAGGCGGTTGGGAAGACCTTGCAATGTTAGCAGTATTTTCTGTAATAGGATTTACAATGCGACACTACAAGTTTAGCAGACCTGCTATGTTAATCGGTTACATACTGGCAGAAAAAGTTGAAGGATTAACATTTCAGATCACAGGACTTTACACTGTGGAAACATTAATCACACGTCCAATATTCATGTCACTAATTGTGTGTATTATTGGAATATTTGTATACAGCATTATGAGAAAAGGAAGAATAGATTATGCGTAAACTTTTATTATCACTAGCACTGATGCTAGGTTTTACAACATCAGCAGTTGCTGATTACACAATGATTGTACCACAGAAGCCAGGCGGCGGTACAAGTCAGTGGGCACAGATTGTGGCCACTGAGATGGAAAAATACTTGGATGAAAAAATTATTCTCAAGCACATCCGTGGTGCAAGGGATATTCCAGGCTTTAACAAGTTCCACAATGAACTGCGTTTTGATGACAAAACTATTATGGTATCCAACGGCGGCAACGGTGTAAGTTTCTTACAAGAAGCAGTGGATTACAACTATGCTGACTATGATTCAGTTGGACTAATGAACCTTAACATTATTACAGCAGTACATGGCGATCATAATCCCAATGCTGACAGAACAAGTTTCTCAGGAGGCGGCGGTAAAGTTCCTGAAGGTATCGCAATGACACTGCTAAAGTGTGGTAATTTACCTAGCACAGAAGCATACGTTGGTTGCTTCAACGAAAAGGTAAACTGGATTAAAGGAATGAAGGGCAACGAAAGACGTCTTGCATTCAAGCGTGGCGAACTCAATGGCACTCGTGAAAATCCTGCTTCATTCAAAAAGCATGTACAGCCAGTAATTGACAAAGGTGAAGCACGTTTATGGTTCCATCATGGCATTCTACAGCCAGACGGTACCCACGCAGATGATCCAAACTATCCAGGCATTCAAATGGAAACACAATTTTCTGCCCTGTACAAAGCAGACCCAAAAGGCGATCTAGCAGATGCATACAAGCTGGTAAAAAGTTTCCGAGATGGATTACAAAAAGCATTGTGGGTAAACAAAGGCAATCCTAATAGAGCAAAACTTGTGGCAGCACTTGAAAAGGTGTCAACCAATCCTGAGTCAATCAAGAAGATTCAAAAGAAAGTTGGCAACTATGAGTGGATGCTAGGTGATGCAGGCAATGCACAAGTAAACACACTGATGAAGTTTGTAACTGCTGATGCACTGCAAACACTGGTAAAGTTCAACACAGAAGCATTTGGTCTTAAATCAATCTTCAAGCCAGAGTTGGTAAAATAATGGCAAACATACTAGTTATAAGTGGCCCACAAGGCACTGGTAACCATGTGTTCAGCAAAGTCTTATCCATGCACAGCAATGTGCATGGCTGGGATCAACTGTTGCGTGAGTACTGGGTAAACCATGATAATGCTCCATACAAAGATATTTGGAACACGCCTGAACACATTGACGCCTATGACTGGACAGAGCATGAAAACTATGTGCTAAGTGTTAGTGGTCCTTATGTTGATAAAGATCATAGTAATGGCGTAAGGCAAACAAAGTATCCTGACTATGCAGAAGTATTGCGCAGGTTAAATGAAAAAGGCAACTTACAAGTTGGTATTATTGGCAGAGACCAAAACATTACTGCACAAAATCAACTGCGTAAAAGAGGTGTAGAAAGTTTACACAACTACTTAAATAAGATTGATGACTTAATGGAATACAAGCACACTTTTCTAAGTGTTGAATTGCTTTACATGTTTAGACATCAATATGTAAAAAGTTTAGATAGTGTACTTGATATTCCAGTTGACTACAGCAATGAAAAACTGCATTACATACTAAACAAAGATCCAAATGCAAAGTATGTACACTATGTAGAAAACAGTTGGCTTGACAGACGTAGAAACGACATAGGTACAATGATTGATGGAAGTAAGCCGCATGTTGAAAAAGATACTAAATTCTAACAAAGGATATGCCTGAATATGAAAATATTGATATGTGGATTACCGGGCAGCGGCAAAAGCACACTGGCTAAGCCTTTTGCCGAGCTGATAGGCGGCGTATGGCTTAATGCAGATACTGTTCGAACACAATACGATGACTGGGACTTCAGTATAAAAGGAAGATTACGTCAAACTTTGCGAATGTGTCATCTAGCAGATGGCGTAGTAATGGCAGGAAAAATTGCAGTTGCAGATTTTGTTTGTCCCACACAGCTCGCTAGGGATTGGTTTAACGCTGACTATACAGTGTGGATGGATACTATCAAAAAAAGTCAATACGAAGATACAAATGTCATATTTGTAAAACCAGACTATTACGACTATCACGTATCATCCTGGTTTAAAGATACGCACACAGAACTTTCAAAGGTTGTCACCAATTACATGCTTAAACAACAAAACAAACCTACGGAGAGACTATAATGGAAATGTGGCAAGAGGTTGCAATTGAAGCACTTAGAAAAGAAATACTAGCACTTATTACTGAGCAAAAGTCTGCATTAATTAAAGCAGGCCCCGGTAAAGATAAAGACGTTCACGCAATTGTAGATGATTTGCACAGGCAAGTTACTATACGCATCGATACAATCAAGCACATTGAGTCAATGTGATGTTTGATTGGAACAAACCCACAACACAGATGCTTGGCAGGTTTCAACCATGGCATGATGGACACACCGCACTGTTTGCTAAGGCATTAGAAAAAACTGGACAGGTACTAATAATGGTCCGAGAAATGCCTATTGATAATGATAATCCATTTGATTACGAGCAGGTATGGCACGGCATAAGAGACGGTTTGCAAGCAGCAGGATACAATTACACTGAACATTATATTGTATGGAAAGCACCTAACATCGTTGATATCAGTTACGGACGTGATGTTGGCTATAGTTTTACCAAACACAACTTAGGAGAAACAGTACACAATATCAGTGCAACAGACATGCGAGACGTATTGCGAGCAGCAGGAGACATATAATGAGAGACTGGAATAAAAATACAAAACTAGACAATCCAGATTTATATCCTAGCAGCTGGGATTGGACTGTTAGGCACAGTGAATATCATTTTGATGACACTGTAGAGGATCGTCCAGGCGATTGGTTTAACGTAATTGGCAGATTTGAAGGAGACTGGCGTGAGGAACGTGATAGACTTGTACAAGCAACACATCCTGTAAACTGGGCAACTCGCAAACATTTTGCTCAAAAGCAAAAAGATCCTGACATGCTGTCCCAAGAAGAGTACGACATTGCACAAGCAGGCGGTGATCCAAAAGGCATAATGCTTACCAATAAAAATAGTTTTGCAGACTGGTCAGACTATCCAACTCTTTACAAAATGATGGACTACTTTCAGCTAACCAGTGATGGTGTTAGTTTAGTCAAGTGGCAAGCACACATACAGATGACTGGTCAGATGTTTAACATGCACATTGACAAACTGTGGGATCGTTGTCCAGAAGACCCAGAGCGTATAGTGCGTATCACTATTATGCTAGATGATTGGAAGCCAGGACATTTTTATATGTATGGCAATTGCATATATGATAAATGGCGTGCGGGCGAAGTGCATGTGTTTGATTGGAGTAATGTGCCACACTGTACAGCAAATGCAAGCAGTCATCCAAGAGCAGTGCTACAGATGACTGGACTTAAAACAGAACGTACTAGAGAAATACTAGCAAACAGCAACCCAGACACAGTGTTTAACTTAGCGTGATTGATTTCTAATCTGCGTGTTACGCTTAATTGCTTTCAGTCCATAACTTTGATTTTTGACAAATTTTAATGGCGGTTTTTTCATTTCCTGCATCAATGGTGAATTTGCTTCATACTGCACTGGACTATCTCCTCCTGGATGTTTATATTTGGTGTGCTTAGACATAGCGAGACCAAAACTCTTCCCAAAGTTCACTAATTAATTCTTGGCGTTCGGCACCGCACATATGCTTAAGATAAAGAAAGCAGCGATCTTTAACTAGTGCTTCATAAAGTTCTTCAATCTGTTCGCAGTCCCCAATTCGAACACTTACTGCTTCAATAAATTGTTCTTCGCAATCCATAACATATGAGCTCATTCCCATATCATTCTCCTTTTTTCTAACTGTTATATATAGTATAACCGATATTTACAAAAAGGTCAACCATATTTTAACACAAAAGCCATGTAATCTGAATTATTATTAAAGAAAAATGTGTAGTGCCCAGGTTGCCTTGGCGAACTACTGCGACAAATTTGCCAACGCCAAGTGTCTTCAAAGTTTGTTTTGCACCACAAAATCACCGAATCAACTTCGCCGCTGTTGCGTTCAATGGCAATAGCATGCGAAAAACCTTCTCCAGTTTTAATAAGATTCATGTACTCACTGTACAGTGTGTTATCCGAGCTCATAGTATAATGCGTCATCCAGGTACTGTGGATCAAGATCCCAGTCGTTGTAGCCTTCTTGTAATAGATTAACATAACTGTTATCTGGTGTATACTTGGGATTCAGTGGCGGGTTCATTTCATATACCATAAATGATTCACCGTGTTGTGTCAACCAAATTTTGCTATAATACCCTGGAAAGCCCTCAAAACCATCCAGTGATTTTTCACAGTCTTCTGTAATGCTCCACAAACATCCAGGCACTGCGCTATGAGCTGCAGGAACAATGGTAGCATGGTTGCTAAACATCAAGCGCCAACCAATCAAATAAAATGCTTTTACTGGTTTAGCATTTGGGCAACGGTGCCTCATACTGCGTTTGCACATGTTAGCACCGTAGGCAAAGTACAAGCCTGCTGGTTTGCTTTTTTTAAATAAATCAAACACTATCGCGCCCTCCAATTAGAATACAAATTAAATATAGTCCAAAACAACCAAATACCTACTGCGCCAGTCAACAAGCCATTTTGTCCGTACATCAGTATGACTTTTACATGGTTCATTATCATCCACGCAGTCACTGAAACAACTACATAATCATAGGGTTTTAAATCGTTCATCATCTTGGCGCAAAAATAAAAGCAAGGAATGCATAAAGACAGCTGCCGCCGCCAATAATCATACCCAGACTAGTGGTTGTAAACACAATCATACAACTTGCCAATATCATAGTTAACTGAAATGCTAAATCAGTCTTTATTGTTGTTTTCAGGCTGTCTTCCGCATAGCTCTGCAACTGCATTCTCCAATTCTATAATACGTTGGTCCATTGCGCGAATACGTCTTGCTGCTTCCCACGGAGACATTACAGGACAGATTCCCTGTTTATCAGTGTCTTCACGCATCCGACGCTTCATGTATTGCCAGTGACTTTCTCTTTGCATATTGTTCTCCTTTTAGCATATCTCCAAGATGGTAATGCAGTTTTTCTGCAACCACTCGGTGTCCTTGTTCTAGAAAATGACCTTTTGGACCCAATGGCAAACCAGCGGTCCAGGTGATAAAATTTTCATTGGGCCAGCCAACAAAATGTTCTGTGTTTAAATAGGAAAATATTTCTTTGAAATAAGGATTACCTTTGTTCTGCTCGATTATATCATCAATTGCAAATGCATTTACAAACAGGTATTTTATCCCACAATTTTCTAAAAAGTTTTGTACAAGTATTGCTTGGAAAATCCATTCAATAAACTTGCCAGTCCTATTGTGATATTCTGAGTATAACTGTTTAATAAAAGGTATATTGTTACCGTCATTTATGTTGAAGCATTCACTTTCATGACCTTCTTTGAGAAAAAACTCGTATCGGTCAGAGCTAGACCAGGCAACAATAACTGTTTCTGGTTTTAATGCTATGCTTTTTTGCACAACTTTATTGGCAATCCAGCTATTGGTTGCACCTGGACGGGCAACACGAACAACTGCACAATCTGTTATAGAATCAAGCACACTTGGCCAAGCGTCATTGCGATCGTCTAGCTCATTTCCATAGGTAAAACTATCACCAACACACAATATCATTTAATAAATTCTGCTTCCATGCGTTTAACTTGTTCAACAATTTCTTCATCAAAACCCCAGTTCATAAAAAACTTGTTGTCGTGGCTGTTAATAAACTTTTCAATTTCTGCACTGGTTTTACCTTGTGTAACAAATTCGTTGTTCAAGCCATTGTAAAGATAAAATACACCGTCTTCATGCTCAACTTTACAAAGCACAATGCGCTCAACAAATTCTTTGAAGGCTGCTTCGGCATGTTTGTTACGTTGTACTGCATGGCGATACCATTTGTACAGAAGGTACAAAGTAAACACCAATCCAGTGATTGCTATGGTTTCAAACAATGTATATTCCATTTACTATTCCTTTATTTTAAATACTTATTCCCAAAGAAGGAAGGCACACTCCCGCAGCATGCCCTCCTTGAGGTGTCTTTGGGAATTGACAGCGACTCAATGTCCGATCTACTAGAAAGCCTATTTCGAACAATGTATACAGTTTACAGTACATCGAAGAGCTCGTCAATTGTTTTTGGTTAAATGTAACCGTAGTATTTGGCCAATCCAAATACAGTAATGCTGCACATAACACCATTGGTGATAATAAGCGCACGTTCACGCCACATTACACTAACCACAAGCCACACAAGTCCACCAGTGAACAACACAAGTGGACCCAGTGGGTATGCTTCGGGATGCGCACTCACAATGTAACTGCCTACACACAGTATACTAGTGGCAACCCATTTTAGCACACTATCCATTTACTTGCACTTGCTGGCGTAGTTCAGTAATCTTCATGCCCAAGTGATTCAATCCTGAGTAAAACGGAGAACACAGTGACTTTGCATCTTCACTGTTCATGTAGTCACTCATTGACCATTCAACTTTGCGCTCAACCTGCGAAAACATTTCATCCATCCAGGTTTCCAGTTCTTCCAACTGCTCAATGCATTCCTGTCTAGTGCGACCCATTTTCAAACTCCATCTCTAGCTGATGTTCAAAATTTGCAATTTCAAATTCTTTACAGCGGATACTGCTTTCCAACACTTTGATAATCTGTTCCTTGTCAGCACCTAGTTGGACTGCTTCTTTGATTACAGAAAGTGTTTCGATATCTTTTAGAATTTCATTCATACTATCACTCCAAATGCTCCGGTGAAATAATCAAGCGAACAAATCAATGCTGAACCGCCAATCATGGTAACCATATATTCAACAAACATATCGACTCCTTATGCTACTTTGTTTACGTTCCAGTTATAGATATCAACTGCTTGATCCCATAGATTCTTTGCGCCATCATAGTGATCAAAGCCTTCTTCGTCAGCAAAGTCCATGGTTGAACTACCATACACATTGCGATCCAAGCCGTATTTGCAAATGATATTTGCAATGCCTTGTGCAGTATCAGAAAATCCAACAACACTGTTGCTGTCTGACATTTCAATACCGCCGTTTTTTGCACCAATATAATTAATCATTTGCTTCTCCTTGTTTCTAACTGTACATACAGTATAACACATATAGATCAAAGGTCAACCAGAAAATGCCTTTTGGTTGCAAAAACCTGCGTTATTTTAACGCAGAACCGCGAAAAAACGTAAGCATCGCTGTACTATTCGATAAATAAGTTTATTAAAAGAGCGACCTCAGCTCCGAAAAAATGAGTGGCACTGGGAAAGACTAGGGCGGCTCGCGCCTTAAAAGCAGATGACGGTAGCAAAGACTACTGACGGCGGAAAAGACCGCGGTATTGCTTTCCTCAAGCAAAAATTACATCAAGGAGAAAGATGATGACTGAAAAGTTATTTGCAAGTCTACGTGTGGTTTTTGGATCACGCAATAGACAACAATATGACCAGCAAATGTTATGCTGGGCAAAAACAGAATATGGCGCTGACTGGGAATGGGCATACCAACACCTAATGTCAACAGGCAAAACACCAATTAAAGGAATTAATTATTAATGGCACATGTATTAACACAAACATACTGCACATTTTGTGATGCAGTAGAAAACACACTGGAAAAATGTATGGAAATAACTGAAAGTATAGGCAGAGCAAGAGCTGCAAGCGCACTAGCACAAATGGGTTATTACCAAGAAGCAAGAAATTTAATGATGGGAGATACAAAATGAATCCGAAAACAATCAGCAGATTGCAAAAAATTATCATGGAGAAAAACAATGACTAAACTGCTTAAGAATATTTTTAAAATGAACTTTACAAATGCAAAAACTGGCTCGTGGGCCGGCGTCCCGATGGGACAGCCACTAAAGTACCGTGAAGCAAGTTACACAGTAGCAGAACTTGAGAAGCGTTTAACTGCAGAAGTAAACGGATTCAGTTGCCGTTAATAAAAAAAAGAGTAGTGAAACCGGATCCGCAAGAATAGGTCTCACTACTCCTTAAGAGAGTAGCTATAATAGATTACTTTTTGTTGTAAATTGAATATAGTACCCAAACAGCAACTAGACCTACTAGTCCCTGGGCTGACAATGCTGTGATGATGTCAGTTACATTACCTATAATTGTAATGTCTGGCCAGAATGGTACATTCTTTCCGCCTACTAAGACTTCAAGTGTAATGCCTAAAGCAAGTAACGATACTGCCACTTCTGTTAGAGCACTTGCCCATCCTTGGATTGATTTTAAGATATCCATTTGGAAACCTCCTTTTGTTAAACTGACCTATAACTGCTCGGCCAGTATATTATTTAGAGTCGGAGATCTATGCATTATAACGAGTTTTTTGATAAGTAATACGACACTAAGAAAATTGAGGTATCCATGAGAGAATATGTAGAAATCATTGCTGAAGGAGTGGGTCTAGCGAACCGTAAACCGGGCGAAAAATTTGCTAATCCTGAAGGTGACGTATTAACCTTTCAAAGTTTAGACTTTTTTCCAGAAAAAGACGGTTATGAGGACGCAGACGCAATGAACGCTGCACTGCTGGATTTGACTGCACAGTTGGGGATTTCTGACACAGAGATACAATGGGCAAACAGTCAAGGTTCAAACAAAGCATTTGGACTGGCACGTTTTGTAGACGCAGCAGGCAAGGACTTTGTAGTTGGTAGATGGTTTCAAAAGATTAATCCAAACAGATCACTAAACAGATTCCCTAACGATTTACCTGGTGGCTTCAAGTACCAAAGCAAAGCTGCTGTCAAAGAAAACTCGGGTTACAAGCCAACTGAAATACTCACAGATTTACAAAGTCAAACACCAGACAGTATACGCAAACAGATTGTTGCCAAGTTTGGCGAAGATTCAGACGAAGTTGCTGCTACAGATTACTTTATGGCCAATGACTTTCCAATGGAGATCCCAAGAGGCAATATGAATCCAGAAGCATTTTCAAATTACTTTTGTGAAATGCTTCAGCCAATGGCATTGATCCTGGGCAAGAACACAGACGGCAATGCTGCTGAAGCTGAAGATATTTTCTTCAGTGGATCAGGCTATAGTAGTTGTGTTATCAGTTTCAATGCCGGTACCACAGATGGATTGTTTGACAGTTTGCTAATCAATCCAGATGGGAAGCAAATAAAAATATCTTCAAAAGCTCAAGCAGGAGCAATGGCCAGTGTTATCAACTTGCTTAAAAGTGTGCAAGATTTACGCGAGGCTCCAGAAGGCAAACGTCTAGTAGAAAAATATCAAGAAGCGATTAGCATAATGGAAATAATCAAAAATGGTGGTCACACTGATGGACCATTGAATCTTGGTATTGCATTTGGATTTATTACCCCTGATGAAAAAACGCAAGTCAAAGAACTAAAAGGCCTAGGTCCAGATGATGACGTAATGAGTGTGCTTAAAAGTGACAAACTTCAAGAACTATACAATGGACGCAAAGCACGTGACATGACTAGAATTATTCCAATTGAACATATGCTAAGTGCAATTGCATATCCTATATGCGATATAGTAAATGACGATACCAACTTCAGTGAAGCAGCCAGTGATATACTGAATCACAGTGCATTGGTACAGATGTACACACTTAGCACAAACACCGAAGATACTATTAATGTAAAACCATTCCAGTGTGTGTATCCAAGCAAAACTGTCAGTGGTGTGTTAATGAGTGCTGCTAAGAGTTATATGAGTACGCAAGGCAAAGGCAACTTGGTATTCAAAGTTCTTAAAAATGGCGCAACTGATGAAGAAACAGAGATTGCCGATATTAGTACAGACATTCCTGATAATCAGCCAGTGAAAAAGGCTGAGCCCGGCACACAAACAAGTGATGTCAAAGCTCAGCCTCGTGGTGGAGACCTTGATAGCAAGGCCTTAGGCCGTGAACGCAGAACCTAGAGGCATAAGTTCTGGTTCACAACTCTCAATTGAACATTATCAGGTGGCGTTTGCACTGCAAAACTGATACTGCTCTGTAACTCCATCCAAGTCTTAAATGTTACTCCGTTACGGGTCGTTTGTACCATACCTGTGGCACTGTTTGAACGTCCACTAAGCTCAGGAATATCCCAGCAACCCAGACTTCTTCCGCCTGCTAGCACCTGTATTTGAGGGCCTGCCCGATACAGTGTATTAATCAACAAGTCACCGCGTGTTTGATCGAACCGATATTTCTTGCCCGTTCTGTCTTGACTGTGCGAAGTGTTAACAAATGCCCAGTGTGTTGGACTAGCAGTATTGGTGCCAGTTTGCAACAGTGTGTGGTTTAGTTCGGCTAAAAAGCTAGGGTTCCAACTTACAACAAAGTTTACATTCACAATCATGTCACGGTTCTGCATGTTGTAGGTAGCATTTCGCATGCTTACTCTGTATGCACGGTGCGGATAACCAGAAAGCAATCCTTTTATCTGTTCATCGCCAGCATTTGCTTGCTGTTTGTAGCTGTTGTATGCTGTGTTCATACCACTGGTATTGAGATTGTTTGCATCAGGTGCAGTGTATATTGGTTGCCTGCGCTGTTTTTCAAACTTTTTCTCTTCGTTGAACTGATCAAGAAAGTTCATAAGCAGTCCGCCAAGAATCAGATCTTCAGTGCGAATCACTTCTGGGGGCGGCCAAGTTCCGTCCCACTGCTCAGCTGCAACTGGCGAGCTTAAACAAGACATCATTGCAACAGTTTGTAGTAAACGTTTCATTATCCACGACCCATGTTTTGAGTAATTGCTTTAGACACACTTGCTGCTTCCGCTGGTGTATCACAGGTTACACTGTTTAGTTTTACACTGTAACCTTTTTTCAGCATGTCTTGAAATGCACTAACGCCTTTGCTGCGAATCAGCCATTCATAATCATCTAAAAACTGTTCGCATTTGATCTGTGTATCAAATCTTTTGCTGTACACATTTATGATCTCATCGCCTGCGGCACCGCTTGGTCCGCTTACTGTTAGATTAAACAGCAACATAAAAGTCCCTACCATATTTGCCTCCAATTGGTAAAGTGTTTTACTTACTATTTAAGTATAGCATCGTTTTACCAAAAGTCTATAAATGGCTTTACCGAAATAGCTATTTTGGTTTATAAATACACCACAAGGAGCTATACATGGGACAATTTAATAATAAAATTATGGCTGAGTTTAATCCACCTAGAAAGTGGACACTTGGCAGAGATCTATCTTATACAACATCTGCACTTACAGTAGATGAAATTGATGCACTCAAGGGTGTAGGTGTCAAAGTTAAAAGAGAAAACAACAAAACTGAAACTATTACAGTGCCATCAGGATTCGTTACTGACTTAGCAAGTGTGCCAAGGATGATGTGGTGGTTAATTGCACCATTTGACGTTGCTAGAGCAGCTATAATACACGACCTACTATACAAAACTATAAGGCAGTACCGTTGGAATAAAGGCGATGCCCAAGATAGCGATCTAGTAAAGACTGCAAAAGTTGCGTCAGACAAAGTTTTCTTAGAAGGAATGCGAGATGCTGATCCAAAGGTTCCTGGATACAAGATTTATCTAAGCTGGAAAGCAGTTGATTTGTTTGGCAACGGAAGTATTGTTGCAAACAAAGATAATATCTAACACGTGATGTACGCACTAGTGGTGTTTGTATTGGCAGCACCAGGAGTTTGGATACCGCATCCAGAGTTTTTGACATTTAATACGTTGCAAAAATGTGAAAAAGCCGCCGCTAATCTAACCACAGATGGTTCGTGGAAAGGTTTAAGCAACGGCCTAATGCGGGTGAAGTGCATCGAATATGATAACACAAAACCCAGTGATCAGTTTATTCTTGATATTCAGCTTTAACAGCTTTTTTGGCAATTCTATAACTTAACCGTGCTGTATTCCTGCGAGCACCACGGTACTCTGCTGCTGGTCTGCCTCCGTCTTTTACACCTTCTGCACGATAGCGATGCATGAGGTCTGAAATTCTGGTAAACTTGTTGTGAAACACATGTTCAGTTGATTGACGCATTTTAGTCTCCTTTAATATAGTTATTGTGGAATGCATGACTGGCAAGATTCTTGCACTTGCTCTCACATTGTATGTCAAAATCTTTGGCAAATGTTGCAGCCCATTCGTTGACTGCATGATTCCAGTAGAAGTCACTGTGCGCTCTAAGTTTTTGTTTCTTGAAGCCTGCTGCGAGTAAACTTTCCATATCTGGACGCACATTAGGATCGTGATCAACCAGTATGTCTTCACGTGATACTGAGTAATGCAATGCTGGGCGTATACCGCGCCAGCTATCAATTACGCGAAGAACTCTATCGTCGGTGGCCTCGATGTATTCACCGGTACGGACCCAGTGGTGGTGTATATCAAGAACGAGGGCGACGTCTTTGCTGAGCTCAAGCGATGCGTCGAGACCGTGCGACATCTCGTCATTCTCAATAGTAATGCAGTTTCGCGCTTCTGGAGATAGTCTTGGGAGGACTCGTTGGATACCGGCTGGACCCTGGCGACCGCTGATGTGGACATTACACTTGAAGTCTTGGAATTTACGGCCGAAGCCCATCCATCTGACCATGTCAACATGATATTCAAACTCCTCTATGCTTCTATTTACGATATCTTCACTGTCACTGGCTAATACGCAAAACTGTCCAGGGTGAAAACTTAGGCGCACATCCCACTGTCGTGCAAGTTTGCCTACTTGTGCGTAACCTTTTGCCAATTCAACTTTGATATCAGGTTGTTGCCAAAAGTAACTGAAGTCTGGCTGTGTGTACATGGGCAATTGATTGCTGCCCAGTCGCACCATTCGCAATCCTGGCTCAAGGCGTCCTACATACTCAACCAAGTTGGCCGCGCTTTGCATGTTGTGTTGCATGATGTCATACAAACGCTGTTCAGCAACTTCACGAGTCTGCCGTTTAAGCCACGCAACAGTGGTACATTTTTCTGTACGCTGTTGCTGGATCTCCATTAGGACTTTTTTCTTTTGTGTCTGATCTGGATGCAGATACTTGCAGCAAAAGCCTACGCGAGCAGCCATGTAATTCTCCTAGGTGTCTTAGTTACCTAGTAATTGTAACACATTTTCATAGGTATCGCAAGTGATATTTTCTATTTCTTCAAAACTTTTATCCATTTCGCCAGGATGATCAACAAATACCCACTGTGTATTAGGGTGGTTTTTGATCACAGCACGAACTGCGGCTTCGTAGTTTTTCTTTAGATGTTTTGAAACAGTATCGGTATCGGTGATTTCTTGTAGATCAAAGCCCAACAGCAGTACCAACTCGCTTTGGCTTACTAGATGCATAGCAATAACGTCTTCTTGATTTTCAAATTCAGCCGGAAAATCACCATCAAACACTTTGACACCACTTGGACGGTTAAGTGTTATGTAGCTTTTTTCAGGAATGTAAAAGTTACACACACTGTGAAACGCACGTTTAATTAGATCCTGTGCCTTTGTGTCATCGAAACACAACACATTGTCGGTGCTGTACCCGCGCCAGGTTTTCCAGCTACCCCAAGTTGACCCAATCTCTTTGAGTGTTTCTGGCTTTACAATTGGATCACTGTAATCAGCACTTAGTACCCAAGAAACTTCCATTAGGCTGACTTTAGCTCCGCCCAGCGATATGCACCCAAGCATGCCCAGGCAAATGGCTCGCCTTGTTTGTAGTTGCTATTGAATACAATATCACCTTTTGCTCCAGAATGCCCTGGGGTTAAACCAGCTGTTGCAATCTTGTTACGCCCAACCTGTAGTTCTTTTACCCAAGTTAGCCCATCTGCGTTAATGGTTAATTGTTGTTGATTATTAGTTAGTAAACTAAGACTGTGTGCTTTTGCTGTGCCAATTTGTGCTGAATTTTGACTGTGTTTGCCTATTTCAATGCTGACTTCGTTGTCCCAAACACTTAGCGCACTGGTTGGTGTGGTGGTATTGATACCTACTCTATGATTATTAGCACTTAAATAAGTACCAACCTGTAAACTACTTAATGTACCAACAGTGGTAAGATTACTGTTAACAATACCACTGCTAAGTTCTCCATCGTCAACCAATGGTTTACCAAGAATGTTTATTGCCTTGACATCGATACCTTTTTGAACTCGATCAATAATTGAATCGCTTGCAAGTTCAAGAAACTCTTCTTTGAGTTTGTTGTAAGCATTTGTTTCAATAACTTCAGCAAGTTCGATAAAACTTCTGTTGTTGGTATTGATACGTCCTTTGATAGCAAGATCACCATCTACTGTTACACTTTTTGTAAAACTTGCAGGACCTTTAACCACAATACCTTCTTCAAAGCTAGCACTTTCAGCATTAAGATGACGCTTGACAATAACTAATCCATCTTCAACAGTGAGTTCTCTGTTGAGATCTGCTGTGAGTGTTCCTGCATTTTCAATTACTACTTCACGTAGTACATCTTTGATATTCACTTGTTTGAGTGTCTTTGAAATACGATCACTCATTTCGCGAGAGATTTGCGTTTGAATCTTTACCATCCATGATTCATTGAACATTAAATTTTCAACAGTGTCTCTTACTAGATTTTCAACTGCTTGATCAACTGCCTGTTCAAGCAGTGTGTTATCCACCAAGTTATCAAGGCTAGGCACAAGCCCATCTTTGAACATTTTTTCAACACTTGAACTTACTGTGCTTACAAGGTCTGGAATAGTACTGATGTTGGCAAAACGAGCAGTGATTCGATCCTGTACATGCGCAACGATTCGTGACTCAAGATCTTGTAACCATTCTGAAGAGCTAAGTGCAGTGTTTATTTGTTCATTGACATTTTTCTTAATTTCATCTTGGACAAGTTGATTTAATATATTAGCGTCAAGCATTTTCTCTCCAGGTATCTAGTGTTACACAGTGATGTCCGCCGCCCAGTGTTCTGCTGTGTCGCAGTGTGTGCGTTATAATGTTAAACTTATGCTTCTCCAGAGTATTTATAAGGTCAGTCTGGGCCGGGTCCATTATTACGGTGTTGCTATTCACAGCCAACATGTTCAATCCAATCCATTTACTGGCATATGGATATTCATGAAAACTTTGCGGCACCATGTCATCAACATAGATGATTTTCCAATCTTTGAGAACTTTTGGCAAGTAACGTTTTGATTTTACACGAGGCCTGTTTGCAAGCAGCAATCCTTCACGCAGTGGCACAATGGTACTGTCAATGTGTACTCCTGCATAAAAGTTTACCAGTTCGATGTTAATACTTGGAAACTTTTCGCACAGCCATTCGTATGCTGCTCTATTGCCACTTTCGCTTTCAAGATATAACCAAGTATCTCCAAGTCTGCAGATGTTTGCTGCATCCAGCGTTAAGCCTTGATCACGCGGCATTTCAATAACTGTATTGCCTTCAGTCATTTCTTTGTAACAAAGCACTTCCATGTTTCTACACGGATACATCATTGGCGGATCAAGTATTCTGTCACCGGCAATTAATAGTCTATCACGTGGGCAGTAGTTGTACATGCCGCCCATCATTTGGAAGTTTATATCAGTTGGGCGATTGACTTTAACACCTTGCTTAACTAATATTGCTGCTAAACTGTCTAGGTCTTCATTGGCTTCGTCAATGATCCACTGCGGCACAGCACCACTTGGTACTGGCGTTTCTTTCCACAGTGTTTTTTCACTTTCGTTGGCGAACACTGGATCATCACTTGGCCAATTGGCATGGTTGGCTATGCCAACATAGGTTTCCCTAAGTTGATCCCATTCATTGTAACTGTGGATTTTCACTCGATAACTCCAGTAATCTGTAGACTGTATCTAGGTGTTTTGCCAACGTTGGCTGCTAGATGCTCAGTATCATTTCGCCACACATAGTAGTCTCCGGCACGCCATTGTGTTTGCGGTACACCATCTATTTCAAAGACGTGTCCGCTTTCCCAATCTTTCATAAAAAATATTGCTCTGTGAACTGTGTACATGTCTGTGATGTTGTATAACTTACAGAAACGTGCATATGTATCGCCGTGTGTTGGCAAGCAACACCCTGGATCCATTCTGTAAACACTCCATGAAAAATGTTTCCAAGGCAATACTTTGCGAATTGCATTCATCCATCCGGGTGCAGAATTGCGCATGTCATACATATCGCCGGTGAACTTTGTTTGTGTGTACCCTAGCTTGCGCCATTCTGCTAAACTTACAGGATCATTGAACGGTTCGTTTTTGTATGGCAGGTCTTCAAATGCTCCTTGCCATACTGGAGCACTGTGTCCTTGCCACCATGTTTTATTGTGGTCTGGTGTTGCCATAATGTATTACTTCGTAACTGTTACTGTGTTTAGGCAGGTTTCTCCATGGATCAACAACAACAGAACCTGGTGGAATGTCACAGTAGAAAGTATCATCCTTGGTATACTGTCCAGTATAACCGTATGTGATATATCTATTGTGTGCATACAATATCATTGATGCTTCGTCAATGCTATCAACTACGTCTTTTGGATTGTCTGCAATTGGATCTACATACTTTACCGGCAATCCTTGCTCTTCAATGTAGAAACCAATCAGTGTGCTATAACTTCCGATACAAAAAGGCACATCAGGTTTGTATGCTTTCCCGTGTATCACAATAGGCTTGCCGTCGGCGTGTTCTACCAAAAAGTCTGCTAGATTCTTTGCTTGTACTTCTCTAGCACCCATAATAGTATCAAACATATCGTAACCGATATCGTATTCTTTTGCAAGCCAACGCAGTGCAATGTTATCTCGTGGATGGCATGCGCCTGAGTCTCCCATGCCTGCTGTCATGTACTTCGGACCCATAATACGCATTGTACTCTGTGCTAGAGCGTCTGTAACAACGTCAACGTTTATGTTGCCTATCTTTAGTGCAAAGTCTTGTATCATGTTTACAAGCCCTACTTTAGCACTGATAAATGTGTTGTAAAATATCTTTATACTTTCGCATTCGTCCCAGGTACCTGTAACATAACGTGGATTGTTTTTCATCAGTGGGCGATACAGATTGATTAGATCTTCCATCTCTGTAGGATCACCTGTTTCGGTACCTATCATAACCATTTCAGGGTTAGCAAAGTCCCACTTTACACTGCCCATTGCAATCAAGTATGGATTGTATAAAAATTGATGCTCACTGTTTAGCAAGGGATAAAACTCACGTCGTGTAGTTCCAGGAAGCACTGTTGAAATAAGCACAATCTTTTTTGGTTCGATAGCCAGTTCGTTTACCATGTTAATAGCATCTTTAACAGCATCATGTCCAAAGTCTTTGGGTTCCATGTGCGAGCTAGGAACACTACCATCATAACCTTCTGTGTGTGGCGTTTGAACAGCAATAAAAATCCAATCACTGTTGTCAATCATCTTTTTGGGAGTGCTACAAACTTTTACACTGTCCGAAGTACGCGGGTAAATATCGTAGCCATGTACTGTATACTTTTCTGCCATTACTTCGGCGCAATCAAGTCCGAGCTTGCCAAGCCCAATAAATCCAATTCTCATAAGGTACCTTTCTAAGATGTCTGTTCCTACTAGTAATTTATACAATTTTGTCGCCCAGGTGGTAGAAAATAAATTTTTAATCAAATACTTCTATCCCTGGGGACAAAAAGATATTGCCAATCTAGTAAGCAATGTAGATCGAATGAACGAAGATATATATCGTAAAAAATACGCTGCTTTTCCTGTGCTAATTTGTCACGATCAAGAGCCATTGGATTTTGACATGTACAGTGATGATCAAAAGATCCTCAACGCACTTGTAGCTAGTGGTAACTTTATTCCAACACAAATCGATGATATTAAAAAATCTAACTATGAGAACCTAAATCTAAGATGGCAGCACCCACAAAACTTCACAGAAAAATGGATATTATTACACAGTGAACTGGCTAGCCCTCAAGTAGAACGCTATGAAGACAGTGGACTATTTGCATGTGCTTATTGGTGGAGTCATGCAGCAATTGCTCGAGACTGGTATAGATATGCTCAGTATGACCAACGTCTTGAACTACCGCAAGAAGACAAAGAGGCTAATTGGTTAGTGTATGCCAGAGGCACAACTGGCACAAGACAATACCGACAACATTTTTTAAAACTGCTTAGGTTTGTTGACAGAAAGCAACTGGGCAGTATTGATCCTGACGCCGTTGTTAACAGCAATAGCAGTGCTGAATATAACTGCGAAGACTTTGCAAAAACAAATTGCAGCATTGTGTTAGAAACTGTATACGATGGTCGCATCCACCTTACAGAAAAAACACTACGCCCAATTGCATGCGGGCATCCTTTTATGATACTGAATGGTGCTGGAACACTGAAATATTTGCGCAGTTACGGATTCGAAACATTCTCACCCTTTATTGACGAAAGTTATGATACAGAATCAGACTGCGACAAGCGCATGCTCATGGTCATAAAAGAGATGGATCGTATCAATAACTTACCTGATAATCAACAGGAATCAATTTGGAATAGCTGTAAAACTATAGCCAGCAAAAACAAAACGCTGTTTTTTAGTGATGAATTTTTTGATTCAATAACCCAAGAGCTAAGAGACAATGTGTTGAGCATATAATTCGACATCTCGGCCAAGGTAATCATCGATCCAGGTTTGATTTTTTACAAACCAGTTGTTGTACTGCTCAGTGAACTCAGCACTGTACCTGCTGCGATTCTCATGTATCCATATAAGATCGATTCCGCTGCGGTTGCTTAGTTCTTGACGCAATTCACGCATCTGCCCACTGTGATAATAATGTTCTGGTTTAACTGGCGCATGTTCAAGAAACACATGCTGCGGTATAAAATGTGTCAGCAAGTCTCCAGAAAGCTCGCTGGCTCCTAACAGTTTGTTGCCAATGCTTTCAACCGTTTCCAAGTAACTGTATCGCTGACTCAGTCCATATGCAAATGTACTCTTGAGTCTACCATACGGATCACGCAGAATGGTAAAACGAAAAGGCTTGGTTAGTTTGCCATTACGTGTTCCAATCCATGCTGCCCAGTTGCGCACTGTGGTACTGCAATTTTTTGGAATGTTTACAAAGTAAAAGTTTTCAACGCCAGGATAGTCTGGCCAGCAGTAGTATGGATGGGGGTACACTATTTCTTAGGTTTGTTATATGCTTGCGCACCAAAGAATGCTGCAACAATAGCTGCTACTGAAACAAAGTAAACGGCTGCCATATCGCCTAGTATTTTTGCTGCTTGGTCAATGCCGGCTAGCACCGCAATTAGCACAATAGCTGGATATAGGAGCATACCTGCTAAACTAAACCATGCCATCTTACGCTGTGCATCGCGCATTGCATCTTGATCTTCAAGTTCTTTACGTTTGAATTCCATGTACATTTCATGTTCATCATTGGTAACGTTTCCATCACCGTTGGTGTCTGCTGGGTGAAACCCTGCTTGTTTAATTTCTTCTTCGCCCATTCTAGCTCTCCATGTTAGTGATATTTATAATCTTATTGTTGTCTCTTCTGGTCACTTCACATTGGTGTTTTCGCCAATGAAAGTACAGTTCTGCTGAACTGTTCCAGTCTGCAAACGCTTCTTGGTAAAAGTCAATTGTTCTACTTTCTGAATCAGCATTGGTTACTTTTTTTGGCTTTTGTTTAAAGGTAGGATCATACTCGCCAATAAGCACAAACTTCTTGGCAGCACGTTCAAAGTACTCTTTAAGCCATTGAATATCTTTATTGGGTATGTGTCTTATAACTTGTAAACAGATAATTGCGTCAAATTTTCTGTTACTGCGAGGCGGTTTGCTGTAGCGTTGCACACATGGATCAAATAGGTAGTAGCTTTTAAAACCAGTACGCTCGTCAAAAGGCGGAGCTTTAAGTGTGTACTGTTCACCTTTGCCGCAACCGTAGTCGAGCAGTGTTTTTGCTTTATGATGCTTTGCAAGGCATTTAACTTGTTCAATATAGTTTTTACTGTCAGCACCTGCCCAAGCACTTTCAGTTTCTTGAAAGTGTGTGCCTTTGGCAACTGCGTCGTAGTATTCTTGTGATGGTTCCATCATCTATTTATTAGCTAGTATTTTGTAAAAATGCCGCCATATCCAATTTTATCCATGCTATTCTTGCTTTAATATCTTGTGCTTTAATTTCTATCTCTGTTCTCGGTGGTTCTGTGTACCAGTCTATATCCTCATAGATATAAACACCTCCTATCAGAGTTGCAAGCAAAACTACCAACAAGCATATGATCACCAACACAATCATTTGAGTTTACATTCGACTTTGGTATCTCTCTTATAAAACAGCAATGACTGTTCCAACTTTGCCTTATGATAACGACAAGTTTCTATGTCTTTGAAATATAGATTGTCAAAGTTGTATGAAAGAATTCCAACTGTAATTATTATAACATAGAACATTTTAGTAACCTTTTAACTCATATTGCATTGCTTCTAAACGTTCATAGTTCGGATCGTTTAAAAACCATCTTGCAAACTGATGATCCACATTCCTGCCGCCCTTGAGATTTACTTCTTCTTCAAATTGACCATCAGGTATAACATTGTTTCCGTACCCATCAAAATCCTGTACAAAATTTAGTACCTTTATTATTCTACTTTGTATTTTAGTTTGTATTCCAAACGAGGCCGCAGTACTCATCTTATCTGCAAGTGATTCGATAATCTCCTGACGTATTTCTTTTATCTTTTTTGCTTTTGCTTCAACTTTATCAATTTTCTTTACGCTTTCAATCATTACAACTTCTTCTTCGATCAAGTCGGCTTGGTCACTGACTATTTCCTGTGGTGTATCGTCAATCACAACTTCCACAATCTCAACTTCTACTACTGTTTCTTCTTCTACCGCTGTGTCCTCAACCACAACAACTGGTTCCGGAACAACAAACACTGGCACTTCTACATTTACTACATCATCAACAACAGGATCAAGCACTGCAACATCGCCATCATTACCGGAAAGATCTATATATCCTGGACAGCTCTGATCATATTGTCCATCTAAACTGCACTGTTGATCAAAGTAAGCAGTAGAATATCCTGAACAACCTTGGTCATATAGTGCATCTGCTTTACACATTTCTACATAGTAGTCCGGACAACTTGGATCTGATGTAGGATCTGCAATACACTGTTGATTTCCAATTGCAGTTGCGTATCCTGTACAGCTTGGATCGTATGATGGATCTAACGAACATTGTTGTGTTGTGTATGCGGCCTGATATCCTTTGCAACCTTTATCATAGAGTGCATCTAAAGCACACTGTTGATTGTAATATGCTGTTGTGTATCCTGTACAACTGGTGCTGTACAACGGATTACTGGTACATTGTTGCGTCAAATAAGCGGCAGCATAGCCCGTACAACCTGAATCGTACAATGGATTAGCAGTGCATTGTTGATTGTAAAATGCAGTTGCATAACCAGGGCATGTAGCCGAATGTAGAGGATTACTGTAACAAGGATCAAGACTATAGGTCATTTTAAATGAACTTGCGCTAACGTTGAATTCAGGACCGTAATGTCCTGCATAGTTTTCAATATCTTGGGCTTGTGCTGATATTACAACATCGCCAAAGAAAGACACAGGCAAGTGAGGCACACCAAATGATTCTGATCCAGAAAAAACTTGCCAGCCAGTTCGACCATATTGATAATTATAGGATGTAAAGATTGATCCATCTGCTTTTTTAACATCTACTGTTATTTCAAAGGGATCGACTTGTGTTTGTGTTCTTGACGTTGTGTTATAGTTTTTAACACGCCATTCATATTCAAATCCTTCTACTTGTATACCACTTAATTGTAATGCAGTGTTAAGTGCAATGGTTGCACTAATAGTACTGTCTGCACCTCCCCAATTAAAACCTGAATTGTTTGGCATCCTGTTTGGAATACTTGGATTGTTACCACCTGAAGCAGTGCTTCCGCCCCAATAGCCTATACCGTAAGTACCTGACCAGTTTTCGGCCCTCAAATAGTTGTGATTGTAACCCATGCCATTATTTTGTAATAGGTTATTACTGGTATATTGCTGGGCGTTAGAGTAAGAGGAGAAGCAACAAACCAATACTAATGCCGCCAGCAGCGATAGCACCGTTTCTTTTTTGAACATCTTGTTTGGTCTCCAATACTACAGGTTCTGGGATGTTATGAGGATTGGCGTCCCACTCGTCTTGTGCGGCCTGTCCAATTGCACCTAAATACGGACATGGTGTACCTGCCATCTTCATAGCATCATGCACTCTAGCATCTTGACAAAGTACACTCACTGCGGCAACTTTCATACCCATATCATAAAGTGTTTTAGATAACTTTAATCTTTCACAGTTTGGATCTCGTACAGTTTCGCCTGAACTTATACCCAATATCTGTGTTTGTACTGCACCAGCAACTCCTACTGTACACAAGTCACTGCTTGATGCACTCACGTTAGGCGATATAGCACTACCCGGAGGTGAAATCACAATAGTTTTTGTATCAGCCTCAGTGTTTACTGTGCTGTTACTTTTACTGTCTGTATTAACCGTGCTTGTGGTTTGTGCAACGGCAGTTCCAGCAGTCATCGTTAATAATAGTGCAAATAGTATTCTTAACACAACATTCTTCTCCAGTTTGTAATTGTATTTACACATTTTTTTATTTTGCAAGTGGGTTGTCAAGAGCTCTCTGAAGTTTGTTATCCATGTACTTTTTAAGTTGCTCGACCTTGTCAATCAAGATGTCCTTTTGTGCAACATATTGATTCAACAGTGCATCACGTTTGGTATCAAAGCGTTTTTCGGCATCGTCAACATAGGTGCGTGTCTTGTCTTCCAACTTGTTCATATCATCTTCTACTTTGTCAACAATACGTTCAAGTCTTACAATGTCTTCACGTAGGCCATTCTTGATATCACGTGAATAGTCTATCGCATCACTGAGCTGTTGATCAATTAGTTTTTGCTGGCTAGCAATTTGATCAGTGTCAATGTTTGCAATGATCTCTTTCATGTTGGTGTAGTCTTTGTAGAATTCAAAGCCTGCCCACAAGCCGCCGCCAAGTGTGCCAATAAGTGGTAATACCAGTAGTAGCTTACTGCCGCCTACTTTGATTCCGCCATACTCTATTTCCGCCATGATGTACTCCTATTAGTATCCTACTGTATTTATTAGCGGTATACTGTAGGCCCTTGCTGGACGTAAGCTGGTTTGCAATATGCAGAGAAGTTTTTTTGCTTTTGTAGACGTTCAGCAAAGTACAAGCATCTGTCGATGTCTATAAAGTACATTGGTTCAGAACGTAGCTGGGCACCATTAAGTAACACCACCAGCATGAATGCGTGTATCATGAATACACTTGCCAAGCAGCATAGCCAATCGCCATTACTGCAATACCAATGACAATACAAATTATTATTGATTGTACTAGTTCCATCATTTCCTTGTATTCACGCTGTGCTTTGCGTCTGGCTGCAAGTCGTGCTTCTTTTGCTTCTTGTATACGCTTCGCACGTTCCGCAAGGATGCCATGCCATGTTCCGTGACCAAATCTAATGTCAATCAGCCTGGCCATTTCTGCTAGTTGTTCTTCAGCAACTTTGGCATCAATGACTTCCTGAGCAACACTTTTAATACCAAATTGATCGCCAATGCCCGGTTTACCTGCTTTATTTCGGGCATGTTGAACTTCGTCGCGTCCCTTGAATAGTCCGTCAACGGCTCCGGCAATCTCACCGATATCCTTAGCAGTATCAATGTTGCTCTTGATAAAATCCACACTTGCTTTTACAAGTGATATAGCGGCCAAACCTTCGGCAATCATTTTTTTCTCCGCCCGTGCCAGGTACAGGCATCATCTAGCTCCTGGACAAAATTATTTAATCAGTATTGTTTAATAAGTTAACTGCATAGTGTAAGTATTATGGTTTTTTTGTAAAATTTATTTTGCGTCCGGAACGTCTTCCTTGTCCACTTTGTCTGTTTGTATACAGAACGCAGTGGTGTTCACTGCAAACTCACCGTTGTGGTAGTCTTCGCCATTAACGCCTGCGTTATCTTTTTTAATTTTTTCAAGCAAAACTTGACATGCCTCGCTGGTTTCAAAAACGCCTTTGAGCTCCCAACTTGGACCTGTGGATAACAAATTAACCACAACTAAAACCCATACCAAATACTTAATCTCCTAATTCAATCAAATATTTAACTTGCTGTGTTGCGATAACTGTGTATATATAATGGCCATAAAAAATAGGCAGTCGTAACTGCCCATTTAAAGTTTAGTTTATTCTAAATTAGAATGTCATTGCAATACCAATTGCTGTTGTTTCTTCGGACGCTGTTTTATCATCGTCAGTGTACTCAGCAAAAGCAACTAAACCAGGTGCAACTGTGTGGTGAACACCATATGTAGTTTCGTCACTTGATTTTGTACCAGCACTTTCTGTATTCATCAACTCAAGTGCAACTGTTGTTGCACCCATTGTGAACGCAGCTGACATTGATGTTGTATCAGTGTCTACTTTAGCTGCTGTTGTAGCAGTGTGCTTCTCGTAGCCAAGGCCAATTGGACCCATTGAACCTTTGACGTTCATGACTGTTTCACTTGAGTCGTTGTTGTTTTCCAACTTGCCATAACCGACTGTTGCAATTGAACCAATATCATATGTACCGGCATAGGCATAACCTGCGCCTGCTGTTGTGCCATAGTTGCTGTCAGCAGCACCCGAAACGTGGATCTTTGCACCGGCAAATGGTGACAGTGAAAGAATTGCTGCATGGTCTGTACTTGGCGAACCGTTAGTAAGCACCTTGCCCCAATCTGTTACGTCGTCAATTGCATCAGTGGCAGAGTTAACGTCACCAAGATCAACTTTACCAAAGCCGCCCGAGATAGTTAGGCTGTTGCCTCCATCATCGTTGCCGTCTTGATTGATATTGAAATCAGCACCAATTGTTAATCCTGCTTCAGTAGTGATACTTGGCTTGATGTTGATATCGCCATCAACTGCACTACTTGATGTACCGTTTGAGTCTTGGAATGACCATTCCATGTCACCCCCAATAGTAATTTCTGCAAGTGCAGAGGTAGACATTAGAGCCGCCACAGTGGCAGCCATTAAAATTTTCTTCATTAATTTTTTCCTTATTGTTAACAATTGAGAAGTAAAGAGCAGTTTTTATTCTCGCTTTACTTATCTCTATAGCCCCAAAACAATTATTTTTCTAACTGTTTGATACGCTGTTCGAGTTCGTCGATTTTAGCAGTTATACGAGGATAACGCTTACGCCAGGCATCATCTGGTTGTTGCAACCAGGTCCATCCCCAACGTTGTACAAGATAATCTATTACAAGGTCAAACTTTGCATACGCCCAAAGCCCAACTCGTGTGGTACTGAGATATGCTACAAATGCAGCACCAAATACTGAGCCCGCTAATGCTGTGTATATCCACAGTCTATCACTGGCCATACGTTCAATCATTTCCCACATGTTATTCTCCTATTTGTAAAGTACTGGATCCCAATTTGACAAATCTGTGTCTTTGTATTTGCCAATGCGATCGCTTAGAACATCATAGAAACTGTCAAGTTGCTTGCCCCATTTGCCTTTAAGATGATCCAGTGCTTGCTCACAAAAACCAAAGTCTGGTTTTTTGTAATTTTCAACCAACTTGTTGTGTAAATTTACTGTGTGCTCTAGTTGTTCTAGTTCAGTTACTGGAAGATTTTCTACTATGCAATAAGCAGTTAATACAGGTGCATCGCCCACCTTCATATCATCAAGTGGTAACACTGTATACTTGCTTCTCATTGGTGCAGCGGCTTCTTCGCCAAGAATAATATGCATGCTTGTCTCCTTGTGTAAGTAGTTATGATATGAACATAACCTTCGATTTAATTTCTGATCTACATGTTGATACATGGGATGAACCGTTTAGCTGGGAAGGCAAAGCCACCAGTTTGTATGCTGTTGTTGCTGGTGATATCAGCAGAGAACGTGCAGACTTATGCCCAGTGCTGGAAGAGCTTACCAATCATTACAAAGTTGTAATGTATGTTGACGGCAATGACGAACACCGTTGGACAATGCATGACCTTGCTGACAGTTATAAAACACTACACAAAGAAATAGAAAACATTCCGGATGTTATTTGGTTGCAAGATAACACACTGATAATCGATGGTGTGGCATTTGTTGGTACCAACGGTTGGACCAACTTCGACTTTGATAATGACCTTTCTTATGCTGATAGCAAACGTTGGTTTGAAGAACGCTATGGCATTGATATGTTTGCTGGACAAAACATCGAAGCAATGGCCATGAGTGATGCTGGATTTCTGTGTAAAACAGTCGAAAAGTTACAGACTCATGTTGATATTAAGCATATCGTTCTGGTATCTCATTTTGTTCCTGATGTAAATTTAGTTAGACATGATGTAGCATTGGAAGGTTCGCACAGTTTAAATTGTACTGGTAATAGTTTTCTTACCAGGTGTTTAGAAGAAGATCACGAACACAAAGTACATACTTGGGTGTTTGGACATTATCACAGTGATGTTGATACAATTATAAATGGCATACGATATACAAACAATGCCAGGGGAAGAGCTGGCACCGATTGGTGCAAGCATGTTTATTATCCAAAACGTATTGTAATCGACTAAACTTCTGGTTCTAGTTTGACCTGAAGTGGGTAGCCTGCGCCTCTAGCACTTACTGTAACTTCAATACCTTTTTGTTCGGCCATCTCAAATGGCAACACTGCTACTGTAGCTGAACCTTCTTCGTGTACACGAATAGTCAAATTTTCAGCGGTTGTAGGTGCATAATCAAATATCTCTACCAATGATTCAACCACAAACTCCATAGCAGTTTCGTTGTCGTTGACGTAGATAAGTTTAAACAAACTAGGCTCTTTGAGTTGCTCATTGATGCTAACTTTAGTTTTTGTTTCTGCTTCGCTCATTGTTTTCTCTCTGTACTGTACGCAGAGGATTACCCTCTGCATACTTGTACTTATCTGAAGTTTTAGGATTCGTGCTTAATTTCAATGGTTTTAGGTTTCATTACCTCAGGAATAACTCTTTCAAGTTCAATTTTGAGTATCCCATCCTTAATGGTCGCACCTTTAACTTCGACGTAGTCTGCTAAATTAAATGATCGATGGAAGTTTCTGTTTGAAATTCCTCTGTGCAGATACTCTTCATTGTTAGCAAGCTGCCCGCCGTCTTCTTTTGAAACGTCTGGCTTGTATTGGTGCCCTGTAATATTCAATGTGCCATTTTCTAGTTCGATCTTGATATCAGCTAGTTGGAAACCTGCAACAGCAATTTGAATTCTGTAGGTTTCGTCACCGGTACGAATGATATCATAGGGTGGATAGTTTTGCCCACCACTTGATGCAGCCATATCAATGTTGGCAGTCATACGATCAAACAGTGAATCAAATCCAACTGCGTTACGATAAAATGGTGTGAGGTCTAGTGAGGTTAGTCTTGTCATTTTGTTTCTCCTTTAAAAGCAAGATTTAAATTGTAAGTCCTGTTAAGCAACTTACAATATTATTTATACAGGAAAACTACCCCTTTGTCAACTTTCTTTTTACCATTTAAAGAAATATTCAACACTAGTAGTTTGCTGCCCTGTTTGACTAACTGCGGCTGCTACATTCAACTTGCCTAGTTTAAGTGGAGTGCTGTATTGGCTGCGAATGTAACCATTAATGTTACTAGGCAAAGCAAACTTGTAGTTTGTATAGTGTGTTGTCCCTGTATTGTCAATGCTGGTTGGAACGTTTGCCGTTACCGACCCTGACAACATAACAGGATGTACACCAACATCTGCACGGAACCCGCCGTCACTGTAACTGGCTTCAGCCCATGCACCTGTTTGCTTGGATACATCTGTGATCAGTCCTGGCGTAAAGTTTGTACTCACATGCATTACACTGCCTTTTAGTGTGACATTGTCCTGCTTGTAGGTAACAACATTGTCAATGATGCTGGCGTTTTTAACATCGCCCCATACACCGCTAAAACCAATCCAAGGGTTGCTGTTCAACTGTGTCATGTGCATGCTAACATCTACGTTACCATTTTTATAATAGCTGTTGCCCACTGTCCATTGCTGTGTGTCGCTGTCTGCACCAAAGTGTACTTCGCCGTCAGTGTAGGCGTTGCGCACTGTGTCAATACTGTTGTACATAGCAGTGCCTGTGTTCACAATGTTTGCCTGGGCAAGATCTATACCGTAACCGCGTCCAAGGCTGTCAGTTGCCATTCCTGTAATGTTGCCAATATCAAAGCCTGTGATTGAGCCAGTTAAGTCCAAGCCTCCCATTGCCAAGTTACCAATTGGCTGATACGCACGGTTCATATCAATGATATTGCCACCAGCAAAACTTGTGCTAGTATCGAGCAGTGCCTGTGTTGCTTGTGCATCACTTAGGTACGGCCAAGCATTTTGCAACATAGTTACCGCAGTTCCAGCACTGATAGTGGTTGCACTATCATCAAGACGACTCATAAACAGTGTAAGTTTTGTGTCACTACTCACACTAGACGTGCTAGCCCATGTTACAAGATACTGGTTACCATCATCACCTTGAAAGATGTTAACACTTGAGCCACTGACGTTGCCCGTTGCAATGCTTTCAACATCGTTCATAAAGTTTTTTAGAATATTTTGATGAGCAGCAATATATTTGTTATCGGCTGTTTTTAGCAAAAACTGATGACTGTTATATCCGCCACCATTACCTTCGAACTCTGTACCACTTACCAGTATATCAGTTTTTCCATCGCCATTGATATCAAAGAATTTTGGCTTGTAAGTACTAGCTGTATCAGTTTTATATCCAATCAGTGTATCTGCTGTAGTGTCAGTGAAGTTACCGCTACCGTCATTTTGCAAAAACTGTATCTCGCTAAGTTCTGTACTCCAAGAGCTACTTGTCCGAGAGAACACAATCACATCAGCATTGCCATCTTCGTTGTAATCATGATTAACAACTCTCACATGGTGATCGACGTTTGCTGCATTTGCGCCTGATGGTAGATCTTTAATAAATGTGTATGTTAACGTACCGCCAGTAAAATCCACACTGAACATTTTGGTTCTATTTGCATTGTCGCATCCAACAACATTGAGATACTGCAATGGACACGCACCGTCACTTACAATAATTTCATTGTTGCCGCCATCATTCATAAAATTACCAATGGCAACACCTGATCCTCCACTTTTAAAATGGCCGTTACGACCACGTGGATCAACATATGTTGTAAATCCATCTACAGTATTGTTCAGTGCAATAGTTGAGTTTGGTCCATAGTCCAGCATGATAATGTCATCATAGCTGTCGTTGTTGAGATCGCCAACATCACTGCCATGTGACCAAATACCTACTGTAGGGATTGATACTTTTGTAAAGTTGCTGCCATTGTTGCGGAAAAATGTAGCTGGACCGTAGTGTTGCATATCAGTGCTGTGCGATACAAACATATCCTGTTTGCCTGTCTTAAAGAAATCTCTAAATTGCACGTCAGGCTCTGTGCCCATTATTACATTGTCAGTTCCTGAAAACCACTGTGCAGTTTTATCAACCAATTGTCCATTCTCAAACGAGTGTACGCTCAGTCTGCTATCACGAATATTTGCTGCTGATACAGGCTGTGTTTGTCTGCCTGCCATTACAATGTCGTCAGTAGCTCCATCACCATCTAAATCAGTGATAAATGTGTCGCCAACAAATGCTGCATTTTCAGCAGCACCTGCCAACGGATCAACTGTGCCTTGCGCTACAGGTGTTGTATAATATTGACTACTAGGTGGGCCACCAACTACTGGCCCACCGCCACCTGAGCCGCCGCCACAAGCACTCAGTGCTGTACATGCCATTAGTCCAAGTGTAATTTTAGTATAGTTCATGATCTTGCCAGCTCCATTTGCAAGGGGTTGTGCGACCTTTGTCGCCTAGAACAACTGTATCACTGTCCCAGTCTATGTCTCCATGACTGCGATAATCATGCCATTTGTGTACAAAATCAGGCTCGCCAAATACGCGAACTGCGCTAACAAACTGATCTTGTGCTACACCTATAAAATGTACTGGCATCATATGACTCATTCCTAACTGTTATATACATTATAACAGATTAAACAGAAAGGTCAACCTTTTTCTTTATTTAGGCAGCTAATTTTTGTGGAGTTTTTACTAGTTCGGGGGTGATTTTGACTTCAGTTATCTTGCTTTTTGCATATTCTTTTAGGCTAAACATATGCGGCATCAGTATACGCTCAAGCTCTGCTTGTAAACTTCTTGCACCAGTTTTCCGTTTGCTTGCAGTACTTGCAATTTCTTGCAGTGCCGCATCACTAAACGTCAGTGCAACACCGTCTGTCTTAAACAAATAGGTGTACTGTGCTACTAAACTATTGCGAATCTCAGTTAACACAAAAATCAACTGGTCTACTGTTAATTCAGTTAAGCCTACCCATGTTGGGAAGCGTCCTACAAATTCAGGAATCATGCCATACTTGACTAGATCATCAGGTTCAAGATCTTTGAGATCAGCAGCTTTATTTGTTTTTACATCAACACCAAATCCAATGCCTGATCCTTCTGCTCTGCGTTTGATAACATCATTGATACCGACAAATGCACCGCCTGCAATAAACAATATATTTTTGGTATCAACTTCAATCATTTCTGATTGTGGATTCTTGCGATTTGCACCAGCAACCGGTACACGACACACAGTACCTTCAACCATTTTAAGCAATGCTTGTTGTACACCTTCTCCACTTACATCACGAGTAATTGAAGTATTTTCACTTTTGCGAGCAATTTTATCTACCTCATCGAGAAAGATAATTCCTTTTTCACAGCGTTCAACATCACCATTGGCGCTGCCTAACAATCGTGAAATCAATGTTTCAACATCGTCACCAACATATCCTGCTTCCGTGATTGATGTCGCATCAGCAACAGTGAATGGCACATCAAGATAACGTGCTACAGTTTTTGCCAACAGTGTTTTACCACAGCCAGTTGGTCCTAACAATAACACGTTAGCTTTGTCAAGTTCAATGTCTGGATTGGTGTTGTTGATTCTTTTGTAATGATTTGCTACGGCCACTGAAAGTGTAATTTTTGCATTTTCTTGGCCTACCACGTATTTGTCTAGAAAATCCTTGAGTTCGCTAGGGTTTATGTCGTTGTCTTCTTTAGGATTTATTGTAGAGTTGGTTAGCTGAATAAGCAGTTCTCCGCATAAATCCACACATTCGTTACAAATAGCTACATTGTCCCCAACAATGAGCTTTTTGACGTCGTTCTTGCTTTTATTACAAAAATTGCAATTTTCGTATTGATTGCTGAGATCATCACTCATTACAGCTCCTGGTTTTTAAGTTGTTGTTCGATTTGGGCTCGTTCTGCATCATTTAAAAGATCAGGGTCATATTCACCAGAACCAAGTTTCTCAATGAGGTGTGCTATATATTCTTCGTTATAGGTAAATGCATCAGTGTTTTCTTTGTCAATTTCAATCCATTTTTTGCCGTTCCATTTGTAAAGTTTACTTGGCAAAAAATCAACCCTGACAAACGTATCACCTTTGATCGGACGTGTAGGGAACCTTGTTCCAAAGTCAGCACGGGTGTACTGGTCTAGGTCGGAATCGTCTGCTCGCATATACTGAGTCCACGGAACTTCAGGAATTACTTTGTGAGAAAATTTGTATTCTTCTTCTTTAAGTGTGCTTTGAGGATTCAGTCGTTTCCAAATTCGCTTTGCTCTTTTTTCTGGATCGCCTTCATCTTCGTCTTTCCAAGCAAAAAGCTCAGTATCTGTAATTGTTTCTTCCTCAACTGTGGGTTCTGTTTGTCCGGGTTCTCCCAGGTCTGTGATCTCTTCTTGCTCTGCTGTAGTGACTTCTGAATCCGCGCTGGCATTGTCTAGCTCCTCTGCTGGCTGCATAAATTCAAGGATTATTTGATCCTGAACTTCTTCTTCAATCTTCTTTGTTTCGTCAGCCTTGGTACCAAACTGTTTGGCCATTGCGGCTGCAACAATATCATCGCTAAAGGCTTTTGCTTCAGGCGTTCCGTGTTCTGGAAAGAGTGGCTCGTCTGGAACTTTTATAATTGATTCAGAGGGTGTATCTTCTGCAGCAGGTAATACAATATGCTCGACATGTACTTTTACCCTCGCAGAGTTCTGATTATCTGCGCTATCTGCTTCTCCAGTTTCTTCAATCTCTGGTCCAGATTGGTCAGTTGCTGCATCTGGTGATTCTTCTGTTTGCTGGTCGCCTGACGGTGCTTCCTCAACCGGCGCAGGCGGCAATACGCTCTCAGTTTTCGTGTTATCAACAATACTCTCCTTGTCTTTGCGGCGCCAGCCAAACGTTTCAGTAGCAGCAAGTAGCATCATGATTGCTAGTGGATCAAAAACTGCAACAATTAAAATAATAACCCAACGTACTGCTTCTTCTAGCAAGTTTTGATCAGGGTCGGCACCGTACACAAGTTCAGCAATGTATTTAATCGGTCCTACTTCAGCTTCAAACTGTCTATATTGTTTTTCATACACAAACTTATCTTCACGCAGTGTATCTATAGTTGGCTGTAATGCATCTATTTGATTCTCTAGTTCATCAATGCGTACATCAATGTCCTTGTTTGAACTGCCTGCTTGTGTAGTATACTTTGCAATATTTTCATTTGCACTTGCAATGGTAGGCTCTACAGTTTTGCGTATATCTGCAATACGAGCTTCTACTTCTTTTATTTGATCTGCAAGCCGATTGTTAATCTTTGTTATTTCACGTTGTACTGCACTAGCAACACTAACTTCTGCACTTTTTGCTTTGTCAATATCACCTTGTAGCTTACCACGTTGGCGTCGCTGTTGTTTGCGTAATTCATTGCCTTTGGCAACCATGTCTGTTGTGCCGCCAAATGCGCCTGTTTTTGCTTGCCCTTGTCTGGTGTATGCTTTTACATCTGCGTCCAGTCTATCAAGTTCTGCTTGTGCAACTTTTATAGCCTCAGCACTGCGACTCTGTGCATCTGACAAACGTTTGTTCTGCTGCGCTACTTCTTTTTCTGCTTGTGTTCTAAGTCCAGGAACCTTTGCATTTTCTGCATCAATCTGCGGTGCCAGACTTGCTCTTGCATCCTTGATACGCTCGCGCTCACGTGCAATTAAAGCATCAACTCTGCCACTAGTCTCACCGGCTTGCAGTCTTGCGATTTCATCAGTCCAACGCTGTTGCTTTGCTTGCGCTCTTAAAATCTTATTTTCAATTACTTCTGCTTGTACAATTTGTTCTGTACCTGCACTAGTTTGTTCGATATGACTTTTACTGAGAAACCCAAAGATTCCCATTGATGTGATAAACATCAGCACAGCCACAGCAGACACCAAGTATGCTTTCATTAAAAACTTTGCACGGTTCCAATGTTGATGCAACCACACTGTCACTGTTAGTTTAGCAATCTCCAGTATGCCGCCCATAATTATAATTGGAATGACTGCTGCCGCAAAGATTGCAGCCAAACCAATTATACTATAATAGGCAGCAATGCCTGAAAGGCTAAGTGCTACAATTAATATTAATAAAGCTAAGAACATAATGTATTTACTTATTTTGCTTCTGGTCCGACTGCGTATATTTTAAGTCTACCCAGGTTTTAAACGCCGGATCTGGTACTAAAAACCAGATGCGAACAGGACGATGAAATGTATGAAACATATCCAATTTACGCCGAACGCCGCGTTGCCCGCGCCATTCTTTGCCAAACCATTTTTTGCATTCACGAATAATGTTGTACCATTGATTTCGATCGTATACGTCGAACCAAATTTTATGCATTACAGTTTCTCGCCAGGTTCAAAGCCTCTGAATCTTTCAAATCGTGGGAAACGCAAACTGTATGTGCCGTCTTGATTTTGTGTAACAGCATCTGCTTTGATTTCTACAATGTAGCCTTTTAGATCATTGCGCCGAGCCCAATAACTATCACGATCACTGTCAGACAAACCGCTTCCAACATTAACCCGTATAGTACGACCATCATCAATACCTTCGCATACCAACGCACCAAGACGCCCTTCGTTTCTTCCTGTGCCTTCTTCAATATCTATTACCTCCAAGTCTACTGTTATAACTGGTTTCCATTTCATCCAGAATGTGCTACGTTTACATTCATACGGAGCGTCCAGGCGTTTAATCATAATGCCTTCATAACCTTCAGCGACACATTTTTCAGCATACTCTGTCATTGTTTTATGGCCATTATCATCAGAAAGATCAACAGTAAAGCCATCTGTTAGATGTATGTTTGGTAAGCCGCTCATTGAAACTAGTGCTTCAAGTGCTTGCAAACGATTGTGTTGATTGCGATTGCAATGTCCTTCTTTTAACTCTTGAAGGCGCATAATGTCAAAAACATGATAATCCGCAGTGTTTTCTACATGATCTTTTCTGTGTGCATGTTTCATCAACTGTTGGAAACTGTCGCCAACAATTTCGCCATCCAGCACCAAGTCATAGCGTAAGTTGTGTTTTTGCACCAATGCTCTCACTTGCTCCGCAATATGAGGGAAGTTAGAGAACTCTTTACCGTTGCGACTGTACAGCATCACAGTGCCATTGCGATATCCAACAGCAATAGTTCGTACGCCATCCAACTTGGGCTCAAGCCTGCACAAGCCAGTCATCTTCTTAGGATGACCTTTGCTGTCTGTCGCTAGCTGTACTTCAAATACAGGAATCTTCCATTCGCTGTTGCCCAATATTTTGTTAAGTGTTTTTGCAGTGATGCCACAGCGTAAATCTTTAATAAGCACACGACGTGCCAGCATGTTCCACTGCTCACTGTCAAAGCGTTCGCTGATAATTTTAATAGTGTCGCGGGCTTTATGTCCTGTCAGTGTGCGTGTGCGCAAACTTTCACACAATCCCCAAAACTGTACCCAAGGATTTTCTCTATGCTCTAGGCCTTCCGTTTCCGGAACCTGCTTTACATTATAGGTAAAATAGGGATTGTATGCAAGATAACAATTGTAGAGAAAACATTCAGCACTAGAACTACCTAGTCTGGCCGCTATGAGAGCTTTTTCAATTACACCTTCTTTGTGTAATCTACTGTTGTCATCTTCAAGATCGCGGATCCAATCACTGGCCACCTGTAATCCATTGTACTTTGCTGCTGCAACTACGCTGCCGTCGGCTTTGAACGCATCTTTGTTGAATTTGATCATGGTCCACCTGAGGGTTGTTATAAAAACAAATCATACTACTATAATACTACTTTTTATCCAAAAAGTCAACCATTAATTTCCATTCTGGAACTGATATCTCGTCGTGTGATATCATGATACTTCGATAGGCCTGATATTCTCTTTCCATTTCTTCTTGACTATGATAAAGCATCATGTAGTCGTCGTAGATGGATTTACTACATAGCCAGGCCCCTGGCTTAACTGAGTTAGTAACTACTGTTACTTTAGAAAAGCCAATGTACTTGTTTAATTTGTAAAAGTCAATAATTTTAAAGTCTAGGTTAAGCAGTCTTTGATCCTGTAAAAGCGGGATTGAATGATCTATAGTCCATTGTGTGTAATCATCAGATGACACATTATTTTCTTTAAGTGTTTTAGAATTATTGACAGCCGACAATAATCTATCGTAGGGATTTCTTACAACCAAAACTTTTTTTTTGGTTTTAGAATTTGCAAAGTCAGAAATTTTGCCATTAATAGAATAAACAGGAAGCCCAAAGTGTTCATACATACTGGTATGGCCACATCTACTAAAAGCTGTTACACAAATTTCACCATTGTCATAGAAAAACATTTTACTTTACAATAATTGCTTCTGCACCTGCGGCTGTGTACTGTGAACTTAAAAAACTGCCTGGATTAGCAGGAGGAGCAGTGTCAAGTATACCATCTTGTTCAATATTGGCGGCACCGAGCACACTGATGTTTCTAGCTTCACGCATTGCTGCAATCATTGCTTGTCCACCAAGCGTATCAAAATTTGCAATGCGTTCGAGAAACTCACTAGGGCCGCCGTCAGTTGCTTCAAGAGCATAACTGGCAAGGCTTGAAGCTAAACTGGTTGCATTGCTGTCTTGGCTTTGAACATCAGCAAGCACTAAATCCATTTTCACACGATTCAATTTCTCTCGTGCTTGTTGATCTTGGATACGTTGGAAGTTTGCTTGCACACTCTGCGCGGTTGTGTTTGCTGTCCACTGACTTTGCATCAGATTTTTGGCTGCTGTAATAAGGGCTGTGTAAGCAAGGGCTAATGTTGCATACGAGCCAGCCCCGTATACACCGCCTGGTATTACATAAGGCGACACTGCTGGTGGCGATGGATCGTATGCACCATCCAGCAAGTACTCTATTACCTTTAATACACCAGTGGTGGCACTGCTACTGCCGGCATCATTGTAGAATACATCCAGTTCTCCAGCAGTGTTCATTTGTGCTAGTAATCTAGCGTTTTGTTTCAGTGGTAATGCACTGTTAAATCCTGCTGCATATCCGATGCAATCAGCAAGTGTAAAGTTGCCTTTTGGCCCTGTGGCAAGGTCAATGTTGCTGGTTAATCCGTAGTAGTCGGTCCAATATTTTACAACACCTGTAGGCATGTAGGTTGTTAAATTTTGTATAAGTGGCAAGTCTTTCATGGTTTCAGATGCGTTTGTTGCAGTCGAGAAAGTATTAAGATTGGTGTTTTCAACATTTTTGATTTGCCCAAAACTCCTAGCCAATGCGCCATTTGCAACAGCAAAGTCACTGGGCAGTATATTTGCTAACCTTGAACCTAGACTGTCAAATAATCCATTTACACTGCCAGATGTGTTTATATAGATAGCACGGTTGCTAATACCGCTTGCACTTGACGGTGCAGTAAGTGTCATGTAACTGGTAGGAAATTGTTTTGTTAGATCAAACAGGTCGGCACCAGTAACAATGTATGTTTGTGTACATTTCAGTATGCTTTTTACTTGTGCAAGCTCAGTGGTATCGAGACTGACAAAGAGATTGTAAATTTGTTGTTGTACACTACGCGGCAAGTTTGCGCCAATTTCTGCTACGCGATTTAGGTCAATGCCCAGCTCGTTAAGTGTCGGGGTTGGATTGGTTAAATTGGCAATAGTGCTGGTGTCGGCACCTAGCACAGCAGCAATACGAGAATTTACTGTCAGTGTTTTTAATTTAGCATACATTGGCCCAAGTGTTCCATTGACAAGCATGTTGCTTAATAGTTGCCCTGGGGATCCAAGATTGGTAATGTTTGGCCAACTGATAATGTCACCTAGTGCAGTTAGATCTGCACCCAGTGGCTGGCTGGCTAAACTAACTCCTGTGAGTGATCCAGATACAACACTGTCCATTCCAGGAAACGTACCGCCCGTAAATAGATTGGCGCTGTTATTTGCAGCATTGATGAATTGATTGCTTGTTTCAACAAATGCCACTGCGCTGCCAAAGATTGTGCCTAGCTTTTTGGCATCTCCTTCAATTTCTGTTGCAGTGGATGAACCGCCTAACACAGTAGCACTTTCTGTACGACCAAATGTCATTACACTGTCGATAGTATCAGCAGTGTGTAGTATTGCATAGGCATTTCCTGAATACAGATCAAATGGCGCAGTGAACACATTTTCGCCTAATCCGCTTGCCATGCTGCTAAATTCATTGATTTGTGCTGTGCTGAGATTTGATGTAATCTTGGCTGTGACTGTGTACAGAACACTTTGTAGTGCTTGTATCTCTAGTGTGGAGTCATTCATGACTTTTAATGTTGGTGCTCCAACTTCACTGTTAACACTGTCAGTTACACTCAATGGCGCACCACTGTTTGAAGCAATAGGTTTGCCACCAAGATCAGCATCACTGCCGTTGGCTATCATGCTAGCACCAGCCGTTAATATCATTGATGTAATTGTACCAGTTGCCATAGTTTATCCTGGAATGATCACGTCACGACTACCAGTGGCTCGTGCATGTCCGCAAGTATCTGTGCTGCCAATAAAATTGATTTCAATACCTTCGGCTAGTACACTTCGTGCGCCGCGTACTGTTTTAGCACTGCAATGTTTACTACAACCAGGAGCACCGCAGCAAGGATGTGGAGTAACACTGGTGCCTTTAATGCATGCAGCGCGGCCGTTGATCAATACACTGGCGGCACCTTTACCTGATGCTGCCCCACCTGCGCTGTTTGTATCACCTATTCGTACCGCTCCCGGCATTGTTAACCCTTTAGTAGTGTTTTCGGTTGTGTTACAATACCTGTGGTTGCTTGGATGTAGGTTGCAACAATATCTTTGTGTGCTTCCACATGCATCATAATACTAGCTGTATTTATGGTGACATTTTTGTCGGGATCTCCACTCATAAGGCTTGGGAGCATCTGCAAGCCTTGCTGTGTTGCAACTAGTGACATTGGACTGATAATATCAACGCTGAATGCATCAGCTTTCACAATTTTGGCAACAACTTCTGTGCTGTCAGAAAGTTTAAGTGTGTAAATTTTGTGTTTTTCTAAAGTCATGCTAGTAGTTACCTACAGCAACCTGTGGTTAAAAAGAAATGTTACCGTAGCCAGTTCCGTTAAAATTTGTTTCGTCAATATACTCTTGAAGTTCATCAAATCCGCCAATCACTTTACCACCAATAACAATCTGCGGTACAGTTCTTGCATTAGGTGCAACCTCTAGCAGTTGCTCTCGAGTGACATCTACACCAACTTTTTTTGTTTCAAATGCTATATTCAATTTGTTTAACAAACGTTTGGCTGCCTCACAATAAGAACAATAGTCTTTGGTGTATACTGTCACTGACATCATAGGCTGAATCCTTTAAATGTTTCACTGTCTACGTCTTGCTTGGTACCACCAACAACATATGATGAAATTTCTGTTTCTTGAGGAGCAACTTGTACATCGCCGCCTGCAATCCATTTTTGTGTCCACGGAAGAGGATTTGATCCACCTTTGTAACTGCTAGGCAATCCAACGGCTGTCATGCGCTTGTGTGCAATCCACTCAACATATTCTTTGAGCAGTTGTGCATTAAGTCCAATCATTGATCCGTCCTTGAACAGATAGTTTGCCCACTGTTTTTCTTGCTCAACAGCATCTTCAAACATTGTGATCAATTCCGCTTCAGTCTCTTTTGCAATTTTTGCATAATCTGGATCATCGCTTGGCAACAGTTTCATAAGTTGCTGTGTGCTAGCTAGGTGTACGTTTTCGTCACGGGCAATAAACTTGATAATTTTAGCATTGCCTTCCATCTTCTTAAGTTCAGCAAACGCCCAGCTGCAAGCAAAACTGACATAAAAGCGTATACCTTCAAGCACGTTTACACTTGCAATACACATCCACAGTTTCTTCTTAAGTTCGTACAAGTCAATCTCAATGGTCTTGCCATTTACTTTGTGCTTGCCTTCACCTAGCAGATTATACCACGAGCTATATTCAATCAAATCATCGTAATATGCAGTAATGTCGTCACCACATTCATTGATCTCTTTGATATCCATCATGGTGTCAAAAATTTTGCTTGGATCGCTGTACACGTTGCGAATAATATGTGTGTAACTCCTTGAGTGAATTGTTTCTGAGAAAGTCCAAGTGATAATCCAGTTTTCCAACTCGGGCAAACTGACAATAGGTCCAAAGCTCTCCACTGGCGCACGACCTTGCACACTATCCAACAAGATCTGTCTCTTAAGGTTGCTTGTAAAGATATGCTTTTCGTTGTCAGTGAGTTCTTTGAAGTCTTTGGCATCACGTAGTACATCTACTTCTTCGGGGCGCCAAAAGAATCCCAACTGCTTGTCAGTTAGTTTATCAAACTGCCGATACTTTAGCGTGTCATAACGCTGTAGCCCGACACCACCGTTGGGATCTAGGAATGCCAAACTATCTGTGTGGTCACGTTTTGTTGAATTTAATACACTCATTTTGCTACCCTTAAATTGTACAACTGTCGCAGGCTTCTTCTTCGTATGGAAGCTCGATCAGTATGCTTTCTGTTGCGTTCATTTTGTCTATGTCTATTTCACCAGAACCATCAAAGGTGTTAAAATAGTACAACTGCTTGTGTCCATATTTATAGCACAACAATAGATGTTGTAACATGGTACTCATTGGAATCTTTTCATCTTCATAGTGCTGCGGATTGTATGAAGTGTTTACACTGATGCCTTGATCAATGTACTTCTGTAAAATTGCAGTAATTTTTATATAACCCTCTGGTGACTTCTGATCCCACATTAGCTCATACTTGTTTTTAAGTCTTGGGTAGCCTGGAACAACCTGCTTTAGTACACCGTCTTTGCTTTGTTTGATACTAACAAACGCACGAGGTGGCTCAATGCCGTTTGTGCTGTTTGATATCTGTGCTGAAGTTTCAGCAGGCATAAGTGCCATCAGTGTTGAGTTGCGAATGCCTGTATCTTTGAGTTGCTTGCGCAAGCCAGTCCAATCAACACAGTCCTTGTGTGCCACAAGCTCGTCGACATCTTTCTTGTAAGTGTCAACAGGAAGGATACCATCCGAATACTTTGTTTCGTTATTCATAGGACATGCACCAAACTCAACTGCTAAGTCTGCACTTGCTTTGATTAGATAGTAACTCCAGTGCTGTGACCATGTATCCACTAATTTAAGTGCAGCAGGATCCGTGTAGCTGGTGTCGTTCTTTGCCAAGAAGTATGCAAGATTAATTATACCAACCCCAAGTGGACGTCGGCCTTCTGTTGCCATTTGTGCTGCAATAATTGGATAGTTTTGATAAGTTAGCAGTGCATCAAGACCGCGTACTGCTAGTGTACAAGCCTTTTCCATTTCTTCAGGTGACTTAAACACACCCCAGTTGATTGCGCTGAGTGTACACAGTGCAATTTCACCATTTGGATCATTCACATCATTCAATGGCTTAGTCGGTAGATCAATTTCACAACACAAGTTGCTTTGTTTGATTGGAGCCACTTCAGTTTTAAAACTGCTATGACTGTTTGCATGGTCAACGTTCATAAGATAGATACGTCCTGTATCTTTGCGTTCCTGCATAAATGCGCCAAATAGTTCCTGTGCGTTTATTGTTTTCTTGCGAAGTCGTGTGTTACGCTCTGCTGTTTCGTACAGGCGTTTGAACTCGTCTTGGTCAGCAAAGAAAGCATCATACAACCCTGGTACATCATGCGGAGAGAATAGTGTAATGTTGTCTCCTGTCATAAGACGCTCGTACATCAGCTTGTTAAACTGTACACCATAATCCATGTGACGTACACGATTATCTTCGGTGCCTTTGTTGTTCTTTAGCACTAGTAGATCTTCAACCTCATAGTGCCAAATTGGATAATAAAGTGTTGCAGCACCGTTACGCACGCCGCCTTGGCTGCATGAACGTGTTGCTGCTTGAAACATTTTGTAAAACGGAATAACACCTGTATGGTATGCATCACCGTTTCTAATAGGCGAACCTAATGCTCTAATGCGTCCGCCATTGATGCCAATACCTGCCTTTGCCGACACATACTTAACAATTGAACTTGACGTAGCATTGATTGAATCAAGACTGTCATCTGTTTCAATTAGCACACAACTGCTAAACTGGCGTTGTGGTGTACGCACACCTGCCATAACAGGAGTTGGAAGACTTACTTGATGTGTTGAGATAACATCATAGTAGTCTTTGACATATTGCATTCTTGTTTCATGCGGGTAGTCTTGAAACAGTGTAGCGGCGATCAACATGTATGTCATTTGTGGTGTTTCGTATAACTGCTTGGTTACACGATTTTGCACAAGATACTTGCCACGGAACTGTTCCATAGCAGCATAGGTTAGTTCTTCATCGCGGTCGTGTTTGATCCAATTATTGATTGCGTTCCATTCTGCTTCGGTGTACTCACTGAGCAGTTCTGCATCATAAAAACCAGCTTTGACATTGTGTTTTACTAGATCATAAACGTGCCACGGTCCAAAGTCGCCATAGACCATTTTGCGAATGTGATAGGATATTAGCCGTCCAGCAACGTATTGATAGTTAGGAGTTTCTTCTGAAATTAGATCGGCTGCACTTTTAATAAGTGTTTCTTGGATGTCACTGGTACTAATACCTTGATAAAATTGAATGTGACTTTTGATTTCCACTTGACTAGCACTAACGCCTGTGATGCCTTGTGTGGCCCAAAAAACTACCTTGTGCAGTTTTTCAATGTCTAGCGGCTCTTTGCTACCATCGCGTTTAGTTACTAGTATTTCCATGTGATACCCCTATCGAATTTTGTTTTTAAACATGGCAGAATCCATGCTACGAGCAATTTTTAAACTGTTTGTTGAATTGATATTTAACACTTGGCCAACATCCCAATTCAATATATATTTCCCCTGGTTCAACGACACTATATACTCGTTTTCTTTTGTTTCTTGAATAGATAAGCTATTGATATCTGTACGATCCAGCATTAGTATAGTATAACTGATACCGAGACATTTTGCAAGATCACAATAGGTGTCTTCGGCAATTAAATCCCAAGGATCAGGCCAATCTTTTACCAAATCCCAATGCAAATAGTGCAATACCAATGGTGCATGCTGCCACCAACTGTGTATTGTGTTTATCACTGTATCAAGATCAGGCTCTAATTTACATTGATTCCGTAAATCAGCCCAGGCGATAAGTCTAGTCTGTGAATGGCGTTGCCACATATAAGTTTAGATGCCTAAATGTTCAAGTGAATATTTAAATGTGCCTGCGGCAGTTGATGTATATTGTACGCTTATGGTGCTTCCGCTTTGTACAACGCTTAGTACAATTGCGCTTGTGTTGTCTTCGCTGTAGTCATCGACATATGCTAGGGTGCCTGCACTGTCGTCGGTGTCTTGTCCAACCACTCTCAGTGTTCCAAAACGTATGATGTTTGTCACTGGATCTTTAAATTGGTAGATACAGTTAAATGCTGTTGCATTTCCTGTATTCACAGTAAAGATTGTTGTTGCTGAACCTTGCACCGTCAAACTTGCACTTACTCCAGCAAGTCTGTGATATGTGCCAAACTCAACTTCTTCACCGTTAATCAGTGCATAGCATGCCTTATCGTTAAGTTTAACACGCGGCTGTACTAGATTGTCAACATCACTGCGTTCAAACATGTCACCAATGCTTACATTGTTGTCCCCATTGATTTGTATAACTGGAGCAGCAGCATTTCCTGCTCCTAAGTAATCGTTTGCCACGTCTAAGAATATATTGTATGCACTTACATTGTATGCAACTGCACCAACGCTAATACCTTCTTTGCCAATATTATCAAACAAGTTTTGCACAATGCGTACACCTTCAGGGCCACCATTGTCTGGCGTTCCTGTGCCTAGCATCACGCCTTGATACAAGTTTGTAAACTGTGAATTTTGAACAGTTACGCCTTGTATATTTTCGTCTGTAATAAGTCCGTATGTTAAAAAACTAAACTTACAGTTATTGAATTCTATTTGTTTACAGGTATTACTTACAGTACTATCAAAGCGCACCCCGGCAATATCGTCACCTGCGTTTGCAGGATTAGTGGCTAGATTGCCTTTAAAGTTACAGTTGCTAACACTTACACCCTCTGCTCTATCAATAAGCATCATGTCAACACCTGGCTCTAAACTGGTAAAGCTCATGCCACTTATTACTATATCTCTCGGAGCAGTAGCACTATTGGTTCCAATATTGACACCTGTTTGTTGTAAGCTATCAGCAGTTTGAATTACATATGCACCAAACGAACTGTCAGATCCTACATCCATTTCTAATATTGCACTGTCTGGACCGTCGCCCCACAGTTGCGCAAATGGTGGTACTGCAATTGGCGCTGTTATTCTGTACGTTCCTCCAGGAAAATAAAGACTGCGTCTAATAGTGGTGTTGGTTTGTATGCAAAACAGTTGAAACAATGCTCTGTTAATTGCATTAGTATCATCAGTTGATCCATCGCCAGTTGCACCAAAGTCGAGAACGCTAGCAAAGTTGTCCAGTTTTGCTTGCAGTGTTTGTGTTACTGGTGAACCTGTTGTATCTCCAGTTTGCACTGTGTATCCAGCATGCAGACCTTTATAGGTATAGCTAGTTCCAAGGCTTAAAATATCGCTGTACTGTGTTAGTACTTCTGTATTACCTACTGCTGGTGCGCCGTCTGCGAGCGTACCGTTACCAATGTAAAGTTTACGCTGATCGATTACCCAACCAAACTCTGCGCCTGCAAGCTGAGGTAGGTTCTCACTGAGGCCTTTACGGTTGGTAATACGGGATACTTGAACTATTGCCATCTTTTATCTAAACTCCGGAATCTAAGTGTATTTAGCTGCTTGTGTAGTATTGTTCAACTCTCTTCCACCATTGCTGCCGCCAATGTTCAAAATCATCACCTTCAACTACAAACTCCTGATACACAGGGTTGTTTTTGAGATGTCCTTGTTGATCAACCTCAGGTTTTACAGCCATAAGCACTACACCCTTGCGTATGTTTGTGCCATACACTTCATTGTGTGCTTCTGCATATGCGCACAGTTGCAGCTTGTAATCCTCAATCCATTCTTCTTTTTTGGGCTTGTTGCTTTGCTTAAAGTCCATGATTGCATGTTCACCGCTGTGTATTCCAACGCAGTCTGTTGTTCCAGCATATATGCCTGGAAAGTACATAGGAACTTCAACACCCCATACTTCGTCAACGTTGCACATGCCTTCACGTATCACAGTCTCAGCCATGGCATGGCTTTGCCAACTGAACGGATTATTGCCACGCTCTTTGATAGTTCCGTCAACACAATAATTTTCCAAGTAGGTGTGCATTCTTGTACCGCGGTTGGCTGCTTCTGTGGTAATTGCTTGCGCTTTTTGCTCTCCCACTCGTCGACGCCAGTTAGCAAGGGCTTCCATTTTTTCCTTGCTTTTGGTTTTATCAAGTATTGTGGTAACACTGGGCACAGGTGCACCAGTGGGTGTTTTATAATGCCGCTTACCGTCAATGTTGGTACGGGACAGAGATTTATATTGGAATTTTTCTATTAACATAATACTATTGTACAGGAATCACAACAGAAGTCAAGTAGTTTATGTAAGATCGTTAGCCGAATTTGCCATGCCAGCAACTGTGTCTTGTGCTTGGTCAACAGTCATAGTATCTGCCTCTGCATCGTTTTCGCCAGCACCACTAAGTATGATTTCGTCATCTGTTACATTGACAATTATATTCTTAAGGGGATCTTCGCTAGCCAGTGTACGCAGTTGTGTGTCTGTGATGTTCACACCCATATTGTGTGCCATACTGAGAAATGCATTGATAGGCACTGTTTTGTTGCTGTCAGTGTCGTCGGTGCGACCTAGCAGATATTCTGCGAGTGCTGTAAGCTGTTGAGCAGACGGTCTGTCCGATCTTTCAGTAAACTCGCGAATCTGCATTTATCTGCGAGCTCTACCTAGACTGTTTGCTGCTGGTGCTTCAACATCTACATCAACTTCAACGTCGTCGACATCAGTAGCAACTGCATCAATTGGATCAGCTGCCATTGGGTCAACTGGAGTAGCAACTTCTTCGGCTCCAGGCACAACAGGCTCTTGTCCTGTTAGTGTGCCTTGTGCAGTTTCCATGCCAACTTTGGAAGACTGGATTGCGTCAACTAGACTAGCAAGTGCTGCACTTGCAGCATTGTTGAAAGCCTGTGATTCGTTTGTGCCAACTGTGCTTGAGATACTTGCACTCAACGCAGGCAGATCTTTAAACTGCATAGCAGTTACGTCTTCTAGCATGTCCTGGATTCTATCGACCATGTCTTGTGCAGCAAGTACGACCTGAGCCTGCTGTACTTCATTTTCAGTTAGATATGAGCCATTCATTTTTAGTTTTATATTTTCATTGCGTAGCTTGTTAAGGATTGAACCGGCAACTCTTTCGCCTGCTGCTTTTGATCCATATTTCTTGGCAGCACTTTTAGCAATCTTGGAAAAGTTTTTACCTGGCTTGCCAATGTCTTTACCAGCGGCAGCTTTCTTTGCACTGTAGTCTGCTTTTTTCTCACCAAGTTTAATTTTGCCATCTTCAACATCTTTCTTGAACTGCATAGCAGTTGCTTGATCGTCAGTTGATCCGATTACATCACCATCAGCTTTGATCTGTGTTGCACCTGTTTGTGGTTCAAGTGTAATGTTTGCTTCACGCATTGCAAGTCTTGCTGTAAGGCCTCTTTCCATAACCAACAGTTTTACAAAACCAGGATCGCGTTCACTGGTATGTGTGCGATGCTCACTGATTAAACTGCGTACTTTTGTAAGCATGCTCTGTGCTGCTACTGGAGCCATTTTTGCAAAGTCAACACTGTTGCCAAAATAACTCTCTAAAACTTTCTGCGACTGTTCAGTCTGCGGTGATTCTAGGTCGAATAGTTTCATTATCAAATCCTTTTTGCTGCCAGTATTTAGCAACATTTATGCATTTATCAATTTGTTTTCTCAGTTGGTGGTGTTGGTCTTTTGCAAGATCCAATCTGTCAAGAGTAACTTCTCTTTGTATTTGTGTAATTTTCCTGCTGTTTATATAGTGCCTATAGTGCATCATTTCACTTTGCTTGCGGATTAAATCTGATTCAAGCAATATCAAGTTGTTTGCATCCAGCCTCTGCTGGTATTTGTCAAATATACACCAAGCAAGTGCAAGCCGACAACTGTTAAAGGTAACAGCGTAGTCATCAAGTTTGTAAATTTCGTATACTGAATCCTCACACTTGACTATTTCATAGTCAGCAAACGCCATAATACTATTGCCATCCCTAAAAATTGCATTAGGATTGGTATTTAAAATATCATCAGCAATTTGTTGTAATAGGCGTGAGGCTTTTTCTGTTACCCGACCACGTATGTTATTATCAACCATCCAACTACTCCTAAAAGAGATGCAATTATGCCAGTGCCCCAGCCGATAAGCTGGTCATTTCTGCGTTGTGCCATTTTTTCAACCATAACATGCACTTGGTTAATTAGCATTTCTAAATGGTCAACTTTGGAATCCAAAGTTTCAATGTTTTTGGCCATTGCTTTATATCGCTCAGCGCATAAGTCAACGTGCGCTTCTAAACTCTTTTTTTCAATTGGTGTGGTATCAGCCATTCTGTTCTCTACATAAATTTGTTAATATTATTTACCAAAAATTTAAATATCTTGGCTAGTGTCTTGTATTTCTTGTATTAACTTAAAATACACATTGGCTTTATCGCCAGTTGACAGTAAATATGGCATCAAAAACCCTTCTTGATAGGTTTCACTCAGACCAACAATCATTGGTACACCATGTACATCTTGTTTCAATAAACCTAAGGGATCGTTTCCGTCATCAAAGATGCCAGGATGTTCAATACAAAAGGAAAACTGCCACACGTTGATATTGTCTTTGCTAAAACAGTTTGGCTCTGTTACTTCAATAGTTTGTGTTTTTAAACTGATGCACTGAAGGATAGTTTCCCAGTTGCGTTGTTGGTTACGACTGTAGTTCCAATCATCTAGCGTTTTAATTTTTTTTCCTACATTGTTTGTCACAGGCGTTGATAATTTTCTGTAACTCTTTGTGCCAGTTGGAGTGCAATCAAACAGTGTTACTACATCAATCAGTTGCATGCTTCAATCTCCAATATACCATTAGTTGGTCCAGCATTTCTTTTAACGCTGTATCATGTTCGCTTGCTGCAACAATTTCACTCATGTGCGCTGCGACACTGTGCGGTTCTGGCGCTTTGCTTACCAGTTCCCTATGATGTGTACCAAAACGTCTGCGATAAACAGTTTGCCCCTTGTCTGGACTTTCGTATATCCATTTAGTCTTTACCATACTATTACTTAGTCACAAAAAAACCCCAGTTGCAATAACTAGGGTTTTAATAAATTATTCAGTAACTAAAATTAGTTAGTGAATGTAGCTGTAGCAGAAGTTGTTCCGCCTGTAGCTGTGTCAAGTGTAGCTGTTGTCCAAGCTTCTGTTGGGTAAACAGCAATAGCCAGTGTGTCTGTACCTGTATCAGTGAATTCCATGATAGCAATAGTAGCTTTGCCTTGGATTGCATCGATAGCTGTCTTAGCAACAGTACCGTCTGTAGCAACAGTAGCTAGCGCGATTGTGAAAAAGTCTAACTTAGGACCAGCTGGATTAACTGTAGCAGCTGATGTTGGAAGGTTGATTGCACCTGAAGTGTATGATGCTGTATCAAGGTGTAGGACTGGTTTAAAGTCACCGTGTGTTCTTGTAAATGAAGCCATTTTGATTTCTCCTTAATAATGGTGGAACCTTAGTTCCTACTTTTATTTAGCCCGTTTAGGAGAAATTGGATGTGCGCAATCGTTCATAGTATTCGTTCTGAAAACCCTTTTCGCGCATTTGCAACATCAGTCTATCAGTGATTGTGTTTCTATCCGAAGGCACGATACGATCCCAATTGCTAGCCTGTCTGCGCAATTGCACCAGTGGAGCAGGCAAATAATCTTGCATTTCGCGCTGCAACATCAGCATCATGTAACTGTAATCACTGTTGTTTAATTCACCTTTGGCAATGGCTCTGAGATTACGTTTCAGGCGTAGCTCAGGCATGGTGATCTTTACATCTTGATCAATACGCTTGTCGAACTGTGACGGCTTTAGCAGGACGCAAAGCACATTGTAAAGGTCTGGTTGACTGGTGCGGAAGCCATCAAAGTTTTGCAGTTTCATAATTTGCCCTGCTTGACGTGCAGCATATACAGGATCACTTTGGGCTAGTATTTGCAATGCAAGCAACTGTTCAAATGCATATTCGCCAACCTTGCTCATTTTCAAACCATTTAGCTGTTTGATCTGCTTCCACATACGACTTTCGTCGAGCTCTTGGAATATGTTTTGCTCGACTACTTCCACTGGAGTTTCTTCAGCTTCCTCAATCACAACTGGTGCTTCAGTAATGGCTTCATTGCCATACTGTTCTTTGTAGTACTGAAACAATGCTCTTGTATCCATTTTTTCAAATGTTCTTGCAATTTGCATTGCATAGTAGCGCGGATCGTGTTTGAGTTTATCGCCTTGTGCTGCTAACATCCTGTGCAACCTTGCTGCTGCTTGTTTATAACTGCCGCCGTACATCCTTGGCATTACATAGCGTTTAGCAATTGCAAACGGTGAATCTTCTACAGCAAAAACTTGATCAGCAGTTTTGAAGTCATCTTTGCGCATAACAGTTTTGGCAATTAGATCTAGTTCTTGGTTTTCGTTATCCCATACCAGTGCAAACGGCACGTTGATATTTGTAGCTGTGTCACGCATTACTGCTTCACTGTCTGGTCCAAGTTGTGCAATAGGTTTAGCCCAACGCTTGTACTCCTGTTTGAACAAACGTGTTAGTTCAGCAGGCATAATCTCACGGTCATTGCGCTCGTCATTGGCTCTGTCTAGGAAGTGCCGTGTAAATTCAACGTCAATGCCTACTTTGCCAAACATTCTGTCTGCAAACGTTTCCAGTTGTTTGATATCTACAGGAGTTACAGCCACTACTTTAACTTCCGCTTTATCCACAGCACTATTGCATACACTGCAATCAAATACACAGTGGCTATACTAACATCTACAAGATGCTCTCTCATATGATAGATAAATTCTATTCCTGCTTCTGCGTCACCCATTATGCACCTCCCGGATTGTTTTGTGCGAAGTTAGCCTGTGAGAATCGCATTCTATCCACAAACTTCATACCTGCGCCCACATACCCTTCGTGTCCAGGTTCATCTCCAATTGCAGCTTTTACGTCTTGATCCTGTGCATCCAGTTGACGCACTAGATCATTTTTAAGTTGACTGATGTTTATAAAACTGCTAAACAATGCTGCAACACCACCTTTGTTTTCGTTCATCCATTCAATGATACGAGGTGCTTTGGTTTTTTCTTTGGCAGTTATCCAAGGACCAAAGTCCTTGACCATGTTGTTGTAGTTGCCTGCTCGTACTTTGCTATTGATATACTGCTTTAGCAGTGCAGGAGTGTTGGTTATTCTTCTTGCTCTTAGTTCGCCTGGGTTGAACAATGCGTCAATTTCTGGAGCGTAATTGGCATAGGTATCTTGTATCTGCTTGACCAAATCACTGTTAAGTTCTATTGCACTGCCAGTGTCTTTCATTGTAGGATCAAGTATTAGCACTCCTGGTGCTTTGTCCAGTATAGCACTGGTTGTAGGCTTTACACTGCCTCCCGGCGCATCAATGGTTGTGTGTACTGCAACACCTGCTTCTGAAGAACCAATTGCTTTGCCCAGTGGTGTATCGGCACTGACTCTGTATGTTACTGTGTTTGGAGTAAACACATAATTGCCATTTTCCACCGGAGGTGTGTCGCTGTACAGCAAGTCTCCCTGCACATAACCACGGAAGTCTTTGGGTACTGTGCGGCTAAGCAATGGAAACAGTTTAGCATAAATGCCAATTAAGTCTGTTCTATCTCCTTTGCGCATGTTCATGATGCGTTCAATATCCTGCGGTGACTTTGCCATGCCGTTGTAGCCTTTAGCAAGGAAGCCGGATTTGTCAGTAAGTACAAATTCACCTGCATCGTCACGTCCCCATATTACTGCTGGTTTGCCATCCCACTTGATAGTGTTTGTTTTGGCAGGCTCTGCTGCGGACCGCTGTATGCCAGCAAGTGCTTGTGTAATGCCCTTTGAACCATAATCAAATACCAGATCTTCTGGATGCTCAATGCGCACGCCTTCAGTGAGTTTGTATGGTGTGTATGGATTTTCTGTGATGACTTCCATGCCCTGGTGAACAATTCTATCACGCAAACGTGCAAGCCAATGCGCTCCGCCTTCATTTACTTCTTCAAATTGAAAACCTTCGCGTTCGGCATAGCCACGGAAGTCATCTAGTTTAGCATCGCGCTGCGGATCAGATCTCAGCTGACCTAATATAGATTCGACACTGCCCAGGTCAACTTGTGTTGCACTCTTATTCAACAACATTTTTGCTATCTGATCAGGATCGTCTGTAATAAATGCATTGTCACTCCGACGGAACAAGCCTGCATTTTGATTGAGTTTAAGCCCTTGAGCTTTCGCGATACTATTAATTAAAATGTTTCTTGTTGCGCCTTTGTATTCACTTTGTGGATCACTGCGCAATATAAATTTGCTGAATTCTGGCTTTTGCACAAACATAAAGTCTGTTTGCACATAACCGCGTTCCTCTCGTCCTGTAATAGGTGTTTTAAAGTGTACACTAATACCCGACTTTTTGGTCCATTCGTTGGGATCAAAGTTATGACTTTCTGCCCACTTTGTTAATCTGTTGCTGAGTTCATCTTTGCTGATCACTGCACTGTCAACTGCAAGGTCCAGGTCACCTGATGTTGGCTTTTGTCCTGTGCTGCCCAGCATGTTGTCCATGAGTGGCAGCCCAGTGACTTGCTCTAGCCACTGTACAGTTGGCTTGATGTCAGTTTGATTAATGCGTTGTGTGGCAGGCGCGCCTTCAGCGGTTTTGAAAACGTTGCCACCCTCATTTAGTTTCATGCCGTTGCCGTTTGTTGTTGCTGCCCAAGTGCAGTGTCTGGTGTTCGCTTAGTCGGTCCTTCAAGGTATGCCATAATAGCATCTTTTAGTTTTGAATTTTGTTTGGTCTGCGACACAATAACATCAACTTGATCCATTGGTATCTCTTTAGGAACTTCAAGTTTAGCAGTCTTAAATGCTGATTGTACTGCTCTTGGTTCAATGCCAAAGCCTGCAAGGAATTGTGCCATTTTTGCATCGTTGTTTGGTGAGCCTGCTTTTTTCCATGCAGTCATAAGTTTGTCAACTGTGACTTTGGTTGTGATGTTTTTGCCAACTGTTTGTGCTTTTTGTGCTACTGCACCGGCTGCGCTCTTGGCTGCGCCGGCTACTGCACTTGCACCTTTTTTGATCATGTCACCGATTGGTGCTTCATCTAGTTGCTGTGATTCTACCAATGGCTGCTTGTATGCAACGGCTGTAAATAGTTTGAAGATAGCTGTTTCTGACAGTGTATTCTTGCCAGAATAGTCAACACTGTCGTACACTGCGTTTACGCGAAACTGATCAGCTGCGCCTTCTACATTGTCAGCCAACCAACTGGTTGCTTCGCTGCTCATTATATCAAGACCCGATGCATCAAATGCTGCCATTTCATCTGGTGTTAAAAACAAATTACCTCTAAGAAAATTACCATCAAGTGAAGTCGACCAATCACCGTTTACATCACCTGTAAATTCAATTGCATCTTTGACCTTGTCTAGCATTTCTCCGCCCAGTGACACTGATCCTGTGCTGCTTGCCAAGCTGTCTGACAATTGATTGGCTTGCACACTTATAATGTAATCTTGTGCTCCTGCATCGTCCAGTTTAAGAACTTCTCTAGCTGTAGCAAAGTCAATACCTTGACCACTTACACCTTGCATGTCATCGCTGGTAATACCGCCAGATACTTGTGCTACTGTTTCTGGATCGCCTGAGAACATGTCGCCAATCTTGTCTGAGATTACACCAGTAACAAAACCAACGGCTGCTGTTTTAGCACCTTTGCCAACTGCGGTTGAAAGTTTTTCACCTTTCACAAGTTCTAAGCTACCGCGTAATAATTGACCTGCGATAGCGCCGCCAACGCCACCTGTTGCTACACCAGCAAGTATTGTAAGAGCAGTAACAATTGCTTGAGTTTTGCCAGGGTTTTGTTTGGCATACTCGCCTATTGAACTTAGTTGTTTTTCTAATTCTGGAAACTTAGCACTCACTGAATCTTTGAGTTGTTCAAACTTTTGATCAAATGCTTTTACTGGTGCAGTGTTTTGTAATGCTTTGCCAACTTTGTTAATACCGTTATTGACTGCATCCACAACGTCTTTGCCCTTGCCGACTACTGTGCGATTACTACCACTATCCGTTGCATTTTGTTCAATAGCACCAAACAGTGTGTTAATTTGCGCTGCACTAAGTTGTGCTTCACGCAATACGCGGTTGATGTTTTTTGCACTGGCTTTGGCTTCGAGAATTGTGTTACGCTGTGAAGTATCCATTCCCTTGCAGATAGACTCGACGAGTTGGTTATAGGCTACACGCTGTTCAATGATTTTTGCTTCAGTTAGTTTCATGCTGACAGCTCCTTTTTCAGTCTGCCTTTTTCAAAGTCGCTGAGTCCATCGATACTGGAACGTGTTTCTGCTGGGATCATTGCAACCAACTTATCATAAAGTGGATCACCGGGCTTGACTTTTTGTCCAGCAATTTTTAAATTGGGTTGCTTGGCTGTAGCAGTGGCGCCAGTCTTTGCTGCAATATCTTTTGCTGTGTCACTTTGTGCTTTTGGAGTGTTAACGTTAACATTTACGGGACGACCGCTTGCTGTTGTGGTTGTGCCACTGCTTGCTGGTTGTTGTCCAGGTACTTGCGTTGCAGTTGGAGTTGTGCCAGTGCTTGCTGATTTTTGACCTGGCACGCCTGTTGCACCAACTTTTGCTCGTTGCCGAGCAATGCTTTTGTTAATGGCCTTATTATCAGCTTGAGCTGTTGTCCTAGCAGCATTAGCAGCAGCATTACCAGCTGCGGCCGCTGCGCCAGTTGTTCCTAGTTGTGCTTCTAAGTCTTGTTTACGTTTAAGTTCAGCCTGTGCTTGTGGCGTTGCTGCTTTGTCTTTGGCATCTTTTTCATCTTTTTCTTTTTGTTTTTGCTGAGCCACTGTAAGGTTATTAGCACTAGCTCGTTGCTGGAGAGCAGTTCCTTTTGAAACATCGTATGCGTCAACTTTGTCTTTGAGGTCACCTAATGCCCCAATGCCACGCCCGAGACCTTGTAGGCCTTTCATTACAGCAGAACCACCAGCTTTTGCTGCGCTGGCTGCTGGTCTTGCTGCCGGTGCTTTGTAGTCCTGTCCGGCTACTGCTTTTTGTGCGCCAGTTTGTCCTTGTTGATAGGCTTGTCCTATTGCACTTTTTGCACGTTTTGCTGTGCCTGCGACTTTTTGTCCAGCGCCTTTAACTGCACCCGAAACTGCACCAGCTGCTTTAGCAGCACCAGTGAAGGGATTGATTTCATCTAATTGTTGCTGTTGTTGATGCTGATATTCGCTAAGTTGTGCTAGCAATGCTTCTTGTACCAGTTGTTCATTACTTCTCATCTGCGCGTCTCACTGACCTTGAAAATTTGTTAGGGTCACGCAGGCGAATTGCATTTAGCAATTTACGGTGCAGATTTTCAGCTTGCTCGGTATCGTAAAGCTCTTCGATTTGTTCCATCAGACGTACGGCACTAACAATAACATTGCTTGCACGGCTTTCCACAATGTACTTGCGTTCTGCCAGATTGCTGTGACGTTCAGTGTAGATACCATCAAGTTCTTCAAAGATGCTACGAGTCTTTTTTTGCATTGCTTTATCCCTTTGAAGTATTTATCGCATGTAGCTTTTTAAATAATAAATTGCCTGGTTATGTTACATATGTAAATACTTGATGCATACACAGTATAGCAAAATTTCTAGTCACAGTCAATGGCAATCGCTAAAAGAAGTTTGGATTGGCGGTGTATATCCTGATAAATTTTTTGATCATTACTCAGCTAAAATACAAGATATTTTTTGCCACATAAATGAATTGACTAGAGAAGATTTTAAGGTATTACGCAACACACTTGAGCAATTAGGTGTAAGCGTTGTTGAACCGCAGTTTAACCGTGTTGACGATTATCTAGACAACGAAGACCGCTTGGGTAAACCTCCAATATCTCCTTGTGATTTTTCTCTAACTCTAAACGATACACTGCATGTCTTACCGCAATATCATAGTGGAATAGATCCGTATCAACATGCAATTGATCGTTATCGAGCCAATGGGCAAAAAGTAAAAATCACAGACCGTGATCAAGACCCAATAGCCTGGGTCGAATTTCCGTGTGTGGTGCGAGCCGGCAAAGATATTATTATAGACTATGATCCAACAGTGGCCGAAAGAAAAGTAAATGCTTACCTTTTTGCTGAAAAACTTAGTGCGGATTATCGAGTGCATCTTAGTACTACAGGCGACCATCAGGATGGAATCTTTTTTCCATTTAAGCCAGGACATATGATAAGTTCGCACTATCAGCAAACCTATCAACAAAGTTTTCCAAATTGGAATGTATACTTTTTAAAAAATGTTGTACCAAAGTTTCACGGGGTGGGACAACGTTGGTGGTTACCAGGCGTTGATTATGCAGCATACAACGAGCAATTACTTTCAATTAGCGAAGAGTGGATTGGTATGCCTGAAGAAACAGTGTTTGATGTAAACAACTTAGCCGTCGACGAAAACACCATAATAGTAAGCGCACTGAATGACAGCACTGCTAAGTATTTGGAGAGCATTGGTGTCAATGCGCATGTCAGTGATTTTAAAACCAAGTATTACTGGGATGCAGGAATTCATTGTTGTACATCAGACATTTATCGAGTTGGTCCTTGCGAAGACTATTGGCCAGATCGTGGCAGTAACGGAGTATATATAATAGACGAATGGACTTAAATCCTATTATCCAAGAAACTGTTGCAGTAAGCGTTGTATTTGACAGTGCCTACACTGACGCTGCGCCAAAGGTAGAAATTTTGCTCAACGAACAAAGTTTCTGCAACGAAATTTTGCCCAACGGCAATCATAGCATAGATTTCACAGTAACGCTTGATGCCAATAAAATACACAAATTAACGGTAAATCGGACCGGAAAAGAACCAGGGCAAGATCAAATCACAAAAATTGCAGACGTAATTATTGACAGTATAAGTGTGAGAGACATTGTCTGGCATCGCAGTTTGTACTACGCAGATTATCCTGAACCTTGGGCCAGTGAGCAAAAAGCAGCTGGTATTGAATTAGAAAATCCAATATATGGTGAATGCATTTTTGGACATAACGGAACTTGGGAATTTGAATTTGGTAGTTTGTTTTACCAATGGCTTATTGATTTATGCAAAGGTACAAGATAATGTATACTCGTGACAATTTAGAATACAACAGATTTAACCCAATAAAAGATAAATTACTAATTGGTGTTCAACAAGATTGGTTTGCCAAAGGACATAAATCATTGTCAATGAAAGCCTTTGTCCCAGCAGCCGACGAATGGTTTAAAAGCACACAATTAAACACTGTACACGGCTGGGATAAGTTTGACTGTGTTGATTTTACACTGGGGTGTACACACTTTATTGAAAGCACAGCAGGAGCTCACGGCTGGAAAATTCAGGTATTGCCTGATGATTATAGTGTATACACTTATATGGGTATAAACACCACGCACCCGGGTGATCTCGAACCAGGTGTACCGTTGCTAGTAAGTATTCCGCAGTGGAGATATCTTGACATTCGCAAAGACTGGAATGATATTTTACTTGAATGCGAACAAAAAAACATTGATGTACATTTGGATTGTGCTTGGCTGCTAGCTGGCAAGGATTTTGAACTTGATTTATCGCATCCTTGCATAAAAAGCGTTGCAATGAGTTTAAGCAAGTATGCCAATGACTGGAATCGCTGCGGCCTTAGGTGGTCTAGGCAACGGCGTATGGATAGCATAACCATGCTCAATCATTATTATCCAACAACAAATATCAATGTTGCTAGTGCAGGCTACCATATTATTAACAGCATACCTAGAGACTATCACTGGAACACATACGGAAAAGCACACCAAGAAATTTGTAAACAACTCAATTTGCAACCAACAAAAATTATTCACGTTGTTAAAGATCAAGAAAAACTAGTGGGAATTGGATCGTTAATCAACTCCTATTACGATACTAATCCTTAAATTCTGGGTAGCTCCATACTGCATAAATGCTTTGACGTTTTGCTTCTGCAGGTGTAGTTTTGCTAGGTGCATGTAACAGGCGTTTTGTTAAATCATCAGACTGTTCAAGAATATAACCATTGTTGTGTTTGTACGGTATTTCAATGATACAATCTTGCACACAAAAACTTGTACCACAATCTTCAGGTGCAGTATTACCGTGATAGGCTTGTAATGCTACTGCAATTATAGGATTATCAGTGTGCATAGGCATTCTATAGCCTTCGATATCTTGCCAAACATTTAATCCAATAAAAACTTTCTCTTTGGTTTGGGTAAAAAGTTGATTGATAATTGGAGTTACTGCTTCGTAACTAAGGTGCAGTTCTTCTATTATGCTATCACTTTGCCAATTTATTTTTTTTCTCAGATTTACGTTTTTATCTTTTTTAGTGGTTGTTTCAGGAATCCATTGGTCTTCTGGCACAGTTGCAAGATAATGATCTAATTTTTCTGCTGCAAGACTGCAATTTATATTGTAAAGTTCTATAAATCCTTTGTCATGTTCGAAGCCATTAGTCAATGATTGAATAATACTGTTAGTATTTTCGTTGATTAAATTTTGATCTATCACAGCGATCTATTATCCTTCTAACTGCAAATATTTATAGTAGCATATTTCTTGGAGTAAATATACCTATTAAGGCAAATGATAGAGTAGTAGTTGCTACTCGTAGGCACATAGAAAAACAGGCAAATAAATGAAAACAGAACTAGAGCAAATAGAATTATTATTAGAACAATTTAGAAGACCTACTCCTGTAGGCAACGAATATCAAGATAGACTAGCAGAAGAATTTGAAATTATACTTCAGCAGCGTTTTACAGATTACTTTCTCAAAATAAGACTTATACTTGATCTCAACAGTGACATACCACACATGACACGCGGCAGTGCTGGTAGCAGTTTGGTTTGCTACCTCATGGGCATAACTGATGTTGATCCGATTGAGTGGAACATACCACTGGCACGTTTCTTAAACCCACACAGAGACGACTTGCCTGATGTGGATATTGATATACCGCATCACAAACAAGAACTTGCAATGCAACGTGTATTTGATAAATGGCCAACACAGAGTGCCAGGATATCAAACTATGTGCTTTACAGAGAAAAGAGTGCAAAACGCGAAGCAGCAAAACGTCTAGGTGCAAAAGGCAGATTGCCAAAAGACATAGATTATGCAAAACTGGGTGTCGACGAAAAAGAAGCAAAACGCATTGAACGCAAATTAATGGGCAAGAAACGTTGCATAAGCAAGCACTGTGGGGGTGTGCTTGTGTTTGACAGAGCATTACCCAAAAGTCTATTCCGTGACGACAATCTCATACTGTTAGACAAAAACGAAGTTGAAGACCTGGAACATTTGAAAGTAGATATACTGGCCAACAGAGGATTATCACAGCTATTAGAAATAGATCCTCACACAAGACTAGACTCATATCCAAAACAAGATGAAGCAGTCAGTGACTTGTTGTGCAGAGGCGATGTACTTGGTGTCACACAAGGTGAATCGCCGACCATGAAAAGACTGTTCCGAGCGTTGCAGCCAACAGGAGTCGAAGACTGTGTGTTTGCTAGTGCTTTGGTACGTCCTGTTGCTATGGAAGGTAGACGCAAGGCCAGTTGGTTCCGTGACTGGAGTGAAAAAGGCATACAAAAGAATGCCATAGTATATGAAGACGATGCCATACACAAAATAATGAAACTGATTGGCATCAATCCCTATGAAGCGGACATGTACAGACGAGCATTTGCCAAAAAGAACGAAGAAAAGATGATGCAGTTTATGGCAAAACTAGGTGATCATCCAGACAAGCATGACATCTACGAACAAATGCAAAGCCTAAGTGGATTTGGCTTGTGCCGAGCACACGCAGTTAACTTGGGTAGACTTATATGGGCGTTGGCATATCATAAAGTACACAATCCAAAAGAATTTTGGCGTGCTTGCTTGAAGCACTGTCAAGGATCATATGCACGTTGGGTATATCGCAACGAAGCAAAACGTGCTGGCTGGGATCTACGTGACTTAGGCTTTGACAACTGGATCACAGAAGATCCTGTTGAGAGTTTCAAAGAGCACGGTGCATGGAACAGCCCTGGCTTTTTGCCAAACATGGGATTGCAAAACTTGTTTTTAGACAAGTTTCAGTTTGCCGGAATAGTAGCAAACAGTAGAGTGTTTAAAAGCGATAGTAAAAATTACATACATTTTATAACACTGGGTGTTGGCGAAGGGCGTTATGTTGATCTTGTGGTCGACCGTCCTGTGAAGTATGCTCGTAACAGTGTTATAGTTGGCGAAGGACAAATGTGGACCAAAGACAACAGCAACTTTTTAAAAGTAAAACGCAAGAACGTAAAAGCAATGCCTATTGATCAGTATGCTTAACCTTTTTGCTTAATGCCAGCTAACATCTGTTTAAGTTTTGTGCTTTGTACGTCAGCAACAATCTTGCCAGGCTCATCCGCCACAGTTGCTTCTGTTTCGCTGTCTGTTACAAGCGACTTTGCTTTTATTTGATCATAAATCGAACTTGATTGTTTCTTAAACTGTTGATACTCTTCATCATCTCCTAAGTCACGTATACGCAAACTTTCAGCATCAAACTCCAAATCAACTTTCATTCCAACACCGCTTGAACTTCTGGTCTTCATTAGCTGTAGTTGATAACGTCCTCTTTCACGCATTGCTCTGCTTGTAAAGATACCAAACACATTGTCAGCAGTATTGATCTTGCTAATACCACCAGATATATGACTGTGATCAAACTCTACTTCTTCTACAGCACCTCTGTTCAGCTGAGATGCTGTAACAAACAGTATGTTAAGTTCTCTTGCCAAGTTACGCAGTTCTTCTGATACATACTTGTCTTTCACAAACAGATCATTTGGCGATACCTTAGCACTTACTGGCATAAGCAAATCCAAGTAGTCAATGCACATAAAGTCTATGCTTTTGCCTTGTTTGATGCTTAGTTCTTTTACAAATGCTCTTATGTCATTGACGTTGCTTTGTGCAGGCATGTACTTTATTTGCAGACCTCCTGCTTTCTTGCCCATCATCTTTACTTTCATTTCAACAGTATCTAGATCTTTGAATAGCTGTTTACTTGGCGTATTTGTCAACATACTATCAATACGCATAGCAGTCAAACCTTCACTTAATTCAAGTGTAATGTAAACTCCGCTTAGTCCAGCTTCCATCCAGTTCACTGCTAGGTTTTGCATAAACAAACTTTTACCCGATCCAGAGCCGCCAGCAAATATCTGTAGTTCGCCTCTGTTAAATCCGCCATACAACAACTTGTCTAAGTTGTTCCAGCCAGTACTGTTCTGTCCGTTATTGTCTTTGAGTGCTGCAAGTCTTGCTCTCGGATCTTCAAAATAATCTGTGCCCAAGTCTTTTGTTAAACTTATTTGCACTGCGTCCTTGATTAGCTTTTCAACTGGGTCATACTCGCCTTTTTCTAGCAAGTCTGCACTTTTTAAGATAGCTCGTTCTAGTTCACTGCGCCTAGTAAATGCTTCAAACTCTCCCAAAAACCAATCAGTGTGGCCCTCATTGAGATCTGGAATCTCCAGCAAGTCAGTACCTGTTACTGCTTTTAGCTGCGAGCGTTCTGGAAGTGTTTTGTGTTGGTCAGCGTGGTTGTAAATAAGCTCGGCTGCATCGCGTAAGTCTCTGTCAAAGTTTTCCACATTGAAAATATTTTGCACACGCAGATAGCTTTCTGCATCTTGCATTATCATCTCTAGGAATAATTTTTGTACGTCATATGTGTAATCAGTCATGCTATTAATTTATCCCTTATTTGGTCGGCTATGTGTTTATGTGTTAACGGCCCTGGATGTAATCCATCGTTAGCTTCATCAAGTCTACTGTCATACATGCTGCTCCAGGGATTTATCCACAAGTTCCAATCTACCAATTCCATATTGTTTTGCAAGTTTTCAACAAATCTTTCATGATCACTGCTAGCATCCTCTACTAGTTTGTGCATCCAATCAATTTTGTTACTCCAATCAACAAGTCCATTAACAAACAACAACTTGGCATTACAACTGTTTGCCAAGGCCTGAAGAATACGACAAAAATCTATTAGTTGTAGTATATTACCATAATCGTGATTGAGCAACTGATATTGAGCAACAAAGTCTTTTAATTGATGTGAATCTGCCACTGATCCTATATAGGTACCTTGATCTGGTGCTGCATAAACCCAATGACGGTGCAATGCGCTCCATTGCACAATATAAATATCAGCCAAGTTGTCAATAATTGCTCTACTTGAATGTAAAAATATCTTTAAATTGCTTGCTCCGCCTGATGCATCATTGATATAATCAGTTGCAATCAAGTTAGGATAAATGTTTGGATTTAACTTTTCGTTAGCAAAGCCAGCGCCTTGGGTAATACTACATCCATTAAAATAAAATCTCATATCATTGTCCTAAGTACACTGTTATACCATAATGCGTTTCCTTCAGCACCATGATGTCCAAACCAACCGTGTGTATCATAATCTACTGGTTTGTTCACTGAGTGGTTAACACTGTAGTAAGTGTCAGCAAACACTTTTATGTTTTTATTTTTCCGTGCTTGATCTTGTAAATGTTTAAGTGTAGGCCACTCAGTGGGCTGTTGAAACGGTACACTTAGATTCACTATAAGATGTTTGTCCACAACTGAATCAAGCCAGTGACTCAACATAATTATATCTTTAAGTATTTTGGCTTCTTGCCAACTAACATTGTATACATTAACAATGTCTTTGCCCATCTCGTGCATGGTACACTGATCTAATCCCTGGTGGCTTAATACATCAGATATGTGTGTTTGTACTACGTCTTTATTGAAATGTGTTACAGATTTTGGAGCAGCGTCTTTTTTAAATATGGTTTGTCTTTCTACAGGTGGTATTCCAATTATAACAAAATCATCTTTGTTAAACTGATCTTGGTTGCTAACAATAATGTGCTGTATACTGTCAATGTTGTTGCCTGGCCAGCTGTAGTTGCTTACCGGAAGACCAAGTTGTTTCGCTATAAGCCCCCACCAACTTTGCTGCGGTTCAACACAGTAGTATGGTGTGCTGTAGCTATCTCCAAATATGTAAAGTCTACTCACTTAGTTTCCTTTGCAGACGTTTCTTATACATTTCAATTTTGATCTTGCTTGTTTCTGCGTTGTTGTGTATCTGCAACATTGTACTTGCAACACCATATTTTACCACAGCATCGTTAACATCTTTAACAGCATTGGGCCATTCTGGTATGCTTACTGCAAAACGATTTTCAATTGCTGCGTCTATAATACTCAACCCGGCCTTGTCCTGATCTGGCACAACAATGATCTTGCGCTTTAATTGTTTTAGTAACTGTGCTTGCTGTGGGCTGATAGTGTCATGCATAACAGCCAAACCACTGATACTGAGTGCATCAAATATGCCTTCTGTAACAATAGCACTTGTCCAATGTGGCTTTTGTAAATCATAACCAAACACATAACCCTGCTGCTGACTGTTGATAAACTTGGGCATGCGATTGTCCAAGTAGCGTGATGTATGTCCTACAATTCTGTTCTTGTATGTAAACGGAACCACAATCCTATCACGCGGTTTACGTTTGCGATCAACTAGAAATGGATACTCTAACACTATGCCCCTGTTTGCCAGGTACTCAACATAGCGTTGATGCTGCTCTAGTTCAGGATCAATCAGTTCCACACCTTCGGGTACTTCAGTTTCGTTAAAACTGATATCTACATGACGTATCTGGTTGCGTTCAGTGGTTAAATCCAGCAAACTTTTACGCTTGAGACTTTCTAAGTTAAGACGTTCAATGTCTACACTGTCAACGCCTAACCATTCAAGTAGCCGTCTTGCTTTGTAGCTTACTGGACGCCCGGGTGTAAAACTAGCAGTGAAGCCACAGTTAAAACAGTGATAACTCCACTCATCATCTTGTTGGCGTATGCCACCACGTTTGCGTTTGTCCTGACTTTCGCCGTTGTGAACACAGCAAGGCCCATTGAAACTGACCCAGCCAGATACTGTAGCTTTACGCTCATTAGGCAAGTAACTTAGAACATCTATCATTATGCTATTATTTTAGCATGCTTTATGTGTTCAATCAAGTGTTTTGATATAATTTCATGTCCTTTTTCATTGGGGTGGCCGCCCGAAGCAAAAGGTTGTATACCTTCAGACATCTTTTTTTGCTGCAATATAGTGCGCCAGTTCATGCCTGGATAAAGCAGTGTTGGTACATTAGCTGTCCAATTATTTTCAAGAACACTGAATTGTATTACAGTAGCGCCAGTGGTCATTGAAGCATAATCAAACAGATTAATTGTTTGTTGAAAGTTGAACTCGCTCCACTCTTTGTGATAACTCATGCCTAACCATAATTTTTGCAATTTAAACCAGTTATCATTTATATCTGAATTGGGTTGTGTAAGCCACGTTCCGTGCATGTGTCTGTTCCAAGGTGGATCTTTCATGCTGGATTCGTGTAAAGGATTAAACCAACTTTGTCTGCTACTATCAGTTAGTCCCACAAGCAACAATGCATCCTGCAAATCTTGCCCACTGTGTTTGATTAACCATTGCAATGTCCAGCGCATGCTTTCAAGACTGCTGCCAGGAAAAGCCATGTTGTCTAGTTCAACGCCATAATGATCAGCAACAAGTCCAGCATAGCAGTTAGCCAGACGCCATGGTTTGTTACTGTCATAATGATCTCGGAATTGGTCTTCGTCTAAGTGGCGCAGCGCAGGATCAACAAGCTCGTCGCCATATGTCCAACTATCGCCAAATGCTATAACACGTTTGATTGACACTCGTCCTCCTATCTATAGAGAATCTGTGTAATTTCTCCATTATCCACTTTAACTGTGGGTACTTCTATATAGCCCTGTCCGCTGGCTGTCAGTGTTAAAGTTGATACTGCATTGCCTGTCACTGTAGCTGTTGCAGCGGCGCCAGTGCCTAATCCTTCAAACGTGACTCGCGGATTGCCTGTGCCATAAAACTCAACTCCGCCGCCATTCAGTGTTACTGAGCTTACAGCACCACCAGAAACTTTAGCAACAGCCGCTACACTGTAGCCGTATTGATTGTATTCAAGACGCATCCAGTTGTGTCTGCCGTCGACGTTGATAAATGCACGAGTGTCTTGATTTGTGTATACTGTTTGTGATCCAATATCGTACCATGGGCCAAGTTGTGTGTCGCTGCCTTGTGCTTTGACATTACCAGTGAAGTTATCAAAATCAAGTTGGAAGGTGGTTAACGTATTCTGGGCAGTGTACGCTATGCTGGTGACATTTCTATCGGCGCTTTCTGCTGGAGTGTTGCCGTATGTGTTTGGCTCTGGTAGTTCTAGTATTGTGCTTTCCACATAGTCTGGATACACACTGTCAACGATATCAACCTGTCCTCTGCCAGCACTGTATGCATCTGTGAACACTGCTTCATGCAAATCTCCACTGGCACGTTCCAAACTCCAGGTTGCAGTTTGCTCTTCAATTATGTCAAGCTCTGCAACTGTAAGAGTCACTTTGGCTCTGCCGTAGGCTGCGCTTAGTGTGACTAAGTCTTTTGCAATAAGCAACTCATCGCCATCAGTACTCATCATTCTAAATGTTACTGTACTACCTGAAATGTTAACAGGCTTTTGATCCTGGTTGATAAATTCAAACAATATGACATTATCAACACCACGGTTTACTTTAAGTTTTTTAGCATACACTGGTTGCCATCTCCTCTGAAAGTAAGCACCACTCGTGTCAGGTAATAGCACCTGCTGCTTTTGCTGATATAAATAGACGGTGGTAGAATACATTAATATAACTCCGGTTACAAGGTATTTATGGGCGTAGAGCTATTCGAAAAAATCGCTGAGCGATACCCATTTATTACTTTCTGCACTTATGCAGGCAATGAGTACGTGGGTGTGATTCAGAACAGAGATGATCAAATCACAACAATCTATGACTTTGGCGGCATTATCAACGACCAGCAAAAGCGTGACTTTTTGGAGTACGCAAATCAGTGGTGGTGGGAAAGCAATAGAAGCATACCTATCAACATATTCCTCAAACAAGACTGGGAACAGTTCAGACCCTTCCTTAAAACGTTTATCAATAAAGATTTGGATATCATTCTGGGACCTGCTACCAGTTTAGCAGAACTATCGCGCAAAAAAATTAAACGACGCAGTATTACGCTTGTTCGCAAAGTAGATTAATAAAGTAATCAGCTATTTTTTGCATGCCTTCGGGTGTTGGATGTGCAGGCACATTTGCGTCTGCAACACTTAGCATGTTAAAGTCAATTAATGATAATACATTAGTATCTTTTGATATACAATGCTGGTAAAACGCATCTTGTAATATAGTGTCTTTACATTCAATAGCCCGGCTATTGACCGGGTTAATAGGCACATTGTGATTGACACCATTAACAAGAGAAGGTCCTGAAAAAATACGGTATTTGATATTGTTAGCCTTAAAGAAACTAATCAATCCTACTAAGTTAGAAAATAGTTGCGCACATAATGCATTATAGCGTTGATGCATAAAAATGCTGTTAGCATACTTTCTAATTTCTTTTGGCCAATTGGCGTCATCGTTAGATTTAATTACTTCAAACTCGTCCCTTATTGTACCATTACTGTATTGCCACTGGTTTGCCCCATTAGGGTCGCCTGCATATTCAAATCTTTCAAGAAACGTTAATTGTATTAATGCTGTGATCTTTTCATTCCGGTCCAGCAGTTGCAAACAATCACGTATTGTGCACCTAATGATCTTGCTATTGCAACTTTGAGGCAGTGCATGATCAATCACTTCCCAGACAAAGTGTTTGCCAATTAGTGTTGGATATCGCATACTGCGGTCAACATCAAAGTTAGCAGTAAAACTACAACCGTTACTGTAAAGAATAGCCATTAATTATATTTCCGTTAATAAGTTGAGATGCAATGCTACTAGCGTTGCATAGCTAATTGCATGACTTTTCTTAAACACAAATCCATCTGTGCTATCACCATCCCACACACTGGCAAACACTTCGTCCCAGGGCTTGTTCTTTAGATGTGCTTTTCCTGGACGAATAATTGATATAAATGCAGCCATACGTTGTATGCTGTCTGGTTGCATTTCTTTTAGCAGTTGTGCATAGTTGCCCACATGTACCAATTGTTCAACAATTCCTGGTTGCTCCCACATCAGCTGCCACTGTGGTTCTTGTGCTAGCAAACTGTCATAGTGTGCTTGGTTACGAATCAAACTGTACACACTCATATTGAGCAAGTCCAGTTTGAAGTATCCTCGATCTTCTGCTTCTTCGTATGTTATGCTAGCACAATCATGTTGTGCATCTCGTGGAATTGGAGTAACGTAGACACCACTGTTATGCTTGCGGCCATCTGCATTTTGTCGTGCAGGTGTACACCGAATCAAGTCAATTATTTGCTGTCTGTCAGCAAAGTCAATGTCTACGTCAGCACTCATACCAATTCTTCAACAATGCCTAGCACTTCGGCGGCTGCAAACAACCCTGCTGCTAGTACTAGCGGAACGGCTACTACACCACCAATTACGGTTGCGGCAGTCCACAGTGCATAGCATCCAATCAGTCGCAGTACACTCTTTACCATGCTTACCCAAAAATGTCCATCTTGGCTTTTGGGCTTTTTTTCAACTTGTGATACTTTAGGTCTTGTCAATCCCATTTTTTTCTCCTTTGGAATGTAAATTGTAATTCTATCTGTGTGAAACATTATACTATAAATCTCCTTGTTTGTCAACAGACGGATCCCAAACATAATGTTTTTCTATATCTATCGGAGTAGACTTCACTAAATTTTTATTGTACAATCGTATTAAAACCCTTTTAGATGATCCTGAATCGGTGTTGTCTCCTAACAAGGTGGATATATCATTTAGAATATTATCTGGTAACCTATCTCTGGTAAGAAAATCTGCATAGTCTGGCCAACTTTCGTCTTTAATACTTGTATACTCGCTTAATGTTACAGTGTATCTAGTTTTTGGACGTAAAAATCCGTAGTATTTTACCCAATCACAATCAAATCCAAATGCCTTGGCGGCCTGTAAAATCCAAGACAAATTTGGAGTACCATTTGGAATAACATTAGCTGTATCGTGCCATCCCATCTTGCTTGAATCTACTTTTTCAAATCCCCAAAACATTTCTGGATTTAACGTTTCTGGTCCAGCAATAGTTTCAATTAATACATGTTCGATATTAGGTTTTAATATTAAAGAAAAAAACCCAAAATGATTATACAAATGATACAATGCACCCAGTACTATGACAGTATCACTTTTTTTAACCAATGGACTTATTAAGCTGTCGTCCTGTATATCGCCAACAAAAAATTCAACATTTTCCTGAACATTATTTTTTGCAGTGTCGATTAATTCTTTTCTTGCTTCAACTCCATATATGTATTTGGAGCCAAGGTTTTTTATGTTACCAGTGGATACACCATCGTGACATGCTAAATCTAACACTGTTTTGTTTTTTATCATGTGTTCATTATATTTTAAGAAATCATTGAGTAATAAATTTGTTCGGATATTACCATTACCATGTTGTTCCATTTTACCATCCTGCCTGTTTTAGTATTTCTTCGCAGTAGACTTGGTCTGCTGGATAGTCTCTAAACTTTTTAGTCCAAAAATCTGGATCAATCCAGGGCATAACTATTTTTGTTTGATCTGGATTCATGTTAGCCAAATATGCCTGTCCTGATTCACTGTTAAACAATAACCACGGGCTGATACGCCCAGTACTTATAGCAAATGCAATCCTGTTTTCATTTCCATAGCGTAGGAAGTCATGTGCTGGATTTCCTGTGTCTTCGCTCCACTTTATTGAATGTTGGATTCCTCTTTCAAGTGCATCTTGTAGTGCTTCAATTTTGATGTAGTGCAACAAGTATTCGTCATACACACTGTCTCTGGCCCAGTGATCAATTTTCTTGTTGTGTTTAAGCAGCCAATCTAAAAACTTTGGCACATTGATAGCGTTAATGTCTACAGTGTACCTGCCAAACTTTACAAACGCTTTGTAGTACGGTGATTTTGCAAAGTCATTGTATGTTTTCAGTTTAGCACTGCCTTGTGTTACAGTATAGAAGCGCAGATAAGCCTGCAAACCAATTTGCACGCCTACTTCTTTTTCTTCTTGGAAACGTTTCTTTTGTTCGCAAACATGAACTGCCAGTGTGCTTTCGCGTCTAAACTCGCGTCCGCAATACTTGCATGCATACATTTCACTTTTTGTCTGCAACTCCGCTGTCACGCATGTATTCCTTTAGTTCTTTGTTTGTCATGAGCTTGCTTAACAGTTCTATCTCGTCTGCTTTCATTGCAGGATACAGTTCCATAAGCATTTTCTTGCCTTCGTTGTTGCCTTTTTCTTTCTTCTTTGGTGCAATCCATTGGTGCCTGTGATTGCCCATTCCGGGACTAACACTTGTAGCACATAACCATTGTAACTTGGGATGCCGGTTGATGTCAAAGAAATATTTGTTCAATCTTTCATTGCAGGCAACCAAATAGTATTCTTGCAGTTCACTAGGACCTTGTACTGCACTGCCCCAACGTACCATGAGATAGTTTGAAAACTTCTTGCGTTCCTCATCAGTGAGGCTGTCATAGAAACTGCGATCCTTGCTGTCAAAACAGCGCATTTCGTTTGCTATGTTTAGTTTATCGCTCACTGTATTTTGTCCACATTCTATGCAATATATAAAACCAAAAACCGTTTATGCAAGGCTCAACCAGTGCCACTGCGCCAGCCTCCCATATGCTTGCGCCAGTCATCCAATATACAACATTCATTGCTATTATAACATGACCACAGGTATAAATCAATGCTAAAACTGCACTGGTGTTGCTCTTGTTTTTTATTACGTTAAATATTCCTTTTGTAAATTCCATGACCCTACCATGCTTTGTTGTAATCTACCACTTCGCAGTTGCGACTGATGTCTTTAACAAAGTACACACAACGTGGATTATCTTTGTCTTCGACTGGTACAGCTAACATCTGCCCATTTTTCAGTTTAGGCACATACCAAGTAACGTCTTGGTATACGTCAATAATCTCAATGGGCATGTATGTTGGAGAGAAGCTGGTTAGCGGATTAAATTCAAAAGTTTTAAATCCTCTGTCATTGATACTGGTCATTGCTAGCATTTCAAGATCGCCAACTTCTTCTTCTCCAATTAGCACTTGCCAATCAATTGGCATCTTCATAATGTTGTCGCCAATCTTTAAAACCAATGCTGGGCTATTGAATGTTTCCAAGAAGATTAAAGGAATGTACATGTGATCTGGATTGTTAGGATCACTGTTATCAAAAATTGCAAAACGCAAATCATCAATTTCTTCTGGCAGTGTATCCAAATCAAATACAGTGTTGTCCAGTGTTAATATTCTCATGTAGTCCTACCCATAATAACTCCGTAGTCTTGAGTTAGTAAAATTTCAAATCCATTGACCAATAAGTATGGTACAACAGCCCCTCCTTTGCCTATATACACGCCGTTGTGTAAGTAGGTGTCGTCTAAGCATACAACACAATTGTCAGTCATATGCGGTAATAAATTTTGCATCTGTGTTAAATGTGCAACTTGACAGTTAACATTATTCATTTCAATTCCGCGTTCTTGATACCAAGCACGTTGGTCTTTAATCATTTTGTCTTGGGTACCAACTTCCCAGTCCCAATCGAAGTTATCTAAATATAACACGCTAATTTGGTGTTTGCAAGTCTTTGTCCACTCTGTTCCATCACAATGGATAAATTCTGTAATGGGTTTTAGATGAGCCGGGATGCACTGTGCCAATCTGCGTGGCATATTTTCATCCAAGTCCAGTGTAATAAACTGTGTGCCTAACTGTTCGGCAATTTCAGCAAAGTATGCACTGGAACCTTCGTAGCGATCACTGCCTATTTCTAATACAATTCCACTGTGACTGTTGTTTACATAGTTCTTTACCTGTTTGTAACAATCACCCATTCCAATCCAACTTTTCTACAGTAAATGGATAGTTTGCTTCTCGATAAAATGCTTTGCGTTTTGTTAAATGCCGCTTGGCAAATCTACAGGTGCTTGTTATGTCCCAGATTTGGACGTGGTCTTTGTCTTCCGCTTTCCGAATACCGCGACCAATACTTTGTATAACCCGTACAAAACTTTTACCTGGCTCCAGTAATACAAGATTAAAAATACGTGGTAGATTAATGCCAACGGCAGCGACACCGTATGTTGCAACAATGATTTTACCCGTCGCAGTAGCCACTTCATCATATTCATCCTGCCTTGCTTTTGCTTTGGTACTGCCGCTTACAAACACAGCATCATCGCCCAGTCTGCTTAACAGTTCTTGTCCTGCTGATATTCTGTCTACCAGCACAAGTGTATTACCAGTTTTATTTACTTCTGCAACCAAGCCTGCAATTGTATCAAGTCTGCCTTTTTCTTCAAAAAGATATTTTAATTCGCTTTGATAGTTTGAAAATTCGGCGTGATCAATCAACTGCACAACATTTACATGACAGTTTGCAAGCACACCTTTGTCTTGCAATTCACTGGCTGCAAGTTGATTGATAACAGGACCTAAACTGCAATGCAGTGCTTGAAACTCAAATGGCTCTTTGGGTATTGTGCCTGTCAATCCCCAACGCATGGGTATCTTGCTCATTACACCTGTTAGCAGTGTTTTGAGTGCATCTGCTTTGGCCATATGTACTTCGTCTACCATTACACATACAACGTCTTCTAAAAATTCATGTATAGTAATATCTACAGTTTGATTTTTAGTATTCTTTAACAGCACATTTAGACTTTGCCAAGTGCAAATAGTGTGCTTGTGCCCAAACTCTTTTCTGTCACCATAGAACACACCAACATCCAGTTGCATGTTTGCATAGTCTGCTTCAGTTTGTGTCACTAGACTTTTGTTTGGCACAATAACAATTGAACGACCATAGTTTTCCACACGCTCACTTAATGCCGCAGTCATGATAGTTTTGCCTGCGCCAGTTGCAATTTCCTGTATGCACTGTGGGTTTTCCAAAAAGCTGTTTATAATCTCAACTTGATAATCACGCAACATAACTGGTTGCCCAGCAGCTGGGTGGTTCTTTGGCCAAAGTATATCGCTGTATGAATCTTCAGTAATAGGCTCAAACTTGAACACAGTTTGATAGTCTCTGTTGTCTTCTACTTCAATGTCATAGTTAAAGTCTTCCAGGATAGGAATAATGTTAGGAAGCAAGTTTAAATATGTGCTGCCGCCCATCTGAAAGTATGCAACTTTGCCATCCCAGCGGCCAAGACGAACTGCTGGCAAGTAACGTGCATGTGGAACATCATACTTAAATGTATTGACCAGCTTTTTGCGAACATCAAGTTCTAAGCCTGATACTTTTAGGTTTACCTCATCATTAATTATTAGTGTGGCTGTTCTCATAAATTAATTCTCGTAAATCTCTACTGTTTGTCGGAAAAACATCAAGTCCATCACAGCGTATTTCATATCCTTGTTGTCTTAAACGATGTTGTACATATGCTTCATCTAATAAAGTTTGGCAAGGTGAGTCTGAAGATAACTGATATCTAATGTCCTGTATCCATAGTTCACACCGTTGTTGCGAATTATGGAAACGTTGTTGTTCAACCCATCTTGCTTGATTGAGTTTCATTGTAGCATTATCAACGGCCATAGTCAAGCCCAAACGGTTAATTAATGCAGGAAAAACATTGTCATCAAATAAGTCGACAGTATCAAAGTGACCTTCTATAGTGCCGTATGCATTTTCCAATGCATCTACTAACCAAAAACTAATCCATTCTCGCGTTGCCCATCTACTACCGTGTGGCCAGAGTCCATTAGAGTCCATTGAATAATTAGGAAAGGACCTTTCCACATAGTTGTGAATATCATTGTAAAAAAATTTCACAAGTTGGTTATTTGCGTAGTCAAGTTGATGTCTACAATTTGCTGAAATAATTACATCTGCTGTTGGACTGCAACTATGATCGTATATAAAAAATTTGTTCCGAATATTAAATCCATGACTACTACCAGTGGATTCGATATGTATATCAGTACCGTTGCTAAGATTACTGTATGCATATATCGATTGCATGACATAATTACCATAACATCCTGGTTGCCAAGTTACATGTATCATCTTAATTAGCAAGTATTTTGGCTAATTCAGGAAACGTATTTTGAAAAGAGATACTACGATATTCATCATGTGCTTCTAAACGTGTGAGAAAGTCTTTGTAATATGTACTATCATCAGTCTCATTGAGATGTTTTGCCCAAGTTTTTACGTCATCGAATTGAGAAGTAGACAAGTGGCTAACAATCAGATTCTTTATATCAGTTGGAAAAACACTAACCCTCATGTGCGGAGGGTTTTGAACCCTGCCAACCCACGGTCTTGGCAAATGCATAGATTCACACCATGTAAAGAATTCATCAAGATAGTAAATATTATAGGCACTTAACGTATGACTTAAACTAAGCCTGATATTTTTATTTGACTTTTCGGCTGTTTGGAATTGTTTACAGTTTTCAATAAATTTATTCCAGTTTCCAGGAAATCTGATATATTCGTACCTTGCATCAATACCGTCAATACTAAGTTGTATGTCAATTTCTTTGAAATGCTGCCATAGATTCCACCATTCATCATCTGGATATAACTGTGCATTGGTTGTGTAATGAATACTAATGTCTTTTGCCTGATTGTTTTTTATATACCAGCCTAATAGATCTTTTTGTTGCTTTACACCGCTCAAGAACGGTTCCCCACCTGGTATGTCAAGATGACTTAAATTAGGTGTCTGTGCTAAAAAGTTTTCTACAAAGTTTTGTTTATAAAAATGATTTGCTTTGTTATTGGCATAAAAATGCTTTACTTCTGGAGTTTTTTTGTTTATTGCTTGTGACTCGTTGTACCACTTACTGCTTGAACCTGGGCCGCATGTAATGCATTTTAAATTACAAGTGTTACCAAAAGCAATACTCGCAGTAATAAGTTTCTGCTCTTTTGCATAATTGTTATATTGGTCTTGCCAGCGTTCATAATCCAGTTGGCGCTTGCTTTGCACATTGCTTTCTTCTTCTATTTTACAGCGTATGCAGCCAGCAGGCCAGCGATTGTTTTCAAAATCTTCCTTGGCTTGTAGCACAACATTGCTGTTAAGATAGTCATTGATGCTGTTGTCCTTGATATTGAGAGGACTATCATCATATTTACTGTAGTCAAATTTACAGCAAGGCGACATATAGCCTTGGGGGTCAATATCTAAGTTTGTCCATGGGGAATGACAGTATGGCATACAAATACTTATCTTGTAAAAAGAGTGGGCAGTATGTTTCAACTGCCCACTAAGGTTCAGATTGTCCAGGAGCTAGATCTGTTTAAATGACAATCCGTTTTACCTACGACGCATTACTGTATTCTCAGCAAGTTCTTTCCAATTAGGAGAGACTTTGGTAAGATCAGCTATCTTTAGCGCCATACGCAAACTCATTTCACGAAGTATATCTTTCTTTTCATTCATAAAGTCAAGCACTTCGTTTTGTTGGTCTGTGCTGATATCATAACCCGCAAACAGTTCACCTGTAGCGCAGATCTGTTTAATACGCAAAAACTTGTCCCGCATTGTATCCAGTGTAAGATCTAGATAGTGACAACGACTTTGCAGTGCCTCAAGATGGTCTTGCAGTTTTTTGCTGCGGATGTTCTCAAACTTAACATTGGTAATAAAGATAACACCACCCTTGAATTCAAATTTGTTTGGAATACCTTCTGCACGAAGTTTTGCACTGTCTGCATTCCAATGTAGTGTACGTTTCTTGCCTGAATCCAGTGCAGCTTTGAGTATGTTAAGGCTAAGTTCGTCCATAAGCACACTGTCACAGTCGTCAAACACAATAACATGGTTCTTGTCTGCATGCTCGTACAGTTTGGCATACAAACCCAGTGCAGTCATTGCACCTTTAACAACTTCAAACTTTATGCCACGTCCGGCAATTTGATCCAGCATAGAACTTTTGTCAAGTTCTTGCTCTACACCGTAACTTTTGCCCACACCCGGAGGACCAGTTACAATCATTGCACGGACATCGCCTGCAATAACTGCTTTGGTCATGTCATGTAGAATATTAAAGCGAGTAGCAATACGCTTGATTACCTGCTCGTCTGTTTCAAATTTGATAGTTTTTGATTCTTGTTTTGCATTACGCATGTCTAGCTCCTCAATGTGTTTGCTTTTTCAGCTTATAATTGATTATACGACAGTTTTTACAAAAGGTCAACCAGTTTGTTGAATTTGGTCAGGCATTTTACCCAATCTATTTTCACGTCCTAGCAGCATGTACTCATTTCTAACTGCCATTGCCTGTTCAGCAGTAAGATGCTCCCATGCATCAAACTCGCCGTTTTCATCTTCTCCAATTACATAATACATTATTTTTTTGCCTTTGCTTCTGGCTTAGCTTTTGGACGACCGCGGCCGCGCTGCCAAGGATTAATTACCAAATCTTCTGTGCGAGCATTTGTATCGCACACTGTAACCTTGCCGCCCTTGGCAAAAAACTCATCATAGGCGGCTTGGTCTTCAGGATCGCTAGCAATAATTTTTTTATCTGACATACTGTCTCCTAGTTTAAGTAAAGTGGACCTGTCCACTCGATTGTATAATCACCATCTAAGATGTTACCACGTGCTTGGTTACGAGCTGGAGCATTGTAACCAGCTGCTTTAAGAATATCACCTTTGCGGAACTTGTTATCTTTATCAGTGTTAACAACAAATCCCCAAACACTTCCGCCTTCAGAGAAGATTTTAATATACTTGTTACCTTCTTTGAAAGTAATACGAGACTTAAAGCGATCAAACATGTCTTTTTGCACTTTGCTACAAGTGTCTGCACGATTTGCAGCACAAAGTCCCTGCCAATTAGCATAATCTTTAACAATATCTTGGATCAATTTTCTAATTTCGTGTTGCATACTAGCTCCTATTTCCTAACTGTTATATATAGTATAACCGATATTTACAAAAAGGTCAACCTCTAAATGCAACTTTTTTAAGAAATTTTTCCAGTAATCATGCTGTTATGGATCTTAGTGCGAGTTGCGCCAAATGGAGTTGCACCTGCGTTAACAACTTCAACAGTTTTGCGGTTCATTTTTGTAATGATACCTTGCTTAACAATGCCGCCATATTCCCAAGTGATTGTGTCGCCTTTAGCCAGTCCTGAACTTGCTTGACGCCCAATAAAAGTCATCTGCTGTTTCCATACATCAGCAAGTACATTGAGATCTGCTTGGGTTTTAATAGCACGAATTGTATCAATTGCGGCTTGAAGTTCTGGTGTATCTGCGTAGCGCATGTCTGCTCCTTTTTTCTAACTGTACATACAGTATAACACATATAGATAAAAGGTCAACCGTTTTCTACAGTTTGGCCACAAAAAAAGCACCCTATTGGGTGCTTTTTAAGGTTCCAACAAATTAAGCGTATGCTGGATCAGGGCTTAGAAGGGTGGAATTACTTGTAACTGTGACAACGCAAGTTAGCGTTTCGCCTGCGCTCAGAGTCCAAACCTCGCCCTCAAAATCTGCCTCAGTTGGATCTGTAGGTGCTGAACCATCAAGTAAAACGTTTTTCCGCTGGTCCTTATAATCCCACGTGGTAAGTACAGGATTGGAGTTTTGAGGGTTAATTATTCTGATTGAGCCAACGTTGACACTTCCGCTAACAACTGAAATACTGATACTGTGATCAGTAGTAGGCCAACCATCCGTTTTAAGAGAAGAGGACCATTCTGTTACAGTAGGTACGTCAATTGTCCAAGTAGCTAATTCGCCTATGTTGTCGCCATTGCCGCTAGTAACTGCTTTTGAAAGTGCGCCAGAAGCAACTGATACGCCATCACACAATACTGTAACATTGCTATCTGCAACCAGGTTTTCACCGTCTAAAATAAGAGTTTTTGTTCCCATAAAATTATTTCCTTTTGTTTTATGTTTAACTTACCGCAGTATTAGGCAGCCGCATTTGCATAGCATACCCGGAAATAATCAATGACAATGTGTAACTGCGGCCACACACTGTAACTAAACATATTTATCGCCAGTGTTGGGATATTATATTATCTTTAACTTCGAGTGGCTTGGGATTGCCATGAAATATCAGTATGCTTGCATCACTTGGTAGCACCGAAGGCCCGCCAGGGTCTAGGTGTTTTCTGTAGCGAAAATCAAATCCGCCTTCCATTACCTGCCAGCGGTAGCTTAATATCTGATCTGTGCTATAATAAGCAACATCATCTTTTATTTTGCTAAAAATATAGTCTTGATCGCCATGCCATAGACACCGGGGGTTATTCACTATCTGTTTCACATCGAATTCGCTGTATACATAATTATACTTTACAGGATCAAACCACATTACACTGCTATTAATACACCAACGAGAACCTTTCATAAGGTATTTGAAATCTCGTGCTGCCCAAAACTTGGTGTCTGGCTTTTGCCATAGCCAATCAATGTTGCCAACAATCACAGTATCTAAATCAAAATAAAGCATTTTGGTGTAGCCTCTGGCCCAGTGTTTGTGATTAAACAATTGCACTTTGTACCACCATGAACGCTTTGGTCCTCGCACACCATCCCACTCTTGTAAATCATGTTTAATATAAGGATTTGGTACTGGCCTGTTGCTTTCTGTGTACACATGCATTCGCACTGTGGGTGTGAGATTGCGACATAGACTTTTGTAAAGCCTATCGACGTATGTCCAGTCATAGAGTCTGTCATGTATTAGACAAGCACAGTCAATAACGTCATCTACTCCAGAGAGTCGCTTAATCTTTTTAGCCATAAACCTTGTTCTATTTCTTCCACAGTGTATTCAGTGTGGCATATTTCCACAAACCACTGATCTCTTGTTGGTGGTGGAGGGTTTTCAACATATTCTAAACGTGTACTTACAGGGTGCGCAAGACTGCTTGGATCTGTAAGTACAGATGTTCCGTCAATTGCAGCCTTGATTCCGGGTCCGCTGCAATGATTGACCACCAGATGATATTCATAGTCAATATCATACTGGTCGTATGTATCATTGATCCTCATTGGTTCTTCCAAGCTGCAATTATCTAAATTTGCCATGCCAAACCTGTGTACAGGAATAAACACTGGACTGCGTGGATGCGGTCGAACCCTAATATGACGCTCAGTGTACTGTCGCAACTTGTTTACTGTATCTTTCAGCCATTCAATAGGAGCAGGCATATTATGCCACTGGAGGCTTTTTGTGTGTTGCATTGCTATCAGTATGCTGTCACGCTTCCTGTAAGGAATATCGTGTAGTTGGAATCCCAGTTTTGCAGGACGATCCCAATCAAGATTTTGTTGATGCCCGTAGTATCCATCAGCATTTATATTGTTAATTGCAATTTTCCAAGTTGTGTCACGTTTAAGTGCGCCTACATCAATTACAATTACTGGCTTGCCCTGCATGCGATAGTGTTCGTACACACTTTGGTTCTTTGCCATACGACCGTTCCACAGCACACTCCATATAACCACAGCATCACAATCCAAACTGTTTTCCACTGGAGTAATACCAGCAACTCTAAGGCTGTTTAGAAATGCTTGCAAAACTGTAGGGCTGTTCTTAGCACACTGCTCTGGATAATATGCACAGTTAATGATCACGACTATAAATACTCATATGAAACGTTATACTGTAGTTACCACATTTCACAAGGAAGGCTTGAAATTGTATGGCCAACGAATGATCAATACATTTGAACAGTTCTGGCCTAACAGTGTTGATTTAGTAGTGTATACAGAAAACTGTACACCTGTTGTTTCCAAGCGTAATGTTCGTTGCATAGATTTAATTGCCAACAGCAAACATTGCAAACGGTTTACAAAACGGCACAAAAACAATCCAGAAGCAAACGGTGGTCTCGGCCCTCATAACGAACGTATTTGGAAACCAAATAAACATTTTAAATGGCAAGGTTTAAGATTTTGTTACAAGGTTTTTGCAGTGCATCATGCAGTAAACAACATTGACAGTGATTGGATTATTTGGCTGGATGCTGATACTCGGACCCACACACCAATACCAGAAAACTTTCTTGACACAGTGAGCAATGACTCATGTGTTGCAACACACCTAGGAAGAACAGACATGTACCATAGCGAATGTGGTTGGGTAGGGTATAATCGCAGACATCCGTTGGGTATTGACTTTGTAAACGACTTTGCTAACATGTATATCAACGATACTATGTTTGAACAAAAAGAGTGGCACGACAGTTACTTGTTCGACGTTCAGCGTAAACTGTACAGAGATACCAAAGGCGCTGTTTTTCATGATCTTAACCCGCAACCCGACACCAAAGGACTGGCTGGCCATCCGTTTATCAACAGTGAGTTAGGCAAGTACATAGATCACATGAAGGGTGACAGGAAACAACAAGGCCACTCCGAACGCAGTGATATGAAGCTACACGAAAATAATGCATACTGGAAAAGTATAAAACCCAAGTGACCTACATTTTTAAATATTGCATAGCATTTCTGCTGGTGTGCATCACATTAGCAGGATGTAGCACACACGCCAGTAACTGGAAAGAGTGGGATACAGAAAAACGCACTGTGTTTGTTGCTAGCAATATTGCAATTGCAGCCGACTGGGGTAGTACACTAAACTTAACAGAACGATATGACGAAAACTACCATGAGACAAATCCCCTACTTGGGCGTCATCCCAGTAGAGGCGATGTAAATAAGTACTTTGTTGCCAGGACAATGCTGAACTACCAGATGGCACGATACTTGCCAGATCCTTGGGATAAATGGAGTTTGTCTTTTACCACTATTGTACACAGCAAAGCTGCCAGTGACAATATAGGCCTTGGATTGGAGATTGATTTTTGATGTATGAAAAACATGGTTGGTGGTTTCCTGATCAGGATACACACTTTGCAGCAATGCTGACAAAAAATATTAAAAAAGGCGGCGGTCCTGTATATCAGGAGCCAGTGCGTACAAAAAGTTTGCAATTTGTAAAACAAAAAGATGTTGCACTGGATATTGGTGCAAACATTGGATTGTGGAGCAGAGATCTTGCACAACAGTTCAAAAAGGTTATTGCATTTGAACCTGTAGCAGACTTTCGCAACTGCTTGATTAAAAATGCTACTGCTAGTAATATTGACATACGTCCTTATGCACTAGGATCCACCGACACAACTATCAATATGATTGTTACCGAAGGTAATACTGGACACAGTCATGTTGACAACAGCACTATTGGCACAGGCAACATTAAAATGTGGCGTTTAGACGGTTTGGAATTTGAAAGAATTGACTATATTAAGATTGACTGTGAAGGCTATGAATTGTCAATACTAGAAGGTGCTCAAGAAACTATCAAGCATCACAAACCTGTAATTGTAGTTGAACAAAAATTGCACAAAGACATAGGTATTACCAAAGATACGCAATATAATTGCGTTGATTTGTTACAAAGTTGGGGTGCTAGTAAACTTGCGCAAGTGCGCGATGATTGTATACTAGGTTGGTAGATACTGTGCAAAGTGGCGATATATTTCACCATTTTGACTTTGCTTTAGTGTCCAATGTGCTTGTGCTAAGTCGTTAAACCATTGTGTACGATCAGGCATAAATGGATTTAAAATATTCTTAATGTTGTGATTTGCTACGTCCCAAGTAACTGCACCTTCTTCACTTACAAACGTTGGTATTCCCTCTAGCACACTCAATACACTGCTCGAACTATTATAATATACTGCGCATCTTGCAGTCTTCATGCTTTGATGTAATGTTGTGTGCATACTATCAACAAGTTCGCATCCAGAAAACTGATTTACCCAACTCCAATCACGTTTTGATTTTTTGCCACTTGGGTTTAGATCTCCAGGATGAGCTCTGATTTTAATTGGTTCGTCAGTAAGATGACGTATCTTTTTAATAGTCTTCTTAAGCCACGCTTCTTGATCAAAACCTTTTGCATTCCATCCGTTGTCCCTTTGCAAGCACACAAGGATGTTATCACCATCATTGCGCCAAGGTTTTTCAACAAGGTTCAAACTGCTCTTAACCATGTCCCAGTGTTTGCTAGTACTATTACGGTTGGCATAGTTGCCACTGTTCCAAAACACATTGTCAAGACTGTATCTTAACCACATGTTTTCGTGATCTTTATGAAACTTGAAACAACTGCCGTCTATACTCATCACTTTGGCGCCAGTTCGTTCCTGCTGCTGTATTATTGCTTCCCGAAAGTATATATGAGGACCACTGTAGCTCATGCCAACCCATCCAAGTATGACTGCTAGTCTTGTATTGTACACTTGCCTATTTTGTAAATTATCGTCAACAAGACAACGCACTCCGCATTTAGCAGCGCCTGTTCCAAAAGCTCTCATAACTTGTACTTTGATGTTGTGATTTCTAATTTTTGGTAAAGTGCCCAAGTAGACGACAACATCATAATCCCATGTTGTCATTTTTACTCTCGTTCATTGAACTCCTGGAGTATTCTCCAAGCAGTACCATCGACCATTTCAGCGGGTGTAAACTGTCCATATGCAAGATTACAACAGAGTTGTCTTATTCTTTCCACGGTAGGCATTAATGGGTTGTCTAAACGTTTCAAACTAGTGTTTGCTAAAGGTTCTGCAGCATTAGGCCCCATTGTGAAAACTGGTTTACCCATTATTAGTGCTTCAACTGCGGCAATACTATTGTATGTAACCAAACAGTGTACATCACGTTGCAGTGCCATTTCCATAGTGTCTTCGTTTGTACGCACATGACGTTTTTGTTTTTCACGTATTACAATCGGTCTGTCAGTGTGTTTTGCTATTTCTTGTTTGGTAGATTCTAACCATTCTTGCAAATTTACTCCCCAATAGCTCAATGCTTTCTGGCTTGGCGGACATACAAGTATATTCCTACCTGAGCTTTTTCTACGTATTGTTGTGTTAGTTCTAATGAACCTGTCGTCTGGACAATCTTTCCAAATTGGCAAATTAAACTGCAATCCATTTTTTACACATCTGTGATACAATTTCGTTTTTTGGTTTCCAAAGTATCCTGTGTCAATATAATAAAAGTCTCTGCCATCTTTGAGGGCTTTATGCATTACTTTCTTTTTTGCAATGCCTCGAACCACTATAGGTGTTTTAGTGTCTAAGTCATCTAAGTGTTTACTACCAGCAAAAACTCCTTGAGCTCCTGTGAGAAAATTATCAAGTATTGCATCTTTTTTAGGTTCTTTAACCACTTCATCCTCCTTGGGAACAAGCCCTGCATCAACTATACCTACAACCTTTTGTTGTTCATACTGGAATGTCAGATCCTTCATATACTGTTTCATACTTCCATCTGTGTAGATATTAAACGGATCTTTTGCAGATTCTAAAATGTTGTGTAGGGTATTCGTAATTTCTTCTGGCAAACTTAAATCTTTAATACTTACACTTGCCTGAGGTTTTGACATTAAGTAATCATTATGATAGTTGTTCCAAACGTCTGCATAACCACAATTTTCGTGATTTGGAAACCAAGGACCGCCTTCAGTGTAGTGTAACAATAAAGGTGAACCATCTCTGCCTTCAACATACCAATCTACAAGCCAGTTCCATTGTGGCCCAAGCAATCCAATATAGTCATCCTCAAGCCAACTAAACCTATGTAAGTATGCACCAGTAATTTCAGGATCATTTACTAATTCTTTGGTTACTTGCTGGTTAGCAGGATGCGCACAGTTCCACACAACCATTGAGCTCCAGTTTTTACGTGGATAGGCCAACTGTTGTTGTCCGTCCATCTTAACACCTTCTGGCGGAGTATAGTCATGTTGCACACAACTAACTGCTTTGTTAGGGTCTACATCTGCAATTAATTCAGCAATATCTGTAGTAATAATCATATCACTGTCCATGAATATAGCTGTACCTTCGAAGCAGTTAAGTTCAGGAACAAGGAATCTAGTAAACGTAAACTCAGTGCTTGCTAGTTTATCAACATCACGCCAATACAGCTCTCTTTCACGTAGTTCATCTTGCTTTAGCATAACAATATTAACTGGTATACTTGCGTGTTCAAGGATACTGTGTCGACAAACATCTGCAGCAATAGGTTCTCTACTATCCCATCCAATATAAACTGTAAGCAATTCTAATTCCATCTTTCAATGTCACTTTCTGATAATAATGGGCTTACACCCTTCCACACTTCAACAATGTGGGCTGGTTCGTCGCTGTCATTAACTCCTTGGTGCCACACACCCTTGGGAATGTCTACAGGATTAGGCGGGGTCAATATTTGTCTTTGTGCACCGTCTAAAGGATCACTGTTGTTGGTGCTGGTTAGTACATGTGCAACGCCGCTTACCAAATTCCAAGTTTCGCTACGGTGTTTGTGCCGCTGCATACTAAGTTTACTATGCGGAGCAATAACCAATTCCTTAACTTGAAAGCCTTCGCCACTGTAAAGTTCTCTATAGTGTCCCCATTCGCGTTCTATTTTTGGTGCTTCCCATTCTTTGAGAATCCAGGAACTTGAGTTCTTTTTGTTTTCTCCACCCACACCAAAAATAAACTTCAATCTTGGATCTTGGATATCCATTTCTGGAATGTTGTTGTCTGTTCTGTCACCGCCATTGGCAAATACCACTTTGGCTGTTGGATAGTTGTCCAATGTTGTTTGTATAAACTTTTTTGCACTGCCGTCAGCATCAAATTCGTTGTCAAAACTCACGACACCGCCAACCATTCCTAAATGACCAATAATGTCTGCACGTTCAGCAATGGGCATAAAGCTGCGCCCTTTTTTGCGTTCGAGCCAACTATCTGAATTAACACCTACTAGCAGTATGTTGCCGTAAGTTGCTGCCGCTTTAAAATATTCAATGTGTCCAGTATGTAGTGGATCAAATCCACCTGTTACTAGCACAATAGTATAATCAATATCTTTAAATTTCACGCCTGGAAGAAATTCTCCGGGTTCCGACTTGGGCTGTCTTCTATTATCTACCATCTAGTTCTTCCTTCAATTCACGCACCCGGTGCCGCAGCCAACTTATTCCAGTGCTGATCCATCCAGTATCTTGTGGCTGTAGTTGTGTTTGTGCATAGGCAATTTCATCTTCTAATGCAAAGATACGTTCCATTTTAGATTGTTTTGTTTCAGTCATTTCAGTCATTGTAATCCGTGGTCCTTATTATCATTTATCACGAGTAAACACCCAGTCTGCTTTTTCCACTTTTTCCTTCAATGAATACCCGTAACTATTCAATAATTCAAATGCATCGGGCGTATCTTCTGGTTGTCTGTCTAGTATTATTCTTTGTTTATATTCTATCAAAACCACAGGTGAATTAGTTTCAAAAAAGTTCTGCGCGCCTTGCAATAGATATCCTTCGTGACTGTCAACATCTATCTTGATAAAGTCTATGTCTTCAAAATCATAACTGTCTAAGTATAAACTTTGTACTTTCTGTGTGTTGTGTACTGCAATATCCTTTGGCTTTTCGTCTTTATCACTTACCCATCCCATAAATGTGCTTTTACCAGTATGCAAATCAATCAACTTGTTTTCATTGCTTAGTGCTATATTATACACTGCAACATTATCTATGCCGCGTTCTTGTAAATTCTTTTCGCAACAAACATGCACTATCGGATGCGGTTCGAATCCAATTACATTCGTAAATAAGCCAGCCATGAGCACTGTACTGTCACCTATCCATGTACCTACATCAATTGCATTTTCATGTTTTGTACAATAGGCCACTGCTTTTTTTATAGGCTCAATGCAACTGAAATTTTCTTCCCTGATCTGGTCACCAGATTTGCCGGCAGTGCCTTTTGGTGTCCACCAATTTCCGTTTCTCATTAACATCCTATTACTCTTTCTAATATCTTATCTGCCCATTCATCTTGGCTTTGTTGATTAGGATGGTGATCATCTGTAGAAAACCATTGTGCTTTACTTCGTAAGTCGGTAATTTGACTTGTTTCTATATCTATAAATTCTTTTATATTTTTTAACTCTTTGTTCAACATAGTATCTTCGTAATGCCAACAATCCAAGCTATTCCACATTACAAAAGAAATGCCTTTGGTGCGAAAATAATTAACTAACAGTATTACCTTACTACTCCAGTGTCTGTACATTGATCCTTCAACATCTATACCGGCTTTCACTGATGATAAATTATCGCTTACTTTAAATGAAAACCACTTGTGTGGTGCAGTTATATAATCCCATCTAAGAGCATTGCTCCATCCAACTAAAACTAAATCATAACTGTTTTCTAACAAAGCATCAATCGTGTTGTAAACTATATGAGTGTTTCCATTACCTGCTTTGCTCCTGTTGTCTATATCTGCACCTAAACGTTTTGCAACTACTTCGCATTGAGGAATCACGTGTTCGTGTCTACACATAAAACTGCACCCAACTGCTAAAATTTTCACGATTAGTCTTGCCTCTCTAGTATCACTGTGTATTTCACAATATCTATTGTAAGATTACCTCGTACAAACTGCTTTGGGCCATTGATGTTTTCATGTATAATTTTCCAACCTGGTATCTGTTCAATTTTGTCTTTCCACCATTGTGGGTCTTCAATGATAAGATGTGCATTCCGTCCGTCACTGAGTCGTTTCTTTGCAGGATGACACGCAATAAAATGATGCTGATACTTTGTGCCAATTTCAAATAGTTCTTCTAACACAGCGTCAATCTGCTCTGGTTCAATGTGTTCAAGTACATCACGACTGTACACAAGATCAACTTGTTCTGGTAGTTCAATTGGATGTGTTATAGGATCATAGCTGTATATGTCCATTGTATCTGACTTCAAACTATCCAATGGTGTGCCTTTGCCGCAACCAAAATCAAGTATGCTATTTACTGGATGGTCCTTTAAAAAGTCAGTGAGTATATTTGGCGCACCGGTTGCGGTACCAAAGCTCTTGCGTGAGTGTAGTTTTTCTAATTGTTTTGTGTATTCTTCACTGTTTTTCATAGCTGTATCAGTCTTTGTTAGAATCTGCTATTATGATTTTACGGCCTTCGGTACCTATTTGTGCGTCCAACATTGTTTTCACTTTCATAAGCATTGCACATGCCATCATTAGAATATCTTCTCTATCGTCACACATCATAATTTGTCTATCAATTGGTTTGCAAAGTTCTTCCATTCTTTCTTGCACGTTTTTAGTCATGATCCCTCACTCATTTAGCTTTGGTGCCAACACTGCGCCGTTTGATGTCATCATGGCAAAATTCTGCCCAATACAGTTCAAAGGCTACTCCATCTTCCAGACCCTCAAACTGATGTATCTTGCCTGGCTTTACTTGTGTAAAATCTCCAGCTTCAAGCACAGTTTCATCAACTAACCCTTGTTGCTCACCATCTTGCCACACACGCACAATCATCTTACCCGACTCAATAAAGAAACCGTTCCATTTGTAGGAATGTTCGTGTTCGCTACACTTGTATCCTTTTTTAAATTCTATACGATGAAACTCTAGTACGCCATTGGCGTGGATAAGCTCGGTCTTACCCCATATTTTTCCTGCTTTGATTCCCATTAGTGTTGCTCCATAACCATAAGGCTTTTGTCTAACCACGGAAGTACAAGATCACGCTGTCTTAACTTTCCGTATTTGTTAATTCCATCCACTGCACACTGCGGTAACAATTCAGTTTCTTCTATAAGATTATACAAGTTAACTTGTTGAGGATTCATTGGTTCGATGTTGCTCTTGTACACAATGGCATACAGCCACGGATCTCCAGGTGTTTTCTTAAAAAATCCATCACGACAATCCCAGCCACTAACAGCCAGCATATAGATTAACTGCGGCATTGTGTAATGATATTTGTGATCCAAGGCTAGGTTGTATTCTTGAATGTGATATTCTGTGTTAACAGTTTGCGGCACTGCCAGTACCAACATAGCATCTTTGTTTGCAATATGCCACCAATTTGACAATGCTTGGTACGGGTTTAACAAATACTGCAATTGATCGTAGCAATATACTATATCAAATGATTTTTTAACACGGTTTAGAGATTCGATGTTGTGATTTTGGTATGATATACTATTGTGACTACTATTAAGTCTTTTAAATGTGTTAACACCAACGCATTTAATGCCTAGCGGAGTTTTTGCTTCATCTCTTGTGGTAGCACTTGCCCACCACAGCATATCGGTTGCTTCAACGTCGCAACCAAGATCAATAACACGCCCAACACTGTCCATAAAATCATCATATTCATACATGTAACTCAGTACATTTTTCAAACTGTGTTTGTGTTTTTCATGTGGACTCGTGAATGAGCTCATTTATTAATCCTGTAATCGCAGCCTCATGTTGACTGTGTGCAGTATTATGTATGCCGTTTATTAAGTCAGCATTACTTTCTAGGCGTGACCAAACATCATTGCGTATCTGCACAGTATTCAACAATGTTAATCGTTTTATTTCAATAAGAACCATTACCATGCGCTTCCAAGGATCGACTTCAAGATCATAACTGTGATCGATTACATCATCAAAAACATCAAATCCTTGTTCTCTTATACGCTCAACTAGCCCTGGGACGGCATACCATACAGGAAGTTGCCGCCAGCACAATGCTTTATATGATTTTTCAGTTATAAATTGACTGGTCCACACACCAGGATCTATCTCGTTGCTGCTTTCAACTACCAACTTAACTGGTGCTGTGTAAAACTTTTCATGTTTTAAACGATGCTGTTGCTTATTGTCCACAATAGGATGATCAACCATGAGAGGCCAAGGATGCGGCTGAATAAGTTGCTTTATGTCTTCTCGAACGTAGTCGTTATTGGTGCCCAAACTGATAATTATTTCGCTAGGATCAAATATACCAAGTAATCTTTTAGCAAGATGAACTCGCGATAAACTAGGACGGCGCATTGGACAAACTAATTTGTGTGTCATTGGCATATTTTGCCAATCGACTTGTTGCAGTTGTAAGTGCTGGTACCAGTCATTATAGATCATCTTGTTAGGCAAGCACACCGCAGGATAAGGCAATTTATCAGTATCGACATAACAGGTATATACTGCACCAAAGCGAGTAACACCATGCCCAATTAAGTATTGCCTTAAGTGTTCAACGTCGTCTGCGTCATGACCTTCAACATGAGCATCAACTATCCAGGTAAAGTCTTTTACTTTATCAACTGAGATATTTGCTTTTGCAAGATCATCAAGGACGTATTTTGCTATGTCGCCATTACGCAAGTCTTGAGTGGCTATCCATTTCCAAATATCATAAAAAACAGTCGTATTGTTGATATAACGTATACGCATTAGACTTGCACATCTTCCATGCCTGCTGTGCGCAATCGCACAATGTGGCCCATTTGCCACTGCTTTGTATCCAAGCCTTTCATGATGCCCAAATATTTGTTGCGCAATAATGCAACTTCGTTGATCAGTGTTTCAAAGTCAATGACTTCATCTTCGCCGTCTACATACTTTTCTGCATCACGACTTGTTAACGCTCTGGCATATCCTTCCAAATACTTTTGGAAATGCCGGCGTCTAATCTTGCGTAACTGTATGTTTAAGAAGTTAAGCACTGCTTCAATCTCTTGCAGTTGATTGAAACGATGCTCCGTTACACCCGGCAAAGCCTTGATATTTTTTTCAATGAGTCCTCCAACCTGACACTCACTTTTAGCAACTTCAAGTTCTGCTTCAAAGTGCGTGATAAAGCCAGGAATGTTGCCAAGATTGTTTGTTACTTTGCTATACCACATGTGTATTAGTACTCGTCGTAGTCAAACTCGCCATCGTCATTGAACTGATCAAGTAGTTCATCCTCTTCTTCCTCTTCAAGATCGTCTTCATCATGCTCACCAACATAGGAACCAACTGCCATTTTTATAGCACCGTCCCATTTAAATGCCTCTCGTATTTCGTCGGCACTATGGTTTTCCATTAGAGTTGCTACTACTGTATCAGCAGCTTCTCGAATGTCTCCATTTTCCAGTATAAAAGTGCGGCAGTCTTTCCACACCATTGCAGCTATTTCTAATGACACGTTTTTTGCTCCTATTCTACAAACAGTTCTGGAAAAATATTTTTTAATTTTTTAATATTTTTGTTAGTTTCGTACCATTCAATGTACTCAAAGAAATCGTCACGCAAGGATAGATCAAACTTTGAATCATTGACTCCTACCAATAAGTCTTCGTATGTAGTTTCAGTGTTATCTATGATGTTACGATTAATCTCTATATCCTTTAGCAAATTTTTCTTCATATGATCAGGCAGTGTTTTCATGCCTAGGCATACAGGATTGTCTACTATGTTAGTTTTCAATTTAATGTTATTGTTTCTACACCAGGTTGCAAGATCTCTAAACCCTAGGACTGTTGCTGTTTGAAGTGTATACAATACTGCCATATCTATTCGAGGGTTATCAACAGCTTTGATAACGTGCTGCTCAACCTCTTGCCAATTACTTCCGTACCTTGCCCATTCCTGGACTTCTCCTATTCCTTCAAGACTAACACTGCATTGAATGTACTTAAAGTCTCCAAGCGAATCAATTATTGCTGAAAAATCCTTACTAGCATTGGTAACAAACAGCAAACTCAGTTTACTTTTGGTACTGTTGGGCAACTGGCGTAATTTATCTATCAAGAACTTATCTAAAAACGGCTCTCCGCCAAGGAACTTCAAAAATTTGATATGCTTGTTGTTTTCCAGAATGTCATCCAAGTACTCAATATACTGTTTATTCTTAAATGTAAATGACTTGGCCCTTGTTAAGTATTCAGGATCCTTTGCTAGTTTGCGCTGTACAACTGGGTGATCGATACTAGCCATCCAATTTGCATAAATCAACGAACTATCTTCAGGAACACACATCACACAGGCATAGTTACAAGTATTACCAACTTTGATATCTGCAGACACAATCATATCACTGTCAAAGTCGTCTTTCTTGCTAAAGTACACATCTATCCAATTTGGTTTGTTGATATCTTGTTGCATTGATATCAATGAATTTAGATGTTGTCGCAAACTCTGTATTCCATTTTCTTCTTGCATCCAACAGAGTCGACAATGCTTTGATCTTACTCCGTTGGCCAAATCTTTTTTCAAATCTCGTATTGGTTGAGAATTTAAATACTCCAATGAACTCATGTTTTGACTAGGCATGTGTTCAGTTATTTCATGAGACATTGAACAACAAACTCTTTTAGCCATGTCATTATTGTTTCTTACTTGAAACCACGGAGCAACACAGAATGTGTCTTTATTATTATGCATTCTCTTGTAATATTTCGCCTGTCTCGGCATCAATGACTTCATGCACATCAACAACTTCGTCTATACTTACCGTTTCGTCACCAATTTTAGCAAACTCTAGCATCAATTCGTCAAGGCAGCCATTTTCATTGCGTTCCCATGCTTTGCGGAACTGGATAATTTCGCTGCCATCAGATTTAATAAAGCTCAGTCTGTTGCCAGACTTTTTAAGCAAGTCTACACTTTCGGCAAGATCAACAAGCCCACTATATGGGTTCATGCCAGTTTCATAAGGAATCTTAACTTGTACACTTTCAAACGGTTTAGCATAGCGTGTTTTCATAACTTTACATGCTGCACGAATACCTTTTACTTGCGAAATCTTGTTGCCATCTTCATCCTCTTTGAGCTTGAGCTTGCGCATTGCAACCACGATTGAACTTGCATAGATAAAGCCTTGTCCACCCGAGATCTTATCATCTGGATCAAACATATCTTGTGATGCATATGTGTGGTTGGTACACACCATACCAACGTTGTAACTGCCAAACATGTTTACAGTATTACGCACCAATGCTGTTAGTGCTTTAGGCTTTCTGCCCAAATCACCTTTCATGTCACCTGATTCAAACTGATTAACATCTGTTGGAGTAAGCATCATGCCTAACGAATCAATTACAAACAACACCTTAGGACGTTCGCCGTCGGCCATTGCTTTGTAGTCTTTCATAAACGTGCTAATTGTTTTAGCAACATCGTCGATCATGCTCATTGCCAGTTTAAGCAGTTTGCTTTCATCAGTATCTACACCAAGTGCAGTTAACCATGCTTCATCAAGTGCGTTCTCAGTGTCGATAAGCACAACAAAGATGCCTTGCTCTTGGGCATGTTTAACAATGTTACCTGCGGCAAAGTAACTTTTGCCTGCACCTGATTCTCCAGCAAACACTGTAACTTTACCTAGTGGACAACCTTTGTGGAAATCTCCCGAGATAAGATAGTTAAGTGCATAGTTGCCTGTGCTGATCCAGTCTGTAGGATCATTGAACCCAATACTGAGTCCGTCAATGCTTTTAGTAATGTCCTTGCGGAACTTGCTTACGTCAAATGGTTTTGCCACTGTATTCTCCTAGTTTATGATCGTATATATGCAAATATGAGGGCAGGGAGAAAAAGGGAATAAAGCCCTGCCCTCACTGCTAGTTAAGATGCAGACTGTCTGCTACGAATCATAGCAAGTATGTCTTCTGCTTTGTTGCTGCTATCTGCTGCTGGAGCAGGTGCTTCAACTGGAGCAGTTGGCGTTGCTGGTGCAACTTCAAAAGGAACATCTTCTTTTACTGCGGGTGCTGCTGGTGCAGGTGCTGCCTGTGGTGCTGGTGCTGAGCCGGAGGAACCTTCAGGCTTCTGCATACCCGCTGGACGGAAGTAGTTAGACCAACGCTCTGCGTCATAGCTTTGTCCGTCAACGCTTGCTTCAAACATCTCTTTCATTACACGGAGATCTTCTTCGCTTGGACGCTTTGGCAAGAAATCACCTAGGTTATACAAACCTTGTGATTCAATTGCTTCTGCTTCCTGTGCAGTAAGTGGAGTCTCTTTGCGAGCCCACTTGCTTGTGGAATAGTCAGCGTATCCACCTTTTTGTGTTTTACTTACGCGAAAGTCTAAACCACGCTCGTAATCAGTTGGAAGTTCTTCCAACTCTGGGTCCATCAATGCTGACTTGATAGTCTGGAAAATCTGAGGACCAATAATAAAGCGTCGGATCGCTTTTTCGCTTTTGTCATCAGCAATTGGGTTTTCGCGCACAAAACCTTGCATGATATATGAACGCTTTTTCCAATACTTGCGACCCATATCTTCAAGACTTTTGTCCTTAAACCATGTGCGTACTTCTGTGAGGATTGGACAAGTCTCGCCCCACATCTCAATACAAGGAATTTGCACCTGGATGCTTTTGCTATCCATTTGCCCTTTAATGCCATTGAAAGGAAGTTTAATCATTGCACGTTCAATCCAGAAGAACGTATTAGTTGTATCCAGATCAGGAAGGAAGCGTAGCACTGCACTATCGCCTTCGTTCATATTCCAATGTGGATAAATTGCGCCATCACCACCGGATGACTGATTGCCTTGTCTGTTATCTGCCGCTGCAAGGCGTGCGCGGATTTCTGCTAATGAAGCCATTTTATTTCTCCTATGTGCCTACGAGTAGCAACTACTACTCTATCATTTGCCTGTGATGCGCTACTACGCATCTGTGTATAGCCTAACATACACTGTACTAGTATATGCAATTTTATTTAGTCCGTCAAGCCAATACGGCAAAGTTTGTTGGCTCTTTTGATATGGATTAAATATACACATGAATACGTTTAATATAGCATCTAATTTATGGATTGTCAAGGACTGCTTTGATCCAGACACACTGATTTGGTTAAAGGATATTAAGACCAATACGGATAACAGCTTTTCGGTAACGCGGCCTCATTTGCGCATGCTGTTACAAGACAGCAATGATCACCGAAGACTACAACAAGTTGGGCTTGACCTAGTACCAGGGCTCGATAAACTAACAGGCCAAAATTTAAACTTTATGGTTAGTAAATTTTGGTTAGACCTGCCCGGCTTTGGTTGCCAAGTACATCACGATGCTGCTGATATCGCTGTTACACTACAAGTATACATTGACAATGACGGCGATACAGTTGGTGCAGAGTTCTTGCATGTTGATCCAAGTATACAAATACCAATTGAGCCAAACTGCGGTTACTTGAATTTAAACACAGACCTAAAAGAACATCAAGTTATTGCTAGCAATGGCACACGAACTAGTGTGGTGTTTCAATACAACGTCACTGATAGTTAAGCCACAGCGTTTCGCGGATGCTGTTTTCAGGTATTGGATTCATCATACCATTGAAAATCCTTGGATTGTTCAGATATACAATAGCACTGCGCGGCTCGTGTGGCACATACACACATTCACTACTTTCAATAGCACGAGCAGGGCTATGATCATTCTCCCCAGTAGCAGTGTTAACTGCATCTTCAATACAAAACGCATACTGGTTGGTGTCTGCTGCTTGTGTGCATAGTGGTATTTGTACTTGCAGTTTAATATTACTGTGTATTCTATGCATCATGATTTTTGCATGCGATAACGTAATGTCAACATAGCCCACTTGCGGCTTTAGATCAATACCAGCAAGTTCGCTAAAATACGGTGCCCACACTGCACAAATGTCATTGGGCTCTCGAGTCTCACTCCAATCCGTTAATAAACGGTTGTCGTAGAGCATTTTGAGTTTGTTGTTTTCTGCATTGCGATATAGTTTGCGAACAAAAGAATATTGCTCTAGGGGAAAGAAATCCCTAATCAGCCATAACTGACTAGGGATAATTATTTCTGGAGTCATGTTATCCTCGAGCTAGTTGTAGTAGTCTGTCTAGCTCTGCTTCTAACATTGGATCACGTTCTGCTTTTAATGCTGTTTTTCCTGTGTCAATGTCTGTTACTTCGGTCATGTCTTCATCGTCTAAGTCTTGCTCTTCACTGTTGCTAATTTTGTTTGCATCATCTGTGCCATCTTGTTCATCAGGGTTTACAAATGAATCCCCCATTGATTCTTCAACGTCGTCACCGCCTGCTGTTTTTGGAACTGCGCTGTTGTCACCGCCTAAATTCATTCCCAAACTGCGAGCTTTGCCTGCGGCTGCATCTGCTTGTCCTGCTGCATAACCACTTGCCGGATCTTCCTGTGTTGGGTCTTCAGTTACTGATTCTTCTTTCATTAGATCTTTAAGTTCTTTTTCTAACTGTGGTACGTCTTTTTGTGTTAATCCGCTCTTAGGAGCATCACGTTTTGCCAATTCAATCTGTGTTTTTTTGTCTCTGATTCTATCTTCTTTACTTCTTACATTAACGCCCATAAAATTAGTTTTAGGTACTGGTTTTCCTGTATTGATATCAACTGATTCTTCCATTTGTTTGCGAATACTGTTAATGTTTTGATCACTAACGCCAGGATGCATTTTCTTGATTTCTTCGTTGCTGTCACCATCTGCAATCATTTCACCTATGTGCTGATGTAGATCGCTCATTGCACCTTCGCTCATTGATTCATCAATGACAATGTCAAAGTCTGCAAGTCTTGCTTTTACTAGCTCTCTACAATCTGCATTTGGATCGCGGTCAGCAAGTGCGCTGATGTCATCGAACAATTCATCGTCACCAATTAGATCATATAACTGCTCTGTTGCATACTCTCCGTCAGGTCCACACATAAGGGGCTCGCTCATGAGCTTTTTAAGTTTGGACATTTGTTCCTCTGAGTCAGGTAACGCCCAGGTACCTTCCGTAATACGGTCAGCCCACTGTTCAAAAATGTCTGCTTCTTTCATGTTCTCTTCCTGTATCTTTGCTAGGATAGGAAGAGCTTCTTCAATGCGCCTGTCAAGTGCGCTGTTAACAAATACTTCTCTTACCCGATCAACTGTTTCATCAAGGTCAGTAACCTGCAAAGGATCAAATGCTGCAAAGATATCTTTATATCCTCTGCGACTGATCATTTTCTTTGCTTTACGCTTGATGTCACTGTAATGCTTTACTGCATCTTCTACAATGCCTAATGCACTTTCGTTTTGTGCAAATGCATTGCTTCTGCTTGCTCTTATAAATCTTGACAGTGTTCCCATCTCGTTGATAGTAGCACTGATATGCTGTCCAAAACTATCATATGGATTGCCGCCTTCACTAACATGTCTTGCCATTGCCTTTGCGCCAGCAATACTTTTGAAAGGCATACGGAATCTTTCACCCGCTGCATTTTCAACAAACAAACTTTCAATATTTCGAAAACGTGCTTCGCCTTCGCCAAGTGCTCTTGAATGTTGTATTACCACTCGAGCATTGCCTGGTTGACTGCTAGAACTTCTTGTTTTGCTGTGACCTTTCCAGCCTTCAGCTAACTGTGCCATGCTTTTCATTGAATACTTCAATCTGTTCATGTTGTTCAGGCTAAATGTTAGTAGATTGCGCTTGGCTATATTTCTAATAATACCAAGAAAATCATACCAGTCGCCACGATCCCCACGTTCCATACCTCGTCCAAGATTGTCGCCATAGAAAACTTCAAGATCATTATCACCGTTTACCAGTATAACCACTGTACCATAGTCGCTGTTTTCAGTTTTGTAGTTGAACGAAAACAGATCGGCTTCACCAGGATTGACTGTAGGTTTACCCATAGCGTCTAGGCTCTTTGGATCAAAGTCCCGTGTGACCAGTGTGTCGTAAAGTTGTTGTGATGCGTTATTTTCTTGTGCCATAATACTATTTATTAAAACATTGCCACAAACGGCATAGGTTCAATACCCATATCTTCATGATCAGTCATTTGCCCGTCTAATTCATTGTGATAACTTTGCAATACCTGCATCATACGCACCACTAGCAAAGTTGCCATTACAAGATCGTCTGTTTCGCCAGGTTTTGCAGCATAGCTAGTACCATGTGCCACAAAGTTTTTGAGTTCGCTGATCAAACTTAGGCTGTTAATTTTTAATCTATCTTGTTCTAGTAGGTTTTTGAACTTTGCACATGCGGCTAGTTTAACTTTGTGTGTGGTATTAAATCCTTTGCGACCGCTACGACCTTTGCCAATATCGCTGAGAAAGTATCCTTGTATGTTTTCTTCACCATAATCTCTAATTGATATCAAACTTGCTTCGCCAATAGTATTGTTTTCAACACTGTAGTAGATACTTGGAGGATGTTTGACTGTTTCGTTGATGTGTTTGCAAATATCAGCTAGGATGCGTATTTGCTCTGGGATGGTTGTTCGGTTATGTTTCCATTCAGCAATCTGCACATTACTGTTTGCTTCCCATACCTGTATGGCACAAGGATCTCCGCCTGTGCCAAGACTTGGATCAAGTCCAACAACGTAGATTTTTCCTAGTTCAGGACGTTTATACCAACGTACTTGTCCTGTTCTATACTGTGGTTCTATTCCTTCAAGGTCAATCAGTTTGGTTGGCGCGATAAGTGTTTCATCGTTGATAATAAACTCGCAATCCATCTCTCTACGAAAACGTTCGATACCTAGTATATTGCGCTGTTCGTCGGCCCAGTCATCATCTCTGTCAGGGTGTTCTGCCCAGTATGCTCTGAAGGCTTTAAAGCCGTTTACACCTAGCTCTGTTTCATTGCCGTAGTTGTCTTCTGTTTTGTTTGCACCTTTCCAAATAAACGCAAACTGATCCTCGTCACTGTTAGGTGTACTAGTAATAATAGCACCACCACCTGTACTCAATGTGGGAGATATTGATGTCCAAAATTCTTTGGCAATTGTAGGTCTCACAAATGCAAACTCATCACAGTATAGCAGTGTAATACTCATACCACGTCCGGTATTTTCAGTTGTGGTTTGCGCAACTATTCTTGAACCATTGTCAAATTCAATCGACCCTTTATTGTAACTTGTAGCGCCAGCGCGGATGTGATCAGGGCAGTCTTCGTACGCATAACGAACACGCTGCATAATTTCTTGTGCGCCTGCATACTTGTGTGCTGCTACCAATATGGTACTATCTGGTCTAAACATTGCATACCACAATAGATATCCAGCAGCACTTGTACTCTTGCCAGTCTGTCTTGGCATCATTGATATTGAAAATCTATAGTTGTGATAGGTACTGATCAGCCTTTCTTGAAACTCCCAAGGATCGTACTTCATTTTTCCTTGCACTGGATGCTGAATATAGAAGAAATTTCTCATAAAATATTCAGGTCCTGTTACCGGATCGGCACAAGCAGCAAACTCTTGAAGTTGCTGTTCAGTAAATTCTTGTTTTTTATAGGCACTTTTTACCAGTACCCCATCCAGGCTTTTACTCATAATATTTTTTAATTTCTCCGCTGGTAGGAAATCTATTTAAACCATCACACTTTAATTCGATTCCAACTTCTCGCAAATGATATTGTATCAAACTTTCAAGAACTAAGTCTCCAAACAAGTCTACATCGTACTTAGCCTTGCCTAGTATAGTATCTTTATATTGTATATAATTTTCCCATTGTTTCCAAATTTTATTTTGACCATGTTGCCATTGATTTATTTTTTGTTCAAACGAATTATCGTCAACTATATTACACCCGATGTGCTCTATAACATCAAGATTAATCTTTTTAAAATTATCAAATATATCCTGTGTATCAATACAATAAAATCCTAAACTTTTTGCCAAGTCCCATTGGGCTTGCATCTCAGGGAACCACCACTGTGGAATAGTTAAACTAAAGTATTCTCTCCATTCCCAGTGATCTAACTCTTTTTCAGACCAGTTTCCTGTGTCTGATTTCATTGCGTCTTTAAAGTTTGTTATATTTTTTCCAGTTTTTTGTTGAGTAATTAGTGCAAATTCACTACTGGTAGCATTGCTAGGACCTAGATAAAAAAAACGTTGTTCAGTTGTATATGATTGCGAAATGTATTCAAATATTTCTTTTCCTTTAAAATCTAACATAGGAACTATGGGCGTAAATATATTATTAGCTGCCGGTTCAAAGGTTGGATGCATTAACTGTTGTTTATCTAAAGGATGCCACTGTTTGTATCCGTGCCCGTTTACTGCATCAGGATCCTTATTATTAAGTGTAATATCTGCGTTAAGAGGTAACGTATCGAGATCTGTACAACTACGCAATATTAATTCTATGGTGCTGGCAGCACTGCCGGGAACAAAACTTAACCAAATATTAACCATACTAATACTTATGTATTAGCACCTGCCCTATGTTGTTAAATACCAGTATGGGTAGCACACTAGTATTAGCACCGGACTATCAACCGGTCAGTTATTTGCCGCTTAGTACGGTCAGTTGGCAAATAGCTGTCAAACTGTTCTTTCTTGACAAGGTAACTGTGTTAGAGTGGCACGACGACTGGATTGTTCACAGTGCTAAACTGGATATGCGTGTGCCTGCTGTAGTAGTTGCAAAGCGTGGCTTCAAGCGTGATAGAGGCAAGATGCGTTTTAGCAGACAGAATCTTTATTTGCGTGATTTGTACACCTGTCAGTATTGTGAAGATACAGTAAGCGGCAAAGAACTTACACTGGATCATGTGATTCCTATTAGTCGTGGCGGGAAAACTACTTGGGAAAACAGTGTAACTGCATGCCGAACTTGCAATATTGCTAAAGGCAGTAGCAAAGGATGGAAACCTATTAAACAACCTTCACAGCCTGACTACTGGCGTGTTGTAAAAAATATCCAAAGTGTAACAATGCATGTACCGCATCCTAGTTGGGAGCAATACCTTGGTGTTAAAAATGTGATTGTTACTCGTCGATCTGCTTAGGATAGGTGTTTTTTATATGTTGCATTTTAGGCTTCTTGTGTTCTGGGGGAGTTGGTGCAACAAGTGGTGCTACGTTGGGTGCCGGTTTGCCTAATCCTCCAAAGTTTACACTTGCAATCATGCTTCCACTACACCTTCTGCAATTAGTTTTGCTCTGTTAGCCATGTGCTGTTCTAGCAGTTCTTCTTTGCTGCCGCCCATGTAAGGTACTGCATGTCCTTCTAGCATCATAATTTCAGTAACCCGCATTGTACGATCTTGTGGGCTATAATACACATCAAAGTCGCCTAGGATACGCCCGAACTTGCCTTTCATATCTTCACCATCTCTGGCAATTTGTGTTTTGAGAACAACGTCGGCTTCGCCTAATAGTTCAGCCATGCGTTTTTTTGCTGCTAATCCAAACTTTTTTTCTATTAAATCTCTTGTGCGGCTTTCAGGTGTGTCAATGCCCATGATTCTCACACGCTCGTCTCTCATCCAGATACCAAACCCAAGATCGATATCTACGTCTACTGTGTCTCCGTCAACTATGTTTATTAGTTTTGCTCTGTACTCGTACATGTTATACTCCTGTTATTAGGAGTATTTATTAACGAGGGTAGCCTTTGAATGCCACTATTGGTGACCCTGAATTGACTCCATCTGGTTCGCGGCTGCCTGTGTGGCTACTATCTTCCTTGCTGGGCATTCCAAGTGCGCTAAATGCTTTCTTTGCCATGCTGCGCTCTTCGTCAGTTAACGCATTAACAAGACCGTCGCCGCCGATCCAACTTTCTGGATCAGGCATGTTTTCGTTGTTGCCGTCTGAGTCCATGCCTGCCATTGCCATGGTAGCACGATACATGTCGTAGTAACCTTTACTTCTTACATGACCAGGACTTGCTGCCTGATGCACATGAGGCGCTTTGCCTTTTTTGTGCTTGAGGCGCAGACCTCTTTCTTCTTGTAAGAATTCGCTAGCTCTCATTAGCTTTGGTAAACGCCTGAGTCTGCACTTGATGCTGTTCCCATTTCGGTTGCTGTTCCTGAACCGCCAGTAATGGTAAGTTGGTTGCCAACACCTACATAAATGTATTGCACACTGTTTGCCGGAATAACAATTGCGGCACTGTAAATAGTGTCTGTGTTTTCATTTGGCTTACCAGCAAGTATGACTTGTGCTGTTACACTGGTCACGCCGGTTGAGATCATTGCTTTGTCTGTTGTCCAGGCTTGGGCTGATATTGCGCCTGCATATGTGTTTGTTTGACTAGCCATTTATTTTTTTCCTTATACTATCTTGCTAACTGGTTTGGAACTCCACATACGGCAGCTCCAGTAACCAGCCTTTGTTCTATCTTTTTTGTCTGAACAGTTATGTCTTGCTCTAAAGCTCTTGCGGGCTTTGGGGTTGTCTCTGCGGATTTCCATGTTTGGATCTCCAAAATTAACTTTTTTAACATTGCCTGTCTTTGGATTCTTAACATATACTTTGTACTTTTTAACATCGCCACGTGTTGGCTTGCCAAGTTTAACTTTACGTCCTTGGTATTCAGCTTCGTTGGTTTTGCTACGTTCCAATGAGCGGATCACACTGTTAACCATTGCGCTAACATCACTGCTACCTAGTTCATCATCATCGTGATCTTCAGCTTCATCATTGATAGCATCAACAATACGCTCAATACCGTAGTTTCTTACCATTTCACTGAAGTCTTCCATGTTCATAATTCTACGCTTGATAGCATCTGCGGCATCGTCAGCGTCTTCGTCTAATGCACGATTTATGTTTAGGCCCTTGGCAAAAATAGCATCGACTTTTTTCTTATAAAAGTCGGCTGCGTCATCGTTGCCCATACGCCTGTGGTAAGCTGATTTACGCTTGTAGTCAGCAGCCTTGTCCATGTCACCATCGTGTACATGACTGTCTTCAGCTTCTGTCATCTGCATATGAAAGCCACTTACTTTGACCCCATATCGATCTTCTAGTTCATCTGCAACCATATCATAAATTGCTTCGTCATCATCACCAGGATTGGCCATTACTTTTACATTTAAGTCTGTTGGAAGTTTATCAAGTGCTGACCCAGCAAAACGAATGTCTCTTGCTCTAACCATTACTTCACGATCTTCAGCAACTTCTTCATTTGATTCATTTTTATTACCGTATGTTATACAAGGTGTCTGTCCACAACCACAATTTCTTGCTTCGTCTATAGTATCTTCTGTAACTTCCTTATCGTCGTCTGCAATCATGTGGCAACCGCAATGCTCAAGCACTGTTGTCCCAAAGTCATCTGTTTCGACAACTACGCTGTCATCTGTGTGGCTAACCACATCAAACTCCAGTGCAAGTTCTTCATTGACTGCAACTGTAAACACATCGCCTTCGACCATAAAGGCTTGCGCTCTTTCACTCTCAGTGATGTATTTCTTTAGACTCATTTTGCTTTGTATTCCTTGTAAAGTTCCATTAAATGACTTGCACTTGTTTCTTCAAGCTCTGACTCACCAAGGTTGACTGAGTTATTTTTCATACCTTTCATAGCAAGCGGATTATCAGCCATGTTGTTTGGGTTCACTTGCATCTTTGGACCGTTTAGTCCGCCAGCAATACCGTTAACCAATGTGTCTGTATCTGCTGTTGCAGTATCATCTGCACCATTTGCAAATTCCATCTCTTCAGTCATTTCATTCTGCATGTTCATACCAATTCCGGCTAGTTTAAGCAATCCACCTAATTTCATTGCATCTTCATCAGTTGCATTAATGGTTAGACTGGGACCAGCTCGGTCACTTAAACTAACATTGATGTCCATGCCTTCCATTAGTTTGCTTGCTGCACGGGCAATTTCGTTTGACTCATAAACACTTGCCTGCTTGTATAATGCTTTTCCGTTGCCGCTAGCATCTGTTGCAATTGCTCCAGCTACTGTGGTTTCTTCAACTTTGTCTTCGTTCTTGGCTTTGTCTTTGGCAGCTTTTTTCATATCTTCTTTTTTGTCGCCGTCTCCGTCAATATCTGCAAAATCTGGCTTGGCTGCTTCGTTTGCAACTGCCATATCCATATCGCCATCATTGTCAACATCAACCATAATCCAGTTGTCACCTTTTGGATCCATACTGTCACATTCACAATCTGTAGTTGGCATGCCAAGCATATCACCACACTCTTTACATTTGAGTGTTTTCATGTCCATGTGATCTTCTTCCATCTCAGCTTCAGATACTTTGTACTTCTTGCCGTCAACTTCAAAATCATCTTTGCCATCTTTTTTAGCTTGTGCCATAGCACCTGAGAATGCATTACCTTCTTCGACGTCTGCTTCATCAAGTGGATTTTCAGACATAATCTTGTTTGCAATCTCTTGTGGAGTACCTAGTGCTTCTTCAATTTCTTGTGCTGGTACACCGGCTAGTTCTGCTAAACGTGCTAACACGCCTTGTCTGGCTGCGTCTTTAAGTGTGCCTGAGTTTTCACCCATGTGCATCTTTCCATCTTCGTGTTCTTTATCACGTTTGCCAAATTTCCCATAGGAATCATCTCTACGATCTTTCATTGACTGCTTTTTGTCTGACTCTTTGCCAGTACGCATACCCATTGACTCGTCTTCTTTATCGTCATAGCCTTGAGCTTCGTGCATTCCATCTTTGTCATGCTTCTCATCATACTCAATGTCTTTGGTTACTGACTTGCCATCTTTACCAGCATGCCGATAGTGATCATATTTTGCATCACGCTTTACTTCACGTCCTGCTTTTTCTGCACGATCATCTCTTTCAACATCAGACTCTTTTTCAAACATCTTGTTATCTTTTTTCTTCTCTGGTAACCCATCTGGACTTTGTTTGTCGCTAAACGGCGTATAGTTTGCCTGCTTGTTCATTTTGCTTGCATCAACAGCCGCCATGTCATCAAACATTTTGTCCTTCTTAGCATCCCTTGGCAGACCAGTTTCATAGTCTTTGTCGCTTTTACCAAATGGCTTGTAATTTGCTTGCTTGTTCATCTTGCTAGCATCAACAGCCGCATTGTCTTCCATTACTTGATCGTATTTTTCTAATACTTTATAAATGTTGTCCATGTTTCCGTTCCTTTAACTGTTCTTGCCTGGAGGGCCGTTTTTGCGATTCTCTGGCGCTGAATCACCAGCGGAACTGGTAACCTTTGGAATCTTGTTAGTACCCATAATTGGGCTATCTGTACTATTAGGGTAATCTGTTGTGTATAGCGGGCCTGATGGGAAAATATCTGGATCAGCACCGCCTGCAATTGTAAAATCACTGCTATATTCATTGCCAACTACTTTGCGCTTATAGGGATCTGCGCCGTAATATTCGCTGGCTTCTTTTGCTTCAGCAGTGTCTGGTTCGTAATCTGCACCTAGTACTGGATTAGGTTGTGCTTCGTAATCTGCACGTTCTTGATCAATACTGTCAGCATATTGTGTGTCTTGGATACACATTCTATTTGGATCCATACCTAACAATCGCGCAATCTGTATCATCTGCGGCGGCGTTGTTGGATAGTTAAAAGTAACGTCAATAATTGACATACTTTCGTTTTCAACACCTGGAAAATCTGGAAGTGTTTTCTGGATCGGTGTTTTCTTTGGTTCTGACATTTTAATAACATCAAACTGCTGAAGTTTTTCTTCTAGCTCGTTGACCTGTTCAGCAGTTACGTCGCCACAAATTTTGATTCGATAATCAAATGTTTGGCGTGTCTCTGTCAAGTATTGTGCGAATGATTTCATCGTTTATTCCCCTATGCAGTATTTAGCAAAATCTGTTTACTTTTCATCTTTGTCTTTGTTCAACAGCCGATCTAAAAGTGCGTTTCTGTCAAGTACAACACCAGTCCCTGTTGCAATATCATTGTCGCTGTTGGCTGCTTGTCGTGCATCCAGTGTGGCTTTTTTCAGTTGTAAATCAACCATCTTGAGTTTTTTGTTTAGCTTGGCAGTTTTAGCAGTAATAGCATGCCCGAGCATTGTGCTTGCAACCCCAAAAATGTCGCTTGCCCATCGACTATCAACGTTCATTCCCAAGTCCATCAGGTCATCAAAGCTCTTCGATGCTTTTACAGCAAGATCATCCATTTCTTGATCACTGGCTTCGAGTCCTCGGACCTGCGGTAATGCTGCTTGAACTTTGTCAAGCTCGCTCAGTGCATTTTGCATAGCAGGCATGTTTTCAGGTGTAGGATCAGGAACATTATCTGGCGTTACTTCGTTGGCCAAACCATCGTCCACTGAATCCGTTGGTAATTCAAATAGTTCTTCTAGTTTCCGTGTCATATGGGTATTTACCGGCGTTTGCCGCCTTGACGGAAGATATCGTCTTCTGTTATCACTCTAAATTTTAAACCGTTTCTTGCACACCATTTGGTAGCAGCGTCCCACTTAGCATAATTTACCGCAACAATTGCTTTGTCTCTGTTTGATGCTTTGCTTTCCAGTATACTTTGTTTCTTGGGTTTAATTTCAATTAACTCTGTAATAACTTGATTGTGCCTATTCTTGTACTGTATGAGAAAGTCTGGAATGTAGCGTGTTGGTTTACCAGTAAGTGGATTCCGATAAGGAATAACAAGACTTTCGCTTGCCCAACTTACAATGTTATCGTTGCTGTCGCAGAAACGCATGAAAGCCAATTCCCATCCACTACGGTATTTGGGTGCTTTTTTGCCTGCATACTTTGCTTGATTTAGAACTGTGTAGTAACCTTGCTGATAGTTATTAGCCATAGGTCACCTATATGAAGACGTTGCGGGCTGCGAATTGATTTGGAGTTGCTGTGGTCTTAATTCCTAGCAGTGTGCTATTGCTGCGTAGGTTATTTAGGTAATATGCAAGGGTTGCTGTAATTTGCACTTGGTTTTGGTCGCTCAGTTCGGTCAACAATGTCTCAACAGGTGTACCTGAATCTTCACTGATAGTAAAAACTGTAAGCGTAAAGTTTTTAGCAGCTAGTGGATCAGCAAAGATACTATTAAAGAAACTTAGTACATTGTCATAGATGTTTGCATCAATGACCAATTCACGTTGGTAAAATTCATCAAATACCCTGACTGTAGGATCGGTTTTGGGATTTGTGTAATTTACTGTTGTCATTGTTATTGTACCTTGGTCTGGCTAGGAACTGTAATAGGGCCGTTGCTTACTGTAGCCGTTGCTGATTTTGGTGTAGCTGGAGCATTGATACCAACTGCTTGTTGCACAGGTGCCTTTGGAAATAGCGCACCGCGGGCTGCGCCTGGTAAATCCTGCTTGATTGTGTTTCTTAATATGTCACGTGATTCTGTTTTCAATATTGATTGCAAATCTCTACCTCTAAACGTTTCAAATGCTGTTCCGCCTTTTTGTATTGCACCAACAACACCAGCTAAATTTCCAGCACTTAAATCTGTAACAATACCTGCTGCCGCGTCAATCAAGCCGCCATTACCAAATATAGTACCCGCGCTGCCTGGGCGAGACAACGGTGACTGCACTGTATCATAACTACCAGGATTTGCAAAGCTCGGTATGCCGCCATCTGGTTTGGTACCTGTAAGAGCTCCGTTATAGTACTTAACTGTTTCATAATCAAAGGTAAAAGTATTTTGCATAATGCCAGCACCTTCGGTGTAGTTGTAGGTATCATGCTCGAACGAGCTGATAATAGGGTTAATCAGTGTGTATGCTGCCCATTTGTGATCATTGAAGCCAAAGATTGTAATGTCGCGGAAAAATGCTGGTTTGCCTGCTCTTGCGCCGTCTGTATAACTTTCGCCTATGTAGCCCCAGTCGTTTATTTCTCTATCTTGTGTGTAGATATCTCTGTAGTTGTATGGATATGCAGCACCCGGGTTAACACCCTGCGCATTCTGTCCCATACTGCCATTGGTTACTGCGGCATCCCAATATTTCTGACTGGCATCTTTGTAGTAATACGCATAGTAGTTGTACCACATTTCTCTAGATAGGTCGCTTGCATCATCATGCATAATACATGTAATTGGATCATATTCAATTTGTGTTTGAACTTTACGTTTTCTGTTATACTGATTCATTGTGTCAACACTGAACTTGTAGCTAGGAAGTTTAACTTCTTTTACTAGCAAACTTAGGTTGTCCAGGTCTTGTGTTTGAAATACGTTGCGCAACTGCGGAATTTGTTGCACATTTAGATTGAACACAACATGGAAAAGAAATTTCCTGCGCGGAGCAAGCGCACCGTTATCGCTACGGAACGTCTTGCTAGCATGCGTATAGTCTTTTAAGAAATCGCTGCCAAAAAATCCTTTAAGAAAGTCTTCACCAAAGGCCATAAGTTACTCCTTATTAGCCAGTTACGACGTCGCCTAGTGTTCTTCCTACTGTAGAGCCAATGCCTGTACCAAGTGGTGTTTGAACAGCATTATCATAGCGAATTGATATTTCAATAGTTGCTGGATCGTTTGAACCATAATCAAGATCACCATAGTTAGCACTTACTAAGAAGCAACCATATAGTTCCCAAGTCTCAAGTACAACTGGTGCGCTTGTGCCGTTGCCACCGTCAAGTACTTCACAACGTGTAGTGAACTTGTAATCAATACCAGAACTAGCTGAAGCCTGCTCCATGGTATCCATTTGCTTTTGTAATTGCTCTCCAATCAGTCGACTAACGTGTCCGCCGGCATCGTCACGGAAAGTTGCACCTACTGCATCCCATGTTTGACGTCCTGCTAGATACATACGACTGTTGTAGATTGGAATTTCAATCTCTTCAAAGTTAATCGTTGGACGATTAAATGTCATTACCTGTTTGGTAAGCTCTGTTCTAGGTGTAGTTACACCAAGGTTTTCAAATACCACACGGTAGCGGTATTTTAGTTTTGGCATTAACAGACCTTGGGTTGGACTTGATTGGTCACTGGCCAAAGGCACTGTCATTCTTGTTAGCGATGATACGGCCATGTTATAATTCTCCTATTACAATAGTTATTTATCTAAAATTAGCCACAAAAAAATGAGGCCGAAACCTCATTTATCTGTGTTGTGTGTGCTTTAAACTGCGGATGCGCTTGCTACATTACCTGCTGCAATTTCACCTGTGTTCTTGATCCTGACTGGAATGTAGATGAATTCAACAGCTTTCACTGGCTCAATAGCAACGTCAACGTATAGTTCGTTTCTATCAATTCTAGCCGGTGTGTTGTTTGATTCATCACATACTACCAAGTAATCATATAGTCCGCGCTTTGCTACAAGATCAATCATCAAGCTCTCAATTGAGTTTTTGATTTCATCGCGTGTTGTTTGATCGTTTGGTTCAAACACAAAGTTCTTGCCGATAACTTCAAGTCTTCCACGAATGAATGCAACAAGTCTTGCAACGTTAATTCTATCCAGTGAACTCTGTGTGAATGTTGTTTTGTTACCGTAGTTGAGAATGCCACTACCTGGGATAAAGGTAATTGGGTTGATGCTGTTCTCATACAGTGTATCACGCAGTCCTTGGCGAATTGCTGTTTGTACAAACTCACCTGTTTGTGCGTTAATATAACCTAACTGGCTTGCGTTGTCTACTGTACCACGTCTTGTACCTGCTGGTGCTAACCATGGATAAGCAACATCATCAGAACGCACTATCGTTCTCAAAATCATATGACTTGGTGGAGCAACTACTGTAGCACCGCTTAGGTCAGTTGTTTGACAACTTGGATAGAACACACCAAAGTATGGATCTGCTACCGTTAAGCCGTCACCGTTAGCATTGGTTGCCCAGTTAACAATATCTGTGCCAGTGTCTTCTAGACGCAGTGGTGTGTCGCCGATAACAAATGCTGTGTTGTTTCGCTCGTTGTTCAGTGCTACCATGTTGGTTGCAAGTTCTTCGTAGTTTGGACATGCAATCAAGTTGTATATCTTTTGCTCTTCACGAAGTTCCTGTGCGCCGTCAATACTGGATTTCATTGCTGCAACAACAATTGCTCTTACAGCTTTGCGTCCTGCATACATAGCACCGTTACTTTGTAATCCGCTTGCTGTTACCCATGCATCTTTCACTGTAGGCAATGCACCATACGTAGAGAATGGGAAGTCTGAGGCGTTAAAATAATCAACTTCGTAAGATTTTACATTAAAGCCCGAACGTCTCATGTTCCAAACTAAACAGCCTTCTGGATACAGTGTAGGATCTGGCTTGTCCAAGTCAACATAATTGCTAGTTAGCAAACTAACAATGGTTGGCTTTGTGTCTGTTATTGGATCAGTTGTTCCGTTGCCGGCCCAACGTACATCAGCAAACAGTATACCATTCTGTGTGGTTTGATCTGAATTGTCAATTAACACCCATTGATCCACTGAATCAACACTCTGCCATCTGTAAAGTATAGGATAGTTGTCTAAGTCTGCTGTGCTTAACCAAAGATCGCCATACACCAATGCACTCTTAGCAGTATCGTTCTGTGTTGTTGGCGCAGATGCAGCAACAATTGGGCCTGTAGCATTTGTGGTTGAAAGGTTGAATCCTCTAATGTCTGAAGTAACATTTTGGTAACCTTTCCAAGTACCGCCACTTTGAATCAAGATATCAACTTCATCAGTTGCACTGTAATACCATCTTGTGCCGTCTGCTGGATCAGTACTTGGTGCTTCATCTTTTGCAACGTAAACTGGTGTTAACCCAAATCCTAGTGGAATCCAGTTGCTTAACAGTACACCGGAACTTTCGGTTCGGACTTGACCAGTTGTAACTGCGGTTGTAATGCCTGCGTCTACTACTGGCGTACCACTTGTGTCTGTAAGTACAATAGTGCCGCCTTGGGTGTGTTCAACTTGAACTGCACCAGTTGATAGCACTCTTGCTGTAGTATTCGCAACGTTTGCTGCGGTAAATGCTGCAACAAAGTCTGCGGCAGCAGTGCCACCTAGTTGTGCTGTTACTGCGGTTGTAAGCACTGTGCTATTTTTTGCACTTGCTTGAATAGTAAATGTTTCTGAGTTTACAAAAACTGGAGCAGTATCTGTTCCTGTGACCAATGTTGCACCGGTTGCGTATCTTTCAAACACCTTGTAAGTGTAAGTGTCGTTGCCGCTTACGTCATTTTGTACATAAAGTGCTCCGGCTGCAATGTTAGTTCCGCCGCCTGCTGGATCAAGATTTTTTAATGCTGTTTGATCGTTTGCGTAAACTGGTGTATTCTGTGTTACAAAAGTATCAGTTGTTGCATCGTAGCTGCTAACAACTATGTTTGCACCTGAGTTAACATTGTTGGTCTTAGCCCACACACTGCCTGTTGGATGTGGCTCTGTGCCTGTCGCTGCCCAACTTGGGTTGCTATAGCTAGCCGACATCTGCAATACTGGAGCAAAATAAGGCTTGGTATCACTTGCTGTAATGCCTAGCTCAGTGAGCAGTGTAGCATTGTTACCATTTTCAACCATCATAATACCATTGCCGTCATCAGTTGAACCATCGTTTGATCCAGCACTGTCAACAAAGATGTTTAACTTGCCATTCGAAACAGTAGCAACTACGCCTGGGACAGAGGCACTGTTAATATCAGAAGCCATAGCTGTTATTGTTGTTCCTGCCAGTGTAACTGTAATATCGTTTAATATGATACTGTTACCGCTAGTCAATGTTGGGTTACTTACTGTACTAGTCACTGTTGGCCATGAATTTTTCCATTCGTCACTGCCTACTAATACCCAAGTGTTAGCTGTAACACTGGCTGCTGTGTTTCCTGGTGTCTTATAGTACACTGGATTGTTTAAATTGGTTGTAACTACTGCATAGTCGCCAATACTACCAATTGAAGTTTTAGGCACGCCACCATCTAGGTCACTTGTGTTAGTGATAGCAAGTGGAGTTTTAGCTGCAAATGTTTCAGTAACAGCACTCCACTCAAAAGTGCCCCAGGTTGTTAAACCAGTGTCTAACCAGTATGCTCCGTTAGCAGGATCGCCCTTAGGACGCTGCAAAGAAGCTGTTAGCTCACTGAGGTCAATGTCGGCTCTCTGAATGTATGCTCTATTGCTAATACCCAATACTGAGTATGCAGCAAGCAATCCGTATTCGTTAAGCTCGTAACCGTTGATGCTTGTACCAGCACTGGTGCTGTAGAAGAACGGTGTGCCAAATGTTGCTGCCAGATCTCTTTGTGATGTGATCAAGTAAGGCTTGTTTGCATTGGCTGCTGTTGTGCCAGCAGCTACGCCGACACCTGCTCCACTGACCTTGTTTTGTGCAGTTGCAACAAGGATAAACGGAACTGAATTAGTTGGGGCTGGTAGATAGTTACTTTCGTCAATTATGGTAACTTCTACGCCTGGGGATGTTAGTGCCATGTTTTCTCTTCCTTTATAAAAATTATTCTCTAACGATATTTATTAAAATCTATAAAATCCGGTGGTTAAAGCTGCCCTTTGCAAAGGTTTTAAGATAAATATCGCCATGGATCGCCCTCTATGCACCGCATGTAACCGTAAACTTGCCGCTATAAACTATCGAAAAGGCAATAGAACACACTATCGCAAACGCTGCGACAGTTGTGAACGAAAAAATAGGAAGATGCGAGTACCAAAACCAAGATGGCAACAAAGCGGATTTAAGAAAAAACTAGAATGTGATAGGTGCGGGTTTAGAGCAGTGAGTGGCGCACAGATATTGGTATATCACTTGGACGGAAATCTCAATAATAGCAATCTTACTAATTTGAGAAATGTGTGTTTGAACTGTACTGTAGAAATTACCAGATTGGATTTACCGTGGCAAGTTGGCGATCTCAGCGAGGACTAGATTTTTTAGATCTTCAATAGTGTTTTCGTTGTAAAACGTAGCATCAAATTTATTGTTCATGTCTATCCATTTATATTCGCTTGAGTGTACATCATATGCTTCCATTAGAGTGCTGCCAGTAGTATTGTCTAACATAGCACAACCATACCACTCAGGAATGTCACCACGTTGTACACGCCAAATTTGTCCACCAAGTTCACGAATCATGTTTTGTTCATTGCGGAACCGGACATCAGGAATCACATAGTCTCCAGGATGGTCTATGATTCTTTTCTTCAGTGTGCTTACCCAGATGCCTTCATAGAAGCCATTACGCATGCAATCAGTACCAAATAACTGAAGCACCAAACGAGGAGTGATTTCCATTTCCGTTTCAGCACTCCAAAAGTCGTCTCTTTGCTCTCGCCATTGTCTTGACTCATCAGTGTCTCCTTCTAGTAACGCTCTATCCCACCCAAAAATATCAGCAACGCCATCCTTGAGTTTGTCAGCAAAACTTACTTTGGTAAATCCTTGTTCAACCAGGATATCGCTTACTGTTCCTTTTCCGGCACCAATTAATCCGCATAGTCCGATAATCATATTAACTGCTTTCTTATTTCATTATACGGAATTTGTTGCTTTACTAACTCACAAATTTTTTCAATGTTGGAATTACTTTTGTTTAGTAAGTACTGATTTTTTTCTATCCAATGATCCCGCATGCTGCGATCAAAATCATACCCTAGTATATTATTATATTGCGAGTTGATCCATTTGTCTAGTACAATTTTGTTTTTTGATTTATGCCTTTTACAATTGAGCTTGTAGTGAGATACTGCAAGCTGCCATATCATATAATTGTCAGCTTCAACTTTATCTTTCTGCTCTAAAATTTTATAAATGTTGTCTGTGTCTCTTAGAAATTTTGAAGACCATTTATAATTCTTGTAAAAATTTGCACCAGTTGTAAAACTTAAAAAATTGTTTGTACTAACAATATCAACCATATGATCGCTATACTTGTCCAAGAAAGGCAGATAATAATGATTTTTTATAAGATGAGTTTGAGTATCATTGATTGTTGTTTCAATTTTTTCTTCTAATAAAGCAATGTCAGCTGGAATTGGTACTCTGTGTGACTGTGTTAAATCAAATAGAATATGTTCTCTGTTAGGCTCTACAATCGATTGCCCGTTGTTTGCTATTTTTACACAATCAATATTAGACAACACATCTGTATTAACCGATAATAATGAAGAAAGGATTGTATCGCCGCCATAGCCGCCTACCCAGCGTAGCATTTTAAGCATTTGGTATATGCATCATCGTAATTTTACTACTCCAAGGTGCTGTAATGTTTGCTGCAAAAGATCAATTTGCCGTTTGCAATCTTCTAATGCATGGTGACTAGCTTTTGGTTTAGGCAAGTCAGGATACAAACTATATACCGTTCTTGCATCACGCACACGCCAAAACTGCCATGGTACTGGGATGCCTTCTTGCTTGTATGCATTTTCAAGTATAACCATGTCAAATGTTGTACCATTTGCCCAGATAAGATCACAGTGGAAACACAGTTTGCCCAGCTCCTCTAGTGCTTGTCTAAGTGGGATGCGGCCGTCTTCGCCAAATGCTTCAGCTTGTGCTTCGGCTGGTTGTGAAGCCCACCACTCAACAGTGGCATCATCAACATCTCGATTGGGTTGGCTATCAATGTCAACACGAGCATAGTAGTCTTGTGGAAGGTACCCAGAGCCAGTTGGATCAAAAGTCTGGGCGGCGATGGTGAGGATACAAGCATTAGGCGTTGTACTCACAGTTTCCAAGTCAATCATAATATCTGTCATGCTTTTAGTTTAACAGAATAACAATTGTTGTCAACCTTTATTTGATTCTTTGTACAGCCAGTCAGCATACTGCTTGTTGATAGCAAAGCTGTTGTGGTGACCATCACGGTTCATATGACAACTGTGAGATATAAATTGACCAAATTGCTTAGTGAACATATCGCTATGCGGATCTGCTCCGTTTTGAAAATCTTCCAATGTAGGCCAATCAGGACCTTTTAGATTGTTGTAGTCTTGCTTGACAATGTGCTTTCTATCTATGTGTTGGTAGTCAGCAAAGTACATCTTGGTATCGAAAAAGTAAACGTTTTGATCATGTAAAAATGTTTTTTCACTTTCAGTCCAGTTCCACATTGGTAATGCACATTCAATTGCATTGTTCAGTCGATGTTGTAAGAAGTAAGAAAAATTTTCTTCGTCCCCATCTACATGTTGTGCAAACACACCGTCCTTTAGTCTGCGATGTAGATAAGAATACATAACAAAGGTATTTTGTACATCAAATAATTCGCAAGCCCGACTATGTACTAAATGCAGCGCATCGTTACCAGCACCATCCATCCCTAAGTTTAGAGTTGGGATTGAAAAATGCGCCGCTAACTGACTACACCAACTGTGTTCAACTGGACCGCCAAGGTTAACTGTAAAACTATCACCTACGCAAATATTAACAGGCTTATCACGGTACTGTTCATACTCAGGTCCTCTAAAGCCCCAACTGTTAAATTGATAATCAAAATCTTGAATTGGATAATCATAAAAATCACGGTCATGATGTTGTGGATCATCCATACCGCTATACTGATTTACATAATTGGATTTGCGGGTATAGTATTCTAAATCATTTATCAGCATGGATTGCCTCTGAGTTAGTGATTACTTTCGGGTCTTTACTGTTTTTCTTGGCTTGATTGTGCCTTTGAGACTGCTCTTTGGCTGCTTGTAGGCTGTTTTCTTTTTGCCGCCACTGGTAACTGATGCTTTGCGCATCTTGTTAAGCATGCCCAACAACTTGCTTGCTGGATTTACTCTTTTGGTCTTGGCTGATTTGCGAGCTGCTTGCTTGGCTTTGGTTTTGCGAGTCACTTTCATTTGCGCTCGTTTCTTTTGATCGATTGGCTTGTCGCAATCCTTGGCATTGCCAACAACACGGCCGCTTCTTGCGCCAGTGGTGCAACGCCATTTTGTTTTTAGTTTGTTGCCTGCTCTACTAAACACCATTTCATGTTCAGTGATGATTTCGTATGCTCTCATTAACCAATAACCCAGGTAAGTGGCTGGCTTCCATCTACATAGTTTTTCAGCTCTTCAATTTTAGCATCCATAATAGCGTTGCCTTCTGCTTTCATTTGTGCACCATTGAGAGCAGTGCCGCCTTGTGGACCGGCAATAGTGGCAAACTTTTCACGAGCTTCGCCAATGATCAGTTTACAGTTGCCAACCATGTAGTCTTTCATCCACTGTGATGTTGAAAAATCACTAAGCAGTTGTGCTTCTGGACGAAGATTGTAGCACCAAAGTAACACAATCTCACCTGATCCTTTGATGTCGCGCATCAATGTAAGCTGTTTGCTTGCAGTGTTGTAATTGTAGTTTAGGAATCCACCAAACATCTTAGCAGTTAGTTCAACATACTGTGAATAAAAGTCATATGTTGCAAGGCCGCCCATTTGATTACCGTTCAAAAGGTATGTGTTAAGCGCGGCTGCGCTAAATGGTTCAAATGCGCTGCCTTCGCCGCCGTTATCCCATCCAATAGTGCGTCTAAATACCTGTCTAACTGTTTGTATTTCGTTGGGCAATGTATAAATGTTTACATTGTCTTGCAATTTTAGAAAAGTGTAACTCTCTTCAAATGCATTCTCTGCTCGTTGGCGATATGTGCCTAAAGCTCTTTGATATGCACCTTCGTAATGATCTGCATCCAATTCCAAGTCAATGATGCCGTCGCCAAGTTGTAACTTTACAAAATCGATAGCTTCCTGTTTGAGTGTTTCTAGGGTTTGATCAAGTGTTTCTGTTGCCATTTATACTGTCCTTATGCAGTATTTAGCATTATCACCAAGCCTTAAGCAATACCACGTGTTCGTTCCCGCGCCCGTTATACTTGACCTCGGTGGCTTTGATATCTTGAAAGAACTTTCTATTGGCTGGTTTGCCTCCAGCTATTAGTGCTTTAAGCTGCTCTGCTGGTTTGCGTAGTGTTTTCATAACACTCTTGTTAGGATCGAAACCAATCACACTGTTGCTTTTAACATTGTAGGTTTTAAGCATTTCATCAGCAACTACGTAGATTAGTTTGCGTGTCTTTGTGTTATACAGCCAAGCCTCGCTACCTTCAACTAACTTTTCTGGAGATATACTAGTAAGTCCTAGCTCTGCAAACTCCTTGAGATATTTAAATTTGCGAACCAACTGTGCTGGTGTTTTTGTTTTAACTGCACGTGGCTTGCGTTCTACTTTTTTAACCTGCACATAACTAGCACAATCTGCAACTGCACGTTCGAGAAACTTATGTAAAGCCCTGATTTGCAGTTTGCCAAGATGTGCGTACCCTTCAACAAGTTGCAATACCATTTCTTGCTCATGCTCACCCATTTTAGCAAGCTCTTTTTTGCTGTGACCATTCATCAATTCAGCAATTTCACTGAGTTGGTTCTTAAACGGAGTTGCAATCATGTCAACTGTTTGTGGAGGGCAGCCTTCGTTGCGCAACGTATTCATAATAGAGAACTTGTCTGGGTCTTTGTAGCCACCATTAACAAACTCATCCATAACTTCATCACACAGTCCACCAATCAGCATGGTTTTGTCACGCATATTTTCTTGAATGGTTCTGCGCACAACGTCTGTCTTGTCATTGTCTACGACAAGTTCAACGTCTGGTTCAGTTTTAGCAATAGCTTCATTGATTTTGCGTCGGATAAAGTCGCTAGTAGGTTGTACGTCACCGCTTGTGCCTGGTAATGTTTGCCAGTATGCATTGTGATCAGGATGCAGGTCAGGCATGCCATTGCGTAAACAACGTGCATAGATACCAGCATATATCATTCCAGAGTGCCCATGCTTCTTGACCAAAGCAATATCGCCTTTGTTGTATTCAGCCTCTTTCATCCATGCAAGAAGATCTGGCATTAGCTCAACTGACTTCTTGTCGCCGTAGTAAAAGTCAATTTGCTTGCGCTTGTACTTGTGATATGCTTCACCACTCATCTTAAGCGCATTGTCCCAACTAGGATCTGCTGTTTTGCCGCGCTGACGTCTTGCTGCTGGTGCTTTCTTACGGGCTATTTTCTTACCGCGAAGTGCTGTTAGTGCCATTTGCTGCTCCTAAATTTCTAACTTATATACCATTATAACATATCTACAGTGTACGTCAACCGGAAATTATTTGCTCTAAGACAATAAAAAGGTTGACCTTTGGTATATATGTGTTATACTGTATGTACAGTTAGAAACAAGGAGTAGGCAAAATGTACAAGTTGGATCAAGGTTTGGTAGATTTGATTAACGCTCAACGTGCAGAGGCTGAAGAGTTCAGCAAGCAGGAAGGTTGCTTTATGGGTAAGATGCCTGAAGCAACAGAGCTTGCGTATTGGGCAGAGCGTGTGCCTACAGGTACACTTGCTGAGTATGAGCGTATTGAGCTCGAAGAGAGTGTATACTACGCAGTAGCAGATGCATACAGCAAGGGATATGCTCGCAATTTGCGTCTTAGTGTTTGGACAAAGGAAGAACTAGAAGCAGAGCTGGAAGCGGCTTGTGCTATGATTAGCATACAACAGGAGGCACAATACTCATGATTACCAAATTTATTTTGTTAGTATCGCTAGTAAATGTAGCAGAACTTGGAGCTACAAAAGACTTTAACCTAATGTGGGAACGTAACATGCCAACCAAGGCAAGTTGTTTACTTGCACAAAAGAAAATTAAAGCCAAATATGCTGGTGAATATCAGTTTGTAAAGACTGCATGTGTAAAACTTAATACGCAAGGAGTATAAAAATGTTAGTATCTATCTTTGCGTGTTGGGTATTGTTTGTTGGATCAGTTGGCTTGTTTGTACTAGGATATGATCCTACACAGAGTTTCCTACTTGCTGGCACGGCAGTTGGCGTGTTTGGATTTGGATTATTGTTCTTTGAATTTACGAGGTATATGTTAAATGGTAAGTAGTGAAACAATTAAATTGTACGAGCAACGCATCGAACGTTGCTTTGGTGTTGCTGAGAAATGCACTGAAGGAACTTGGGCTCACCAGTTTTGGACACGCACTGCTATCACAATGTTGCGTCAATTAAATCTTATGCTTGGAGAGGATCGTATCCGTGGAACATGAAACTATGTTAGGACTTAGCTTTGAGCCATTTCTTGATGGTGTACAACTTGTGCTAGACTTTGACCAGTACGAGTTGAGTATTGTGCAACACAGCGGAAGCTATGGTGGCAAGAACGGCTTGTATGAAATTGCTGTGTTCCAAAACAACATGCAAGTTGAGCTCCCAGGAATTACCAGAAAAGGTGATACTGTTCAGGGTTACTTGGCACTTAGCGAAGTTGCTGCTATTGTTAAAAAGATGCATACCATTACTAAAACAGAACCCAAGAAGGTATCAGCATAAGCGATAAATACATGCAGAGGAATACTGTATGCCACGCTTGAGTTTATATCGCCCAAATCGTCAAAACGATTACAAATTTATTGACCGCACTGTTATGGAAATGTATCAGGTTGGTGGCGTTGATATGTTTGTTCACAAATATCTTGGACCGCAGCCGCACGGCGATGACAGTTCAAGTGTTAGTGGCGGCACACAAGATGCAACACAACCAGCCTACAGCACAGAATCACCACTGTTTATTGAAGATTTATTCCTACTTGAAAACAGAGATCGTAAATATGATGACGATGTTTATCAAATGCGCGGTGTCTATAACTCGCAGGACATTGATTTTGACCTAAGCCAATTCGGACTGTTCTTGAACAACGACACACTGTTCATTACATTCCACTATAACTTTATGATTGACACACTTGGCCGCAAACTGATGAACGGAGACGTACTTGAGTTACCAAACCTCAAAGATTTTCATCCTCTCGACAGTGGCATTGCTCGTGCAATTCCAAAATATTACGTGATACAAGATGCTGCATTTGCCAGCGAAGGTTTCAGTCAAACTTGGTTGCCTCACTTATGGCGTGTAAAAGCAACCCCACTGGTAGGTGCTCAAGAATACAATGATATACTCAATAAGCCCTTTGAAGTTGAAAATATTTGGGACAATGGAAACTATTATCCTCAAGGTAGTATTGTACTCAGCGGAGAAACATACTATAAAGCAATAGATGATGTGAACCCTGGCGTAGAGATTACTGATACAACTAAGTGGCAAGAGTTTACTCCCAAAGATGAGTTACACACTTTTGGTACAGTCGTTAAAGATACAGAAATTAACGATGCCATTCTCACACAGGCCGAATACGAAGTTCCACTAAGTGGTTACGACACTGTTAAATTTTATATTGTCCCTACAAACGAAGATGGCACACCTGCAGATCCAGATAGTTATACAGTGGACAATACAGGAATTACAGTTGACACAACAAACGTTGATGTTGATGGTCAACCACAAGCACCAAGAGCCAACGGATACACGCTTGGCTACCTAACTGGCGATGGTATAGCGCCAAATGGTTTGCCAGTTACCCCGGGCATTAGCTTTCCGCCAGGTGCACAAGAAGGAGACTTTGCATTGAGACTGGATTACTTTCCTAATAGACTTTTCCGCTTCAATGGCGCACGTTGGGTTAAGTACGAAGACGATGTAAGAACAAACTTGACGCCAGGGTCGCAGAACGAAACACTGCGTAGCGGCTTCGTTAACAATACAAACGAGACACCAACTGAAGATCGAGGCAATATTCCACAGCGTCAAGCACTTAGTAAACTGCTCAAACCTGAGGCTGACAATTAATGGCACTACAACAGTTCTTTTATGACGAACAAATACGCAGATTCTTGCTGCAAGTTACCAGAGTTTTTTCAAACTTTCAGGTTGAGTATGGTCGCGATGCTGACACCAATGCCAAGACACTGTATAGAATTCCTGTACGCTATGGAGATGCAACTCGTCAGGCTGCTACCATTATGCAGCAAAACAGTGCAAATGCATTGCCGAGTACTCCACTAATTACATTTCACGTTACAAACTTAAACTATGCGCGAGATAGGATACAAGAACCTTACTTTGTTGAACAACAAAATGTAAGACAACGTTATTGGGATACTGATAGCGAAAGTTACGAAACCACACAAGGCACTGCATTCACAATTGAAAAGTTGATGCCGGTTCCTTATGATCTTGAAATAAACGTTGACCTTTGGACCAGTAACACAAACCAAAAACTACAAGCTCTGGAACAAATACTAACACTGTTTAACCCAGGGTTAGAAATACAAAGCACCGACAACTTTATTGACTGGACCAGTCTCAGTGTAATGTATCTTGAGCAAGTTACATGGAGTTCAAGATCAATACCAATGGGAACAGATGATCCAATTGACATTGCCACACTGCGTTTTGTAATGCCTATTTTCATATCACCGCCCGCCAAAGTTAAAAAACTTGGAGTTGTGCAAAAAATTATTGCCAGTGTGTTTGATGCCAGCGGTGACTACACTGACGCAATTTACGATAATGATCTTCTAATGGGAACAAGACAAAAGTTTACTCCGTATAACTATCAAACACTATTGGTGGGCAATCAGTTACAAGTGCTTGAACCAAATGCTGTTGTACTCAACGACGAAGGTGTTAAAGTGCCAACTGCTCCGCCTAGTAACTTGATGTGGCATACTGTTGTCGACTTATATGGTAGCATGAGAAATGGCATTAGCCAAGTACGTCTTGACAATCCGTATGATGACACGATAATTGTTGGCACTGTAGCGTATCATCCAACGGACGATAGATTTTTATTATTTACAGTAGACACAGATACTATTCCACAGAACACATTAGAGGCTATTACTGCAATTGTAGACCCTCAACGCAAAGGACCAGGTACTACAGCCGGATTGCCTGCTGCTTCTGCAGGACAACGCTACTTGCTTATTAACAATTCAACAGGCAGTGCAACAGGCAATGCAGAAGCATGGAGAGGCACAGACGGATCGCCGCTTGTAGCCAATGCCAATGACATTGTTGAGTACGACGGCACACGCTGGAATATTGTATTTGATAGTTCAAATATTAGCAGTGTGCAGTACCTAACCAATCTAACAACCACTGTACAATATCGCTGGGCAGACGGAGAGTGGCTAAAAAGCTACGAGGGCTTGTATCCAGAAGGTGAATGGAGTTTGGTACTTTGATTGACGCTGTTGGCGTTTGGTTTTACAGTGTAAACACCAATAGATATCTATACCTACTACGCAATGATCCAAAAAATCCCGGATGCTGGGGATTACCAGGTGGCAAAGTTGATCATGGCGAAAACCTACAAGAAGCAATACAACGAGAATGCCAAGAAGAAATTGGCATGTGGCCCGAAGTTATTCAACTTGTGCCGATTGAAAAGTTTACCAGTGCTGACAACCATTTCAGTTACAATACATTTTTTTGTTTAGTAAGTACGGAGTTTACGCCTGTGCTTAACAACGAACATCATGGTTATGCATGGGTTGAATCGGGCATATGGCCAAAACCGTTGCACCCAGGTTTGTGGACTACTATTAATTTTGAAGAAGTGTTAGGCAAAATTGATACAGTTAAGCAATTTCATATATCACATTTTGATACAAAATTGCCATAAGTGCATTGAGAAAAATTTACATTTTCTTTCCACACACTGGGAGGCGAAATACTATCGCTCACGTATACAAACTTTACACCCGGATAGCTCGTAATCACACGGTTGAACTGGTGCACCGTAGTTTCATCAACCTCGCCAGCTGCATTTGTTCCATCAACTCCAATTAAATACACTTCGTCATGCCCATCAAAACATGCCAGCCAGGCAGCTACAGCAACACTGCGTCCTCGTTCCCCGTATGGAACAAGATAGAATTCACCAGGTGAATTTATACAATTTCGTGCATTGCTATACACGCTGGTTTTCTCGTTGTATTTGGTTTCTATTAATTTTTCCAGTGTAGGTACGTCAAACTCAACATAGAAGTCACATATCATTTCTTCCCACACTTTTTCAGCACCATAACTTTGCAGACGTTTCCGGGCTAGGTGCCCGCCTTTGTGTTTTTCAATATTGTTGCAGAGATTGAATTTTCCATGTAACTTTGTAGTATAACGACTGTCTCCGTGTCCAATTACCGCAGCCCGACCTGAGATATGTTGATTTTGAATAGGGTTATCAATCCATTCACGCTCTTGATATTTTTTACCACCTTGGATTTTGTTGCTGACAATTACAAATTCGCCGTCGTAGTGTGTTCTGTATCTTTCTGACATTACATTCGACCTACTAGTACTTCAATAATGCCTGCACCAAGATCGGTTTTTGATTCAATCGCTTTTCCAATTGCACTACCTGCTGGTGGATTTGTAGCATTAGTCCAGGCGCAAGCATGTCCGTGTGTATTACTGCTTATAAGTATATCACCTTTGTTAAAAACGCCAATAACCTTGCAAGGTACACGCCCTATTAGGGCAACATCAACTACATGGTCTGCTTCGAGTTCATTATTCATTAAGTGTGCTGGATTTGTAGAAACTATACCAGCAATTCGACGACTGGTTAGACCAGTTGATTGAGTTACTTCTGCTTCGCCGCCTAGCTCGACCACAGTGCCTGGTTCATAGTCTGCATCTGAAGTGTATTTTTCAGCCAAGTCAGCGTAACGTGCTTCGGTTGCTGTACCAGTAATAACACCAGCAGTGAAGTTGCCACTGCCATCTCTAGCAACAATGGTACTAGCTGTGTTAGCACTTGTGGCATTACTGGTAATTGTTACACTACCACTTGCACCACCGCCTGATAATCCTGTACCGCTTACACTAACATTGGTAATATCACCTGCGTTAGTAGTATAACCTGCACCGTTTGTAATTTGATTGTTATTAGTTACGTTAGTGGCGCCTGCGGCTATGCCATCTAACTTAGCGCCATCTGTTGCAACATCACGCCCATCAAATGTACTATTCGTAGTAATAGCACCAGTCATTGCTCCGCCTGTTGTAGGTAATGCTGCGTCTGCTGTTGTGCCTTGAGCCGCTGTTGCATAATCACTGCTATCAAATGCTTTTACTTGTGCTAAATTGGTAACTTCTGAATCCATCAATGCACCAGCAGATGTTACATTGGCTGTGTCTGTCACATCGGCGTTGGTTTCTATGGTGTCTAACTTAGTGCCATCAGTTGCAACATCACGTCCATCAAAAGTTGAGTTAGTTGTAATAGCACCAGTCATTGCACCACCAGTGCGTGGCAATGCAGCATCTGCTGTTGTGCCTTGAGCCGCTGTTGCATAGTCGGATGAATCAAATGCCTTGACTTGTGCAAGATTAGTAACCTCGCTGTCCATTAGCGCACCTGCCGACGTTACGTTAGTTGTATCAGTTACGTCTGCACCGTCTTCTACGTTTAATGCACTTAACAATGAGCTTTTGGCTATCGAACCTGTTAGTCCAACAACGGCTTGTACAGCGTCCGTTTGGTCATGCTTTGACCAGTTTCCTGCATATGTAGATGTAGAAGCATTGTCTGTTAAAGCGACTATGTTATCACCTACAGCAAATGCCACACTGTCAACGGTACCCGCCACTGAAACGTAGTAAAACCACCCTACTTGGGCAGACCCGCTGCCTGGAAAACTCCCTGCACTAGCGTCCCAATCACCTTTGTAGACCATGCCATTTTCAAGAGCAGCAATATCTATTTCCATTTGGTCGAGGCTCACTGCCTGCGTAACAGTAATGTAATCTAACTTGGTCTCATCCGCAGTAAGGAAAGACGCAGTAGTGTTTTGAAGAACGCTAGAATATGCTTGTACGTTTGTGCCAATGGTTAAACCCAAAGACGTTCGAGCAGTTGCTCCGTTTTCGGCAACCCAGGTTGAGCCATTACCTACAATGATATTACTGTCTGTTTTTGCTAATCCACCTATAGCGGTCAAATCAGCATCATACGCTTGCACATTTGAACCAATAGCCACTCCAAGATTTGTTCTTGCAGTTGAAGCGTTTGGTAAATCAGATAAGTTGTTAGCCTTCATAGCCGCGCCAGCGGCAGTTACATTAGTTGCATCAGTAACATCTGCAGATGTTTCTATAGTATCTAATTTTGTTCCATCTGTTGCAACATCACGACCATCAAATGTACTATTGGTTGTGATTGCACCTGTCATTGCGCCACCGGTTCGTGCCAATGCAGCATCTGCTGTGGTGCCCTGAGCGGCGGTAGCATAGTCACTGCTATCAAATGCTTTGACTTGTGCTAGATTGGTAACCTCACTGTCCATCAATGCACCAGCGGCGGTGACGTTTGTGGCATCAGTAACATCTGCCGAACTTTCTATAGTATCGAGCTTAGTGCCATCAGTTGCAACATCACGACCGTCAAAGGTACTGTTGGTTGTGATTGCACCAGTCATTGCACCACCAGTTGTTGGCAGCTTTGCGTCTAGTTGTGTTTGAATAGCACTAGTTACGCCATCAGTATAATTCAACTCTGTTGAAGTAGCTGTGACATCTGCTATTTGATCAACTTTAATTTTTTGAGACATTAGCTAATTCCTGCTTTCATTTTTTTACACTGCATATCGAACAATTACTATGCCAGATCCACCTGCACCAGCAGCGGTATATCCTGCGCCACCGCCACCTCCAGTATTAGCTGTTCCAGCAGTACCAGACGTTGCACCCGAGTTTCCAGCACCACCACCGCCAGCTCCACCGCTACCCGCTGTTCCGGTTTCAACACCACCTCCTCCGCCGCCTGCACGAGTAACACTACTGCCTGTGATTGATGAAGCGACACCCGCTCCGCCACTAGCACCAGCGGCTGAAGAATTAGCTGGTGTACTAGGAGTGGCGCTTGCTCCGCCTCCACCGCCTCCCGGATAATTAGGTGGTGAATAAGGACCTGCTGTACCACCTGCAAAGCCTTGATTAGCCGTTCCAGCACCGCCGGTTGCGTTGCTTCCACCGCCACCACCGCCTGAGCCACCTGCTGTGGCTGCACCTTGAATACCGCCACTACCAGTAGAGGTTCCACCACCACCGCCGCCAACTGAAGTAATTGAACCAAATACTGAATCGCTACCGTTAGAACCAGCTCCACTTGTTGCGCCAGCACCGCCAGCACCAATTGTTACTGTGTAGTTTCCAGTTGAAACACTCAAAGCCGTTTCAGCACTAGCACCTCCACCAGATGATTCCCCAGAAACAGACGATCTATAGCCACCCGCGCCGCCTCCTCCGCCATTGCCGTAAGCGCCTTTACCGCCACCGCCACCACCGGCAATAACTAGGTATTCTACGGTTCCAGTGCCTGTAACTGCAAACGTACCAGAGCTTGTAAACGTATGAATTTTAAATCCACCACTAGTTACAATACTATCTCCCCCTGTAGCTGTTACTCCGCCAGGTAAAGTAAGTGTTGCAGTTGCGGTGGTCACACTGTTTACCCCATCTGTTCCTGTAATCACCAAAGTAAAACTGCCAGCGTTAGAAGAATCTGTAGAAGGCGTTATAGTAAAAACGTTATCAGTTTGGCTGATTGTAGCAATACTACCCAGCCCGGTTGCTGAAGAACTAAAAGTTACAGGCAGCCCTTCAGGGTCAGAAGAACTCATTGTAATTACTGTTGCTGTTCCATCAGTTGCTAAACTATAAGCAGCATTTAAACCTGATATAGTTGGTGCTTCATTTACACCAGCAAACACATACCATGCAGTGCCGTTATGAAGATATAGCTTATTGTTGCTTGTTACATACCCCATAGTTCCAGCAACAGGGCTGCTAGGTAAATCTGTTGGATTAGTTACTACTGTAGTTGCTGGTGTTACATCATTTGAAGCTGCCGCGGTTGCGATTTCTGCTGAAGTAACTGCACCACCATCACTTGTAACTGTTTTCATTTCACCAGTTTTGGTAAACACAACACCCACTGGGTTGGGCGTTCCTGAAGTTGATTTTGGTACAACTGCAACGGCACCACTTGTGCCATCAACACTGATGATAGCACCGCCTAAGTTAATAGTACTGCCGCTTAGAAAAATGTCTCTAAATCTTTTACTGGCAGTGCCTAAGTCATAGGTGACATCTGTATCTGGGATGATGCTTTCACCTACAGAACCAGGATCAAAGGTACCGCCTACGCTACCACCAATTAATCTGGAGGATATATTTGCTCCAGTAAATGGTGCTGTTCCAAAAGTTAGTGTTGTTCCGCTTACTGTATAATCAGTTGTTGGTCTTTGAGTTATTCCGTTAATAGTAACTAATAAAGAATTTGCATTACTAGGTGCCGTTGTAATTGTAAATGCCGTTGTACTGTTGTTTCCTGTAAAATTATTTACAGTTATAGATGCATCTGCTGCTGTTAGATCAGAGAAACTTAATGTCCCAGAGCCATCTGTTTTAAGAAGTTGATTAGCATTACCATCTGCAGTTGGTAATGAATAGGCGCTGTTAACACTTAAAGAAGTCGCTGTTACCGCACCACCAGTTAAATTACCAATAAATGCAGCTGATGTCAATGAGCCACTGCTAGGATTGTATGTTAATCCACTGTCTTGTGTTACTGCACTTAGAGTACCCGATGTAGTTGAGCCAACGTAGATCAATCTTTCTGCGTTAGTGCTTGTATCACTGGTTACAGTTGCACCACCGCCTGATGCCGCTGCAAAACTAAGTGTTCCTGACCCGTCAGTAACAATCACTTGACCGTTTGATCCATCTGATGTGGGGTAGGTAAGTCCAGCAACAACAAGGGATGTGCCATTTAATAATTGTAAACTATCTGATCTTAGTCTAGCAGTGATAGTGTTTGATCCTGCTTTGCGATTTGCAAATTCTATTAAACCATCTTCTGAGCCATCACTTGCGTCTTGTATTTTTGCAGTAATTTTAGCATAAACTACTTCTTGATCAGCATCATTCTCCCCTTTGAACTTTAATTGTCCTAAGTAATCAGCGTCGGCTACACTTGCACTATTTCTCTTCAGTGTAATTACTGGTGCAGCACTGCTTGAAGCTTCTGTAGTGGTGACCAAGATACTATCATCAGTGGTTGTATTTGTAAATGTTGCAGTGGTTAATGCAGGAGTCAAACTTGGCGTTAACGTAAGTGTATCAGTGCCAGCAACAGTTGTCAATGCCAAGTTAGTCCCACCAACCATTGTAAGTGTATCACCAACAGTGTCAGCAACAATATTATCCTGGCCAGAAACAGCTACAATACCAAATGAGTTTGAACTAACCTGTGCAAAATAAATGGCTGTTGATCCAACTGTGATTGTGCCATCAGTGGTAAGCATCCACTGTGTATCAGCAAAAGAAGTGCCTTCAGTGACCATAATGATCATTCCTGAATTTATTTCACCTGTGGCATTTGCGTCACCTGTTCGTGTAAATGTTCCGTTGGATCCGCTTCCCAGCGTGGCTACAAAGTAAATTCCGTTTTCAGATGCGTCGGATTGTCCGTTAACCAGTACTCTATCGTCAGCAAGAAGACTTACACCGTCGACAGTTGCTGGTGCTCCGCCACTTAACGTAATATTGCTTGATGTAATAGCTCTAGCTGTTTGTTTGAAGTCAATGTCTTGAAGCTGATGAGCTCTAGGTCTGGTCAATCCCATTTATAGCAATCCTTATCTTTGCAGTATTTATCGGATACTGTAGTCAAAAAAATAGCACCCCAAGGTGCTATTTCTCCAAATAGTTTCTATTGATTACATCATTAGTGCTAGTACTTCAATAACGCCTTCGCCGCTTTCATTTGCTTCAATTGCTTTACCAATTACTGTACCCATTGCTGCTTGGTTATTGGCCATTGCCATACCGTTGCCTGCTGCCACCATTAAGTCACCTGCTGCTACTGCACCAGTCACTTTACATGGTACACGACCTGCTAGTGCAAGTGCTACACCTTCTTGATCACTGTTCATCAAGTGTGCTGGATCTGTTGATATAATACCTGCTACTGCACGACAGTTTTCAATGTCACATGCTACAACTTTACCTTCTCCTGCAAAACATACAACTGTACCTGGATCAATTTCACTGTCTGCCGCATACATCTCAGCTAAGTCAGCGTAACGTGCCGCTGTTGCTGTACCTGTAATAACACCAGCGGTGAAGTTGCCACTGCCATCTCTGGCAACAATGGTACTGGCTGTGTTAGCACTTGTGGCGTTTGATGTAACAGTAAATGTTCCGCCTTCACTACTTGAACTACCACTTAGTCCTGTACCACTCACTGCACCTGTAGCAACATAGTTACCAGTTGTGTCTGTGCCAAGTGCAACACTATTTGCTGCAATAGTTGCTGCAATGTTAATAGCAGCAGTTCCATCAAAGTTTGCAGTACCTGTTACATCGCCACTTATTTCAATTGCTCTTGCAGTTGCGAGTGCTGTTGCCGTGTCAGCATTACCTGTTAACGCTCCAACAAACCCAGTTGCTGTAATCTTACCAGTACTTGGGTTATATGTCATGTTACCGTCAGCTTCGACACCAAGGTTACCTGACCCAGCAGCTCCTGCCGCAAACAAAATTACATTAGATTCATCTGTAGACTCATTGTCTGTGACTGTGACAGTTGTAGCAATTGCTGCTGTCCCAGTTGTGTCTTGGTTGAGTGTTGCTACTCTAGCCGCTGCTACAGTACCACTTGATATATTGCTTCCGTTTAGTGCAGTGACACTTGCGCCATTACCAACTATAGTGCCTACAAAGTTATGTATTGCATTTGCATAAAACACAGTGTTACTCGCAGTAAAGGCAGAAGCATCAATGCCCCATGCTTCAAGAGTAAGTGATCCTGATGTGCCATTTAGGTCGGCACCCTTTACTTCGCCAGTTGCTGTTACTTTACCGCCTGTGGTTACGTTGCCGGCTGCTACGTTGCCAGTAACTGTTACTGCACCAAGTGTACCAACTGAAGTCAAACTAGAACCAGTAACACCCGCTGCCAAAGTAGATCCGGACAATGTACCAGCTGGTGCAACCACTGCACTAGTGCTTGCCGCTGTAAGTTGTCCTTGCTGATTAACTGTGAAGTTTGGAATAGCAGTAGTACTACCGTAACTTGCAGGTGTTACTGCGGTATTGGTAATGCTAAATGCTGTTCCAGTAAGTGTTAATCCAGTACTGGCTGTAAACGCACCTGAACCTGAGAATTGTGTCCAAGGCATAGCAGTTGAACCAATCGTTCCTCCACCATCAGCAGTACAAACAAATCCTGCATCTGCCTGAGCCGTTCCTTGCTCAACAAATACAAATGCACCCGGTACTTCTAACCAGTTGTCCATATCTGTACTACGAGCCCAAGAACCGGAGGCTGTTACATAAATGCCGTTTTGACTGGCAGTACTTTGGTCTTTTACCAATATTCTACTGGTACTGGTTGTAACACCGTCAATGGTTTGTTCGCCACTAAGTGTTAAGTTAGCTGTACTAGCATTCAACACCGATGCTTTTACATCAAGCCCTTGTGCAACGCCGTCAACGTATGATTTGTTAGCTGCGTCCGTTGATGCTGAAGGAGTTGCAAGATTAGTAATACTGTTGGAATCAGCATCCAAGTCTCCACCAAGTGTTTTGTTTGTTAGTGTCTGCGTACCAGTAAGAGTAGCAACTGTGCTATCAATTGACAGTGTATGTGCAATACCTTCACCTGATGTTGCTCCTGATGAATCGATACCAGTTCCGCCAGTGATTGTACCAACATAGTTACCAGTTGTATCAGGTCCAAGTGCTACTGAGTTAGCTGCCATGGCTGCTGTTAGTGTAGCACTACCCAAGTTAGTTAGTGTTGCACTACCAGACAAGGCACCAGCAAGTGTGATAGTTGGATCACTTGTTGCTGCTGTTGCAATAGTAACATCACCTAGATTGGTTAATGTACCTGATCCAGTTATTGCACCTGATAGTGTAATAGTTGGGTCACTTGTTGCAGTAGTAGTAATATTGATTGCTGCACTTCCATCAAAATTGGCAGTACCAGTGACAGCACCACTTACTTCAATTGCTCTGGCAGTTGTTAATGTTGCAGCACTTCCAGTGGTGTTTTGGTTAAGTGTTGCCACTCTCGCTGCTGCCACTGTACCTGTTGTTATTTGTGTACCATTAAGTGATGTCAGCGCAGATCCATCACCAGCAACTTCTCCACTTGTAAGTCTACCACTACTTGGATTGTAGATTAATCCACTATCCTGTTTTACTGCTGTTAATGCACCTGATGTGGTACTTGCAAAGTATAGCAAGAAATCAGTGTTTGTACTTGTATCACTGCTAATAGTAGCACCTGCGGCTGCAAAACTTAAAGTTCCGCTTGCATCTGTTACAAGAGCTTGTCCAGAAGTTCCATCTGTTGCTGGAAGTGTCCATACTAAATTGGTACCCACTGTTGCTGGTGCTTGAAACCCTACATAGTGACTGTTGTCATTGTCTAAGAATCTAACATCACCAGTTGTAGCAAAATCTCCAGCTACATTAGCACCTGTTGACAATGCAGTCAATGACTGTGTACCGCCTGCAGTAATTTGAACACTACCACCCGAGCCGCTAAAGTCAACAACGCTCGAACCACTTGAAATACTATCACCAACAATGGTTGCGTTAGCATCAATTGAAGCTGGTGTTGTACCATCTGCGGCAAAGAATCCAACAGTGTTTGCACTTGAGTTCTTGATCTGGATGTTACCAACAATCAATGCAGTTCCTGAAAATACATTTGTATATCTTTCAGATGCACTACCAATATCAAATGATACGTTGGCTTGTGGTATAACGTTGCCTTTAATATTTACATCACCACCATCTTGTAAAGCTATTACCGACGAGGCATCGTCAGATGAAAGTTCAGTAATAGTTGTTGTTGTAGCAATGGTTCTGACTTCAATGGTATCACCACTTTCTGGTGCTTCAGTAAATGTAAGTGTTGTGCCACTTACACCATATGCAGTTGTTGGTAGCTGTACCACACCGTTAATACTAACGATACAACTAGCAGTAGTTTGAGAACTACTAAGGGTAAATGCCACTGTTGACCCATCACCTGCGAATGTCTGACTTGCAATAACTGTAAAGTCACTGCCAGCAGTTGTCCAGCTGTCTGAATCATAGAATTCAAAATTATCTAGTGTAGTATTGAAACGTATCATACCAGTAACTGGAGTAGGTCTTTGTGCAGTTGTTCCTTTAGGAATCAATATAGAGTCTGTACTATCAACTTTTAGTGTTGCACCTGTTGTTGCAGTTGCAGTACTGATCAATACAGTATCAGAACCAGCATCTACTTTTAACAAATTAGTATCAGCAGCACCTTCGACAACAAAGTCTTTATCAGCACCTGCTTGATTCACAGTAATCACTGAACCAGCAGTATCAATGTCACTGCCACTAATGGTAATTCCACTGTCTGACGTTAGTGTAGAACCACTAACTGCGCCTGAGAAGTCACCTATAGCACCAGTTACATTACCTGCTATTACATTTCCTACACCAGTTGTAATGTTTCCAGTTGAAGTAATAGTTGTAAATCCTGAACCAGCCCCTGCTGTTATAGTTGCAGTACCGTCTGTCAATGAACCACCTGTAACTGCACCACTAAATGTAGCTGCAACACCACCTGTGATAGTACCATCATCCATAACAATAGCGCCATCGGTTATCTTACCGGCCGTTACCAAGTTCCCACCTGTAACATTGCCAGTTGCAGTAATTGTAGTTGACCCTGCAATTGCACCTGAAGCTGTAACTGTCACTGTGGTTACATCACCGGCTGTTACCAAGTTCCCACCTGTGACGTTTCCAGTTGCTGTGAGTGTTGTGCTAAATGCACCTGATGTTGCACCTGAGATAGCACCAGATGAAATTGTTGCAGTGCCATCTGTCAATGATCCACCAGTTACTGCACCACTGAATGTACCTGTTGTTGCGCCAGCAATTGCACCTGATGTGATAGTTGCAGTGCCATCTGTTAGTGTTCCAGCTGATACTTGACCACTAAATGTACCCGTCGTTGCACCAGTAATTGCACCTGAGTTGATAGTTGCAGTGCCATCTGTAAGTGACCCGCCAGTTACTGCACCGCTAAATGTAGCTGCAACGCCGCCTGTTATTGTGCCATCGTCCATAACAATAGCGCCATCTGTTATCTTACCTGCTGTTACTAAATTTCCACCAGTTATGTTACCTGTTACAACCGCAACACCTGATAACGTTGCACTCACACCAGTAACATTGCCTGTGACTGTAATACTGTCACCGTTAGCAACACCAATGTTTGGTGTGGTTAGGTTAGCACTTACTTTAACTGTTACTGCGTCACCAACAATAGCTGTGGTTACGTCATCAACGTTAACACTGAGTGTTTCGCCTGTTTTTGCTAAACCGTCCCCAGCTACAATTGAACCTGCTCCTGAAAACTGTGTAAAGTTAATTGCAGTTGTACCCATTGTCACAGGAGCGTTTGTTGTACAAACAAAACCAGCATCAGCGTTGGTACTACCTTCTTCAACAAATACAAACGCACCTGGAATTTCACTAGCTGGTGAACCATCCATGTCGCCTGCTCTGGTTAATACAAAAGGAGCTCCAGCAGTACCAACTGTTGTTACAACGTAGATACCGTTCTGTAAAGCGGCTGCCTGATCTTGAATAAGCACTCTTTCGTCTGCTACCAATGTAACGCCATCAACTGCGGCGATTGCACCGTTAGCGTTGGCTGTTAATGTAGCACCAACACCTGAAGCACCGTTGTTATATGTAACTGCGGCTAGTGCGGCAGTTGTTGCGGCAACAACTGATTCTTTGATGTCTAAGCCTTCAGCAACTGAATCAACATATGCTTTGTTGGCTGCATCGCCGTTAGCAGTTGGAGTTGCCAGTTGAATAATTTTCGCATTGTTTACATCAACATCGCCAGTTCCGTTCGGATCAATTGAAATATCTGCATTTGTCCCTGTTGAACTGATAACTGGAAGGCTACCTTGGAATACGTTAGTGGTAACACTTCCACCAGCTACGTCGCCAGTTGCTGCAACTTTACCACCTGTGGTGATATTTCCACCACTTACGTTACCTGTTGCTGCAACTATACCGCCTGTGTTAACATTGCCACCTGTGATGTTACCTGTTGCAGTAAGAGTTGTACTAAATGAGCCAGATGTTGCACCTGAGATAGCACCTGATGTAATAGTTGCAGTACCATCTGTCAATGATCCACCAGTTACTGCACCACTGAATGTACCCGTCGTTGCACCAGTAATTGCACCTGAGTTAATTGATGCTGTACCATCTGTTAGTGTACCACCTGTAATTGCTCCACTTGCTGTTGCTGTAGTAACACCAGTAATTGCACCTGAGTTGATTGATGCTGTGCCATCTGTTAGTGTACCACCGGTGATTGCACCACTTGCTGTAAGTGTTGTAGCACCTGATAAAGCACCACTTGATAGTGTTGCTGTACCATCTGTAAGTGATCCACCTGTAACTGCGCCACTGAATGTAGCTGCAACACCACCTGTGATAGTGCCATCATCCATTACTATGGCACCATCTGTTATCTTACCTGCTGTTACTAAATTTCCGCCTGTAACATTGCCAGTTGCAGTGATAGTCGTTGAACCTGCAATTGCACCCGAAGCTGTAACTGTAACTGTGGTTACATCGCCAGCAGTGGTTAAGTTGCCGCCAGCTACGTTGCCTGTTGCAGTAAGGGTTGTGCTAAATGCACCTGATGTTGCGCCAGTAATTGCACCAGATGAAATTGTTGCAGTGCCATCTGTTAATGATCCACCGGTGATTGCACCACTGAATGTAGCTGCAACACCACCTGTGATACTTCCAGAAGCTAAACTGGCAGTGCCATCTGTTATTGTTGCACCTGTTACACTTGTTACTGCTGTGATAGAACTTCCGGCTGCAATTGTGCTTGAGGCATTCAGTGCAGTGGTTACGTTACCTGATGGAGCCAGGTTGACCATTGTGATGTCTTTGAACTGTGAATCCACTAAACTTGCTAGTGTAATTGCAGTACCAGTACCGTCATCTGTTGTTAGGCCTGCTTTAAATGTGTCGTCTGTTTCGTCAAAAATCCATGCAATGTTTTGGGAATCTCCACGCTCTCCAATAAAACCAATATCTTTTGATGGTACACCAGTTTCGTTTTTAGCAAGAAGAATTACCGGATCTTCAATAATTGTATTGACAGTATCAAGTGTTGTACTTGTTCCGTTCACTGTTAGGTTTCCTGTAACTGTAAGGTTACTACCATAGTTCAAGTTTGCTGCTAACTTGCCTGCGCTAATACTAGCGTCAACTAGTTTTGCACTAGCAACAATAGTTGCATCAGTGATTTGATTATTCTTAATTCTTGTTATTGCCATTTTGTAGGTTCTCCATTATACCAAAGCATGTAATTTAGTATAATGTTGCATCAGCTGCGGTACAATCACCCTTGGGCTTTATCGCCGCCAGCGTACATTATAAACGTATTTATCGAGTAACAATATTTTAATTTAATGGATATATTTGTTTCAAGTGGTACTGTGTGATGCGCTTTTGTTTAGAAAGTACCTACAAAAACTTTTATTGTGTGCTTGCCAATAGAACAATTTTCCATTGCTTTGCCAACAGTAATACCGGGCTTCCAGTCATTTAATTCAAGTACAGTGGCATAACCTGGTGTATTACTTGTTGTTAATAAATCGCCAACTTTAACTGGCCCAATCACCTTACAAGGAACTTGCCCTGCAAGAGCAATCGGCTGCCCGTCTGGCTGGTCACTGTTTAACAGATATGCTGGATCAGTTGATATAACACCAACCAACATCGAATCAGCATAGCTATTGCATATTACAAGCAATCCATCTTTGTCAAATACCATAACTGTACCAGCGTCTGCTTGTTCATTGACTTCGAAGTTTTCAGCCACATCAGCATATTGTGCTGAAGTTGCAAGTGCAGTAATTGTCCCTGCACTGAAGTTACCACTGGCATCGCGAGCTACTATGGTGCTAGCTGTATTTGCATTTGTGGCATTTGATGTTACAGTAAATGTGCCACCTTCGCTGCTTGAACTACCACTTAGGCCAACGCCACTTACTGCACCTGTAGCAACATAGTTACCAGTTGTATCGGTTCCAAGTGCTACACTGTTAGCTGCAATGGTTGCTGCAATATTGATAGCAGCACTGCCATCAAAGTCGGCGGTACCTGTTACATCGCCACTTATTTCAATTGCTCTAGCAGTGGTAAGCGTGGCTGCACTTCCAGTTGTGTTTTGGTTTAATGTTGCAACCCGGGCCGCTGCCACGGTACCCGAAGATATTGCCGTTCCACTAAGACCAGTAAGTGCGCTAGTAGCTGTAGTTCCTGCGGCTGTAAGTTGTCCTTGTTGATTAACAGTAAAAGTCGGTATTGCAGTGGTACTACCATAACTTGCAGGTGTTACTGCTGTATCGGTGATACTGAATGCCGTTCCAGTTAATGTTAACCCAGTGCTGGCTGTAAATGTTCCTTGTCCACTGAACTGTGTCCACGGCATAGCTGTTGAACCAATTGTTCCACCACCGTTAGCAGTACAAACGAACCCTGTATCGGCTTGTGTTGTGCCTTGCTCGATAAACACAAATGCACCTGGTACTTCTAACCAGTTGTCCATATCTGCACTGCGAGCCCAGGCGCCAGCGGCTGTTACATAAATGCCATTTTGACTGGCAGTGCTTTGGTCTTTAACTAGAATCCTACTGGTACTGGTCAAAACACCATCAATAGTTTGTTCACCACTTAGTGTTAAGTTTGCTGTGCTGGCATTTACCACTGATGCTTTTACATCAAGTCCTTGGGCAACCCCGTCAACATATGATTTGTTAGCTGCATCAGTTGCCGCCGAAGGAGTTGCCAGGTTAGTGATGCCGTTAGAATCGGCATCTAAATTGCCACTCATTGTAGTAGCACCAAGTGTTTTGTTTGTTAATGTTTGCGAACCAGTAAGTGTAGCAACGGTGCTGTCAATTGATAATGTATGTGCAATACCTTCACCTGAGGTTGCCCCTGTTGAGTCAATGCCAGTACCTCCTGTGATCGTCCCAACATAGTCTCCAGTTGTATCGGTGCCTAGTGCAACACTATTTGCAGCGATTGTTGCTGCAATACTAATGCCTGCACTGCCGTCAAAGTCGGCGGTACCGGTTACGTCACCAGTGAGTGCAATAGCTCTTGCTGTTGTTAAAGTAGCCGCACTACCAGTGGTGCTTTGATTAAGTGTGCCAACAGTTGCGGTTAAGGTACCACTTGCTAAGTTTGTTAGTGTTACAGCACCACTTAAATCACCACCAAGTGTGATAGTTGGATCACTAGTTGCAGTTGTAACAATGTTGATTGCTGCACTACCGTCAAAATTGGCAGTACCAGTGACAGCACCACTTACTTCAATTGCTCTAGTAGTGGTTAATGTGGCTGCACTACCAGTGGTGTTTTGGTTGAGCGTTGCTACTCTAGCCGCTGCCACAGTACCTGAAGCAATAGCACTTCCGCTTAACCCAGTTAACCCAGCGCCGCCACCTATAAACTCAGCACTTGTTATAGTACCGGTACTTGGGTTGTATGTAAGTCCACTGTCCTGTGTAACATTTGACAAAGTGCCTGTTGTTGTAGCACCAACATAGATCAATCTCTCTGCGTTTGTGGCTGTATCACTTGCTACTGTAACTACAGATGTGTTGTCAGCAAAACTCAATGCACCCGAACCGTCAGTAACAATTGTTTGTCCAGCTGATCCATCTGCGGCTGGTAAGGTAAATTCTACATTTGAACCCACCGTCGCCGGAGCTGCCAATGATACTGTATTTGAATCATCAGCATCATAAAAGATAACTTTTCCTAAATGAGCATCTAGCCAATGTTTACTTGCGCTACCTAGATCTTGAGTACCATCTGCGGCTGGTAGTAAATCTCCAGTGATCTGTACTGTGGGGGCAGTGTCTAAGGTGCTAACAATAGCATTGCCACTGGTATTTTGAATAGAAGTAAACGTAGTAAGTTGTGTGATAAATCTTACTTCAATTGCATCCCCAGTCTCTGGTGCCTCAGTAAAAGTTATTGTTGTTCCGCTTACACTGTATGCAGTCACTGGTTGTTGCATTGTACCGTTGATACTAACAATAATTCCTGCTGTACTTGCTGCTTGGTCCAGCGTAAATGCAACAGTGCTGTTATCCCCATTGAGAGTCTGAGTTGTAATGGTGCCAAAGTCGTTGCCAAAGCTGGTCCAGGCCGAACCATCATAAACTTCAGCAAATCCAGTGGTTGAATTAAATCTTAAATCACCGGTTGTTGGTGTTGTTGGTCGTTGTGCCGTTGTACCAACAGAAACTTTTATAGCCGTGGTATTGTTTATTTCAATTGTGCCTTGCCCTGTTGTAGTAAATCCTATATTACTACCAGCATTATCTGTGGTAAAAGTTGTGTCAGTAACAGTTAAGTTACCTATACCGGTGCCGCCTCCTACACCAAATGGCCCTACATATCTTGCACCAACAATGTACACAGACTTTCCTGTGACACCAGTTCCTATTACTGAAGGAATGTTAGTACCATTAAAGTTTAAAACTCCCGACGAGTAATCAAAAAACCATTCATCGTCGTTCCCTGATCCAGCTTGGAATAGCTGTGTTCCTGTGCTTTGTGGTGCGGCTTCTCCTGCATCATCAACATAAACTTTCACCAAGTAGGTTGATCCAAATTCAGTTGGTATCCAATCAGTGATGTTTGTTTTCCAAGTCCTATTGTCTGGTGCACTGAGATCTTCTGTGGTTTCTATAGTGGCTGATCCGCCAGCTGCATCTTGATATATTTGTACAATACTGCTTGTAGCCGCAGGCTTCACTGCTGGTATACTTCCAGAACTCTGCCATACTTTATCGCCACGCATCAACAGTGGTGATGGAATACTCTCGTTGAATGCCTGCTTGTTAGCATTTGGAGCAGTTTTAGTAACTCCAAATCCAAGTTTCTTCCATAAAAAATCTACTTTGGTGCTATCAGCTAATGCCATTAGGTTTGTTCTCCTACACTAACACTGGTAAGAGTTTGGCCTGAGCCTAATGCAATACGCACTAGCACATTGTTTCCTGTAGCGTTTGAACTATTCTCACTTCCTAGTGTCATGGTATAAGAAGCATTGATGCCTGTGTCTGTTGGAATAACGTCTGCCCCTGTTAAAGCACAACCATTACTGCCGTTGCCGCCATTACCAGTATCACTGCCCGGCACACCCGAACCAGCATACTGTGTACTACCGCTTACCCATCCATTCAATCCACTAGCAGTGTCAATTGCCGTACCAGGTGCTCCTATAAACACACCCTTAACTCCAGTACTACTGTTAATTGCTATGTCAAAGTTTGCTACAGTTGCTCTTCTAAATGCAAAAGTTATGTACTGATTACCTGATCTGCTTGTAGCTAGATCTGGACCTGCAGGCAGATACCCACTGCTTAGGTTTGTAACAAAATGTTTTAGTGTTCCAAAACGTACTATTGCTTCCGAAGTTCCTGCTACTGTAACTGCTCCTGTAAAAACATTTGAAGTATAGTAATCTGTGCCGCCTGCAAAACTAGGAGTATCAGCAAAACTGCCAAAGCCGGTTACACGCTTTCCGTCATCATCAAAGGTTGTACCAAGTGCATCTGCTACTGGAATATTTTCTTCGTCAAACCCAGTTAAACTTGCACTATAAATTTGTATATATTTGTTAGTAAGATCAACAATACTGCTATTACCATTTACGTTGAACATCTGCGCGTCAAGATACCCTACAGCCCTAGCAGTTCCGTTAATTGCTAAACTAACAGTTCCTAAAGTATATGCACTGCCAACACCAGTACCGGCAATTGGAATGCCGCCAGTTAAGAAAGTTGGTGCTCCATCGATGTTAGCGTAGGTTTTAGTTTGTGTTGCAATAATACTACCCGTGGTGCTTTCTGCAAGTGTACCAGTTGTAGATTGAAATGGTGTGGTTGTATCTCTATATGTTTGTCCTACAAAGTTTGACACTGTCAACCCTGCAACGTTTACCGTAGGAGAACCGGTGTTGTAATAAGGCACTCCTGAAATATATCTAAATGTTCCTGCAGTTCCTTGGGTAATGGTTGCCGCGCCTTGATTTACTGTTGGCACACTAACCATATCATCTTTTACAAAACCAACAGTGTTTGTTACGCCAGCAGTTGAGTGTATCAGACTTGTATCATTGTATCCTACACTTATTCCGCTAGTGGCTTTTGAAACGCGAGCATCAAATACTTTTGCAAACCCTGTTGGATAGGTACTAGCACTTATTTCATCATGTGCGTCGCCATCGTTGACTACTACCAAGTCAGTATATGTTCCTGCACCATCGCCGCTGGCAGTAAACGTAACTGCGCCTGAAGCTGAATTGTTAAATGTTGCAGTTAGTGTCCCAGAGATTGCAGTGTTTGCATCAGTGACTGTACTTGTAACAATTGGATCAGCAGTTGTATATCTTGTAACACTGGTACCATTTGCTGGTATGTTACCACTGCTTCTGTCAGTGGCACTTGCTGCCAGCAACGGAGCAGTTCCTTGACTGCCAGTTGACATACTAAGCGTTTTGCCACTCAGTGCTGTAGGTGCAGCAGGATTAGCGTTAATAGTTATAAAGTTTGTTTTTGTTTCTGTGTCTGTTTGTGCAATAGTATCTGGTGTACCACTTGATACCAATGCCACAGTGAACGAAGCAACGCTTCCGTAGCTGTTTGTTATATTGGCTGCTCCTGGTGTACCAGCACCACTTGTGATAGCGCCGGTTGTATTACCATCACCAAATGTGAAATTAGTGGTTGTAACGTTTTGGCTTGTGTTTTGGAATGTAACTAATCCTCTATCAGTGGTAGAGAGTCCTGATCTGTAGTCTGTAAACAAATAACCATCTTGTGCATTGTCACCTGTTTTATCACTAGCAATAACAGTTGTACCGGTAAAAATACTGCGTATATCAGGCTCAAGTGCTATTGCAATATTGGCTGCATTAAATGGACTACTTGTATGACCAGTAAGTGTTGATAGCTGGACTGCGTATGTTGCGGTTGTGCCAGCGGCTTGTTGCACACTGCTCAATGCAAATGTATGATCAAGAGTTGATCCTGGATTGCCCGCTACGCCTGTTTGTATGTTTACACTATCAACATTACCATCTCCCCAAGTCCATCTGTATTTTTGACCGCTGCCAAATAGTGCAGTTGTTCCTGGGGCAGTTGCAGTACTATTTGTAAACTGCACAACACCACCTGATGTTGCTTCTTCATTGACTACACGAACCACGTTAGCACTGGATAGTGTTGTTTGTGCAGTAAACACACTTATAGTAGTTGGCGCACTGTTCACTGTTACAGGACTAGCACCAGCAGTGTTTGATACTCCAGTAAGAACAATTTGATACTGTGTGTCACCACCTGTGTTGGTGTATGTGTTGTTGACAGTTGTAAAATCTGTTGCAGGATTTACGTTTGCACCTTGTCCCCAATCTAGTGTAAAACTGGTTGTGACAAATTGACTTGTGTTAGTAATAGTTGCAGTAGCACCTGAGTCGATGGTACTATCAGTAAGTGTGAAACTTGGAATAGGAGTTGGTGTAAACAGTGTGATATAATTTGTTCTTGTGAAACTATCTGCACTGCCTTTTGCCCCTGCAGCGATGTTTCCAGAAAATGTTCCATCTGTGTTTTTTGCAGTGAATACAACTGTAAACGTACCACCGGCTGCATCGTTATATGTATGTGATGGATTTTGCGAAGTTGAAGTGTTCCCATCGCCAAAGTTCCATTCAAATGAGGTTGCATTGCCAGTAAATGTTCCAGTAAAGTCTACAGTTGTTGGACTTGGTCCGCTAACTGGTGTTCCTGTAAAACTTGCTTGTCCTACAAAAGTGCTGTTTCCAACATTTAATATTACTTGGTTAAGATCATCTATGCTGTCAGTGACCTTACTTGTAGTAGTAAAACCGTCATATGCAACATTTCCAGTTAAACTTCCATCAGCTGGTGTGCCAAGGTCGATTGTGTTACCTAACACACTCGATACATTTGCACCAGTAGTCCAACTTAATACACCACTTCCGTTAGTAGTAAGTACCTGGCCAGTTGTTCCGCCAGTAATAGTAATTCCGGTATTAGCACCAAGATTTACGTTACTGCCGCTTAAATTGAGATTGCCTTCTGCTGAAATTGCATTTCCTGCAATAGAAATATTTGCAATATTAGCATTTCCTGGAACAGTTAAAGACTGTGTTGGAGTAATAGTACCAATGCCAACACGATTGTTAGTCACGTCAATAAACAATGTACTTGTATCGACAGCTAAATTGGTTGTTCTCTCAAGATTGTCTGCGAGTGCTTTACCGGTGACTCTTGCAATGGCCATTAATTACTATCCTTAAACTTTGCAGTATTTATCGCAGTTGTTAAGGTGTGTTGCCAAGACCGTGAATTACATTAATTGGTTCGGCTGCTAACGGTGCGGAACTAAAGGTAATGTCATTGCCACTGCCTGTAATAGTGTACACACCAGTTGGTTGTTGGTAAATGTTTGATACAAAAACAAGAACCTGATCAGCAGCACTTACGACAGTGCCTAATGTAAATGTAAGTGTTGATCCATCTCCGGTGAAACTGTCAACTGTGATATTTGCTTCGCCAGAGCTGGAGAAAGTTTTGTATACTGTCCCGTTAAAAAATTCCATAGTGTTTGTGCTGGTGTTATATCTAAAAACTCCGAATACTGGATTGTCTGGTCGCTCCGCAGTTGGCCCGCCAGGAACAACTACTCCGCTGTCTCCATTTGGTAATATTCTATTTTTTAGAAATGTGCCCATTTACTAGATCGCCGTAAATGATACTACTGCGTTTATCCCTGTGGCTGCACTTGCAGTTACTTGAATGATATCTCCATTTGCAAGCAATAGTTTTTCGCCACCTGTGTATATTTGATAACTGTCAGTGGCTGCAATACTAAGTGTCTTTGCTATTATGTTTGTATTTGACAAACTATCTCCACTTGGTATCACATGAATATCAACAGTCAATGCACCTGCAGAAACATTTGTTAATTCCATGTAAGTTATAGCAGTATTGTTTGTACTGGTATAAACTGTGGTTGCACTATTTGTTACGAGCGTTGTTTGTATTGTCATCGTTTTTCCTTAAAATATAATTCCAAAAACAATCGCCTTGCTTTTGCTAACTAATTCATCTGCGTCTGATCCATCTACAAAAAACAGACCGGTACCACCACTGCCCATACCGCCACCATGTAAAATAGTAGTCGAACCAACTGCCCCTGGTGCAGAAACGTGGGCAAGTTGTAAACCTGCAGTTAAATTGACATTTCCGCCAATGTTTAACTGACTTGTGTCTGTAAACGTTAAGTTTGCACTAGCACCAAAAGCACCTGAATTGTTGAACTGTACTTGTGTATTTGCTCCTGCAACAGTGCCAGCGGTTGCTGTTCCGATTTCTGTCCATGTACCAGTTTCACCAGTGCTACCTGTGCTTGTGCTTAATTCCCATTTATTGTCATCGGTGTTATAACGAATGCCAGCAAATGTTGTTGCAGTCTTATGAGTTAACAATCCAGCATTACTTGCATATGTTGCAGTGTTACTCATGTTAACCATAACAAAAGGGTCTTTCACATCCAATTGTTCTGTGTTAATATATGTAACATTACCACTGACTGTAAGGTTACCGTCAATTTCTGTGTTACTGGCAATATGAACCATGTCTGTTGAGTTTATGGTTTCAATAAAGTAATCGCCGTCAATTCTTTTCTTTGTTCTCATAGTGGACCTCTAGCAGTATTTACCTTCTCTTTAAACTTGTCCATTGACAAAATCCGCATGTTTGGTATTTTATTAAACTGTGGAACAAATGCACTTTCGGGTCCTTCAATTCTCCAAAACTGTCTACTTTCAAAGTCTTCAGTGAGTTTAACAACCTGATTAATCCAGTTGCCGGGAAATGTTTGTGAAGCAAGTTCTTGTTTGTAAAACTGTGTTCCTGCGTAAACATTGTTAAACACGCCGTTTGTGCTGCCAAGATCCATACCTATTAGGTATATGTCGCTGTGACCGTCAACAAGTGCAAGTGCAGCAGCATTTGGCCCGCTGCTAAAACCTTTGTACTCTCTAATAAGAGATCTGCCTCCAAGACTTTCAATGGGCTTGCGTGTGTGAAATCTGTGCTTTTCAGCATATCCAGAATTTTGTATTTCTTCAGCAATTGGTCTATCAGTGGCAACCAAGCAGTGAGGTGTGAAGTCTCTGTACAATCCGTTGCAACCAAATACATAGCCAACTTCCATTAGCATATTGAGATCAAGTACTAATCTGCTTCTGCCGTTTCCCAATATAAATGCTGCACTCATAAAAAACCCTCACTGTAGTTATTACAATGAGGGCTTGGTTAGTTAAAAAGTGTTTATTAACCGTAGATTGGATTCTCAACCTGTACTACGTCAATAGTTGATACACCACCTGTCATTGTGTCTTTATCAGCACCTGACTTCTCAACTGTATCATCAATGATGTTAAAGTAGTTAACTACAACTCTAGCATCAGAAAAGTTAATTGCATATTTGTTAGTCATGCGCTTGATGCGAACTTGACCTGATCCAACATCTGAGTAAGTTATTGTCATTTCATCTGCTGCTAAAGAAGCATCAGCCTTGTTAGCCAGTACACATGTACCAATTGTATCCACTGTGCCTGAGCCTGAGCCTGCGCCGGTAGCTACGAATGTTGTGCCAACTGCTGCATTTGCTGGACCGCCAACAAGAGTGAAATCAGTGTTGCCAAGTGAAGTAATAATATATGTGTTACTAGTAACAAACGAACCGGCTGTAACACCAGTTGCATCAGCAACTAGGTACTTGGTTGCACCTTTTTGACGGATGATATAACCTTCAGCTTCTGCCACTGAGCCAATTTTGACACGGCATGATGTGACTGGATTGTCGCCGTTAGCTAAAGCTGTGTCTCCGCCAACTTGACCAAAGTATAGTTCGCCAGCTGGTACTCTTGGTGATGAATCATCACCTGGATTGTTGAAACCAATGTCAGTGGTTGCTGATTTTTTAATTTTGAGAGGACGTCCCATGTTGTTTTCTCCTTTATAGAAGTCCGATGTGGGTTCTAGCCCACTACGCGGATGGTATTCCGCATAAAACGCATTATTGCGTTATGTTACAGTTATTTAGTAAATTTTACTTATTTAGGAGTGCAATCAGTGGATCTAAAATAATTTTTTCAACTGCTCCGCTATGAAACAAGTGATAATTCTGTTGAACATAAAAAAATGTTTTCCGTAGCTCCCACCTGGTTGCAGCGGTCTCAATTTCTCTTTCGACCAGATTAGCGACTGCCTCAATACGCTGTACATTATCAATGATTGAATCATACCCTGTATCAAATGTATAGAACCCTAGACTTTGCAACCATTTGTTGGTATACGCACTGCCAACAACATGAAAGATTTGACCAGCTGCAATTGGTTTCCAAATTTTCTCACTAGTGAAACTAACCGAAACACTTGTTTCTGTAACAATGTTACATTCTGCGTTGATATAAGCGTCATGATTTAATGTATGATCGCTGTGTCCTGGGACATCGTTAGGCCATGATAATGGCAAATCAGATATGTTTTCCATACATCTACCGTAATAATCTTCAAAAAAATGGTCAGTTTTAGCATAATAGTGTCCGTCAACTAATGTACCAATGTATGGACATCGATCATAGAATGTATAAACAAATTGGTCTAATAGATTTTTTTCTTTAATCATTGTATAAAACATCAAACGATGCCATATAGGATTTCGATTTAAGCAGCTATACTTCCATTTTTTTTCTGTTAGGTTTAGTTCTGGTAATTTTTGTCTTTTGAAAGAAAACAACCAACTAGGATACAGTATTTCTACTAGATGGCTATGATAGTTTACCTCAAAATGACTTACACTTAAAAACCCAGGGATGCCTTTGTTCTTCACATAGTCATTCAAAATTTCCACTTTTTCTTTGTAATCGTACACAGGGTCATACGTTGCATCAAATATCAATTGTTTATAACTTATTGGATTATTGTCTGTGATTGCGGCATCTAATACATAATTCAAGTATGATTCAAGATCAATGGCTTTAACCAAATTAATGTCAATAATTAATGTAGGAATGGCTACATGATCCATCAATGGTTGATAGCTTTGGTTTGGATTTCCATCAACCCAGATGAAACTTTTATAATCATAATTGTAGCGCCAATGTATATTCATGACAGTATTTAAGTATAATAAAATTTAAAACAAAAAAAACAGCACCCGAAGGTGCTGTTTCTTCTCCCCCGCAAAGCAGGTTTGTTTTTGGCTTATGAGAATGACAAGTTAGATACTGCAATCTCACCAACATAATCACCGGCGTTGCCGAATGAAGATGCTACGTTTGTAAGCTCGATATAACCATAACGTGTCATGAATGATACGACTGGCTCGAATGTACTTGGATCCAAGACAACGCCTGAACTCATTAGTGGAACGTATGGGCAATAAAACGCTGGAGCGTCTGTTTCACTTGCACCTTTGTATCCAACAAGTACTGGAGTTGTATCAGCTGCATAACTATCGCAGAATACACGCATTGTGCCATTCAATGTACCTACAAACTTAGTGTTTGTTGGTGCTTCGAAGACGCCTTCTGTTGTGCGAGCAAAAGCTGAAGTTGTAGCTGACTGAAGCACTGTAAGTGCAGCAGGAGAAACAACAGCATAGTTGCCTGCGCCACGACGTGTACGCTGAGCGATCAAGTTAGCTGTTCTGTTGATTAGAACTGCAAGTGCTGCATGCTCGTCACCAACGTAAGTAGCTGTACCTGATACAGTTGCTTGGTTGTATGTGAACTCAGTAGCTGCTAGTGTGCGAAGAGAAAATAGGATCTCTTGATCAATTTCAGCTGTGATTTCTTGTGCAAGTGCTGCCATGATTTCAGCTTCAACGTCAATACCATGCATGGCTTGTGCGTCTTGTGCTGCTTCAAATGTCCAGCGAGCTTGTAGCTTGCGTGTCTTTGCTTCAACAGCTTGCTTTAAGATCTGTACTGAAATTTGACGTCCGCCAACACCTTCCATGGCTGCTGTGTTACCTGCAGTATAAGCTGCCGCAGTCGCTCCAGTTGAACCGGAATATGCCTGGGCAATTTTGAATGGTGAAAGAGCTTCTTCACCAGCTACTGTTGAAGTACCTGCTGCTGAGTTGTCTGTCATTGTAGTGGCATAACGTACACGAAGTGTGTGAATTTGGCCAACTGGACCTGTCATTGGCTGAACACCAACCAACTCGTTAGCAATAACTGTTGGCATGACACGTCTGATAACTGGAAGAATAACGCGGTTCAATGTAGCAACGTTTCCTGATGCTGTAGAACCTGCAGTTGCGTTTTCTGCCAAGTGCTTGCGAGTGTTTTCTAGTACAACACTCATTGTTGAGCGGCGAGCGCCACCGAGGCCTTCTAGGAGGGCTTCTTTGGTCTCATCCCAACGGCTTTCTAGTAGTTCTTGTGACATTTCTGTCTCCTTTTTCTATATTTTAAAGCCCTGCTAGGCGTTTTAGTTCAACAACATTGTTATTATCTGTGTTGTTGGTTGCTTCGACGGCCTTTGCAGATTTATTACCAGTTGCTTCAACTAAGCTGTCAGCCTTTTTAGTGGCTTTTGCTTCGCTAAGAACTGCTGGCAAATATTTTTCGAATGCGTTCTTTAAACGGGATGTTTGAACGTTTTCAAGTAGATTTGTCATTACTGCTCTCTTCTCATCATTGAGAGGAGAAAGAAGTTCGTCCAATGTAGCATCACGCTCATTGGCTTCACGAATAACTTTAATCTGGTGATCTTTACTCTCTACAAGTTTTGAGGCTTGTGTTTGAGCTTGGATGGCTTCCGCCAACTGCTTGTCCTTTTCAGCAATAGCATCTGTTAGTTTGCGTACTTCTGCATTCTCATTGAGATGAGTAGCACCAAACTCTGTAGCGTATGCTTCAAAGATACGACGACCAAAATTGTTCTCACGAGCAATTTTAATGTCTTCTTGTAGTTGACTTAGTTCAGCCTTAAGATGTGTTGAAACAGTGGCTGACATTTTCTTTGCAGATTCTTTGATGAACTTGCCTTTCAATGCTTCAAGTTGTCCACGTGCGTCGCGTACAAGTCTTACCTTAGATTCAACTAGGTCTTTCTTGTCTGCTGCAAACTCCTTGATTTCGCCGGCTAAAGCACCAACAACAAAAGATTCTAATTTCTCAAAACCTTCTACCTGTACTTTACGATCCTTGCGTAGCTCACGTAGTTCTTCTGACAGTTTTGTAACCATAAAGTTGTTAAACTTGTCGGCGTTTTCTGACATTGACTTTGCAAACTTTACACGGTCCGCTTCAAGTGATTTTTTCTCTTCGTTAAGTTGAGAAATTTCACTTGTTAAGCCTTCTGTTACCATTTTATCTAGGGCTTCTACCATCACAGTCTTATCATGCTCATAGCGTTGTGCAAACTCCTCACGAAGTTCTGCACGAACTGTCTCTTTGGCTTCACTTAGCTTTGCTTCCCATTGTTCGGCAATAGCTTGGCGAGTATCCTCATTGACAAGATCGCTATCCAGTAGTGGTTTAATAGCATCTAACATGCGATTCTCCTAAATCTTTAGGTCCTTGATAAGACGAGAAACCTCATCTTTCAAGTACTTTTGTATTTTGTCGTCTTTCCCAGACTCCCTAGCCATCTCAAGAATTTGATGTCCGTATTTCATGTTCATCAATCCTTCATAGATCGCTTTAGGGTAAGCATTTGGAGCACTGGGTTGTGCGACCACATCGACAGTGACAATTTCAAAGTCACTGACATGTCCGTTATGCGGGTCCACGTTACCTGAACCGCGACTTGATACGCCCAATCTTACACCTGATTGCAGCATGGTTTTAACCAGTTCGCCCATTGGTGTTGGGAGTATCTTTAGTTTTCCGTAACCGTTAGGACCGTCCATCCACATGTTAGTAATCATGTGACACACACGGTCTAGGTTAATTTTAAGGTCATCTGGGTGATCTACTTCACCAAGAACACTGTTTCCGTCTTTGATTTGTTCATTAAGTGTCTTTACTGCATCAGCAATTTCACTTACAGGATAAATGCGCTCATTGGCATTTTTAACACCACCTTGTATGCAGATGCCCTCCATATAGAGATCCTTACCGTCTTTGCCTTCAACAAGTTGAATTTGTGCGGTTTCGAAGGTAAGGTTTTCTCTTAGGTACAGAGCCATACTAGGTTATCCTTATGATATCGGGCTTTTGGTGTTAACACCAGCAGCTTGTGATAGATCCGGCTTAGTAGCTGGTTTTACATCTGGACGAGTTGTGTTGCCTTGATCCACGTACTTTGGTGTTGGACGGCCTTGATCGCCTTTGTTTCCATCATCAAAATCTACTGGATGTGCATCCATTCCTGCTTGACCTGAGTTTGCAGCAACTGGTGACTTACTAGCTGGTGTAGATGTTACTGGCTTTGGAGCCGCTACCAAGTCGACGTTCTCTTCCAAACCTTCAACTTCTACATTTACATCAACTGGCTCATCCATTTGAGCTTGCATATCATCAATTTCGTCCTGCTCCATGTCAGTATCGCTATCAATGTCTGAAATCTCATCTTGCTCGCCTTCAATATCGTCAGTGTTGTCGTCAACCTGACCCATTAAATCTTCAAACTCTGCCATTAGTTCGTCTAGCTTGTCTTCAAGACCAACTACACGATCTTCTAGATCTTCGTCATCATCGTCTTCGACGTCAACGTCAATCATTGCAATTTCTTCTTCTTCATCTTCAAAAGCAACGCCTTGCTCTTCGGCTTCTACTTCATCAATGAGATCATCAACTTGCGAACCACCTAAGTCAGTTTCGTCAATTTTTTGATCGTTGTCATGTTCTGCGTCACGCTTGCCGCGCTTGCCCATTTCGTCGTCTCTACGATCTTTCATGGACTGTTCTTTGTCTTTTTCAGCACCGTCTTTAGCACCTAGATGCTCATCTTCACGATCCTTGTAACCTTGTTTCTTTTCTGAAATTTCTTCTTCAGACATAATTTCTTCGTAAATGTCTTTTGACTTCTCTACCACGATCTCGTGGAAAAGAGCCTCAGCATTCTTTTCGTCATCGTTGATGACATATTCAATGAGTTGTTCAAATTTGTTCATAAAATTTTCCTCCAAGTGTTGGCTCAGTGTAATATTTAACACGAATGTTAAAAACTATGTACTTATAGGGGTAAAATGGGTAGAAAATGGAGAATTTATTATGCTAAAGAAAAAATCTCTAATAAATTCCTACAGTTGCGGTGGTGGTGGTGCAAACTGAGCCTGAATCTTCTTGAGGTCTTGCTCTTTTTCATAATTACGCATATCATACATTTTGCGCAACTTGGAAACTTGCTTCAGAGTCAGTTTGGTCTTACGCAGTTCACCAAGCTGGGGTGTAGAGTTATCGTCCTCTAAATCCTGGTAGCCTTCTGGTGCTGCATTAAAAAATTCAAATAGTTTCATAATAATATTTATGCCGGCGGTGCTTCTGGTGTTGCTGGTGCAGCCATATCAACATTGACATCAACTGCTTCGCCGCCTTCTGCTTCTGCGCTAACAGCATCTCCCATTTCAATGTCACCTTCAAAATCACCTGGGCTAACACCAACTGTACGCAAATCACTGCCTTCCGGCTGTGTGTCAACAGGCTGTGCAGTTTCTTCACTCCACATTTCTGTGTTTTCTTGCAGTTCATCGTCAGTCAATCCCAAGTAACGCTTCATGAGAAAACGCTTGCTCATATAGGGCAATTGTTCTAATGCGCTAAATGCCTGCATTCTTGTTGTATCAAGCTCAGCTTGACGATAACTGGCAAAGTTTTGCGGTGCTGCAAACTTAATTGCAAACAGACTGTTGTCAATATTAAAGCCTCTCCAACGCATAAACATTTTGAATTCATCATCAAGATGTTGTATAACCTGCTTTTGCAGTCTTTCACAGTACTGATTGAATCTGTATTCTTGTATAAGTGCTGTGCCAACACGACCATCATTCATTGGACGATCGCTATCATCTGGACCAGTTGGCAAGTAGCTGCTAGGAACACGCAGGCCTCTGCACATCTTGTTATTGAAGTATTTTAAATCATCAATCTGTCCAAGATTTTCACCACCGGGTAATGTTTCAACTTTTGAACCTCTGCCTTCTGCTGTCTGCGGAAAGAAGTAATCTTCATTGATTGAAAGCGGATTGTATGTGGTATCCATTGTAGTGCCGGCTTGTCCGCCTTGCTGATTTGGAATACGTCTTTGGTGAACTTCGTTTTTCACACGCTCCACAAACTGCATAGCAAGATGACTTGGCATATTGCCTACGTCAATGTAAAACACTCTGCGCTCTGGCGCACGTTGCACACGATATATCAGTATTGAATCTTCAAGCAGTTCTTTTTGCTTGAACACTTTGAATATCATTTCTAGCACACTTTGGCTGAACGGCCAGAAAAAATCCAAACCTTCACTGAGACCAAGATGCACAATATTTTTAGCATCAATGACTGTTTCGTTTACAGTGTGTTCAAATCTACTTTGCCCACTGGGCATATTTGGTACGGTATAGTTTGAGCCGCCCATGTTGCTGCCGCCAGTGCCAATAATTTGTCCTGAATTTGTGCCAGTGCCATAGTCGGTGGTTTGTTTAGGCGCAATGCTCATATTTTGAAAGTTGGGATTGATGTCTCTAATAACATACTGCTCAGGAAGTTTGCCTTCGTTTTCATTTACAATGACACGCACCACTTTGGTCATGTCGACCCAGTACAGTTCAAATGTTTCTGGATCACGCACAAACACTTGATCTCCATACTTCAGCGTGTTGCGAAAGATGCGGAACATTCGTTGATCAAATTTGTTTAGCTTGGTCCACTGTTGCAACTGCTTGCGAATAATTTCAACTTCGTTGTTTGTTGGAGTGTCTGTAAACTCAACTTCAAACGGTGTGTTGTTGCTTTCGTTTGTTTGTGTGCTAAACTCTGAGATAATATCCAAGCAGGCATTGATTTCACTGTCGCTATCCATGTTTTCATATTGATTATAGCGTTCAATTCTATTAGGATGTCCTGAGTATACTTCAGGCAAATGGCTTTGATAGTTTTTAAAACCAAACTGTCCACCTGAACCGCCAGATCCATAACTTGGACCACGGTTGTTTTGTCCGCTTATAGGAGAAAGTTGTCCGCCTGCGTTGTCTACAACTTTAAAGTATTTTTTCCAAGACATATATTATTTTCCAATGCGCATTGCTGTTAACAAGAGTATTTATCGTTATCGATGCGCTGCTTGAAGTATTTTGGTGTTGATGTCGTTGTTGCGACTCATAGCCGATACAAGTTGATCCAGTCTGTTTACACTGGCTTCCATGAGTGCATTGTTTGCGCCACCAGCTGATCCACCTGCTGCGGCAGTTGCTGACTGTGCTGTCCCTAGTGAACTTGATACAGCACTGCCAAGATCTGGGCTGTTATACCCGCCTGCTGGACCGGCAGTAGCTGGTACAACTGTTCCGGATGCTCCACTTAGAAGAATCTCTGGGCCTTGTTCACCAACCACATACATTTTTCCAGAATCAACTGGTCCACCAACAGCTCTATTGCCGCCGAAGAAACCCCCAAATATACCGCCAAGTGATGCTCCAACACTTGCTCCAACAGCTACACCAAGTGGGCCGCCTAATAGTCCAATTGCACCACCTACAACCGTTCCAATACCAGCACCGATTAGTTCAGCTTTGTTTTCGTCTACAAAGTTTCCACCAGCTTCTTTGGCGTCGTCACCTAGTTTAGCCTCAATTTCTTCTGGACTCAGTCCAGCAAACTCCAGCATGGCTTTTGTTGCTACCACCATGCCATCGGTAAACACATCAATGCCTTTAGCAGCTAGTGGCAATGTGGTTCCTAATGCTAATTCGTCAAGAGCTGTTGCAGCTTTCAGCATGCTTTCATTTGCATCAATCATTGAACTGGTTGTAGCGTCTGTGGTGTTTGCTAAGTTTTCCTGTTGTGTACCAAGATTTTCAATCTGCGAGGCAGTTAATGTGGTTCTCTGTCCCATTGAGAGCATATCGCCTAACACATTGTCAAACGCTGTGCCTAATCCTGCAATTGAACCAATGGTAGCTGGGCCGCCAATGGCTTCCGCTTGCTTTTTGACACCCTCTTGGATCATTGCAGTAGCTTCTTCTTGAGTGATCGTTCCCTTGCGCAACATATCAACTGCTTGCGCACCCATTTCGCCTGCTGCTAGCTGGAATTCTTGTGCAGCTTCTGTGCCTAAGTTGCCACTGAGTGCATCCTGCAAGCCTTTGCCAATGTTAGGAGCCATCGAAGTTATAGCCGCTGTGGTGTTTTTCATTGCATTGGCAGCATCTTCACCTAGTCTGCTTTGTACGTCAGCGACTGCGGCTGCCATACGCACGTTGCGCATCTGTTCATCCATGGCTTTTTGTTGCTCATCAACACTTTTACCAGTGAGTCTGCTTAACGCTGTCAACTGTTTGATATAATTTGCTGATCCTTGAGCAAGATCTCTAGAACTTCTACCTTCTATATTGCCTTGCCTGGCTTGTAGCTGAATATACTTGGCTGTAAGTTCATTTTGGCTTTCAGCACTTACACCCATTGCTAACAAACCGCGTCTAAACGGACGCATTGCTTCTGAAGCATCAGCAAAACGCTTTACACCAGTTGCACTGTCACCAAATGCAAATGTTAATCCTTCTGCGCCTTCTGCAGCAACTTTACTGAATGTACTAAAACTCAATCCTGCTTGGATAGACTGCTTGGCAAGCCCAGACAGTCCGTCTGCACCAAGCGCACCAACTGAACCAGCAGCTCTAAATGCCTCACTTGCACGTTGCAATTCTGCTGTGAGCATAGGTCCTACAGTGTTGATAATTTCTCCGGCTGCTTGCGTAATTGCAGCCGCCATTTTTCCACCGGCACTGATAAAGCTGCCAATTACAGGCACTGCATCTCCCAGTGCATCGGCAGCTAAGCCAGCACCCTTGCCTACCATGCTGACAGCATTGCCTGTCAACTTAATAGCAGGATTTAAACTTTCAAAATTTTCTCTGTTTTCTCTAACAGAACCGGCTGCTTCTACGAATGTTCTCGTAGCATCAGCGGCGCCAGTTGACATTTTGTACAGCCCTTTGGCTGCCGCGCCGCTAGCAGTAGTATTCTTGTCAGTTGATTTTGTATTAGCGTCAGTGGCTTTGGTGCCGCGAGTTTGCGCCATTGAATAAGCATTCATATCTTTTATAGCTTTTGCAGCACCAGGAGCATTAGCATCGCCGCCTGATTTTTTCAGTTCTGCTAAAACTTCTGCAAGTAATCTGTTGCTTTCTTCATCCATATTTAATTTTTGCCCATTTTTACGTCGTATAAGTACGTTATACATATATTTATGGTAGGAAAAAACATGTCAAACACTAACCCAAATCCGCTGGCAAAACATTTCAGGCAACCCAGCATCTATATCAAGTTACCCAGTGGCGGCGCCTTCAATGACGAGTCACAGTTGACAATGCCAGAAAACGGCGAATTGCCAATCTACCCAATGACAGCACTGGATGAGATTACATATAGAACTGCTGATGCGCTGTTTAACGGCAGTGCCATTGCCAGTGTTATTGAAAGCTGTGTTCCTGCATACAAAGACGCTTGGCAGACCAGTACATTGGATCTTGACACACTGTTGATTGCTATGAGAATAGCCAGTTATGGGCATGAAATGGAATTTACCAGCAAGTGTCCAAAATGTGAAGAAGAAAACAACTTTGCTATTGATCTAAGAGATATTATGGAACGGATAAAGTCACCAGACTTTTCACAGCCAGTTGTTGCAGGAGATGTCGAAATACACTTTCGCCCACTTACCTACAAAGAACAAAACGAAAACAACTCTGCACAGTTTCAAGACCAAAAAATGTTAGAGACGCTGCCAACCGCGGAAATTCCTGAATCTGAAAAACTAGAACTGTTACAACAAGCATTCACAAATATCAGTCATTTAACACTGAGTGCCATTTCCCAAAGCATTAGCATGATCAAAGCTGGTGATGACCTTGTTGTGGACAAAGACCACATTGAAGAATACATTCGCAACTGCGAAAGCAAAGCATTTGATAAGATTCGCAAGAAAATTGAAGACATCAAGCAAACTGGCGCAGTAGAACCGCTGCATATTACTTGTGCAGATTGCAAACACGAATACGACACACCATTCACAATGAATGTTGCAAATTTTTTCGTATAAGGCTCTTAACATCATCCCCCGACGAAATTGAACACATAGTTGAAAAGATGGACAAAGAAGTTAAGGGCCTCAAAGAAGACATGCTCAAGATTTGCTGGTTTATGCGAGGTGGTGTGACTTACAGTGAGATTGTACAAATGAGCGTAAGTGAACGCGAATCAATGGGCAAGTTAATCAAAGAGAACCTTGAGACTGCAAAAAAGACTGGACAACCGTTTTGGTAATAGATGACGTAAAAGCTGACATTGAATCTTGGTTGATCAACTTTGTAGAAGTGCCGCATCCTGCACTGGGCAACTGGGCACCATGCCCTTATGCCAGAAAAGCACGTCTGGAAAACAAGTACACTGTGCGTATCGGAACAGATTTGTACGCTGACATGCTAGATGTTGCACAAGAAGGCATGGGAGACCAAGATGTGTACATTTATGCATACAATCCACAAGGGTATGCACCAGACGATTTTGAAGATGCAGTTGACAGCATCAACGAAGAAACACTGGTACCCATAGACATGTTGGCACTGGCTGATCATCCAGAAAATGTAGAAATGGTCAAAGGGGTACAGTTCAATCAGGGTAAGTATGCACTAGCATTGGTGCAAAGCCTCAGCAAATTACACAGTCATGCCAAGCTGCTTGGTAAAAAAGGTTTTTACAATGGCTGGGATGAACAGTATTTGCAAGGTTTGTTTACAAACAGAGAAGACCCAAGATGACTTACTGCTACATAAACCTCGCAGATACTGACTACACAGCAGAAACCAATCACAAGATATTGTTGCAAGACGAAAGATATGCCAAAACCAGTCAAATGCTCACAATCTATCAACAGTATGCTGATTATAAAAAATTCAAAAGTGTGTGGCCAATCTATCAAGAAGAGTTTGTAGCAGAACACAACGACATAATAGCATACTACGACAACAACGACCTTGTTGCCTGGAGTATGATGTACAAGATAAACAATCGAGCAGTTGAAGCTCTACAGTTTGCATGGGATTATCGCAATCCAAAACTGAAACTGGGCATTGCTAGTATGAAAACCGAATGTGCAATATACAAAGAGTTGGGTTACGAGTTGATAATACTAGGCGAAGCACATGAATACAAGAAACAAATAGATGGATTCACAATATTTCCATCAGACAACTTAGGAGTCAAATAATGGACGTTTACACTATCTACTGTGACGTAAAAGAAGGCGTTAACCCACATGAATTTGTAACCAATATGAAAAAGTTCTTGGATGCACTGCCTACCATGCAAAGCTATCGTATTACCAGAATGAAACTGGGCTTCAGGAGCATGGATGTTGGTGAGTGGCGCATTGACATGGAATTCAAAAACATGCAAGACCTTGACGATGCCATGAAGCATGTGGTTACAGACACAGACAACATCGAAGAAAAGCATCACGGCTTTAACCAAATGGTTGATATGGAAACAATTCAACATTTGCTATATAGAGATTGGCCAGACCAATACTAAAATAACAATCACAAAGTTTTAATAATAACTTATCGAGATGTCTAAAGACATCTATTGCTATCGCTAACGCTCAGCAATACTGTTAACACGCGAGCAAAGCGAAGCGTTCCGTTATCATCTAGATTTTTTGGTCATACTTGCCCTTACACAGGGCAAGCATAAACTGAAAGTCATCATCTGAGTCGTGTCAGTCACTTGAATAAAGAGATTACAATTGTGTACGGAGGCGGTTACGCTGTACCTCCTACTCTAGCCTTGACTCGCAACGGAACCCTTGTATACCCCTTCAAGCAAAGTATCTTCGGGCATGGGTTGTATCTGTTTCACAGAGCCCATGTCATTTTAGCCTATAGTTAGCTATGTCCTTGGAACGCACCAGTTCTGACGGCTACAACATTTCTGCTGGCAGACTGCAAGGTGAGTCGAACTATTCCGACCAATCAGTGTTCCGATGTTAGCTGGGAAATTTAAAAGAGAAAGTTGAGCATTGCTCTGAGTGTGCCTGTGCATAAGTGTTTATGCTAGTTATCATTTGCCTGTAAATTTATTCCTTTAGTATGCCTTTTTGGTGTACCCGAACCTGTATATGTCCGTTATACCAGTCTTTGCTTTCTAATACTCGGTGTGCAAATTGTTCTCTTGCTTCAACATAGCTAAGTTCGCTTTTGCTTGCACACCAAAACATTATTTCGCGTTTAAACTTGTCTTTGCCTAGCAGTTCGACATCCGCAGTAAGTGCATCGCTGCTGCCATAATAGTCTTGCCAATCTGATGTAACTGTGTATCTGCGTTTGTTTTTTCTGCCTTTGAGTGGTTTTCTACTGCGCTTAAACTGTGCCAATTTCTTGCCAATATACTTGCGATTGTCTACAAGATTGGTGATTATGTACACAAATCCAATTGCTCCTTCTGGAATATCAGTTACTTCTTTGTCTTGGTAGTACCATGTCATAGTGATAGTTACCACTCTGTGACATGAGCCTGATCCAAAAGTTTGCTTTTAATACATTTTGTTTTGCATTCTAGATTGTCAAACTGCCTAAATTCTGTACTCCACCATGGATCATCTAGTATCTGATCCAATGTGCTATTGTACAGGTTAAATTTGGTTTCTGCAAGCTCGATCCACTTTGTATTATGTGGATAGCGTAATGCTGTCCAGCAACACGGATAAAATTCTCCTGTGCTTTTTAAAAATACACCTTTATTGCCGATATAGCACAATGCAGGATACTCGTCGCTTGCATTTAATTTTTGCGCACGTTGCCAAAACAACTCTTTGAGATCGCTTCCTGGTCGAGTTTTGTCGCTCAGTGGGTATTGTGTTCTTTCAAAACGATGTCCTGCCGCAACCAATTCAGTATCTAGAGGCTCTAGCAAGTCGTCTGTGCCATAAGCGACTGGATATTTGCTACCAAATTTTGTACTTTTTGTAAGTTGCCAACAATCAAAATTGTTATCTGTTGCAATCTGTTTTATATCTTGCAAGTTGTTTTCGTTGAATCTAAATGCTATACTTGCCACCACGGTGTATGTGGTTTTGTTGTAAACACGAAAAGTTATTATGCCCAACATAATACTTGCCCAGTCGCAGTTTACTCTGTATTTGCTGTTGCTATCTTGATTCCAGCCGTCTAAACTCCAATGAACCTCGTCATTTTCATTGAGTACACAAGCAAGACGATGCCACCAATCAGCAGTTTTATAACTGCCGTTGGTGATAATCAAGAGCTGAATATCAGGATTAACCGTTTTGATCCATTCAACAATTTCGATAAACTGTTTGGCATAGATTGGATCACCATCGTCGCCACAGAATGTGATTTTGCGAATTTTTGTTATCCATTCTTCACCGATTTGTTCTTGAAAAAATTTTAAATTGAGATTTCGGTTAAGCAGTGTTTCTGGAACTTCAGCACGAGTACATCGCGGGCACTGCAATGTGCAAACGCTGCTTACTTCAATATGCCAGTGATCCAGTGCTAGGCTCATAGTATTTCAACATCTGTGTTATAGCTGGTAAAGCCGTTTTCTTTGACAACTTTAAGCAAGTTGTTTACACGCCCTGCAAGCTCGTCCTTGTGCGATACTAACCAAATACTCTTGTCACGTTCACGGGCCATCTTCTTAAGCAGTGCTAAACTTGCTTCTACACCTGATGTATCCATACCCGAATCAACCAGTTCATCAATGAACAGCAAGTTGATTGCACCATACAAACTCTCCCATACATCACGGAACGCCCAACTCATACTCAGTATAAGTCTGTTACGTTCACCTCTTGATAGATTGTCAAAGTCTAAGTCTCTGCCTAGCTCTTGAATCTCTACAGTTAGGTCGTTCTGGAATATCACAGTGTGCGGCAATCCAATTCTGTCCAAGTAGTGTGTTAGTCTTGAATTCAAGTAACTTAGATTTTGATCAATGATACGTTTGCGCACAAAGCTGTCTTTGTTGGTTAACAGTTTGAGCAAGAAGTCTTGATGTTCGTGCAACCGTGTTAGGTCGTTGAGTTTGTCATAGCTAACTTCTTGCACTGCTGATGTTTCCATGTCTGCTATTTGATCGGTGTAAGGGTCACTTTCATCTTGTTTATTTTGTAGTTGTAATTCCAGTGCTGATAGGCTTGAACGATGGTTGTGTGCATCATTGGCGCTATCATAGAAAGTGCGTGGTTTTGCTGGGACATCTGTTTTTCCAGCTGAGAGCGTTTCAATTCCTTCTTGTAGTTCTCCAAGGAAATTATTTGCTTCGTCATGTTCCTTCTCTGCCTTTTCAATTTCTTGTTTGTGGCTATCCAAGTGTTCAATGCTTTGGTTGCAACTGTGACAAACTCCGTCTTGCCATCCTACCAGAGCTTTGTTTGCTTTTTTCACATCACGTTCAGCTCTGCTAACTTGTGCTTGCAATGCCGCAATGTCTTTTTGTAATTGTGTCTGTTCGTTGTTGAGCGTATTCCAGTCAGCAAGTTCGGTGTGTGCTCTAAGTTCCTCATCAATGTCTACATGTGCTAAGTCTTCAATAGCACGTTCGAACTTGGCTGTGTCTTCTGTTTTTTTGTTTTGCCACAGTGTTTGTCTACGCTTGAGTGCTTCAACTTGTTCACCTATTTTGTCATTGGCATTTTGCAATGCACGGATTGACATTTCTTCTTCTTTGATTGAATCCTTGGTTTGCTTGCTTAGATCTTTGATCTTGTCAGCACGTTCACTGAGCAAGGTTATACCCAGCAGTTGTTCAATTATTTCTCTTTGATCGTTTTGTTTAAGACTTAAAAACGGTTCGGTGTATGTGTTCAATGCTACCAAGTGTTTAAACATAGTGTGACTCATGCTTAACAGTTTTTCAATAGCGCCTTGTGTTTCTCTACTATCACCTTGTGCATTGTCGTCTGATTCTTGTTCACTGTCGTTGATATAAAACTTTAACACATTTGGTTTACGACCGCGCTCAATCCTGTAACACTGTTCACCAACACAGAAATCCAAACTAACCATCATGCCTTTGCTGTTGGTCTTGTTAATCAAGTTGTCACGTCGGATATTTGTCAGTGCTTGTCCGTACAGTGCATAGCTTAGTGCATTGATGATAGTGGTCTTGCCAGTGCCGTTCCGGCTGCCATCGCCGCCAAGGTCCAAGTTTTCACCTAGAACCAATGTGAGATCTTGTCGATCAAAGTTGATAGCTTGTGTGGCGTTGCCCACACTCATGAAGTTTTTAACTGTGAGATCTTTAAGTTGTATCATGTAAGTATACTAACATAAATTCATTGCTTTTGCAAACACTTTAGAATCCATTTACAAACTCCGGTAAATTTCTAACAACAGTTTGTTGTCATAGAATTCACTGTCAATGTTTATGATCTGTTCAGTTACAATTTGATCAACACTTTCAAACTTGATATCGCCAGGGTTCATTTCTTCTTCTAATGCACTGCGTTTATTTGGTATAAGTGCCATCTCACGCAGATTATACTTGGTGATAAACTGTTCTTTGATGTAGTTTGCTTCTTCGTAGGAAATTTCAATATCCAAGTTAACACGCACATGCATGTTGGGCTTTAGTCTAGTGTCAGCATAGTCAATAACATCGCTTAGATCCATAACACTGTAAAGTGGCTGTTTAGGCCAAGCAATGTACTCCTTGGTGCCATCCCAATCCATAATCATAACGCCACGTTGATCATCGCCGGCATCCGAAAAGTTATGCGGAAAAGCATTGCCAATATAGTTGATGTTGTTTTTCTTCTGACGCAAATGGAAATGTCCTGAAAACACTTCGCCGTATTGCTGAAAGTGTTCGCTTTTAATCTCTCCGTGATCTGGCATTTCTACCATGGCATTCATTTTAAAGTGCGGTAGTTCAAAGTGTCCAAACATGTACTTGGCACTGGCAGTTTTGATACGCTTGTGATCATCGCCAACTAACCATGGACACAGTATAACGTCATCTTGTTGGAACCAGTCATTGCATATTTTTAAATTTGGAATATGCTTGGCCCACTCAAAACTGTAAATATCACGCTTGTCACGATAGTACAAGTCATGGTTGCCAGTGATAAAGTAGGTAATGTCAAAACCTGAACTGAGCTTTTCTAGTGCTCGCAAACTGTGATTCATGGTTAGCAGGCTGAGGCTTGCTCTATGGTGATGCCAATCTCCCATAAAGATACAAGTTTCGCAGCCATGCAGTTTGCCTTGCTGCACTGCCCAATCCACAAACTGTTCACAGTCTTGATTGTGCATGATGCTGTTGCTTTTCATGCCAAAGTGGATGTCAGTGAACACCAAGGCTTTTTTAAACAAACCCATATGTGCGTCCTTACTTTTTAGCTGCTGATTCTTCTACTAATTTCTTTGCATCTGGCGAGTTGTTAAACTGGCGTGTCCAACTTGGATTCAATCCGTTTTGCTCAAGGATATCATCACGAATGTTTTGATTCTTCTTTTCAATGTTTAGCACTCTGGTAAAGCTGTTTGTGATAGCAGCCGTGTAGTATGCAAAAGGATTTTGACTTTTTGATTCATCAAACTGCAACCCAATTTGACTCAACTGTAGCAGTGCTTGCCCACGCATTTCTTCATTGTAGGTGTACCCGCGCCAGTTTGAACGTGTAGCATAGCGTTCGCACAGTTTGATAAACATGTGTGCCAGCTTGTCAGTCATTTTGCCATGGTCCTTTGAAAAATATCCGTTTTCAAATCCGCCAACCCAGTGACTTTTGCCTACTAGATATGGTATTTTGTCTTCGTCGAGCATGTAATGATAGAATGGTGGAAAGTTTAGCTTTACATAGTTGAGATCTTGTTCAACTTCAACCATCAGTTCTTGTAAACCATCATCGTCGTAGTCTACTTCATCCATTTCCAGAATCTCTTCCAGCTTGCTTTTTTTCTTTTCTTGTGCTTTGGTTAGCTTCTTGGGCACCATTGGAATATGATCCCAGCAGGTAACACGAAACACAAGCTCTTGATTGCTTAGTTTTGTTGGATCAACAATCTCGCCGGTCTCTCGCTTGATACGATCGGCTTTGTTGCGCCTTGCTTCTGCAATACTGCGCTGGTTAATTTTGTCCACACTGGGTACAATAATATCATACTGTGCCTGATGCGATTCTTGAAATGAGCAAAAAGTTGCTTTGCTTTTGTGAATTTCTTTGAGAATATCTCTGTTGTTAAGATAGTTAACTTTCTTAGGCTTTTTAACTGGTGGCATTCAGTTCTCCTTATTAATAGTACTTATTATACACTATACATAGGGGTTGTCAATCATTAACTTAGCCGTTTTTACCAGCCATAAATAACGTATAGGAGTTAACATGGTTTTCGATCCGGCTAAAGCCAATCAAATGAATGAACTGGCGCAACAGAACCCAGACGCTGATTTAAATACACTGGCATTTTTAGCAGATGTGCCAGCATCTGAGGTTGACAACTACACCATTGATAGAAACGCTACACCTATTATTAATCAAGATTTTGGACGTGTGAACAGTGTCCAGGCAACTCAACCAAGATTTGACTGGAGTGATGTTACTTCTGATGATACCGATCTAGACGCCTATGGCGATGCTTACCAAGAACCAGAACCGATACCACCTGCGTATCAACGTCCACCAGTTCCTGAGCCATTGGTAGAACCAGCAAACCCTGGGCCAACTGCAACTGATTTATCGCGCGAATATGTAACTGACAACACCGAAGCCATCAACAATGCTGCAACAGAAACTACAGCAAACGCTGAAGATTACAGTGTGGTTGAACCAAACCCAGTTGGCTACGAACGCCCTGGGTTACAAGAAGATGGCACGATTGTCTTAGATGACGGCGACGATGTCAACTTCACTGACAACGCTCGCGATCACGGATCGGACTTCGATGATGAAGATGACATTGATTTTGCTGCTGATAGAGTTGAAGCTGGAGACGAAGACGGCGACACTATTGCAGGGGGAACTGACTACGGTATCGACGATGACGAAGCCGAAGATGCTGCTGAACAAGATGCAGCAGATGCTGAAGCGCAAGAAGCTGCAAACAATGCACGAGCATTGACTCAAAAAGCACAGCAACAGCAAACAGTCAATGCTATGCGAGAAGCAAGTGGTGTTAAAAACGCCGACGGCGACTGGCGTGTAAAACTTCGTCTTGCTCCACAGGCCACATATCTGTACAAGGCGTCAAACCCTGGTATCCTTGCTCCACTGGCCGTGACAGACGGTATTATCTTTCCATACACTCCACAGATTGATTTGCAGTATAGAGCAGAATACAACAATTACCAGCCGACACACAGCAACTATATAAACTATTTTTACAAAGGGTCAAGTGTGCAAACTGTGCAAATTCAAGCAGATTTTACAGCACAAGATACAGTAGAAGCAGAATACATGTTAGCAGTCATACACTTTTTAAGAAGTGCTAGCAAAATGTTTTACGGGCAAGATGCCGAAAGAGGGTCACCACCGCCACTGTTGTACCTAACAGGATTGGGGGAATATCAGTTTAACGAATCACCTTGTGTGGTATCAGAATTTAACTACAACCTGCCCAGCGATGTGAACTATATACGAGCAAGAAGTAGACAGATAACAAGCGCCGACAATTTGCAATTTCAAAAACCACTTGCAACTGCCCCAACAAACGGCAACTTTGCTAGCCTGTCACGCCTAGGAACAGCAATTACCAATGCTTTTAATGGCGGCACACAGCCTCTGCAAGTTGGCGCAAAGCCATTTAAAGCAGGACCAAGCAATCTTGGCAGCAAAGGTGCAACCTATGTACCAACCAAGATGTCGATGACAATTAACTTATTGCCAGTTGCAACAAGACAACAGCAGAGCCAAACATTCAGTCTTAGAGAATATGCAAATGGCAACTTGATCAAGAAAGGAATGTGGTAATGGAAGCAGGTGCCGACAACGAATATCTAAGTAGCAGTTCCTATTTTGCTACACCTGTTATTAACAGACAGTATCTTGGCGTAATGGTTAATAGACCAATTCCTAAATTGGTTGATGATTTGTCAATGACAATCAACGAAACATACAATCTGCGCCCAGATCTACTGGCATATGACCTGTACCAAGATTCAGGTCTTTGGTGGGTGTTTGCACAGCGGAATCCCAATCAGTTGCAGGATCCACTCGGCGACTTTACAACAGGCACTACCATTTATCTACCTCAGCAGGACACTCTGAAAACAGTATTAGGAATCTAATATGACAACGTCACAGCAATTGAATCAAGCCAGACTAAGTTTGCAACTACAGATCAATGTACAACAACCCATTGTTGATAAACTGGCTGCTGACGTTGCCAGCGGATCAACCTGGAATGATATTAACACCCGCTGGGATAGCAGCAATGTTACAGTAGAAAATCTTGAAAACAGTTTGGTTAACCTGCAAGTGCAAAATTCAGGATTGCAAGGTGATCCTGGTCGTTTGAGATTGGCAGAGCAACTGGTTGGTAACAGAGATCAAGTTGATTCAATGCAAGCCAAACTCAGTGCTATACGACCGGCGGCATTTAGCAACCTAAATGCTGCATCAACAGCCGCTGCTATTTCCAGAGACAGTGCAGGCGCAGAAGTTTTGTCAGCACAAGCAGGCAACTTGGAAAATGCATTGCCAAGCACACCATTCAAGCAGAACTTTACACTAGGACCTAACGACGACAGTGTTCCTAACATAAGCACAGACAGCGCACAAGTAGTGCAAGCATCAGCGAGCAAAGCTACAAATGCAATTCGTCCTACGCTTGCTGGACCAAGCGATGCACAACTGGGCAGTGACAACAATACCAGCACAGTTAGCACCACTGGCGGCAATACCCCAACCCAAGGTCGTATTGAAAACCCTGATGATGCATTTCAGGAAAAGCAAAACACAGTGGGCACTGCATCACAAGCAGTAGAAGGCCGTGCTGCAATTGCAGATGAATTTATGCAACCCATTGTTGCAACGCCAAACAAACTAGCAGGTCTTGCAAGTCAAACCTACACACTCAGTGTCTATCTTATGGATAAAGAAGAGTTTAAAAAGTTTTTAAACACAGACAGGAAAATACTGCCCGGTCAGCAGTTGCTTTTTCAATCAGGAGGCGCACCAATAGGACAGCGTAACCAGTTTTTTGACTTGGACTTTTATCCAGAAAATTTTGAACTTAAATGCCAAGTTGGCACACAAGGAACATCCAGCCCGCACAATGCTGTTACCATGAAGTTTGATCTTCTTGAGCCGCAAGGAATTACATTCTTGGAGCGGCTGCGCCAAGCAGTTTGGCAACATACTGGTGATCAAACCCAAACTATTAACGGTCAAAACTATCTCATGGTTATACGCTTTTTTGGCTATGACGAAAACGGCAATCTTGTTAGTAACGCATCACTTAACAGAGGCGGTGAACCAACCAGTGATCCTAACTCTCTAGTTGAAAAATTTATTCCATTTCAAATGGCCAATATCAGGTACAAGATTGCCAGCCAGGCAGTTGAATACAACATTGAGTGTGTAATACCACAGACTCAAGTGGGGTATAGCACAGGCAGAGGTAGTATACCTTTTAACTTCCAGTTGAATGCACCTGATGTCCAAACATTGCTTAACGGCAATAGCTTGCTTACCAGACAACAACAAACTCCAGTTCGCGGCGGCAATCCCAATGAAGATCGTAACAACGAATCAGCAGGACTGGCCAATGCAACAGTAACACAAGGGCTGGTTGAAGCACTCAATCAGCATCAGCAAGAGCTTGCTAAAAAAACTCCTGGATATGTTCCTGACGTGTACATCATTGAATTGGAAAATGTTCCTGGCTTTAAAGATGCCAAGATGAAAAAACAAGGAACAGTGGCCAAGCAAGACTCTCCAATGGTAACCAATAACAATCCCAATATTATAAATGATCCAAAACGCCAGCAGTTTGACACAGAATCAAAATCATTCAGTATTGCCGCAGGCACGCAGATTGTGCAGTTGATTGACCAAGTGATGAAAAACAGTTCATATATTACGGCTCAGCAAACTGTGGCATTTGACGAAATAACCAAACAAGAGATACAAAATACACCAGTAAAAACTGTGCAATGGTATCGAATAATTCAAACAGCAACACCACTCGAGTATGATAGTGCTAGGAAAGATTATGCGTACGAAATCAAATATCGTGTTTCTAGATATCAAATTAACACGCCAAGATCTCCATATTTTCCGCCAGCAATGTATAGAGGCGTACACAAAGTATACGAGTATTGGTTTACTGGACTTAACACCGAAGTGCTAAACTTTGAAATTGACGCAAACACAAACTATCTTACTCCAATCAACAACAGTGGCAAAGTTGATATGGTTAGAGGCGATGCACGGTATGCTGAAAAAAGATACTTTCAAGCCAGTGCAGAGCAAAGTACACAAGGCGGCAGAGGTGAAAGCACACTGCCAGCAGCACAACTGGCCTCAAGACTGTATGGTCCTGCAGACGTAGCCAAAGTTGAAATGGAAATCGTAGGAGATCCAGATTGGATTACACAAAGTGAACTTTTTTACACATCATCTAATCTTGGTGCATTCGAACCTGATGGCAGTTGCAATGTAAATGCCAGTGAAGTCTTGTTTGAAATACGTTTCAATCGTGTGGTCGATTACGATGCCGCAACTGGACTTACTCCAGTATTCAAAAACAATTTAGATCAAAGTAGAATAACAGGGGAAACTAACCTAGCAGAAGAAAGTTTAGTGTTTGCTGCATACGAAGTGACTAACTACTTTAAAGAAGGAAAATTTACACAGAAGCTAAGTGGAACATTGAGAAACTTTGATACAGCCGTTGACGCACCACAAAAGGTTGCAGCACAAAAGAACGAAGTTGAAGTTGTACAAGTTCAGAAACCAAAAGGCATAGCTTCAACACCAGTAAAGGCTAACAAGGCGCCAGTGAATAAACTTACAAAAGATCAAACTGACGCAGCAAATGTTGCAATATCTGGAAGCGCAAGTAGCAGTATACCAGCACAGAACGGCCCAAGTCTAAGTGAAACTACCGCCGCTGGCAATAATAGATTTGGAGATCCAATGGCAAGAGCCAGAAGATTATTGCAAGCACAAAACAATACAGCACCGAATGTGCCACCTAAACCAGGTAGTACAGTCGTAAGTGATGATGCTGGATACCCAGACGGAGCATTATAATCAATGTCAGAGAATTATCAAAGAAGCGTAGGAACACCAAGGTCATATAAAATTGACAAAGGCGGCATTCCAGCCGAAACTGGTCCGTTTATTGGCGAAGTTGTCAACAATGTTGATCCAACACGCAGTGGACGATTGCAAGTTTACATCGAATACCTTGCAGGGCCAGATAAAAATGTAAAAAGTCTTTGGCGCACAGTAAGCTACATTAGTCCAATGTACGGAACTACACAGCAAAGCGCACCGCAGCCCACTGGCCCTGGATCGTTTGTAGGCAACCAACAGAGCTATGGTTTCTGGGGCATATCACCGGACTTGGGAACCAAAGTGATTTGTTTCTTTGCTAATGGTGATCCTAATCAAGGGTATTACATTGGCGGCCCAATTGAGCCAGGTATAAATCACATGATGCCAGCAATTGGCGCCAGTACAAAATACACTGATGACACTGATTCACCTTACCTAAGCGGGCAAGCACAGTTGCCAGTAACTGAAATCAACAACAGTAACAAAGCAATTTCAGAAAACGCTAGATTCTTTGACGAAGAAAAACCAGTTCACAGTGTGCTTGCTGGGCAAATGCTTAACCAGGGTGTCATTGCAGATCCATTGCTTGGACCAATTACATCAAACAGCCAGCGCGAGTCTCCTAGCACAGTACAAGGATGGAGTAGCCCTGGTCGTCCAGTATACAGCGGTGGCATGACTGACGCTGAGTTTGCTGCAAAAGTAAATGCCAGCAGTTTACAACCAAACGAAGTTGAAGTTATTTCGCGCCGCGGCGGTCATAGCATTGTAATGGATGACGGTAATCTTGCTGGAAATGATCAACTGTTTAGAATACGCACAGCAACTGGTCATCAGATTATGATGAACGACACAGGCGAAACTATTCACATCATGCATGCCAATGGACAAACTTGGATTGAAATGGGTGCTGAAGGCACTCTTGATGTTTATGCATCTAACAGTGTGAACATTCGTAGCCAGGGCGAAATAAACATGCATGCCACTAAAGATATCAATATCAACAGTGAAGAAGGCAGTATCAATATGTTTGCTAAAACTGCAATGACTGTGGAAACCAAATCACTCAGTCTCAGTGCTACTGATAACTGGATTGCGTACAGTCAAAAAACCATTGGTATAAAAAGTGATGGCAGCCTTGCTATCAAGTCTAACGCAGGATCATGGGGTGCTAGTACACTAACGCTAGAAGGCCAACCTGTGAGGTTAAACAGCGGTGCAGCTAGCGACGTTGCAAAGCCAACAGAGATTCCAAAGAACAGACTGCCAGACACCAAGTTTGAAGCTGACACTGGCTGGATTGTTGAAGACAGCAAAATTGAAACAGTGGTTAGTAGAGCACCAACGCACGAGCCTTTTCCTTTCCACGGTACTGGTGTGAATACCACTACAAACTTCACAGGCGGCGCAGCAGAGATACCCCTGGAACCTAAAACGCAGGCCGCAGTAGACAATTCAGACAAAGCAGATGTGCCTAAGATTACTGAATCAGACTATGAAACACAGACCAACACAGACACAGCCGTTGGAAAAATACAACCACAGCAGGTACAAGGTATGCTGGCACAAAGCAGCAAACAAGTGCCACAAGGTGCAAGTGATATATCCAATACTGTTGGCGTTGGCAAGTTTGGCATGTCAGCTGAACAGTTAGAGAAAACTGGTTTTGTAAAACCTGGAACCACAGAGTTCTTTCTCAAAGATGGCACTGCCGATATTAATACAGTGTTAGGAAGTAGCAGTGTGTGGACTGGCAATCAAGGTGTTAGCGGACTAAGTGATTTTCTCGGCAACGAAAGTTTGCAAGATTTTGCACAAACAGATTTGTTCAACAAAGGACTTGGTGAATTGCAAAGTCTAGGAGTCGTAACAGGCCTAGAAGATACAGGTGCATTAGCAGGATTGGTAGCTGGCGCAGCTAAATTTGGCGGAGAAGCAGTCTCAAAGTGGACACAAGGTGCAGGTGTGCTAGGCCAGACACTAGCAGGTAGTGCAAGCAGCAAAATTAGCAGCACACAAATGGACGAACTAGTCAGAGGCGGCCAGTATGCAGTTGAATTGGCTATACAAAAATTGCCAGAAGCGGTGCAAGGGTTCAATACAGCCATAAACAGTGCTACAGGAACCAGTGTTAGAACCAATATTGACAGTGCAGTCAAAGGCGTAGTAGCATCTGATAAGGTGCCAGGACACCCAGGATTGAGGTAATAAATACATTATGCCAACATTTATCGGATACAGCACAATAGACAGATATAAAACTTACACACTCACTGACTTTGAGTTGATTAAGCGTGATTTGCTGAATGCATTGAATATTCGCCAAGGCGAAGTGCCAGGACGTCCTGAAGTTGGAACTGCAATGTGGAACTTGATCTTTGAACCACAGAGTGCAGCAACAACACAGCAGATAAACACAGAAATACAACGTGTAGTTGCACAAGATCCTCGTATAAGTATCGCTGACATTAACGTTTTTGCTCAAGAAAACGGCATATTGGTTGAATTACAAGTTGACACTGTTAGTGGACAAAATGGTGAACTATTAACTGTGTTTTTTGACAACCAACAGCAACGTGCCGCGTTCGCAGACGTTTAGTATAAACTGCCCAGTTTATTAATATCATAAATACTTGCCAAGGATAGAAAAACATGGCAAAAACAACTAGACAAACCAGCATATTTGGCGTAGAAGATTGGAAGCGTATCTATCAAACCTATCGTGAAGCTGACTTTCAAAGCTATGACTTTGAAACACTTCGCAAGAGCTTTATTGATTACATTCGCCTGTACTATCCTGAGAGCTTCAATGACTACATTGAAAGTTCTGAGTTTATTGCTTTACTGGACGTTATGGCATTTATGGGTCAAGCAGCCAGTTTCAGAAACGATCTGAACACTAGAGAAAACTTTATTGATACTGCTGAAAGACGTGACAGCGTGACCCGTCTTGCTGAATTAGTAAGTTATACACCAAAGCGTAATACTGCTGCACAAGGTTTCATCAAAGTGCAAAGCGTAACCACAACTGAAAACATTGTGGACTTTACTGGCGTAAATCTCTCAAATGTCACGGTAAACTGGAACGACACAACCAATGCAAATTGGCTAGAACAGTTTACAGTTATTATGAATGCTGCAATGAGCGGTGCACAGCGTTTTGGTCGCCCGGGTAACAGTCAAACCATTCTAGGTGTACAAACTGATGAATATGCACTAAACCTAGTAAATGGCTTCTTGCCAGTGGTTCCGTTTAATTCACTTGTTAATGGCACGAATATGGTGTTCGAAGCAGTCAGTGCAACTTCACAAGACAAAACTTTTATATACGAACCATCACCTGCTCCAAACAGTATGTTTAATGTGCTGTATAGAAATGACAGACAAGGTTATGCCAGTGCTAACACAGGCTTCTTTTTCTTGTTCAAACAAGGATCATTGGAAGACACAACATTTAACTTGGGCGAACGTATTTCAAATAGAGTTGTGAACGTAAACATTGAAGGTATCAACAACGAAGACACTTGGTTATACCAATTGGACGCTGAAGGTAACATTGAAGCTGAATGGGAGTTTGTAGATAACATTTATTCTGGCGCAGTTGAGCAACTTGCTCCTGAGGATCGCAAGTACTTTGCTATCACATCAAGAACAAATGATCAGATCAATCTGAACTTTGGCGATGGCGTGTTTAGTAGTATTCCGGTCGGGTTATTTAGAACCTATGTTAGAAGTTCAAATGGACTTAACTATATTATTGACACTGATGAATTACAAAATGTAACAATTGCCATTGCATACGTTAGCAGAACTGGACGAAACGAAACACTTACCCTGAGTTGTGCTTTAACTCAACCTGTTAGCAATGCAACAAACAGGGAAAACATTGATGCAATCAAACAACGTGCGCCTGCAAGATTTTACACACAGAACCGCATGGTTAACGGAGAAGACTACAATAACTTTCCTTATACATTGTACAGCACAATTATTAAATCCAAAGCAGTTAACCGCAGTTCAATTGGTACAAGCAGATATCTCGATCTTGTTGACATCACAGGCAAGTACTCAAGTACCAATGTGTTTGCCAGCGATGGATTAATTTTTGAGAACACTGAAGTTCCAAGTTTTACATTTACATTTATTGACCAAAATGACATTTCAGATGTTATTGTAAATCAAGTTGAGCCTGTGCTTAGTGGTAGAGGTATGCAGGAGTTTTACTATCAAAACTTTATCCGCCCTAACTTGGCAACACTTAACTTAGACTGGGTACAAAGCACCGCTGGCACAAATGAAACAACTGGCTATTTCCGTTTTGTAAGTTCACAGGCACCTGCACCTGTAGGTCCACAAACAAGCGACAACAAACAGTATATTGCACAGGGAGGACTGATTAAATTTGTGCCACCAGCAGGGCAATACTTTAACAAGTTTAACAGATTGAAAACTGGTTCTCCAACACTTCCTGGCGATAAGACAGTAATTTGGGCAACTGTTACTGCACTTGAACTTGACGGCACAAACTTTGGTGTTGGTAACAATGCTGACGGAACTGGGCCAGTGACACTGAACAATTTTATTCCAACTAACGCAGTACCAACTGAAGTAGTTGTAAACTTTATCACTGATCTGCCAACTGCCACTGAGACAACTATGCGTGAGCAAATTGAACTCTATAGAGATTTTGGGTTGGGTTACAACAACCTTACTGAAACTTGGTATGTAATTACTTCAACAAATTTAAATGCAGCAACAACCTTTAGTCTTAATAATGCACAAAACACTTCGGGCACAGGACTAGACAACAGTTGGTTAATAGCATTTGAAACGGACGGAGTCACATACACTGTAAGTTCTCGCAGTTTACAACGCTTCTGGGCAAGTGTATTGGAAACACGTTTCTTTTACGATGGCACACAAAAAGTTTATGATCCAAAAACAGGTACAGTTATTAACGATTTTATCAATGTGCTTAAAACAAACAGTTTGCCAGATTCAAGCGCAACACTAAACAGCGATGAAATATTGGACATCATTGGACAGCCAGTTGAAACTGACGGGTTTGTAGATGACTTCCGTGTTAGGATTTCATATAAAGATTCTGACAATGACGGTGTACCAGACAATCCAGATTACTTTGAAACACTGGTTGACCCAACAGTTAATCCAAATAGCAAACGTGTGTTCTTGCAGAGAACTACAGACTTTGACAATCTTGAAAGATACTTGCCGCTTGCAAGTGGTGTAGTAATTGGTAGTTTTGCCACTGAGGCAGCAATTGAATTGGTCAAAAGTGAGTATCCAGATGCGCAAGTGTTTTATGCTTACACAGATAAGAAATTTTACCAGTTAACAGTTGCATATGACGGATTGAGAACTCTTGCTCAAGTAACTGGCTACGAAACGTACACTGGTCGTCAAGACTTATACTTTCAGTATCGCCACAATGCTCCGCTAAGCCGACGCATTGATCCAGGCACAACCAATATCATTGATATCTATCTTGTTACCAGTGCTTATTATACTGCATACCAGAACTATGTCAAGGACAGCACAGGAACTGTGGTACAGCCAGCACAACCAACAATTGATGAGTTGACTGCAAGTTACAGCACACTGAATCAGTATAAAATGATCTCAGACAACATCATTCTTAACAGTGCTACATTTAAGCCATTGTTTGGGACCAAGGCAGCAACTGAGCTTAGAGCAACAATTAAATGTGTTAAAAATCCAAACAGCACAGTTAGTGTAAGTGAAATAAAAAGTCAAGTGGTAAATGCAATGAATCAATACTTTACCATTGAAAACTGGGACTTTGGTGATACTTTCTTCTTCTCAGAACTCAGTGCATACTTGCATGATCAGCTCGGAACTATTATTTCAACAGTGGTACTTGTGCCAACTGATCCACTCAAGAGCTTTGGAGATCTTTACGAAATACGCAGCCAAGCAAATGAAATTTTTGTAAACGCAGCAACAGTCAACGATGTTGAAGTCATTGACGCACTCACCAGCAGTCAATTACGAACTGCAACAAACAGCGGAGTAGTGTAAACTATGGCCAATAGAATTCGTTCTGAAGACTTTCTTCCTGAAATCTTCCAAACTCCTGCTAACAAGCAATTGTTACGCAGTACACTTGACCAGCTTACACAAAATCCAACTCTCAAACCAACTGAAGGCTATATTGGCCGCAAAGTTGGTCAAGGGGTAAATCCAAAAGATAGCTATGTACTTGAAGCAACTGAAAACCGTACCAACTATCAACTAGAACCAGGCGTTGTGCAATTAAAAACAGGCACCAGTACTGTCAGCAATGCAGTAACCTATCCAGGTATAATTGACAGTTTAGAGTTAAAAGGATCTAACGTAACACGCCACGACAGATTGTTTAACAGTGAACACTATTCTTGGGATCCAATGATAGACTTTGACAAGTTTGTCAACTTTGGACAATACGTTTGGGTTCCTGAAGGCCCAGACGATGTAGATGTATTTGCAAATGCTATTCCTATACGCGACGACTTTGATGTAACTGACACCGATGATGGCTATACATTTTCAGGCGAAGCAGGTACATTGCCAACGCTAACACTGGCACGTCAAGGCACATACACTTTTAATGTAAACAACCTTGGCCAAAACTTTTGGATACAGAGTGTTCCGGGAACAAGTGGAGTATTGCCGCAACAACCAAATCAGAGTTCACGTGACGTACTTGGCGTAGAAAACAACGGCGATGATGTTGGCACAGTAACATTTAAAATTCCAACCAACACAGCTCAAAACTTTTTCTTTACACTTACTGATATTGGATCAACCGATCTAGTTGAAGACACACTACAGTTTAATCAAGTAAACAATCAATATGTTGATGTGTTCTTGGCTGCTAACGGTGGTATTGATGGCATTACTGATCTGCAAAACAGAACACTGATTTTTGCCACTGACACTGAGCTAGGTTGGGTTATAGAAACTCCAATTGACGAAGAAGGCGGCTTTGACGAAGGGTTCGACAGCGGAACTCCACTGGTAACGGATGCAGAAAGATATGTGCAGTGGCGAATTAACTTTAACTATGCTGACCCTGCCCGTCCATTTATGGAACTTACTAAAGTTCAGTCAATTGCTGATCTTTCAAAAACATTGATTGAATATGGCACTGATTATGCAGGTGTTACATTTTATAAAAATGCAGAAGGCACATTCGAGCGTCAGCCTCTTATTACTGCCAATCTTGATATACTATATTACCAAGACCAAAGTGACGAAACTAACTTTGGTGTGATACGTCTTGTTGATCAGCCAAGTGATGCTAGCATTATAATTGATGATATCCTGGGACATAAAAATTATACTTCTCCCAATGGGGTGGTGTTTACAAATGGACTTAAAGTCAGATTTATTGGAGCAACTACGCCGACCAGTTACCAAGGCAATGACTACTACATAGAAGGAGTTGGCACTGCAATCGAGCTATTGTTGGTTAGTGATTTTATTACTCCAGAAAAGTATACTAAAAGTTCTAGTGTTCCTTTTGATAGCACTGGCTTTGACGAAGGAAACTTTGATAGCACACTGAATGCGCCAACTGTGCAAGACTACATGACCATTAACAGAGCAAGTCTTGATCGCAATGCTTGGGCTCGCAGTAATAGATGGTTCCACATTGATGTGCTAAATGCCACAGCTACATACAACAATGTTGCTCCGCAAGTTAACAACGATAACCGCGCTAAAAGACCTATTTTAGAATTCCGTAAGAGCCTCAAACTGTTCGACTATGGAACAGAAGGCATTGCCCCAATTGATATCATTGACTTCGGCGAGACAGATGCTTTTTCAAACATCAATGGTACAATTGGCTATAGCGTTGACGGATACAGTTTTATTTCTGGCTCGAGAGTGATTTTTGCAGCAGACTTAGATCCAGAAGTTCGGAACAAAATCTACGAAGTCAAGTTTGTACAGTTTGACGATAGTAGCGAGCCTGTAATTGACCTACAACCCGCAAGTTTAACAACTTCGGATACTCCAACCAACAGTGTTACAGTTGTAACATCAGGTTCAACATTACAAGGCAACAGTTATTGGTTTGATGGAACGACTTGGGTTGCATCACAACAAAAAACAGATGTCAATCAGGCGCCTCTTTTTGATGTATACGATAGCAATGGTTACAGTTTTGGTGACAACACTGTGTACCCAAGTACAACTTTTGTTGGTTCAAAGATATTCAGTTATGCACTAGGCACAGGAGCTACAGATACAATTATTGAGCAGCCTCTCAAGTATCTTACTATTGCAAACGTAGGTGATATAGTTTTTGATAACAATCTGTACGTAGACACTTTTGTATATGTGAAAGGCACAGTGAGTGTAACAACAAAAATTGACACAGGTGTAGTCAGACAATATAACACTATAACAACTTTTGACAAATTATTAGGATGGCAAACCAGCTTTACTGAATATGTTCAGCGTCAAAGTTTCTCTTTTGACTATACTGGACTGCCGTTGGTGCTTGATGTTGTAGTCCTGACCGACACATCACTTGTACCAGTAAAAGTTTTTGTGAACGGCACTTTTGTTCTTCCTGAATACTACAGCTATACCACAAATGCTGATGGCGTTACTGAAATTAGTTTTGCATCCAATAGCACAACTGCAACATTTGGTGACAGCATTGAAGTGCAGGTGTTAAGCAATCAAGCAAGTAGTGTTGCATTTTATACTATTCCAGATAATCTTGAATCAAATGCAATGAATGAAAATACCACAAGTCTTACACTTGGCACTATTCGAAATCATTATGGTAGCATTTGCGAAAATTTAGAAAATCTAAATGGAAAAATTAATGGCGCAAACAACGTGCGTGACCTGGGCAATGTTGTACCTTATGGTGCGCTAATACTACAACACAGTGCGCCATTAACAATGACCACACCGTTTATCACAGATAGACAGTTTGATTACTTCCGTTCGGCTGCATTCAATGCTAGCGAGTACAACAAAACCAAAGAACAAATTCTTAATTATGTTGCAAGAAATGACTTTGAAGGCAAAAGCACTGCCGACATACTAGATGCTGCACTGTTTGCTTTGAATCAAGGCAAAAATGAATTTTCTCCGTTCTATTACACTGATACTATTCCGGGAGGAAGCCAATTTGAAACAACAACTTATACTGTTTCTCCTATCACAACAAATGTGTTTGATACGCTTTACAGTTATGATATGTTTGCTGCAAACTATGCAGGCATATTGGTATATTACACACCAATTAGCACTGGTATTCAAACTATACTGGTTGGTTCCGGGCAAGAGTACACTGTTGCTGCTGACGGCCCGCGCATCACAATCAATACCACTGCGGTCACACTAGCAATTGGCGACAAGATTATAATTCGTGAATACAAATCTACACTTGGTAGCTTTGTGCCGTCGACACCAAGCAGCATGGGATTGTACCAAATTTATAAGCCGCAACAATTCCTTGACACTACCTATGTTGATCCCCAGCAGGTTATACAAGGACATGACGGCAGTTTAACTGTTGCCTATGAAGACGGTGACTATCGAAATGCTGTGTTACTGGAATTTGAAAAGCGCATATACAACAATATTAAAATTGGTGCAGCTGAAAGAGCTACTCCACCAATTAGCAGTGTTGATGTTATTCCCGGACAGTTCCGCACAACTGATTATACCTTAACTGAAGTTAATGATATACTCAACAGAAACTTCTTGACCTGGGACGGCGCCGTGCGCTTGCCATACAAAGACCAAACTTATATTGAAGACGACGCATTTACATGGAACTACAGCCAAAGCTCGAACCGACTTACTGGTGCTCCGTTGTTAGGTGGCTGGAGAGCAATCTACTTCCAGTTGTATGACACAGATAGCCCACATACTACTCCCTGGGAAATGGTTGGACTCACTGAAAGACCAACTTGGTGGAACGAACAATACGGACCTGCTCCATATACTTCAGGCAACTTGGTGTTGTGGAATGATATGGCCGCTGGGCTTGTTGCAGATCCAGTTGCACCTTATATTCGCGCAGACTATGTGCGCCCAGGATTATTGCAGTGTATTCCAACCGACAGTCAAGGTAATCTATTACCGCCAATTGATACAATTGTAGGCAACTATGATCAGAACAGTTTCAAAAAATCATGGGTTGCTGGCGACATGGGTCCAGTTGAAACTGTGTGGAGACGTAGCAGTTACTATCCGTTTGCTATCCAAGAGTTATTGGCATTAACAAAACCTGCAAGTTACTTCTCATTGTTTGCCGACAGAGACTTATGGAAATACAATACAGAATTCAATCAGTACCTTTACAACAACAGATTCCGTATTGATCCATCAGTGATCAGCATCTACGGCAACGGCGTAATCAAGAACAGTTATATAAACTGGATTGTTGATTACAATAGAGTTACAGGACTAGATAGCACTGACTTACTTGAAACCAAACTGGATAACATGGACATACGCTTGTGTTACAGAATGGGAGCATTTAGCGATCAGAACTATTTAAAAATCTTTACTGAGAAATCATCACCTAACAGTCTTAACAGTAGTTTGTTGCTGCCTGATGAAAGCTACCAATTGTTCTTGTATAAAAATCCTGCATTCAATGATATAACTTGGAGTAGTGTTATTGTACAACGCACAGCAACTGGTTATAGTGTAAGTGGATATTCGCAAGATCGTCCTTATTTTGAAATATTAAAAAGCCTAACCAATGGAAACTTTCAAACAATTACAGTTGCCAATCAAACAGCCCGAGTTGCCAATGACTACAGCAACACAGTTGTACAAGTGCCTTACGGATATGAATTTACTTCTGCTAGTGCAGTAGTTGATTTCTTAAACAGTTACGGTGCATTTCTTACAAGCCAAGGTATGACATTTGATAACAGCGAAAATGGCGTAATTTTAAACTGGGGCCAAATGGCACAAGAGTTTCTGTATTGGGTCAATCAAAGTTGGACAGCTGGCAGTTTAATTAATTTAAATCCTGGTGCTAATCAAATTAAACTTAGCCAACCATTTAGTGTTGTTGAAGGGTTAAGTGAAGAAAACATCAATGATATCATGCTTGATCAAAACTTTGGTCCAATGACAAGCAAAGACTTTGCTGTAGAAAGACTGGGCAACGAATTAAAATTGGTTGCTTTAAATAACCAAACATTCAGTTACCTCAATGCAAGATTCACCAGTTACGAACATATTATTGTATTTGATAACACCAGTATCTTCAATGACTTAATATATGAACCAAAGACTGCTGCTCGTCAAGCAAGACTTCTGCTAAATGGCTTTACAGTCTTTGACTGGAATGGTACACTAGATGCACAAGGGTTTATTCTCAACCAAGACAACATTGAAGAGTGGGTACCAAACGTATCATATACCAAAGGTCAGATTGTTGAGTACAAAAATGCATACTGGAGCGCAACTAAACTGTTGTCGCCAAACGAAACATTTGTGTTTGCTGATTGGATTAGAAGCGACTATGAAAGAATTCAAACAGGGTTGCTACCCAACCTTGCAACCAAAGCAGACAGCATTCGCAACAACTATGATGCAAACACTGCAAACTTAGAAAGTGATGCAGATTTACTGGGATTTGGACTTATTGGTTTCCGCCCAAGACAGTACATGCAAAACTTGAACCTCGACGATATTTCACAGGTCGGGCTGTATCGACAGTTCCTTGCAACAAAAGGAACTCTTAGCAGTGCTGAAATCTTTACCAGCGCAAATCTCGGTAAGGAAGAAGCCGAATACAACATATTTGAAAACTGGGCTATTCAACGAGGTCTATATGGTGCAAATGCAAACAGAAGTTATTTTGAATTACGCCTTGATGAAAGCAAACTGCTTGCTAATCCAAGTACGATTGCAGTAATCGATCCTGGCGATGTTACTACAGCAAATCAAACTGTGCTTGTTGACAATCTTTGGAGGGAAAGCTACAAGATTACCAACAAAAATATATTGCCTGTATTGGATCAAACACCAGAAGATCTTGGCTTACCAACTGCTGGTTATGTAAACTACGATGATGTAGCTATCAAAGTATTTGACTATGATGATCTAACCGCAGTTATTAACAGCCTCGACAATATCTCAGTTGGCACAAACATCTGGGTCGCTAAAGCTAACAGCTATGACTGGAATATTTACAGAACTAACTTGGTAAGTGCAAGTGTTGTCAGTGTATTTGACAATCTAAACAACACCTGCACTGTCACATTTGATGTAAATCATGGACTACTGGTCAATGATAGAATTACTATCAAGTATTTCAATGATGATGTTGACGGAGCTTACATTGTTGACAGTGTTCCGGGGCTAAAACAGATCAATATTATCCTGGCATTGCCTGGCGAAACAACCTCGCTGACTGGGGACGGTATTTGCTTTGAACTTGAAAGTGTACGGGTAGCACAAGCTGCTGATGTTGCAGGATTAAGTTTTGCTACTTCAATCACAGCGGGCAATCAAGTTTGGGTTGATGATGATGGCACTGGGAATTGGGTAGTTTATCAAAAAATTGATCCTTTTGCTAGCCCAACTGAGCTAGTCGCAAGCACACCAATTATAAACAATTTGTTTGGATCAACCATCACCCAAGGATTGCGTAATCAAGGTGCTTTAATTGGTGCTCCGGGCAGCGGCGGCGTCTATGCTTACAACAAAGCTGAAGGTGCATACGTTGGAACAACCATTATTATTCCTAGTGCAACTGGGTTTAGTGGATTTGGATCCAGTCTAGCAAGTGGCAAATTTGATTGGGCAGTTGCTGGTGCCCCTGCATCAAATAGCAGCAAAGGATATGCTGTTGCAATTAACAGGGATGGCGACAACGGTAGTTACAGACAAACACAACTATTCATTGGACAAAATGTAGCATACGAGTTTGGCTATGCTGTTGCAGTTAGCGATGACGAACGCTGGATGTATATTTCAGAACCAGCTGATAACAAAGTGTATGCGTACACCAGAGAAGATGTGCAATCGCAAGTATTAGACTTTACTGGCGACGGAACAACAGTTAATTTTACAATAGAACCAACTATTTTAGTTGATACTAACCTGGTAACAGCACAAACACAATTGGGTGTTACTAAAAACAATAATGCAACTGTTGCTGGCTCTGATTGGTCCTTGGTATTGGTTAACAGCGTACAGACAGTGCAGTTTGCAGTAGCACCGAATGATGGTGATACCATAAGAATTATTCGATTGCAAAGTCAACAAAACATCGGTGATGGCTCCACAGTGGCATTTGACATTGGTCCATTGTTTACTGCCAATGACATTTATGGCTTCAGCGTATTCATTGGTGACACATTACAGCGTCCAACATATGATTACACATTTGCTGGTACTACCATTACATTTACCAGTCCACCGTCAAACGGCACATTAATTCTTACCAAGGCAGATACACATTGGGACTTTGTTTCAACCATCTCGGCACCCGCTAGTGTCATTAGCGGCGGCAGGTTTGGCAATAGTCTTGCAACCACAACAGACGGCAGACAAATTCTTATTGGTGCGCCAAACGACACAGTTGGTTCAGACACACTTGCTGGAACTGCACACATCATTGACAGAAGTGTTCAACGTTTCCAAGTTACCAATGCTGCTACTGCAACATATACTGTTACTGATGCTCCGGTTGGAACACCAGCTGTTATACTGAATGGCACCTACTTGATAGCACCAGGCAATGCAAACAATGCACAGTACAGTGTTGTTGGCAGTGCTATAACAATTGGTACAACTGCCACCCCAGTCGTACTGCAAGTTGGCGATATTATTGAAATTGAGACAAACACATTCCGCTTGATGCAGACTATTCAGTCGCCAATGCCAGGGCAAAGTTATAACTTTGCTAAGACAGTTGATGTATGCCCAACAAATTGTAGTTTATATCTGGGTATGCCAAACGACAGTGCAGTTGTCCCAGAAGGCGGATCGGTAGAACGTTGGATGAATCAAGCAAGACTGTACGGCACAATTACAGGCACAATTGCAAATCCTGTGCTGACAGTTGGCAACAGTATTCGCATCAACAACTACTATGTTACACTAACAGGCACAACTGTAGCTAGTCTTGTCACTGACATTACTGCTTTAGACATTCCAAACGTGGTTGCTTTTGCTACAAGTAACGGCGAATTGCAACTTACTCTTGAGAATGTTGTTGTTGGAGAAGAATTTATTAAACTGCAAGTACTACCTGGTACTGGAACAGCATTTGCTGATCTTGGAATGCAGCCAATTATGTATGCACAAACACTTGTTAATCCTGTACCACAGGCATATGGACACTTTGGCGCTAGTATATCAATTAGTGACACTGCATCCACTTTGGCAGTTGGTGCACCGGATGCAACAGCACTGTTACCAACCACCTTTGATACTGACTCAACATACTTTGACAGTAAGAGTTTGAACTTTCTTGATCCTGCTGACGAATCAGGTGTTGTATATACGTTTGATTTCTTGAATGCAGCAAGTGCAAGCGCCACCAATCCTGGCAAGTTTGTATTTGGTCAACAAATATTTGATACCACTATTGCCAGTCTTGACAAGTTTGGGACAGCCGTTAGCTATGTTGATGGAATACTGCTGATTGGAGCACCAAACGATGACCTCAATGATAGCTCAGGTGACTTTGGTCGTGTAAGCAGCTTGCTTAATGCACTTAAACAGCCAGCTTGGAAGGCAATCTATAATGAACAGCCAATTGTTAATGCATCTTTACTCAATAGTGTATTCACATACGACAAGATCAGTAACAGTGTAACAAACTACTTGGACTTTATTGATCCATTACAAGGCAAAATACTTGGCGCAGCACAAGCAAATATCAATTACACCGGTGGTATTGACCCAGCAGCTTATAATACAGGTACAATAAACAATTTTGGATCACAGTGGAACACTGATCACCTCGGTGAGTTTTGGTGGGACTTGTCAACTGTAAGATTTATTGATTATCACCAGGACACCATTGAGTATAGATCAAGACGCTGGGGTCAGCTGTTTGATGGTTCTAGTGTAGATGTCTACGAATGGACGGAAAATAGTGTGCCTCCAGCACAGTACACAGGCCCAGGCACAGTGTTTTCTACTACCAGTTACACAATTACAAGTGCGCTTGACAGTGCTGGCACGTTTATTACTTCTTATTACTATTGGGTAAAAGGATTAACCGCAGTTCCACAAGGAAAGACACTGAGTTCAAATGGTATTACACAGTATATTGATAACCCGCGCTCAAGTGGTGTTAGTTACGTTGCTGCCATTGCACAAAATACAGTAGCATTGTATAATTGCCGCAATTTAATCAGTGCTACTGATACAATTTTGCATATTGAGTTTGATAAAATTTCTAATACTGACAATGTTCACGCTGAATATGATCTGATCACTGTTGGTAATAAAGATAGTTTCCTTAGCGGAGGACTTTACAGAAAGTTTTTGGACAGTTATTGTGGTGAGGATACACTGGGCAATCTTGTTCCTGATGCGACACTTGGTGTTGCTGACAAGTATGGTGTTAGTTTCCGTCCAAGACAAAGTTTCTTTGTAGACAGATTCCTTGCACTTGAAAATTACCTAACTCGTGCAAATAAAATTATGGCACTGTACCCAGTGACTGAAACTAAGAAATTTGATTTGCTAAACAGCGAAGAACCTGTGCCAACTAGCGCCAGTGGTGAGTGGGATCAAAAGGTTGCCACCTATGCTGAACTAACCTATCAAGATCTAAGACAAGTAGCGGTTGGATTCAATTACTTGGTAGAAAGTGATAGTACCCAAGAAGGATTGTGGACAATATATACTGTGATTGCTGGTCCAACACTTCAACTAGCAAGGGTACAAAATTACGATACAAAACTGTTTTGGTATTATGTTGACTGGAAAGGCACCACACTTGACGGAACTTTGTACAGCGTAGCAAACAAACCTGAAGTTGAAGTTGCAGTGTACAGTGACTTGTTAGCACTACAGAATTTAAGTGATGGCGAATACGCACAAGTTGCAGCAAATAGCTTTAACAAGATTGAAATTTATCAATACAGTGTTGCCAGTGGTGAATGGACCAGAGTGTACCTAGAAGATGGCACTATTGCAATTAGCGAAACTATTTGGGATTACAGTGTTGGAAACTTTGGGTTTGACACAGAAGTGTTTGATGCACAACGTTTTGACCAAGCACCAACAACTGAAACACGCCAGATTCTTAAGGCATTAAATCAAGAAATCTTTACAACGGACTTGGAAATTTTCCGCAATGAACTGCTGATCCTCACATTCGAGTTTATCATGACCGAGCAGGCTGCTCCGGATTGGTTGTTTAAAACCTCATTGATTGATGTTAATCACAAGATTCGCGATTTAATTGAATACCCAATCTTTAGAAGAGATAACCAAGACTTTGTAAGTGAATATATTAAAGAAGTCAAGCCATATCATGTGCAGATACGTGAGTTCAACCTGCGTTACGAAGGCGAAGACACATACTTGGGCAATACAACTGACTTTGATTTGCCTGCCTATTATGATCAGTTGCGACAGCAGTTTATATCACCAATACTTGATGAAAATGTTGACGAACCGAGTTCACTAAGCAGTTTCCCAAGCACCGCTCCAATTTGGGAAACTTGGCCTTACAGTCAATGGATCACAAACTACAAACTTAAAGTTGCCAGCGTTACTGTGATAGAAGGCGGCAGCGGATATACAGTACCGCCGCAAGTTATTGTAACTGGAGATGCCGTTACACAGGCAACAATGACTGCCAAAGTAAACAGTGCTGGAGTACTAGTATCGATTGTAGTTGACACTCCAGGTAGTGGTTATGTCACTACACCAATACTTACTATATCAGGTGGCAACGGCAGCGGGGCAACTGCGGTTGCAGTGCTTACTCCAAACTTGGTGCGAGACCTTACAACCACAATCAAGTATGATAGAATTACATACACCAGCCAAGTCAAAGACTGGACTGCTAACACTGCATTTACTGCTGGAGAACTAGTTAGGTTCCCAGTACCAACTGTAGGCGTAGTCGATGTAACTTTGCCAGAAGTATACAGTGTTACTGCTAACTTTACAAGTGAAGCAACGTTTAATCCAGAGAACTATACAAAAGTTGGGCAAGACACACTTGACGGTGCTGATAGAACAATAGGTTTGTACACTCCAGATCCAAGTGAACCTGGTCGCGAACTGGCACAGGTAATGACAGGCATTGATTATCCTGGAGTGCAAGTTACAGGGCCAAACTTTAATCAAAACACAGGGTTTGATGTAGGCAACTTTGATATCAATCCATTTGATAACCTTGACTTTGGACCAGAAGGATTGCCAACGTATGATCCTGCTATACTAGATGTAATTTACGAAAGTGCATTTTCTGATTCGTATCTTGGCATTAGAGCAACAGACATCAATGTTGAAGGCGGCGGGTTCATTGACACATACAGTTCACATGCTCCTGAAGAACTAGTGCCTGGCAGCGAGTTTGATACATTAGACTTAAAAGTTTATACACGCCCAGGCAGTGACTGGAACAGTGACGGGCATGGGTTTGATATTAAAAACGTCAACGCTTTGTACACAGCCGTAAGCACAGTGGTATCCTTTGGCGATTTAATGCTTCATCCTGTTGGCATTGATATTGTCAATAATACAGTAACACAAAATATTAGCCCAAGCAATTATGTAGTGGACTGGGTATCTAAAACACTTACCGTGAACGCTGGAGCAACAGTTGGAGATATATTAGGTGTTACAGTGTGGGGTATTGGCGGCGGATCACAACTTTACAAAGAAAGTTTTGTTGGAAGTAACATAAAAGCCAAAACACAAATTATCACTGTGACATATAGTGAAATTGTAGAACTTGTGGTGTTTATCAATGGTGAGATTACCACAGACTACACCTATGCAGCTAGCGGAAGTTTTGCAACCGCGGTAACCTTCACAACACAGCCAACCTTAAGTGATTGGGTAACAATTGTTGCACTCGGTGCAACAACGCCAATACAGTATTCGTGGAGTACTCCACAAGCGCAATACTTTGACTATGACGGATCAAGCTCACAGTATCCATTAACAAACAGTCTACAAGGCACCAATATAGCGAACATGATTGTTGAGCGTAACGGCTTTAGACTGCGTCCACCATCAGGAATTGAATATACTGGTGATGGATCAAGCCTTGGACCTTATTACCTTGCAACCGCAGACAAAACAGATCAGAATTTAATTTCAGACAATGACGTACTGGTGTACGTGGACAACGTGCAGCAGAATCTTGCATTGGATTTTACACTGAGTACATGGGACGGAAGTAGCGATCGTTATGTTGAGTTCACTGCTAGTGCATTGCCAGCAGCAGGAGCAGATATCAAAATTGCAGTCACCACTGAGGCTGACTATACTATGGTGAATACAACTGATTTGAATCTGCGTGTTAGTGCTATTCCAAATGCAGAGTTTACAGTTTACACTTTCAATGATACTGCACAACAAGACATACTGACAAAAGTGTTTGTAGGGCCAACCACTACAGGTGTAACAACCGGTGATGGGTTTGATGAGGTTCCATACGATAGTGCCGGTTTTGATCTAACAGTTGGTACAACAGTTGACACAAATGACTTTGCACTAGGCAGATTAATTACGGATCCAAGTCGCATATCAGTCACACTGAACGGTGACTTTTTGCAACCTGGATCTGAATTTACTATTAGCACAGGCGGCGACGGACTTAGCATACTCACTGTGAGTGGCAGTATCCTTGGTGCTGCTGACGTACTAGCAGTTACCATGTTTACAATGGATTTAGTTCCCGACAGTTTGAACTTCCGTATTTTCCAAGATATGCTTGGAAATGAAAAACTACTAAGACTGAACACCGGCAATACAACAGAACTTGCACAAGCTGCTACCCAAACTGACGATGTCTTATATTTCACAGACGTAACAAAACTCAGTGAACCCAATCTTGCTTCGAACATTTTTGGTCAAGTTATGGTCGGTGCAGAAAGAATCACATACAGAGAACGCAACGATAGCAGCAACAGTGTAAGCGGATTGCGTAGAGGTACTGCTGGTACTGGTGCAAGTGCTCATGCAATTGGCACAGTAGCAAGTGATGTCGGTCCGGGCGAACAGTTACCGAGCCAGTATCAAGAAGTAACTACAACTGACACAACAAATACCGGCGACGGAACAACAACTAGATTCATTACTTCAATCACCGTTCCAGTAAGTGAAGATAGCACAGAATACGCCGAATCAATAAAAGTTACAGTTGCTGGAAAAGTGTTAACACCTGAAACAGATTACACAATTACAGGAACAGATATAGCCTTTACTGAAATTACTTTAACAACAGCTCCGGCAGCAAATGTGGATGTTTGGTTTAGTAAATTAACTAGTAAGGTGATGTATGCACAAGGTGCAAGCACTGCAAGCAACGGAATTGCGCTGCAAGAACAAACAACTCCTGCGGCACTGTTTCTTAAGGACCAAGGTTAAGTAGATAGGTAAATACAGCATGGAATTAGAAAAAAACAACATTGATGAGACCATAGTGAAACAGGAACTAGAAGAAAAACGTCCAAACGAAAATGGACAAATTGCAATTAGCGGTCATATCAAGATCTTTGACCCTAACAGCGGAGAAGTCATTGTGGACAAGCGCAATGCTATTCACTATGAAAACATCAGCGAATCGTTAGCAAACAGTCTTGCAAACAAAAACATTGGCCAAATATACGAAATGGCTTTTGGCAACGGCGGTAGCAGTGTAGATCCAACAGGGGTTATCACTTATTTGCCACCTAACACCACAGGACAAAATGCTAACCTGTATAACCCAACATATTCAAAGGTTGTAGATGACAACAGTGCATCAAACACTGACAGTGCTCGCAACAACCTAACTGTTACACATACCACAGGTAAAGTGTATTCAGATATATTAGTTAGCTGTCTGTTGGATTACGGCGAGCCTAGTGGACAACAGGCTTTTGACAATTCAACAGATTTTAATGGAGACTATGTTTTTGATGAACTAGGACTAAAAACTTGGAATGGCAGTGCAACTGACCTGAGATTGATTACTCATGTTATTTTCCACCCAGTTCAAAAGTCATTGAACAGACAGATCCAGATTGATTACACAGTGCGCATACAAACACTAACGAATTTAAGCGCAACATAAATATAGGTATAATATATACATATAAATACACTTGGAAAACGGAGTAGAAACAAATGGCATATACCATTAATTTAACAGATGGGACAATCTTTGCAGTAGTTGCAGATGGTACTATCAACACAGATTCGAGTCAAACCATCGTAGGTAAAAACTACGCAGGTTATGGTGAGTTTTTAGGCGAAAACTTTATACGTTTGCTTGAAAATGCTGCAAACACAAGCGCACCAGGAGCACCACTTACAGGGCAACTTTGGTACGATAAAACCAACAACATCATTAAAGTGTACAACGGTACATTGTTCAAGTCAATATCGGGCGCAATTGCATCATCATCTACTCCAACTAGCAACGTTGCAGGCGACCTTTGGTTTGATACCACAAACGGTCAGCTGAAAACATATAGTGGTGCAGCATTTGTTACCATTGGTCCTGCGTTTACAAGTGGCGAAGGAACTTCGGGTGCTATTGTTACAACAATCACAGACAGCGCACCAGGCAACGATCACGTTGTTGTGCAAATGTACGTTAACAACGTTATTGTTGGGATATTCTCAAAAGATGCAACATTTACTCCGGCATCGGCAATATCAGGCTTTGCAACTATTGGCCCTGGCCTAAATCTAAGTACAACTGTTTCTAACGCAGTGTTCAACGGAACAGCAACAAACGCTGATACGCTTGACACACTAGACTCCACATCATTTATGAGAGCAGATGCAAGCACATCAACAACTGGATCACTTAGCGTACTCAACGACACAGGCATACTTTTTGGTGCTGACAACGACGGTAAACTAAGTGTTACTGGCACAGATGTATACATGCAAAACCAAACACAAGATGGCGATATCATTATGCAAATCAATGATGGGGGTGTTACTACAACTTGTATTCAAATTGACGGAGCAACTGCAAGCATAGGTGTACGTGGTATAACAAACCTACAAGCAGATGGTGTAGGAAACATTGGCGCAAGCGGCGGGGCATTTAACGTAATACATGCTCGTGCAACGTCAGCAGAATACGCTGATATGGCAGAACGTTTCCATGCAGATGATGAATACTCAGCAGGTACAGTAGTTGAATTAGGTGGTGTTAATGAAGTTACTCTTTGCGTTGACGAATTAAGTGACAGAGTGTTTGGAGTTGTGTCAGACAAGCCAGCATATCTTATGAACGGTGGTGCAGGGACAGATGCAACACATCCAGCAATTGCAATGACCGGAAGAGTACCTGTAAGCGTAATGGGCTTCGTTGCCAAGGGCGACAGACTTGTAAGCGCAGGTAACGGCGTAGCAAGAGCAGCAAACTTAGAAGAAGTAACTTCGTTTAATGTTATTGGCCGAGCTTTAGAAAGCAAAACAGACGGAGATCTTGGCAGTGTAGAAGCCATTGTCAAAATTGCATAAAATAGATAAGTAGTTTTATAAAAGGAAGGACCCAACTACTATATACAAATGATGACGCCTGAGCAATATGCTCTTTACTTAACAGAACGCCGTCGATAGTAGCGTAGGAAACAGCCTACTAATACAAAGGGAAATAAAAAGAAATGACATACTCAGCCGGATCAACCATATTAGATGATGATTATAACACCTTTGCCGGGCAAGTTAACAGTATTTGGGGATCTGGTAGCGGCAACGCTGGTTATGGGCAGACAAACACCATTGCGACCGTTGCTGCAGGATCAACAATTACTGCAACACAGTGGGCAACATTGCTAACAAGAATTACCAGTTCAGCCTCTCACCAAGGTACTTCAATTACTTCAATTACAAATCCAGTTGCAGGCAACACCATTGAAGCCTACGCAGCATTAAGCACAAACATCACAGCAATATTAAATGCCAAAAATAATGCAGCAGCAAGCGGCAGTGATAGCTCAGCATCAACTACAACAACCAGTGCATGGACATCAAGTGCAACAACATCTAAAACAATAACATTTCCAAGTGCTGACCAGTTAAGGTACTTTTTTAACGCTGGCGGCATGATTAGAATGAGTTTCAGTCGTTCAGGTGGTACAACGTCAGATCAGAACACATCTTGGACAAACTTGCTGAGTAACACTGGTACAATTGTTCTGACAGGGCAAGGAAGTCCAGGAGAAAACAAAACCATTGCTAGTACAGCTTATACAGGAACAACCAAGATTGGTGGCGCAGGAACACCTACTACACTGCTAACAGGTACTGGTGCATATGATCTTACTGGTAGTGCTGTTACACTTTTCAAACAGATTGGTACAACCTATCAATATACTTCGAATTTTATCCAAATCAATGGATCAATCAGTGGTAACGTAATTACATTTGCTGTAACATTAAGTGATGTTGCAACACCGGGCGTGGACAGTATTGACGGAACACTAACAATGACAACAGTGATTCGTAAGCCGAGTACAAGTGCTTTGGCTGATACCTGGGGTACGCCAACACAAAACAGTGCTAGCTGGTCATTATCATAATAACATTTAGTAGACCTTAATACAAAAATCTTGGTTTTTTTCACTAGGATTTTTTTGTGACTAATTACTGTTATGCAAACAGACAAACTCAGCCAAAATATAAAAACAAGATTTGATCATCAACAAGCAAGACAGGTGTTGCGAGAAACATATCAAGCCAAAATGCTTTTTGCACACAATGGTGGCATGTGGAAAGCATCGCCAGAGTTAATTGTGTTGTGTGATTTATTCCTTGGGAGGGATTCAGTATTTCAAGACTACTATGACACTCCTGTTAGTGTAGAGCCAGCAGTGCTGAAACAGTTAGCAATGCAGCGTTGGCAAGAGCAAATGAATGCTTGGCAAGCTGAGTATGAAGAAATTTCTAAACAAAGATGACCACAGGTGCTTTACTCTTTGCTTTTGACAGCGAAATAAAATACACCAAACTTGCTGTTGAATGTGCTACCCGAATAAAAAAGTACTTAGATATTCCAGTGACCCTGGTCACCGACAAAACTGTTGACTGTGATATTTTCAACAAAGAAGTTATAGTTGAACGCGGTCCAGATACCAATCGAAGATTTTTTGCTGATCGCAATGCAGCAACTACATGGTTTAACTTTGGCCGTAATGCAGCTCTTGATCTTTCGTCCTATGATAGGACACTGTTGGTTGACACAGACTACATGCTTAACAGTGCAGACCTGTTGCCTATGTTAGAAAGTTCACAGCCATTTTTGTGTCATAGACGTGTTCAAAGTTTACATCTCGAACCAAGATTGCAAACATTTGGCACAAAAAATACGCACATGTGGTGGGCCACTGTTGTTATTTTTGATCGTAACAGTCAGTTTACACAAGATGTTTTTGCAGTATGGAAAATGGTAGAACAAAACTATCAGCACTATGCAAACCTATTTGGATTCAACATTCGCCAGTTTCGCAATGACTATGCACTTAGTATTGCGCTGCTTTTGTGTAACGGAAACACTCATCCACATCAATGCGAAATTCCATGGCCACTTCTCAATGTAGACACTGAATTGGAGGTTGAGCAGATTGACAACACCTGGTGGATCACGTATACTGTTAACAATCTCAAAAAGCGTATTTGTGTTAAAAATCACGATTTGCACATAATGTGTAAAAGCTATCTGGAGAAATTGTATGTATGAAGCAGATAGAGGTTACTTGATTGTTGCCGGAGTATCACAATCTGCTGATTATGTTGCATGTGCAGAAACACTTGCAAAGAGCCTCAAGTACTGGCACCCAGATGCAAAAATTTGTTTAATCACTGATCAAGAAGATTATAAAAATACACTGTTTGATTATGTTAGACCTTTCCCACACGGTAACTCGGGTGGCTGGAGCACTGACTGGCAAGTGTATCATGCTAGTCCGTTTCACGAAACTGTAAAACTTGAAGCTGATATGATAGTCAGCGGTCCAATTGATCATTGGTGGACACTGTATCGCAACAAGCCACTGTGGATAAGTACTGGCGCACGGAACTTTCACAATGTCACTGCTACAAGTCGTCGTTACAGAAAAATATTTGACTATAACAATCTACCTGATGTTTACAATGCTGTTACCTATTGGCGAAAGAGTGTTGAAGCATTGCAGTTTTTCAACAATGTAAAACAGTGTTTTCAAAATTGGGATGAGATCAAACAGAACATCAAGGGCGGGCAGGACGAAGAGGCCAGTACAGATTTAATCTACGCACTAAACAGTGACGATTTTGTTACGCCAGGAGTAGGACCGCAGATTGTACACATGAAACCAGCAATGCTTGGCACCAGTGCTGAAGATTGGACCAAAGAGTTAGTTTGGGAAATATCCAATGGGGTAATACGCATCAATGGACATAACCAGCAAGGTTTTGTACACTATCAAATCAAAGAACTAGCACAAAAGTTAGGAGAATGTTATGGATCCTGTTGAGTTTGCAAAATTATTCAATCAGTCAATACCAGATATTAAGGTTGACTTTGAATACAGATTGTACTACAATAAACAAACAGGAGAGCCTATTGCATACACAATGGAAGAGCTCGAAGGAGATTACATTGAAGTCACTGCCGAACAATATGCCCAAGGGCGTTATGATCTAGTAATCCGAAACGGCATTATTGAACGTTTAATTGATTCAGTAAGCTGGACAAAACTGGTGCCGAGTAACGCAGGCACAGGTTGTAGAGCAGATAATGTAATGATTGTTGAACCTAACAGCAATACCAAATGGGGGATTAAAACATACTATGAAGAGGATGTATTATGATAAGATTAACAAGTGCAATTTTTTTCACCATGCTTGTTGCTTGCCATCCAGTAGCAGCACAAGTAAGTGGCGATGAGGAAAAAGTAATGCTTACTGCGGATATTATTTGTGGTCTCCACAGAGAAAAAATGGAAGCAGTTCCGGAAAAGTACGGAGAAGTACCCTTTGCAACCGGTAGAGTGCAAATCCGCTCAGCGAATGTAAAAGAATACATGGAAGCCGATATGTGGATGTATGTCAATCCAGAAGATGGCAATTTTACCATGTTAACTGTAATTGACGGCGACCCATATACCTGCATGTTTGTCAATGGCAAAGACTTTAGACCATGGACTGACGGAGTAAAAAGTGAAGGCATGTGATATTGCAGATTTGGACTGTGTATATCTCAGTTATGACGAGCCACAAAAAGAAGAGTTCTGGGTAAAAATACGCAACATGGTGCCGTGGGCAAAGCGTGTTGACAATGTAAAAGGCAGCGATGCAGCACACAAAGCTGCGGCAGCAGCTAGCGACACAGAACGTTTTATCTTGATCGACGGCGATAACTTGCCTGTTGAAGATTTTTTCAATCAAACCATTGAGTATATCAATAACGACTATGAACAGGCAGTCTATCGCTGGCGTGCCAGAAACGATATCAATGGACTTATGTATGGCAACGGTGGCATAAGCTCGTGGACAAAGAAATTTGTAAACAACATGCGAACACACGAAGCCAGCGAGGGCGCAGATGAAACTGATGTGGAATTTTGTTTTAATGAGCTGTATTGGCCAATGTATAATTGTTATTCAACTACCTATCCGGGTGGCAGTGCTAAACATGCGTGGCGTGCTGGATTCCGTGAAGGTGTAAAGATGTGTCTTGACAGAGGACGCAAGCCTAGCACCGGAGAGTTCAAAGATAAAGTACACAGTCGCAATCTTGATCACTTAACTATTTGGCAAAACGTTGGCTCAGATACAGAAAATGGTCTGTGGGCTATTGCTGGTGCAAGACTAGGCACATACAAAACCATGCTCACTGACTGGAATCACACAGAAGTACAGTGGTTTGACAATCTCGAACAGATGTGGGCGGACATTGAACACTTAACGCCTGCAGAAATAGTTAGCTTGTACAAAGATGCGTTGCACACACAACTGGATTTGCCAATGAATGTGCTAACACCAGACCAAAGTAAATTTTTTAAACATCACTATCGCAGTAACTGGCACAATCGCAGCATTATGACTCGTGAAATTGATGTCATTAGGAGTCAAGAAGGTTGGTAATCAAACAAAATAAAGGCGACGAAGTTGATGCCGACTTTAAAAGCAAGTTCCTTAGTGACGCCGAAATTGCACAACAAAAACTAGACACTGTAAGTCCTAGCATGTGTTTGGCTAAATGGAAGCAACTTAGTCTGCATCTAACAACTGGCATGAACAACAGTTGCTATCATCCGCCGTTGCACAGAGCAGATGCTGAAGCAATCAAAACCAACCCTGGTGCATTGCACAACACAGAACACAAAAAGCAACAACGCAAATTGATGTTAGAAGGTGTTCGTCCGCCCGAATGTGACTATTGTTGGAAGATGGAGGACAACGGCAAACTAAGCGACCGTCATTATCGTAGTGGAGAACCATGGGCAATCAAAGACTTTGAAACTATTAAAAATGCACCCTGGGATCAAGATATTACACCAAGTTATGTTGAAGTAGACTTTAACAGTGCATGCAATCTAAGTTGCAGTTATTGCAGCCCACAGTTTAGTTCAAGTTGGATGGCAGAAGCACAGCGCGAAGGCGCTTGGCCAACATCAACTCCGCACAACGATCCTGCACACTTTCAAGGTGAGCGTCGACCAATACCGGCAAGAGAACACAACCCATATGTGGAAGCATTTTGGGAATGGTGGCCTACACTGTATCCGGAACTTGAACACTTTAGAATGACCGGTGGTGAGCCAATGATGGATAAGAATACCTACAAAGTATTTGATCATGTGATGATGAATCCATCTAGCAAACTGCATCTGAGTACGACATCAAACTTTAGTGTAGATGAAAAACTGTGGCAAAAGTACAAAGCATATGTTACAATGCTTTGCGAAAAACCAGGCACTGTTGAACACTTTATGCAGTATGTGAGCTTGGACGGCATGTTTGCACAAGCAGAATACATGCGTCATGGGCTTGACTTTAATCTGTTGTGGGACAGAGTAAACCAGTTTCTCAATGACATACCAGAGCGTAACAGTGTAACATTTATTATAACAATGAACAATTTAAGTGTGACCACATTACAAGATTTGTTTGCTGCTATTTTAGGCTTGCGTCAAATATACAGCAAAACCTACCAAAGAGTTTGGTTTGATACACCTGTGCTACGCACACCAACATGGCAAAGTTTACAGTTATTACCTGAGAGCTATGTACATGAACTGGAGATGCTTAAAACTTGGACACAGCAGAATTTGGAGACTGAATCTACACGCTTCAAAGGATTCAAAGACTATGAAGTGAACAGGCTGGACAGAGACATTGCCTGGATGCGCGATGGGCAAAAACTAGATCCAGAATACATCAATCGCAACAAAGCAGACTTCTACAGATTTTTCAACGAACATGATAGACGCAGAGGCACTAACTTTATTAACACATTTCCTGAAATGGAAACATGGTGGAAAGAGTGTGAACAATTGGCCAAAGCATTAGCATGATAAAACTATACGTGGGAGATTGTGGGCAGTATCTGTCAGACATTGCAGGACCAAACAGTGTGTTGTTGACTGGTAAAAACTACCAAACATATCTGGAAACTACCTATACCAATGATGTAGTATTTCACACGTCAATGGCGGATCTACCTAAAATTACCAACACTGAAGCAGCTTTGTATTCTGTAATGTGCCATGCAGATACTATTGTGTATGAACCACCCAAGGTTTGGTCAGATGATGATGGGACGTATCGGGTAGCTAATTCTTGTAATATTACCAAATATTTTTTATCGCTATTAGTAGATAAACATATTATTGGAGACTACTCCTCACTAGGCATACACTATTGTGATCTATTAGACACGAGAAAAAACAGCTCATGTAATTTATTTGTAACAGGATGTTCTTATTCCAAAGGTGTAGGTGTCAACAATGATCAAAGGTTTCCAGTATTAATTGCTAATCAATTACAACTTCCATTGGTAGATCTTGCAAAGGGTGGTAGCAGTAACGAATTCCATGCTGATCAAATCTTAAGATCTAATATTAACAAAAATGATATAGTATTATGGGGCATCACACAAGAACTGAGACGATCTGAATGGAACAATGGTAAGGAAAATACCATGTCTTGGAATAGAGATACATTCAGTGAAACATCGCTGTATAAATCTGTGATAGCCATACACCAAGTGAAAAACTTTTGTAATAAAATTCAAGCCAGATTATTATTAGTGCCACTACTATGCAGTGAAAATCTCATAGTGCTAATCAATACTCTGCCAGAGTATGTGCAATTACCATATCAAACTCAGCACATTGATTTTGGTTTTGATGGTGTACATCCAGGACCGCAACAGCATCAAGTTTACGCAAATAAAATTCTCGACCAAATTGCAAGGAAGTAAGTACACATATGCCAAAGCAAAACAACGAAACTGATTTACAATATAAACAACGGGTTCTCGATCCACTTAGTTCGAGCATGTGTGGTGCCAAGTGGTACAATGCTACCATATGGTTAGGCAGCGGCATGACTACTAGTTGCCATCATCCACTTCCGCACTATGTAAGTGTTGAGGAAGTAGAAGCAAATCCAAAAGCTCTACATAATACGCCACAGAAAAAAGAAGAACGCCGACAAATGCAGTGCGGCGAACGGCCTGGTGGTTGTGAATACTGCTGGAAGATTGAGGATATTGGTCGAGATAACATAAGTGATAGAGTGTACAAAAGCAATATCTACACCGATCAAGACCTACAAGCAGCACACGAACTTGACTACAATCAAGATGTTGATCTCAAAACACTGGAAATAGCATTTGACAGAACTTGTCAGTTTGCTTGCAGCTATTGTAATCCAGCGTTCAGTACCACTTGGGTTAAAGATTTAAAAAAGCATGGCGGATATGAAAATTTAATCAGTGATGGCCGCAATCACTTTACGCATGAACATGATAGTTCGCAGCGTTACAGATACAATGAAACCAATCCTTACATTGAAGCATTTTTTAAATGGTGGGAAAGCGATTTACACAAGACACTCGACGAGTTGCGTATTACCGGCGGTGAGCCTGCTATGAGCGGGCACCTATGGAAGTTACTAGACTGGTTTAAAGAAAACAAAGGTGCAAGCAAAACCACTATTGCTATTAACAGCAATCTTGGATTGGAGAGCGCAGACATACTGAAATTGTTAGACAGGGCAGACAGCACACCACTTGACATCTATACAAGCAATGAAAGTCTAGGCACCCAGGCAGAATATATTCGTGACGGATTAGAGTGGGGCACCTGGACACGCAACATGCATTTGCTAGCAGGCTCAGGCAAACTGCGCGGCTTGCACAACATGTGTACCATTAACGCACTATGTTTGGAATCACTGCCAGAGTTTTTGGATTACTTGATGCAATTTAAAAAGCAATATGGCAGAGACTTTCCTAGCTTTACACTAAACATATTGCGTTTTCCCAGTTTTCAATCACCATTAGCACTGCCCGATGAACTGCGCACACTGCACAAGAATCGATTGCAGTCTTGGTTAGACACAAACAGAGACAGTGAGCTTATTCACGAACACGAAATCAATCAAACTGAACGCTTAATTGATTATCTTGATGTTGTTAAAACTCCGCACAGTGATACGTTTGATATGCCTAAATTGCATAACGACTTTAAACAATTTTACACACAGTACGATGAACGTAGAGGCAAAGACTTTGGCACAGCATTTCCCACTATAAAGGATTGGTACAATGAGCTATAATTACAACAGTAGCGAGCCAATCAAAATTGCGCTTGCTGATCTAAACCCGCGTGAACGTACACTGCTAACAGAAAGCAAAACGTTTTGCATGTATCCTTGGATACACCTACATGCTTATCCAACAGGCGAAGCATATCCTTGTTGTCATGCTGAAATGGGTGTAGGGCAAGTGGGCAACTGCAAAAATAACACCATGAAGGAAATTTGGAACTCACCTGAGCAAAAACAATTGCGTGTAGACATGCTAACGGAGCAACACAATCCTGCATGCGGACGTTGTTATGAGCAAGAAAAATCAGGTTTCTTTTCAGGACGTCAAAGCGCAAACAAGCACCATGGACACCACATTAGCAGAGTTTTTGAAACGCAAGCAGACGGTGGATATGACGATTTTGAAATGACCTACTGGGACATTCGCTTTTCAAACTTGTGCAATTTAAGTTGCCGAAGCTGTGGTCATATCTTTAGTTCAAGTTGGTACAAAGATCAAGTAGCACTAGCTGGACCTGAATGGGCAAAGAAAAACAAGCCGTTAAACTATGCTGGGCGTTTTGAGACTGATATGATGGATCAGTTGTTTGAACACTTGGATCACGTAGAGCAGATTTACTTTGCAGGCGGCGAGCCTTGCATGATGGACGAGCATTATGTTATACTGGAAGAACTAGAACGCAGAGGACGCTTCGATGTTCGTCTTATCTATAACACAAACTTTACACAAACCAAACTCAAAGACCGACTGGTATTTGACTACTGGAAAAAGTTTGACAGTGTAGCCGTTGGTGCCAGCCTAGACGCCTCGGGTATACACGGCGAGTATATACGCAAAGGAACTAAATGGAAAGAGATTGAACAGAATAGAATTACCATGATGGAAATCTGTCCCAAGGTAGACTTTTATATTTCTCCAACACTAAGCATTATGAATGCACTGCACTTGCCTGACTTTCACAGAGATTGGGTTGATAAAGGATTGCTAAAGCCGCAAGACCTCAATGTAAATATTTTACAAGACCCTGCGTACTTGCGCATCGATATTGCGCCGCAAGCATACAAAGATCAAATTGAACAAAAGTACCGTGACCATTTAGAATGGTTGCGTCCGTTGGACCAACTTAATAGAGCAACAGTAGGATTTGAAAGTGCATTGCAGTATATGAACAGCACAGATAATACTGCACTTATTGAAAAATTTTGGCAGAAAACCAATCAACTCGACAGTATTAGAAAAGAAAATATCCTGGATGCAATTCCAGAGCTAGGAGTCCTAACGTGAAAATACCACACGATAAGTTTTGTGTGCTTCCTTGGATCAGTATTGAAACAAGCCCAATTGGCACAACTCGTCCTTGTTGTTTGGCAGAAGATGAGATCAAGGATACTGATGGTAACAAATATGATCTCAATACCAACACACTAAATGAAATACATCACAGTAATTACATGAATAATCTTAGGCAAGACTTCTTGGATGGCAAGAAGCCGCAAACTTGTAGGAAATGCTGGAATGAAGAACGAAGCGGTCGCACAAGCAAACGCATGCACACACTGGATAGACTCAAACACATTGTCCCAGACACAGAATGGACACAAGATGCTAAACCGCTTATATTCATTGATTTTAAATTGGGCAACATCTGTAACCTCAAATGTCGTATTTGCGGAAGTTGGAGCAGCAGTACATTTGCAACCGAAGAAGTCAAGTTTGAAGGCAAAGACAGCTTTCACTACGAGATGTTACAAAAAGGCGCGTGGCCAAGAAAGAATGTAGAATTTTGGAATACAGTGGATCCTATGATGGATCAAATTCGCTACTTGGAGTTTACTGGCGGTGAACCATTTATGATCAAAGAACACTTTGAATTACTAAAACGCTGTATAGATAGAGGCATTGCTGGCAATATTGAAATACACTACAACACAAACGGCACACACTATCCAGAGCATGCGGAAGAAATTTGGCAGCACTTCAAACTGGTAGAAGTTGCTTTTTCAATCGACGACGTTGACGAACGATTTGAATATCAAAGAGCCAATGCTGTATGGGCTGAAGTAAACAGCAACATCGATAGCTTTGAAGCAATGCGCGACCGGAGCAACAACATGCAATTACAGGTATGCTCTACAGTTAATGTGTTCAATGTAATGTACCTCGAAGGACTTGCGAAATGGATAGACACACGCAAGTTTGACTTTGTGTATTGGAATATGCTGCACGAAGCATACTATCACAGTGTAAGCACACTGCCCGAAGCAGCAAAGAAAGTAGCTATCAAACGTTTGCAAGATGCTGACGTAACTGCATACCACAGAAAAGAGTTTGACAATATCATTGACTTTATAAACGGTGGTGCTAGCCTTGATGGCAATATCTTGCGCATGAAAGTAGCAGATGTTGACTGGCGCAGAAGTCAAGACTTGCGTAGCCATCACAGCGAACTAGCCGAAGCAATTGAATATGGGGGACCTCAATGATCCTGGTAGTAGTTGCATTAGAAGAAGAATTACCTGGCCCGCTGCCACTAGGATATAAAAAGTTAATTACAGGTGTAGGAAAGGTAAATGCTACCATTGCATTGACTTCAGAACTGTGCTATAATAATCTATACAGTAAAGTGGTAAACTATGGTAGTGCTGGAGGGTTACCAGAAATGGTAGGCAAACTGATTGGTATTAGTGCAGTAATTGAGCGCGATATGGATTGTACACCACTGGGCTTGCCATTGTATGTGTCACCTGGTGATGAAGAACAAATGATTGTGTGTGATACCAAACATGACAGCTTGTACGTTTGTGGAACCGGTGACAGTTTTAGCACGCCGCATATTAACTATCAAGTGTGTGAAATGGAAGCCTACGCACTAGCAAAAGTTTCTACCAAGTTTGGATTGCCCTTTGACTGCTACAAATTTATCTCAGACAGCGGAGACGGAGATGACTGGAAAGACAATGTACACAAAGGTGCGGAACAGTTTAAAAGACAAGTACTGGAAAAACAGCCAGTGCTAGACAATGACCAATTGGAATTGATATAATGGACGATCCAGCAGAACTAGCAGCAAGACTAAACACAGTGTTAAATGAGCTGCGCGATCTTATGCATCAGCGCAAAGATCGCATTGAAGAACTGCGCAACCAGGTTGCATTGATTGAACAAGAAAACGACGACTTAGAAAAACGTATACAAGAACTTATAATGGATGCGTTCTAGGAGGATAGCATGAAATATAATGTACAGAATATAGGTGGCAAAGTTGTAAAAGAAGACGACCGTTATCGTGTTGTGGATAACAACTCCCTGAACAACCTTGTGGTTAGTAGTACCGACCTAAAAGCTGACAAGAAGACCGGCGGTCATGCCCATGCTGGACAAGAAGAAGTTTATCACTTTGTTAAAGGTGCAGGCTGGATTGAGTTAATTGATACCAATGGGAAAGACCATAACACTACAGTAGGCCCTGGCGACATTGTGCTTATCCCTGATGGTTGGTTTCACCGCGTACATGCCGGACCAACAGGTTGTTACTTTGTTTGTGTATTTGACGGCAGGAGATCACATTGACACTAGACGGTAAAATTGCTTTGATTGGCGAAATGATCGAAACCAAGATTCGCAAAGAAAAAGAGTTAGAATACTACCAACAACAACTGGAAGAGCTTACAAAGAAAATGTTCTTTTTGCAAAAGGATGTTGATTTGACCAATACAATAATCGATATTATACAAAGTGAGAAGATAATCGACATTGAGCAACACATGCTGGACACCCACACAGACAAACTGATAGGATCAAGAAAAAAATGAAAGTAGGATTTACTTGTAGCGCATTTGACATGCTGCATAGCGGCCACATACAGATGCTACGCGATGCCGGAGAACAATGCGATTATCTTATTTGTGGATTGCAAACTGATCCTAGTGCCGACCGTCCTGAAAAGAATCGCCCAATACAAACAGTGGTAGAACGCTACACACAACTCAAAGCAGTGCAGTATGTGGATGAGATCATTCCTTATGCAACCGAAGAAGACTTAAAAGACATATTGAGCATGTATCACATTGATGTGCGTATACTTGGAGATGAATATAGAGAAAAAGACTTCACAGGCAAAGAAATTTGCAAGCGGCGCGACATTGCACTGTATTTTAACAAGCGTGATCATAGATTCTCCAGCAGTGAACTTCGTCGCAGGGTAAATGAGAGTGGCATCTAAACCTGAAAACAGGCCGCCTACACTGTGCATGGCCCCATGGACACACACTTATCTTAGTCCACAAACTGAACGCAGATTGTGTTGTGCTAGTCGCGAGCCTGCGCAGAGCTTTGAACAGTACATTGACACTGAGTCAGGCTCTGGTATATACAACCCGCAAACACTGGAAGAACACTGGAACAACGATCATATGCAGAGTGTTCGACGACGAATGATGGCCGGTGAAACTCTTCCTGAATGTGACGTGTGCAATAGCAAACTGCTAAACACAGATGTGTACAGAAGTTACTTTGAACAGTTGTTTCGACACAAGTATGATGATATTTGGGACAGTACTGAAGAATCTGGTTACACCACTATGAAGCCCGTTAGTTGGGACTATCGTTTTAGCAATCTTTGCAATTTCAAATGCAGAATGTGTGGAGACATGTTGAGCAGTAGTTGGGAAAGTGAACAAAAACAGCACAACATGATCAACTGGAATAATTCCAGCAACAACTGGATGCTGCCTGATGTGCGTGAAAAGATCTCTAAGTTTCAAGATGAACAAATTGAAAAAGAATTTGCCGCAGCAGTTGAAGAACACAGAATAGAAGAAATATACTGGGTAGGCGGCGAGCCGCTGATGTATGAACAGCATTGGCGTTACATGAAACGCATCATTGAATTGGGCGACGGGCCGAGACTGTATGCACGATACAACAGCAACCTTAGTAGAGTAAACTACAAAGGCATTAACTTGTACACAGACATACTCTCAAACATTAGAGATTGGCAAATGTGTGCAAGCATAGATGGCACTGGTGCTATTGGAGAATATATACGCACAGGATTAAAATACGATCAGTTTGTAGAAAATTTCAAACAAGGCACAAGTATAGCCATGCACCGTCGGCAAATGCGTCTGGACTTTACACTCACATTACCGGGCTTGTTTGATGTTGTAAACATGCAACAGCTAGCAGATGAATTAGACGTAGACATACTGGCCAAAGTTACATTTACATTTACGCCAGATATTATTATGAGTCCACTGGCATTGCCAAGAAAAACCTTAGATCGTATTGTAGACAAACTAATTACAGATAATAACTTTGGTAGCGCATTAAAAGATGTACTGTTACAGTTAAAGAATCGTCCAACTATGGCAGAACAGTGGCCTGACGAGTATGATAGCGGTATGGTCAAAGGCAAAAAACGCATACTTACATTGGAACGTATTAGAAAAGATTTGTTTTGTATGAAAGATATACTGAGTGCAGATCAAGAAGTATTATCATGGTGGGATAGCATAGATGCTGGATAGGATAGAAATAAAATTAAGACACAACCAAACCAGCGATCTTTATCCTGTGTACATTGATGTATACGATAACAGTCTAAGTCGCAAATGGCTGCCGGCATTGGAGGAACTGCTTGAAAAAAACTGCCACCTCGAAAAGAACTACTGCTTCTTTGGTTTCCCAGAAGGAGAACGGAATCTGGATTTACTTGTCCAACAAATCAATCAAACGTTTGTGGGTATTAACAACGGTAACATTGATTACCATATTGATGATCATTTTACAGTAGACAATGTTGTTGAACCAGCATACAAACGCTCCGCCGGCGGCAATACATTTACTGCTAATCATGACAAATTCAACCAGTTACATTTGTACTTTGAAGAAACACAAGGCGTAAGCGGTGCAATGAGTCATCACTACAACCAAGCCGATGCAGAAACCCGCTGGCATATTCGACAATTAAACTTGCTATGTCACGAAGCTGAATGTCTTATACTAAGCAATGCAAAACACAAAACTGCACCAGAATGGGTTCGTCCTAGCAATGTTATGTGTTGGTTAAATGCGCCGCGATTCATACTCGACGAACAGGATTATGAACTGTTTGGAATTGACACTATTGCACGCCACCATGGCGGGGTATACGTTGGGGTAAACAAAGCAGTTGGCAAGCATCATTGGGAAGTGTTTCAAGACGAAGGCAGAGACAGTCGCATAGACGAACTTACAACAACAACACTTAAACCGCAAACGGAAGCAGCAGGTGACTTTGATATTGAATGGGGCAAAGACCCAGGAGGTCAAGCGTTTATGCAAGAACATTTAGCTGATTTTCGCGAATGGCTTGTGATTAACAACTTCGATCCAGACGATTCAAGTCTAACAATTGGACATCCTAAAGTAGCACAAGTGGATCTCGATGCAAGTTTTTCTACTACGGACTTTCACGAAACACTAAGTATTTTAACAGAGCATTTGGATGTGTACAGTATAAAAACATCTCGTGCATACGCCGAATATGATTACACCTGGCGTGACAGCAAACAGCTACAGGTACCACTGCTATGAAATGGATTAAAAACTTAATTAACAAAATTAAACTTGAGATACGATATCGCAAGAAACTCAAAGAATTGCGCAAGCGCGATCCTTTCATTTACAAATAGGAGAATAACATGGCACAGGATGGTCCTTTTGCTTCAGATTTTGATAAAGATCTCGAAGGTGTAGTGCGCAGAGAAATTATTACCTACCGATACAAGAATGGTAAAATGCAAATGGAAAGAGCAGTGCGCTCTTACTTTGGCGAGGATTACAACGACAGTGTAAGCACAATTCCCTTGAGCAAAGGCTAATAATGGACGATGACATTGAACTAGACTTTGTTATTACTGAACGTGATACAAATCAACGTGCAAGTCCCAAAGAACCTGTGAATAAAGAAAAACTTTGGAAAGACAAAGAAAAGATTTATTTGGACAAGCCTTGGACTGGTCCCTGTCCTGATGACAGTCATCCGCTGTTTATGATCAAGGTAGGCCCTAAAAGTCCACACGTAGTTAGTTGTTATTACTGTTCCAAGACTTGGATCTATAGGGATGATGGTGTATGACCAAACAAATACTTGGAGTAAGTGCAGGATTCCATGATGCAGCATTAACAGTTTTGCACAATGATGAAATTGTTTTTGCTGCTCACAGTGAACGCTATAGTAAAAAGAAAAACGACAGCACTATCTGTGAAGCATTGGAACGTGCTGCACTAGAGTATGGACCTTTTGATGAAATTGTCTACTACGAAAAGCCTTGGAAACGTCAGTTGCGTAAAATACGCAGTGGCGAACCGTGGGGAGGTTCCTGGCTGTTACAAAGTGAACTGAAATCCACTATTCCCTTAATAATGAACAAACACTGGAGGTCAACGTCGGATGAAGAGACTGTTGCAAATATTGATATTGCCAATGCAACGTCGCTAATAAAACGTCCATATAAACCTATAAGCAGTGTCAGTCACCATTTAAGTCATGCTGCCGCAGGGTTTCAGACAAGCCCATTTAAAGAAGCGGCAGTAGTGGTAATCGATGCCATTGGCGAAATGGATACCATCAGCATCTACAAAGCAGACCACGGCACAACTCCTGCTTATATGGGGTGTAAACAGCGCAAAAAAGCCCGCTACAAGCGTGTTTACTGTCAAAAGTATCCACACAGCATTGGAATGTTTTATAGTGCAGTAACAAAGCGTGTAGGCCTCAGGCCGATGGATGAAGAGTACATCACAATGGGTATGGCAGCATACGGCGGTAAAGCAGGCATGGCAGTTGCATCGCTTCGTGATACACTGATACACGATGTAGACACAGCAACTTTTAAACAAAACTTGCACATTGGCATGCAAGATGTTGAATTCTTCCCAGGCACCGGAGACTGGGAAATTGCTGCCGCTGGACAACAGCTCTGCGAAGAATTGATTATGGCAGTGATGCGTAAAGCTCGTGAACTAACTGGCAGTAGGAATTTGGTATACATGGGCGGCGTTGCACTAAACTGTGTAGCAAACAGCCAACTAGGTAAGCTGTTCGATCAAGTTTGGATCATGCCCAACCCTGGTGATGCTGGTTCAAGTTTAGGTGCAGCCGCATTAGCATATGGCAGCAACCTGAACTGGACAACTCCTTTCTTGGGCACCAACATTGGTGGTGAATACCCTGTAAAAGAATTGATCACAGAATTAAAGACCAAAAAGATAGTGGGAGTAGCAAGTGGAAAAGCAGAATTTGGACCAAGAGCTTTAGGCAACAGAAGTTTACTTGCTGACCCGCGCGGCAAAAAGATAAAAGATCAAGTAAACAAAATAAAGCGCAGACAACAGTTTCGTCCATTTGCTCCTGTAATACTGGAAGAACATGTGCATGACTATTTCAACATGCCTGTAAATCAACGCACAAGTCGATACATGCAAATAGTTGCCCTGGTTAAGTATCCTCTCAAGTTTCCTGCTATCACACATCATGATGGCACAGCGCGAGTGCAAACTGTGCCTGCTGATGGATCAGGAATACGACAGTTGCTGGAAGCATGGCATGCAGAAACTGGCTGTCCAATGCTGTTAAATACTTCGTTAAACATACGAGGAGAACCAATGGTAGACACTCGTGAAGACGCAGACAGATTTGAAAAAGAATACGGAGTAAAAGTGTGCAGTTAGAAGAGAAAGTTATAGGCGCACTGCGTGAAGTATATGATCCTGAGATTAGTGTGAACGTATATGATCTTGGATTAATATATCACATAGATTGCACAGCAGAAAGCGTAATTATAAAGCACACACTTACAAGTATGATGTGTCCTTTTGCAGATCAAATATGTCAGAATATATATGATGCTGCAATGTCTGTTGAAGGTGTGAATAAAGTAGAACGTGAATTAGTATGGGATCCTCCTTTTGGACCAGATATGATCCCTGAGGAAACAAAATTTGCTTTAGGCTGGGACTGTTAGAGATAACTTTCTAGTTCCCCAGACCGTCTAATATCCTGTGTGCAACAGCTAACACCACCATCCCAAAAGTAACTGTGACGCAGTTCAGAAATAATCGGATTGATTTTGTGCTTTTCACAGTAATCAAATACCTGTTTGTTGTATGCTGAGAACACAACATTCTCTTCGTCTAGCACCAGACAGTTTACATCAAACACAGTCTCGCTAACAAAGCCTACCCATTTGTTTAGATAGGTATCAACAAAGTCGCTGAATTCTTTTGTGGGTGTTTGTCCTTGTACATACCAGGCACCATTGAAATTTTCTTCTTTGAACTTGCCAACTTCCATTGCTGCCCAAATTGAGCTATCCCAAATTTTACAAACATCCCAGCCCGGAAAGTCGCCAGCAAGATCAAGTTGGTCGTCCCATTTGCTTGATAGCAACACGCCAGGTTTAAGGATAGCAAATACAGCGTCTCCGTGTCCGTCTGTGATTGCTTCGTGTATTCTATATTCTGAACTCAGTACGTTTTTCACAATCCAGTCTGTTTGATGAGGCTGCAAGTGTTCGCTGTTGTCAAAGAACACATCACGACCAACACGCACAATACAGCTAGCACTAGCACCGTTTAAGATACAGTCTGGATCAAATGTTTCTCCATGTGGATTAATCACTTGCTCACCATATTCAGTGCAAATATCGTTTAATTCATCAATTGGCAGTACACGCAGCAACTTGTCACCGAGACTAATCTGCCAGTCGCGCGGTGTCAGTGGCGGAAGTGGCGCACCTTGTCCTGATGTTTGCCATTCTTGAAAGTTATCTTTAGTGGGCAAATTAGGCCGTTTGACTATAGCACCATACTGTTCGCAAGTCTTTTGCAAGTTGTCCAAGTCTTCATTGGTTTCACTTAATATCAATTGCAGTTGCTCTCGCACTTGTGCATTTTCAATGAAGTCAAAATAGTCAGGTGTGTATGCTCTGCCAACAATAACTTCTTCAAGTGGTTGCCAACTGGTGTAGCTGCTTACTTTGCTCATAGTTGTTCTAGTACCTTTTTTAATCTGTCAGCTTTGCTGGCTAAAAATAATTGTTGATTCCACAGTATGTCATCTTTACATTGTATATACATTTCGTGTATTCTTTTATTTTTGGCAATGCGTTCCATTTCAGTACACACTGCATCCCAGCGTTTGGTATTGTTTTCAATAGTGTCGTATTCGTGATTGATCACTGAGTCAAACGTCCGGTAACCCATATCACGCAATTGTTGTATGCTGCCAGCGGCACCAACAATAACAAACGGCTGTGCATGTTTAATTGGTTTAAATGTTTTCTCTGTCAAAAACACACCTGCACTTTGGTCAACATCAAGATGCGTTTCAATTACAAAGTTAAAATATGCATCGTCGTGATGTGTGTACACAGTGTGATGATAGAGATTGTGTTCGTTGCTGGATAGCAGATCTGCATGAAAAGGACACTGCTTTAAAAAGAATTCTGTGTGATGCTTGAGACTGCCAAAGCTGTCAATTTCAATGGGGTTGTCTTCTGGAACATCGCCTACGTCAAGACTGTTATTGTAGCTGAAGTATCCGCGTTCGTTCAAACCCTTGCTCCATAGCCGCGCCATGGTGTTAGCACGCCACCATTTGTGTGTGCGCACCAGTGCTGTAAAGTTTTTACTGCGTGGCTTTTCGTGGTACTCAGTTGCTAAACCTTGATTACGGAGCCTGTATAGAAGCTCGTCGTCACATAGGTAGCTAAACTGTGCAAGATCGTGACTTTTAGTGTTTGCAGTGGTAAAATGTAGGTTTTCAGTGGAAATGCCAGCAATAACCATTTGTTTTTCAATATGTTTTTTTATGCGAAAAGGGTTATCTCCCTCAGAATAGAAAAACCAAATTTTCAATCGGTTCTCTACCAAACGATCTACCACTGTTTTTGGAATAATTTCAAACCAATTTATGTCAAAATCAAAGAAACTGAGGCTAATTGGATAAACACTGCCTTCGGGTGCAAGTTCTGTGTCAAACACAGTGTACTCAATACCTTCTTGATCAAGATATTCGTAAAAATGTACTGGTTCACTGAACGGTGCATTAACACTGAACTGTCGCCATTCAGTCGTAAAGGGTTGTGCCTCCCATGTAGCACAATTGGGATAAGGCTTGTTGCCTACAAATTTATCTGCACAAAATGTTACCATTGTTTTGTCATGCTGTTGAGTTCAGCCCAAAGCTGCTTTTCAAACATCTCTCCATAAAACCATTGTTGATTCCACCATACTGTACTACTTACAGCATTTTGCAACGAGGCCTTTTCTTTTTGACTCATTGAATTGAGATCCTGCATTAACTGTCCAATTTTTGCAGTTCTAGTTTGGTCATCGCAGTTATCATAGCTCTCGTCCCAGAATTCTGAGAATGTTTTAAATCCGTAGCTGCGCAAATATTCCAAACTGCCTCTACAACTTTGTATAATAAATGGCTGTTGCATCACAATAGGCTTAAAAGTTTTTTCTGTTAGATGTTGCCTGTTTCCGCCGTACGCAGTTTCAGTAACCACATGTATCAGACTGTTGTTTGCTTGCTCCCATAAGTCAATTCTGTGACTTTGAGCAGCGTATCCTGAGCCGTTGTCAATTGTGAGTGGCAAATTCACTGTGGGCATCGGGATTGAATACTTTGCGCACAATGCTTTTAAGCTGAGTCCTTCATAAGGACACACGTCGGGAAATGATATTGAATTCTTTTCTAATAAGTTTCTGTTTACCAATTCATTTAACAGTTCAATCCTGTGTTTTCGTTCGCCACCAATGATGTTATTAGGACAAAGAAATGTATTATAAGGCTTGCGTTCTGAAAAAGGTTGTGCTAAACTAGTTCTATTATAACCGCGATACCAATCGAGTGCAGCCCATCCATGAAAGAAATAGTAGTCGCTTTCAAGTCCATAAGTATCGCTAGCCCATCGGACACTGTCACTATTATATTCGCTGGTCATTAAACGTAATTGCATAGGATCTAGATGCGTATGCAAAAATTCTTTTATAAAAGGTTCGAATCTATCACGATGCAGTGGTTCTTGATCCCAGCAAATAATTCTTTTGTCTTTTATGCTGTCAATTGGTTGTTTGTTAACCAAATTTTTAAATTCTGTTGTGCCAAATGGATGAAACCAGTGTATAACAACATCTCGTCCTTTGCGTTTGGCCAACGGCACAAAAACATTATCGTAAATTTCGTCGATTCTAATCATGTTTGATAAATTTTATACATCCAATATTGAAGAAGCCCGTGCTTTAAGCAGGACTAGGTACTTATGGGTGCTAGATGCGCACTGTGATTATTCCGACTTTGACTTTACTTGGGAACCAGTTCCGTGGGAAAGCAACCAAATACATGTGTGGCCCAGTCAGCATCAGGAGAATTCAGGCACCATGCTTGTACCTAAACAAGGTGCAGACGACAAAAACTACAATCACAGTATAGTGAAGCGCACAGGACAAGCACCCAGGTTGCACATCAAGCATGCACCAAGTAGTACAGATCAAGGTGATATTCATACTCGCTACATCAGTGACTACCTTGGCACAATGCGTCGTGTATTAAAGAAAACCAACTGGGAATACTGCTGGGTTACCAGTGATATTTGCATATATGATGACTTTGATTTCACCTGGCATCCTAGCGAATTTCAAGCAGACATGCTGCATGTGTTTGCCAGTGAAACACAAAAGTTTGGCGATACCTTTTATGTACATGTACCTAGTTTTTTGTCCAAAACAGAAAATTTAAAAGTGCTAGAATGGTTCGAAACACTGCACTTTGTTGAAGGCGTAAGCGTTGCAAGGCACAGCACACAGTTTATTAAGTATGAGTCAGACAGTGTAGTGGATGCAGTTTGGCAACATGAGTTTACGGATCCTTACGCTGTGTTCTACCGTGACATGCGTATTTCAGCGCCTGTGATCAGTCTGTGGCAAGAGCGAACCAAAACAGTTGTGCCTTTAATTGACGGGGCCAGTACAGTGCTTATTCCGCGAGAAGTGAAAAATTATTTAAAGACACAGGTGTATGATTATCCTTGGGTAGATAAAACCTACCCAGTATATCCTGCACAGCCGCAGGACATTGTTTATATCAGCTATGATGAAATCGATGCAGAAAAGAATTATGCTATACTGCTAGAAATAACAAAAGATTTGCCTAACACTGTTCATAGAGTACATGGGATCAATGGTATGCAGCAAGCACTAAAAGCAGCTAGTTCAAAAAGCAGTACACCCTGGAGTTATCATGTGTTTGCAAAAACTGCATTAAATCCAGATTTTAAATTTAACTATGTGCCCGACTATATGCAGGTTCCTAAGAACTATATTTTTAACTGTAAAAACATGAGCAATGACCTGGTGTATGGACATATGGGCGTTGTGTTATACAACAATCGTATGATAATTGAGAGTGCTGACTATAGTGAACTAGGACTAGACTTTACAATGAGTTTTCCAGTTGAGGTAGTGCCTGAACTCAGTTGCTTTGGACATTTTGCAACTTCGCCGTATCAAGCGTGGCGTACAGCATTTAGAGAAACTTCAAAACTGGCTTACTTCCAAACTGAAAAACCTGATATAGAAAACCGGCACCGATTGCATGTATGGACTTCTAAAGCACATGGCGAATACAGTGAGTGGGTACTTAACGGTGCTCGTGATGGCGTAGAATTTTTTGAGCAGACTGGCCCAGATCTAGTTAAACTTAAAGCTGCTTTTGATTGGAACTGGCTTAATGATCGTTTTGAATCTAAGTACGGAATTCTTTGAGTTTGTCAATAACAGTAGCAACTGCCAGTGCGTTGTCAATGCCTGTACTTGGATCGCGGCGTTCTCGTACACAGTCTACCCAATGTTTTAATTCATATTCCAGTGGCGAATATTCATATCCATAGTGGTACACCTTTGGCTGCGTATCAGTTTTACTTCTACGATCTTCCACAGTGTGGTTGCTCACAGTAACAGTATTGGCATCTTGATCCCATACAATCTGTCCTTTGCTGCCTAAAAATGTAGTTCGCCGAACACGCACAGGGCTGTACCAACTAACATCAATATCAAAACCAGGTATGCCACTAAACCATACTCTATCAGGAACAATATTGTTGCTGTAGTTCCATGATTGTGCATTTTGTATATTTAATGGTGCCTGAAAGTGGTTTACAATACTAATGTCGTGTGTTGCTAAACTTAGAACAGGATCTGTTTTGGTTTGATAAATGCCCCAGTTTGTGCGTTCGCTTCGAATATGATTTAGATCACCAATGTCATCATTGTCAATGATGGTTTCAATCAATTTGAGCTGCGGATGATGTATGAAAATATGACCTACCATGATTAACTGGCCTGGCTCTAGGTAACGTGCAATATCTTTGATTTCGGCAGCAGTTTCTGCCATTGGTTTTTCAACGTAAACATCATGCCCTCGTTTAAGTAGTTCAACAGCTTGTTCATGGTGCTGCCATAGTGGTGTTGCCAGTATTACTGGGTCGAGATTTTTGATATCATCAATGGTTTGCCCGTTGCGTATGTCAATTACTGTAGCATCAACATCAAACTGTTTGAGACTTGCTAAAAGTTTACTGCCCCAATAGCCAGCTCCTACTAAATTCATTCTCATGCTACATCCTTACACTTTTCCGCAATGTATTCTACTTGTTGATCTGTTAGGTGCGGGTACACTGGTATACTGAAAATATTTGCGCTCTTACGTTCTGTGACAGGCAAACTGCGATGCCACGGTGCAAACGCTGGCGTACTGTGTGCTGGATTAGCATAGTGAATATTTGTTTGAATGCCTTGTTCAAGCAATGCTGTTCTCACTCTATCACGATCCACATGCTCAACAACATACACATAGTAACTGTGCTGCCCCCAATCATGTTCTATTGGCGTAATATAATATCCTGCTAGTTCTTTATGGTAGTATTGCGCAATTTCATACTTGCGATCCAACCAGCCTTGCAAGTATGGAAGTTTTGCTTGCACTACCCGAGCTTGAATATTATCAATGCGAGCGTTATATCCCAAGTATTCGTACACATACTTTGTATCTCTACCGTGATTACTATAGTATCTTGCCAGATCAACCAAGTCCTTGCGTCCTGTAACACAGCCAGCATCGCCAATCGCACCCAAGTTTTTCACTGGATTAAAACTGATACAAGTTAAGTCCGCCAGACTCCCAACCCGGCGACCTTTGTATTGATAACCAAAGCTCTGTGCTGCATCTGCAATGCTGTACAGCCCGTACTTTTTACACAGTGCAACAATTGCATCAACATCAGGAGTTTGCCCGTATAGGTCAACCCACAGTATTGCTCGGGTGCGTTCTGTGATTAAACTTTCTGCTTGTGCAATGTCTATTATACTGTATTCGTCGACATCACAAAACACAGGCGTAGCACCAACTGTGCAAACTGCTTCTGGCGTGCTAACAAAAGTATGACTTACAGTGATAACTTCATCACCAGGACCAATACCGCATGCTTTAAGAGATATTTGCAGAGCAGTAGTGCCACTACCACATGCTGTACAGGCTTCTGCACCTGTGTATGCAATCATATCTTGTTCGAAAAGTGTTGTGTCTTTGCCAGTAATAAAACTATTGGTATGCAAACAATGTTCAATTGCTGCATCAATTTCAGTTTTACATTCTTGATACTGACTCTGCAAGTCTGTAAAAGGTATTTTCATTTTTTAGATTTTCTCTTTCCAGTAACTGGAATTTGTAAGCCATTTATAATACTTTTGAAATCCTTTTTGGATGTCCACTGTGGGATTGTAATTGAAGTCCGCTTTAGCTGCATCTATGTTTAATGCACCGCGACTTGGAAAGTCTGAATCTTTTCCAACAACATTAACTGTGCCGCTGCCTGCCAGTTTGACTGCAAGGTTAGCAGCTTGCTCCAGAGTGCAACTGTGGCCTTTTGTGATATTGTAAGTGCCTGTGTGTTTGCTAAGTGTTGCAGCAATAATTCCAGCAGCACAGTCTTCTACATAGGTAAAGTCTAGCTTTTCGTCTGCACCATTTACATTGAGAGTTCTACCGCGCATAGCAGCAATTAAAAATTTTGCAATAACTCTATCACCAACGTCCAGTGGACCATACACTGCACTGGGACGCACAATTGCATAGGGCAATCCATATTGGCGATGGTAGTCTTTTACCAGTTGTTCACCAGCAATCTTCCAAATAGCATATGCACCTTTGGGATTGAGTTGTGCATCTTCTTTGACGCCATCTTCAAAGTCGCCGTAAACCATGCTGCTACTGGCATACATCAACTTTTTCACTTTGCAGCGCATTGCACAATCGACCACACGAGCAAGTCCTTGCCCCATAGTGTGTGCTGCTTCTACTGGGTTATTCTTAACAGCTTTTTCTCTTGGAAAACTGGCAAGATGAATAACATAGTCAGGCTTAAACTTGCTGAATATTTCTTCTACAGCTTCATCAGCAATGTCAATTTTGTAAATCTGTGTGTTTTTGTTGATCTTAGTAAGACGTTCGTTGTATAGATATTCTAACTCATCTCGATCAATTGAACCGTAAGTTGTTAGTGCATCTATAATTTGTACGTTGTGACCACTGGCTTGCAGTTGTGCTACAACATTGTGACCAATAAGACCAAGTCCGCCAGTGACTAGAATTTTGTTTTTAGGTTGTGTAGTTTTGGATTTGCGGGAAGACTTCTTTGATGACTTTTGCGCAGGCATGTGCAATCTCCATGTGTTCTTTTTGTGTACCGTTAGCTCCCCGCAAATCAATGTAGTGAATCCAACTGCGAATTGTCCCGTTCATGTATAAACGTGTTTTAGTTAAGCCTTCGGGTAATACCTTGCGAGCTTGTTCTTTGGCAATACCATTTTCTATAGCCCACTCGTATGCATCTTGTGCTGCTTCAACAACTTTTTCTTGTTGCTCATGCCATGCGTGATGTAAATCTACATTTTCAGTTTCTAGACTGTTTTGTCTGTTCTTTGTGTCTTGTAAACGTGCTTCAGCATATTCAAAAATTTCGCCCATTTCTTTGGGTTCTGCATAACGCTGTGAGAATTCTTGAAACGAGAAACTTCTGTGCCTGACAATCTGATGTGCAATATCTCTAGTGGTTTCAATTTCTAAACAAGCACTGACCATTTCAAATGGTGACCAGTGCTGGTGTTTTACTAGATAATTTAGCAAGCGTTCAGCTGTTTCCAAATTGATCTGTGCGCTAGGGTTTGATACCTTAGCACAAAATGCGATTAGATCTTGTAAATCGTCAAGGCCTTCAGATGCCCACTCGTTAGTGGGGGTTGAATAAGATACAAGTTTTACGTTCATAGATTCTCCAGATATTTTTTTGTAAAAGGTTCAATTTGTTTTGCTACTGCCGCAACATCAATTATAAAATCCAAATTAACAATGTCTTTGCTGAATTCAAGAAGCTGTCTATTCACAGCAACTTCTATATCTTCAATGTGCAGACCTTGATTGCGTAACTTGGCAAGGTTAATTGTGCGCTGCTTACCGCCTCGAAGTTTAAACACTACCTTTTTCACACAACCAATTGGAATCATGTCTTGGTCGATGCTTTTAATAACTTCGTTCCATTTCTCTAGCTGATCAGTGCATAGCATACTAAGCAGATGCAGCCTTCTTAGCTGGACGTCCACGTTTTTTAGCAGTTTTTGCTTTGGTCTTTGGTGCTAGTGTAGGATTCAGTGTAGCAGCTTCTGCTAGTAAACGAGCTGACTCTGCTTGCAGTGTAGCCATTTGTGCCTGCATTTGTTCTGCTTGCTGCATTAAACCTGCTGCAATGCTGGCATCGTCAAGTGCGCCTTGCGGCCCTGCTTGCATTGCTTGGTTGCGTAGTCCAGGGTTTGAAGTTTCATTTAATGCACCTTTTGCAATATCAACTGGTGCGCCAACTTCACGACCATAGTCATCCTTGCGAACTGCCTTGCCTGTGTAACCAGAGTCACTGTCGATGTCAGCTAATTTCTTTATAGCCTCTTCGCCAGTTTTCATTTCGTTAATGATCGAGTTCATTTCATCCAGTCTTACATGACTTTGCGGGGTTGGCGTTACAATAACAGTTGCAGTTTGCACTTTTTTCATCATGCCTTCTTGGTGAATTCTCTGCAACTGTGCTGTTCCATCGGGGAACTTTTTACTGCCAAGTGCATCGCCGAGGTTGTCTGCCTGTTGCCCTTCTGCACTTTCAATAGCCTGCATCAAGCTATCGTGCATGCTTTGTGGCAATAAATCTGGGTATACTACTAGGCACATATGCTCTTCACCAGGCACTTCTCTAAATACGATTGCAACTTTGCGATCGCCTTGTTTACCAACATGTTTAATCATTTGTTTCTCCTTGATCTGAAGACGTCTCTTCAGAGTTTATTGTTTCATCTTGCCTGCCATCATTTTCAACTGCGGGTTGCATTTGGTTTAACCAGGCTGATACTTTGTTATAGGTGGCTCCTACAACTGCCATTTCGTCAGCTTTGAATGCACCTCTTGAGGCTGCTACTTCAATGGCCTGTTTAAAAATACTAATATCCTGTATTGTAAGTTCAGTTTCTTGGGGTTCAGTTGTGTTTTCCATAATAATAGTTATCTCCGCTATCGTTAACTGCGCAGTTTATTTAAGGTATTTTAGCGGTTTCGGTAAAATTACTTTTCCATAAAGCAAGCAGTATCCGGCTCGCCCCATTCATATTTGTTGTTAATAACCCAATCACGAGGCACAAAGCACTCCGGAGCCTCATAGTCAAAGTCTGCCACGATTTCTACCCCTGTCTGTTCAGGTTCAATATACTCGGGCATGCACATATCAGCCGTCCTGTTCGTACAATGCCCAAGTACCAAATGGTGGATTAGGATTCTTGTCGCCGTGTATAATAAACACTGTGTCGCAGTAGTTCTCATCGCCCCAGCTGTTCCACGGATACCCATCAGTGAACATAACCAGTCTTTTGGGCTCGATTGCTTCTGCTTTAAGCCAATCAAACACACAGTCAAAGTCGGTCCCACCTCCGCCGACCAGTTCATATTCTGATATCTCGTCGAGGTTGTCGCTGCTAAAGTCCTGCGGATTGTAAACTTCAGTGTCAAAGCAAACAATTTTGATGTTAAAGCTACCAAACTCTTCAGTGATACCTTGTACTTCACTTAAGAAGTCTCTGCCTTGCACCTCACCAATTGATCCTGACATATCCATTGCAACCACAATGTCAACCATTTCGTCATAGTTCATACCAGGTAGGATAGCATCACTGTCCCAACCTTTACGATGCACTCTGTTAAATGTATAGTCACTTTTTATAGTGCTTTGCAATTGCATGCGAAGCAGTTCACGCCAGTTCATTTTAGGCTCAGTCAACTGCTGAATCATTCTCTTTACACCAGCGGGCAAGTTGCCTGCATCTGATGTTTGAGCAGCACTTAGCATGGCTTCTTTGAGCTCCTGTTTGATCTGCTCACGCTCTTCTTTGCTGTATTTTGCAGGACCTTTGCCGTTTTCGTCACCAGCGCCTTCACCATTGGGATCAATGTGCTGATCAAGCATTTGATCTAGCAAACTGTTAATATCAATTTTTTCTGCATTCTCGAAAAGGTCATCGTAGACTGCTTCGCTGGTCCAGTCTTGATACTTGGTGTCGTACAAGCAAGGAACAGTGGTAATAAACTCACCTACCTTGTGTTTCTTAAGATCAGCGTTTACACAATAGTCGGCAGCAATGTTGTACAATTGCGGATCTCTGTCTTGCCGCCTATCAAAATGATCATACACACAATGCAATACTTCATGCCCAAACAAAAATTCAACTTCTTTGGGCTTGAGCATTTTGATAAATTTGCAGTTATAGTAAAAGTTGCGACCGTCTGTAGCGGCAGTTGGGCACCACTCGTCTGCATTAACCAGTTTTAACCGTGTAGCAAGGTTGCCAAAGAAACTGGCACGAAGTAACATACCTACACGAGCAGTTACAAGTATTTCGCGGACCTCACGATCCAGTTTACTATCCATTGGACCAAGAATGTCTTTGAACTTGTCTGCTACATCTTTGTTTACGGTGGTATCTGTACTCATAGCTTGCTCCTAACTGTTATATATATTATAACACATCTAGCAGTATGGTCAACCTTTTTTAAGGTATATTCTGTATGCACCTGGATTTGCTTGTTCACATGATCTAATGTTTGGATCTAAATCAGCCCAGACTGGCAATTCTTTTTCAATTTCGCCTTGTCCTGTGACTATAACAACTGACTTATGCCCTGCGTATTTGCAGTCTACAATAAACGCACAGAACCGCGCCCAAGCATTGTGTACAGTATATCCATGTAAATCAAGCCGCATTTACTTTCCCTCACTGGACCATTTCAGTTTAAAGAAACTTAACTCTTTGTCGCTTTTTATATATATGCGCAAATTGTATTCGTTTGTCCAACTCCAAGTTTGATTTACAACATCAGGTACTTTACTGTCAGTTAAATTGTAGGTACTGCGTTGTTGATGTAGATGTTTAATGTGCTGCCATTCACGTATTTCAGCAGTGTACCCATAAGTTTCCATCATCCATTTTAGCGCATTGTGAAACTTCAGCGGTCCCCACTGGCTTTTGTCAAATTCAACACAATACTTAAAATATTTTCTATGACTATAACGCCCATCTAGTTTTTTAACTTTGTATTCCATTGCACTAGTATTTAAGCGCAAACAGCACAGCGTCTGATTCTTCTAGGAAATGAAAACACACCGAAAAATTATTTCCACCATCTATCTCTTCCCAATTGGGTGTGTTATCCTGACTCCACTGCCAGCGTGTGCTTGGGCGTCCAAATGTGCCATGTACGTCTTTGAGCAAGGCCATCCAAGCATCTGGATCATAAGGGGTATAATGACGAAACACCCGATGGTAACCATCAAGGTGTCGCTTTAGTACTTCGTCTGTTTCTTTGATTGCTTGGGAGATATGAGTGAGGCCCTGCATAGCCCTATGCCTTTAAAATTACAGTTAGAAAGTGGACCTCACTCATAACAGGTACTAGCTTTGGCTAGCCAGTATATACTTGCCATAACGGTTGTGGAACTCGTCAAAGTTCTTCAACTTGGTTGGCTGGAATGGAAGGTTGTATGTAGTAAGTGCAATTCGCGCACCCATAACAACCAATTCAGTTTCGAAGTTATCCATCATAAAGCGGAAGAAGTTATCAGTCATACCGTGCCACTCTGATTCTTTTACTGAACCCTGTGACTCTTTAAGTTCGTAGCACATTGAAATAACCAGGCTGTACATAGCCGATACTTCTTTGACTTCTAGCTCTGTAACCTTGCCGGACAGTACATCTTCGGGATTAGGCAGTTTGCCTGCAATTTTCCTGTGTGCTTGAAACTTTACAGCAAGCCCTTCACCAATAGCACCAGCAATCAAATCAGTTGCAGTTGTGTCTTCCATTGGCTCGTCTAGTAGCTCACTTACAAAACTCCAAGTGCGCGGCGTAGCAAATGCACGACTTGCACTCTTAGCATCAAAGTCATACAAGTCTTGTTTGGCAAAGCTCAAGTAACCTACAACATCTTCGTGAATGTTGTTGTTAACAGCCCAGTCTAACCAGGCTTCAAAGTCTGCTCTCATCTCAACGTGTATGAAACGATTCGCAAGCGGAGTAGGCATACGGTATGTAACACCTTTGTCTGACTCCCTGTTACCTGCGGCAATAACAACTACATTATCCGGTAACACATACTTGCCAATTCTGCGATTCAAAATCAATTGATACGCAGCCGCTTGCACACTAGCAGGAGCGGCATTCATTTCATCTAGGAATAGCACAACTATAGGATACTGTGCAGCAATCTCTGCTGTAGGAAGATCAATCGGGGGAGCCCAATCCATCATGCCTGTTTCTTTGTTGTAGTAAGGCATACCGCGCACATCAGTTGGATCCATTTGACCCAAGCGCAGGTCATACATAATGCCCGACATTTCTTCGGTAATACCGCCAACAACTTCTGATTTGCCAATACCCGGAGGTCCCCAAAGGAACAACGGGCGTTTACGGTTAAAAGCAATTTTAATTGCTTTGGTTGCACCTACTGCGGTGACTGTACGATATTCGATAGCATTTGACATAGGGCTTGTCCTTTTCTCTATTTTCTAACTGTACACTTAGTATAACACATTATAAGGATGTGTCAACCTTTATTCTCCATTATTTTAAGTACCCAATGCAGTTCTTCAGCGCATCTATTGTACCATTGTGAATCATGTGGATCATGACACTTGTTTGATTCATCTATCAACTGTTTCATACGAACTTTAATATATGCAACAGGATCTTTTGCTCTGCCGCGCCTCATGTAAACAAAAATGCTAGTAGTCCTAGCCCAAGTATCCAAGGCATCAAAACCCAACCTATGCGTATACCTGCAACAACTACCGCAATAACTATTGCCGCAGTGAATCCAAATGCTAGTAAATAGATTATTAAATCTAACTTGTCATACAACAATTCAAATGTGCCATTCTCAGTAAGTTTAACTTCCATTAGTCTAACCTCGATCCTGGATAAATTTCAATACCAGTGATTTCTTTAAACTTGTTAGCATATGCTCTAGCACCTGCTTCTTTGATGTCGACGTTTTGTCCGCCGTACCCACCTGGGTTCCAAAGTTGAAATGAACGATTCCATTCTTCTTTGCGGAAGCCTACCTGTTTAAGTGCCTTGCCAACTTTGCTGTTTGCTCGCACACCATAGATGTTTACAAAGCCAAAGCCACAAGCACCAATTTGATCGCCGCCATGCTCGTCGTACATTGCTTGCACTGCTTGCTGAGCAGCCTTTTCTGCTGCTTCGCCAGCAAAGATCACTGCACTCGCAGTAGCATCTGAGAGAATTTGTTTTGACATATCTTGCTCCTATTTCCTAACTGTATATACAGTATAACCGGAAAAAGCAAAATGGTCAACCAGTTTTTTTAATTAAATGTAAATAAAACACTTTCACGTACATTACCAGGCAGCACTCTATTGGTGCCGTGGGCCTTGCGCTGTGTGTTATCATTGATATAGCCTGCAAAACGTTTGTATGGAGTTTCTGTTCGTGGTAAACCAGAGTTGCTTACAATGCTGTCTGTGCCATACTTTTCCAGTAGCTCAGGGTTACGATCGCCAATATACCATTGCGTTCCGCCTTCATTGATGTCTTTGTCGCCAGTGTACACTTGCAATAACACTTTGTAGTTGTTGTGATCAAAATGCCAGCTTAAACTGTGCCCAGGCAGATCAACAAAGATATCTACGTTGTTACACCTTAAGCCAGGAAAGTCAGTTAGCTCGCTAACATGATGTGCTAGCCTAGCACCTATGTCATTTAGTTCTGCATAGTTATTAGGCATAGCCATTAGTCTGTTTGGTGTGAGCATTTGCCAGGTTGTAGCAGTTTCTCTATAGGTGCGCTTTACTGTGAAAAAATCTCTTTGATCAGCAAACAGATCTGGCAAGTACCAAAGTCCCTCTCCAAGATATTCTGTTTTACCTAACATCAATTGCTCTTTTCTTTAAGTTTTTTCTTGCCCTGTTGCCACCATCGTATTCTGGCAGCAATATCTTTTTCTTCACAGAACCCACACTGTTTTACTAATACACTATTTTTGTAGGTACAGTGTGGGCATTTGTTATCCATTCGGTTCGGCGCTAATGACAATAAACGCCAAGGCATATGGCGGCTCGTCACTCAGTGATACGGCTAGATCTGCTGTATATCCATTTGGCGTCATTGTCTCAAGTGCTGTTTTGCAGCGACCAGTAAGATTGACTATTGGTGCACCATTTGGTGCAGAAACAGTTTCTACTTCATGCCACTTACAGCCGCTTGTACCTGAAACGCTCAGTGCCTTATAGACTGCTTCTTTAACTGCAAAACGCTTGGCAAAATAGTTGGCTTGATCGCTGGATTCTCTGGCGGCGGTTATTTCAGCAGCTGAAAAAATGCGTTTGGTAAATTTATCGTAATTCCGATCTACCTCAGACTGAATGCGTCGTGCATCGACAATATCAGTGCCAATGCCAAGAATCATCGTTTAGAACTTCCCCAAACTTCACGTGACGAAACACGGATAAAACGCTTGTTGGTTTCGTTTGTGTTTGGATTTGGGACAGTAAGCATAACATTTTTTAATTTAAGATGTGCTTTCATCTTGTTATTCAATTCAGCAGTGCTGCCACGATATTCTCTGCGCAATGCTTTTTGCACACGCTTGCTGTCACTGTTTGGATTCTTGTTCACCAAGCCTTTGGAGGTTTGTGATGCTCTTGATCTTTTTTTACCCATTTGCCTATTCCTCTATTGTCCATTTATTTAAAAGAAAATCAATAATGAATGGTGTTATACAGATTGCTAGCATCCATATAAGCATAAAATTTCCTCCAGCACCCATTTTATTGTTCCTCTATTGCTACCTGTATGTCTGAGACTGTGTTCACTGTTTCAAAATTATCGTCATTGATAACAAAATTGTACTCACTTTCCAATATCAACATCAATCGCACATGTGCTAAACTATCCCATCTACCTGTGCCACGAGTCCATCCATCTTGGATATCATCAACTGCACAATCAAGTGCATCAGCCAGTACGATTTTTGCTTTCTCAGTCATCTATTGCTTGTAATTATCCTTTTTATTTCGGAACGGTCAACTTTATCATTTAGAGTTTTTGGAAAATGATCAACACAAACAATATCAACTGGTACTGCATAACTGTCCAGTGTCTTTGCTGTGGCTTGTAATATTTCGGACTTCCGTCCCACAATATTGACAACCTTACCCTCTACTACTGCATAGATTTTATTATCTAAATCTATTGCTACAGTGGGCAATCCTGCTGCGTCGCTGACAGCACGGGCAACTTCTTCTAATTCAACGCGATATCCATTTATCTTTACTTGATGGTCTATGCGTTCGCAGAAAAACAATTTGTTGTCAATAATTTTTGCTAGATCACCTGTAAAGTATACTGTTTCTGGTCCTTGCCCAATATCCGCAACACGAAAACTGTTCTCAGTCTGCTGCGGATCGCGCCAATATCCTTCGGCTAATTGAGCACCTGCTATCACAATCTCATCATTGATTAACTCGATTCTGTTGCCGGGCAAGGCATCGCCTAATGGTAAACTGGTGTAAATCAAATCACTGTCCTTAATTTCTGCACAGGTAACTCCAACTGTTGCTTCAGTAGGTCCATAGGCGTTAAAAATTTTTACATCAGGTGCAGCGTGTCGCAATGCCAGTACATGTCTGGGCAGAAGTGCTTCTCCACAACTGCTAAAAATTTTAAGATCGGGCATACTGTCTGATTCGAGTTCTCCTGAGTTCAGCATTAGATCAATCACTGAAGGTGTTGAGTTCCAAATTGATATCTTTGCTGATTTAATTTTTCTACCAGGCAACATTCGGTTGACATTGCTACCAAAAGGTATCAGTGTTGCGCCACTTGTTAATGCTCCGTATATATCCGAAACTGATGCATCAAATGATATAGCAGGATGTTGACTAACGCGATCGTCAGGCCCAATACCAGTATACTCACGCCAGTTGTTTACATACAGGGCATGCGCTGTTCTTGAAATTTCGACACCTTTTGGTGTGCCAGTTGAACCAGATGTAAAGATTACATAAGAACTTGCATCAGAGGGCGAGATACCAAAGTCACTGTGTCTTTCAGTAACTGACGGCACGTTTGACTGTGACACAATTAAGTCAGGTGTAAACTGGTCTACTATCATGTCAAGGCGTGCAACAGGCGATCGCACATTTACAGGTGCGTAGGTTGCGCCCGATACTACACTGCCCATCATTGCAGCATAAGCAAGAGTACCTTGCGGCAAGTGTATTAAGATACGTGGAGCATCGCCTAGTTGTCTATAGTGATTTGCAAAATATGCAACAAGTCCTGCAAAATCTTTATACGTTATTGAACCTGATTCAGGGTCGTCCACTGCTATACGGTTTCCATAACGTTGCACAATATTGAAAAAGTCTTGCGCTATAGACATCAGTTGGTCCTTCAAAAATGGCGGGCAGTGTAGGATTCGAACCCACGGAAGTCGTAAAACTTCAAGGGATTAGTAATCCCCCGCCTTAAGCCGCTCAGCCAACTGCCCTTGTTCTTTATTGCATTTCTAACTTTTTGATAGTTGACAATGGCAAACTCACTGGATGCTCAAAACAACGCTGCGGAAACTCTTCCGGTACTGTTTCAATCAAAAATGGTGTATCCTCTGGTGACTGTCCCATTGGGCAACGGCAAATTGCTAAACCGTTTGCGTCAATTTCACAGTTCCAACTAAAACAGTTGGCAGCACGAAATCCTTGCTTTAGCTCTGCCGGACATTCTTGAATGCTGCCACGCATTTCTTTTGGATTGTGCGAAAAGTCATTTTGCTGTCTTGGGTATTCAAAACGCGGCCAAAATGTACTCCACACATGGTCAGCATCGGTGGGCTCACATGAACCTTGCATGTTGCCTGCATCAAGATCTGCCAGGTTGTTGCCTTTGAGAATTGGGCATGTGCAAATCACTTCTGGATATTCAACACCTGAACTGTTGGTAATTTTCCCGCCAGTTGGTTTACAAGCACTGGCTGCGCACAATGCAAACTGTCCGTTACAAATAGTTAAACCTTCGGGTGCTTGTGCAAATGCTGTGGCACTCCAAAAACTCAAAGCACAACAAAGCACTACAGCATGGAATAATTTTTCAAAATAACGCATAGTAGTTTCCTCCATTCACTTTTAATTATCGTCGTCGGAGTCTTCAAACTCAGTTTTTGGTTTGATATGCGAATACTTGTCTACGATGTCGTCCATTACTTCGCGCCCAACAAGCCCTTGTTCAATTTCTCTCAGTGCAGTCATGCCGCGTCCACCTGGACGATCAACCAATGGACGTACACCTTTGCTGTACTGACGTCCTCGATGTGCAGCTATTGTGATAAGGTCGAACTGTGATCCGCCAACTGCTTCGATGCCTGCTTTGTTGCTTACTCGTGCCATTGTAAATCCTCATTGTGGTTAAGTGGAATTAGCATATACGATTCAAAGTACTGTCACATGTTTAAGGAATCTACTACGGACTAGGGTAGGTTCAACACCTATGTTCTCCCATGGGCTTATCTACAGCCAGCAATTCCTCCTGATGCATGTTCAACAGTGGTCAACTGCACACCTAAAGTAACGGTACAGAGGCTCAGGATCTCAAATGTTTCCTTAACAGTTAGGAGTTGTGTGACTAAGACGCTTTTTTATACACACTTCAAACCGTATATGTTCTTATTGGTAAAATCTCAGTGTTTGAGTTTTACCGTTTTGGTCGCGGAAGGTAACAGTACTGTGCGAATATGCTTCAGTAGCAGTTTCATTGTAGCGAGTCTGTTGATAGCATACACGTTGCGTTCCGCCTGTTGCAGTGCTGTTCTTATTACCAAGTATGCCGCCTAACAGTGCGCCTACTGCACCGCCATTGTCTACATTCTTTGTAACATTGTTGCCAATAATACCGCCAATAATTGCACCACGCAGTGTATCACCGGTTCGATCTCCGCCAACTGTTCTGTTTTCACAAACTTCAACAACATATGGCTTGCGGTCAATCACAGTTTTGTAATGTTGGGTAATGGTTGCATTTACACTATCAACAGCATTAGCCGGCATAACATTGAGCACAAAGCCAATACCTAACAGCGCATAAAAAAGTTTATTCTTGGTCGTTTCTTTCAATGACAGTTTCATTGTCGTCTCCTTCTATAGGTACCAATATCATTATGCCCAGCTCGTTACATTCATATAACTTACCTGAAATGTATCTGCGTTCACCAGGTGATAGTGTAAAAGGATCTTTAATAACCAGTGGTTCTCCACATTTAGAACAAAAAGCATAGTTCCCAAACACGCTGGTAACTGAATAGTTATGTCCAAATAATGTGCAAGTCCAACTCATTTCGAATCCTTTACTATACTTATTATAGCACAAAAACTACCATAGTCAAGTAAAAAGTTGCAACTTTTCTGTTTCGAGGCAAGTTGCCAGCCCAGTAGTTTATGCCGCTAGGCGTAATCCTACAGGAGCATTATCATTTGCTGCTCTTAGTTGTTTTCTTGCGTTAACCGAGCTTGCGCCGGACAACTCCACTTGTCTAATAACTGCCAGTCGATCCTATTTCGCCCCCATCAAAAAGAGATTCTCATCCCGTTATCCAATTGTAAACTGCGCGACACGCAACTGCTAGATACATTACTTCCATTAGTGTTCTTGGAACATCTTTATCTTTGTAGCCCATGTAAATCCAGATAGCACCACTGCTACCTGCTACAGTCCATCCTACCCACTGTGTCTCAGTGTTAGCATCACTCAGTATAAATGCACCAAGCATTGCAAGTAAGAATCCTATCCAGCGCCAATTGTCTAAATTTTTATAAAAGCGAATCTTCATAAAAATCTCCTTTTGGTGGAGGCGGTGGGTACTGCCCCCACGTCCTGTTCAGCGTTGAACTTGCTTCAACATTGCCCTTTATTTATAACACACAAAAAAGGTGATGTCAACTAAATAAACGAACGTCAAAAGCATATTTTTTTGACTAAATTTTTTTAGGTTGAATGCCAGGAAAGGAAAAAAGATGACACAACTGATTAATCCACAGAAGTTTACGCACACCTCGGGCCTATTAAGGTCCTTTTTTTTAGACAAAGGTTTCGAAGAAGTACACACACAAAACAGATTGAGCATACTAGCAGCATGCGAAGACCCGTTTAATGTAGCAACATACAACTACGCAGGCAACGTTTGGCCTTTACCCCAAACAGGCCAGATGTGGTTGGAATATGAATTGCTTACCAAGCCTTCGTCGAAAGGCTTTTTTTGTGTCAGCACATCCTACAGACAAGAACCAAATGCAATCCCAGGTAGACACGACATTATCTTTCCAATGTTTGAATTTGAAATGCCTGGAGATATCAATGACCTTAAAGACATGGAATACGAACTTTGCGAGTACTTGGGATTTGGCGGATTTGGTGATATCACTGCAAAGCCTTACTCTGAATGGCAAAAACATTATGGTCTAGATCCAATGACTGAAATAGAAGCAGAACATGAAATTAAAATGTACGAAGATTTTACCGCTACAATGATAACAGACTTTCCTGAAATGACATCACCATTTTGGAACATGAGCCGTAACGATAACGGGACAAGTAGAAAGATTGATGTTATCCTAGGTGGAATGGAAACTATAGGCAGTGCAGAACGCAGTTGTGACGTAGATCAAATGAGAGATACTTTCCATACTATTACAGATGGTGCATACAGTAACCTACTATTTGAACTGTTTACCAAAGAGCGTGTGCAAGCAGAACTAGAACAGTTTTTAAAGCATGACTTCTTCCCAAGAGTAGGCGGCGGTATTGGCTTAACAAGAATGATTGCGGCAATGGATAAAAAGCAAGAGGTTGCACTAGCCGCATAACAACCAGTTTGGGGTGACGAAATGGTAGACGTGGGCCGCTGTTTACGGTCTGTTTAAATGTGTTGCAATATATTTAAGCGTGGAGGTTCGAATCCTCCCCCCAAAGCCAACTATTTTTCACAGGTTTCTTGACCAGCACAGTGTTTAGGATAACACTGTGCAACCATCATATAGTATTCATTTTCAATGTATTGAGTCCACATATCTTTGTCAACCATGTACTCGCATTGGGCTTCAGTCATTGGTTGTTGCAATACCATTTGATTACCGATGTATTCCCATTCGGAACCAGTGTTCCCCCACATAGAGATAACAAGCATGAATTCTTTCATAATTGCCTCTTTTAATTACGACCCATATGTTTGCAGCCAGAGTCTCTAGATAGCCAATCCATCAGTTTAAATATCTTTTTACGCAGCCTTACTAACATCTTGTAGTTGTCCTTGTAGTGGATTCATTGGACTTACACCCAACATGTTACCCCATGCTTCATAATAATGTCTCATTCCAACTTCATCATGTATTGTAGAATTTTCATGTCTGCCGTGCAGTATGTTTCTTGATTCTGTACCTTCACGCATTGTAGTGCCTTGACCAGCCACGCCAATAAGGTCTTCGTGCAAGTTTCTGCCGAAAGGTCCCCATATACTATTGTGGTGCTTAATGCGTGTTTGTCTTTCTTCAGGAGTATCATTGAGTAATCCATAACCTCTAAATTCGATAAGAACTTTGTTAGGACCTAGTGGAGTCACCGAGTCTGAACGATATGCACTCCCGCGGAGGTTAAAATTGAATCCTGGGAAGAGGTCAACCATGTACCACTGGTTGGGCGGCAAATTGGGAAAAGATAAGTCCCCGCGATCTTCAAATCCGTCATACTCTTCATAGTTAACAGTAAAGCTAGACACATTAACGTGACCATTATCAAAAGGGATATTTTTTCTAGCGAAATATTCATCATTGAAGCCACTCACTCTATTAAAATAATGCATGAAGTCGTGATAGAATTCACTGTTGGTATCATGCCACAGTTTATAATTGGTATCTATAACAGCTTTATGGTAATGGAATACTTCCATCTCTTCGGTATCAATGGCATCAGCAATACAATCAAATGCACCTGCTGTCCACTCATCTACGCTTTGTGTAGGATTAGAATCCAACGTTGTCCATACCATTCCACCATGTTTGACTTCAGTATGCAATGGAGTATAGTCATCCATTAAGAATTGAACTCGTGTCATTGATCCAGCTGGAGTACTGAACTTTCCAGGATTTAAGTATGTTTTAATAGTGTCGCCATTGTTAATTGCTATAACATTTTGACCAGCAATCTTGGTTGTTCTAAACCTACCTGCTTCCGAAAGCTCTGACTTGTGGCACATTGGTACCCACACTTTTGAAAAGATGTGCTCTTGCTCTTGTTCAAACACTTCAAAGTTATTGTAGCATTCGCTGCTGATGTATTCAACCTTGGGTGTTGCTGTCCAGTTATTATGATTACGTGGTGGCATGTGTGTCTCCTGTGTACTCGTATTTAACAAATTTATTCTTACTAATCATGCGCAACCCGCCATCTGCCAGTAAGTATTCTGGTTCATGTGCTAGTTGCTGTGAGTCATTTAGTGTTGCATCTGGCACGTCGTACTCACTGGCGCATTGTATACTGCCCCAAGGTGTTGTGCGAATAGGTGATTCAAAGTGTTTTTCTCTGCCGTCTCTGAATTTGAGTCGCCAACTGATAACGCCTTTTTCTGGTTCTCGTAATACTCTGACCTTGTGATTCATAGGCGCAAAGTCACTGTAGCCTCTGTCGTCAATTGCATTTTGTGGACATGCTTTTACGCATGAATAGCACTCCCAGCAAAAGTTTGGTTCTATGTTTACTGCTCGTCTTGTTACTGGATCAATGTGCATGATGTCACTTGGACAAATGTCGACGCAATGTCCACATCCATCGCATGCAGTCATGTATACAAATGTTGGCATAGTTTCTCCTTTGGAATATGCAGCTATTTAAATATTATACACAAAAGAACAAAGTTTGTAAAACTATTGGCTAATAGGCAGTGTATATGTTATTTCAACCCTTGCGGATCAATGCTAAAGTCATAAACCATATAGTCGCCTTCGTTGCGCTCGCCACTGCGCTCGCTTTTGTATTTGCCTATTTGTTGGTTTATACCTTTGTCTGTGCGACCTTTGGCACGTTGCATTTGTTTCTTATTTTCGTCTGTTGCAGGAATACTGTAGTTTTTTGGCATCATGCGTTCTGGTTCTAATACCCATACATACAATTCTGAGCCGTCACCATTTTCAATATGATTGAGATACATACTATCTTCAGGAATAATGTGTTTAATAGGATAGCCTAGCATTGTGGTAATAGTGTTGTATCCTGAAAATGCACAAAACAGTGCTACAGGAATCACTATAAACATCACAAGTGCATTGCGATAAAAATGCACACCAATACCCAACACTATCAGTGTTAGAACCAACATGCTGGCAAAAAATGGAAGTAGGTTGAAATCAAACATTATGGTATTGTGTTATACCTCCCCAAACCGCTGGTTCCTTTTTTAGTTATAAAAGAACTTGGATCATTATTGTGATCAAGATATCTATGTTTTTCTCCCACTGTAAACCTTACCAAACTTAATGTTTGTCCAGTTTCAATATAGGGCACTCTTTCAAAATAAGTTTCCAAATAAGGATTAATCTTTATTACTGTGACTTCTATTATACCTGGCAAGTCCTGACGTACTTCGCCGTCTCTCATTGTAAACTTTCTGTTGTACACATGTGCCATTACTTGATATTCGCCTTCTAGTGTGCCTCTCAGTGTTATAACTTCTCTGTTGAGATAAAGTGTTTTCTTTTGTGCACCTTTGTGATAGCTATCGTTGCTGTGACCTAGATCATCTTTTTCTAAATGCATCAAGCCTTTGCTTTTTTGTAAAAAACTAACAATGTTGCCGGCAGGGTCTTTAATCCACAAATCAATATCATCATTGTACTCATGATTCCATTCTATTGTAACCAAGTATTCTGCTTTTTTAATTACATCGCCTTTTTTAGCAACAGGATTAATCAGTATAAATGCAATCACAAAAAGGTATACAAACCCAATAACAAGATTGAATAGTAAATCAGTAAAGCCTATACTGCTTTTGTATTTTAATCTATTATTTGGATTCGACATTGACCAGCTGCACCTTGAGGATTTGGCTGCACACCATTCCTACGAGTGTAGTATACAGTGCAGTACTCATACCTATTGCCATAGCAGTTAGTGCAGTCTTTACGCTGCCAGTATCAGAAAGATTTAAACTTTCGAAACTTCCGCCCAGCATCAAGATAAATCCAATAACTGTTCCAATCATGCCCAAGGCAAGCAGTAGTTCAGTGATAAACCATCCAACATTTACACCAACTTTCACTACTGCACCTTTGCTTCGTTTATAGGTCATCCATCCAACATACATGCTACTTAAAAAGAACACTGCAAGTATAGCAAAACTAAGTCGCGTGACATCTTTTGCAATCAGTGCATCAACAAACCCAAAACTATAGGCGGTAAACATAGCCGCACAACTGGTGCAGAACAGTAGCCACCACCTTAAAAACATACTCATGCTGCTCTCCGTTACTCATATTTATAAAGTAAATACGCTATGAATAAGATTTTCTCTGCTACTAAACAACGCTGGCAAAAATTCAAAGCGTGGCTAACTATAGATCACATTGTGGACTTATTGGTTGATCTTGTATTAATGCTCTGGGATGTTTTAACCAGCCCAGTTCTTATTGTTATGCGCCTGTTTAGAAACTTTTTTGGCGAATGGATTAAAGAACGAGTAAAGGGTGCTCTTAAATGGTTTGCACACTTTTACTTTGAGCGTTGCAACCGAGTTATGCGTATACTGCTTGCTATAGTGTTCTTTATTGTTTTCCCAGTCTGTTTAATAATTGGCTTTGGCATGATAGAAATATTCGACGCTGTAATTGAAGAAATGTTTCCTGGCAGCATAGATTAAATATTTTCCAATAACCAAATGTAAAACGGCGTGGTAAATCGAAATGTCACAGTACCATTGCAGCCCATTGTGCCATAGAATGTTTCTTCTATTTTGTCCTTGCTGCCATTGAAGTCATGATGGTATACACTGTTTTCAATAAAGGTGTAACCAAGATCGACATTTTCCAAATGCATATTGGCAATAGTTAAGTAGGAATCAGATACAATATTGCCGTGTTCGTCTACTACAGTATTATCTATAGTTTTATTCTTCATTGTAAATTGCAGTGCGTGATCTCCGTCTTCAACGTCAAGATCAAATTTAATACTATTCTTGCTGGCAACCTTGTCAATATCAACAAGGACTTGATTTTGGTACACAACCAAAAAGCCCAACCCAGCAGCATAATTGTTACTGTCTAAATCAAAATTAATTGCAACAGTTTCCATGGCAATACTTATTGCTTATCCAACGACACTGTCAATTACCTGTACCAGCTGATCGCAATACACACCTGCAACAGTTTTGGTAATTTTCTTTTCAGCTTTGCGGATTTTAAAGAATTCTACAGTGTAGTCATCGGCACCTTCGTTGTACTGAACAAACACAGTGCCTTTCCAAGTAGCAAGTCCTGAACTTTTAAAGCTCAATCCTGTTGGATGAGCAACCAAATCTTTTGCTCCCCAAGCCCACATAGCCATTTTGTCTTGTGCGCAAATTTGATCACGGATGGTTTTTGCTACTTGGAAAGGGACTCTTTCCATTACAAGCTGGGCAGCGGCTTCTTGAATCTTTGACATATTTTGCTCCTGTTTTCTAACTGTACATACAGTATAACACAGTTAGAAACTTTGTCAACCGAAAAAGTTAAATTGGCAGCAGGTCTGGGCTTACTGGCGTGATAGGTATTTTTTTATGCCATATGCCACTGATGTTATAGATTTGCTTAGAATCAGTTTGGTGGTCTTCTACCTCTGTTTGATATGCTTCCGCTGCACTTAGTTCATGACGCTCTGTTTGAAATGAGTTTCCTGCACTTGTATAGAAATCACTGCGCACATTACTTACAATATCTTGACAGTAATCATTGAACATATCAGTGATGTTGTTGTTGTCATTCCACTGTCTGTATTCTTTTATGCGTGTTTGGCTTGGGTCACTGATTTTACCCACGACTGAATTTAACACAGGGTTCAATGCACTGTAGCCCATGGCATGATTAATTCTTTGATAGTACATGCTTGTGGTTTGTTGAATATTAGCTAGCCAGCTCTCTGTTATTGTTGTACTTTGTTCTCTGGCTATTTGTTCTAAATATTTTAATTTAACCCAGGCCAACTTGATTTGCAACTCTGGGACATCATCTGTCATATAAAACCAAACCTGCAATCCTCTGTCAAAGTCAGCCTGACTGTCGCTTAAATTGGCATCAAGGACAGTCCAACACCACCAACCATTTTCTATAACCAACCTGGGTTTTTCTTTACCAGTAACAACAACATCATTTTCCATGATGCCTGTGAGTGTTGTTCGGTCTGAGCACATGTCCCAATATAAACTTTGGTTGCCCAAGGCGTTGTTTAGATGTCCTTTGTAATTGCTAAGAGCACGATTAAATTCTTTAAGTGTAAGTCCATGATGATCAAATACGCTGAAACTGTTTACCGCATCTAGCTTTGCAACCTCCGCAAAATCTGCTTTGTTGTGTATATACAAGTCTCTGCTGAAGTCACTCATTTCTGCTGTGGTTATGTGTTCAAGGTCAACTACGCCTTTGGTGCGGACAAAACTTTGTAACAGAGTGTGACTGTCGGTGCCGCCGCTGTATCTTAAATGAACTTTTCTATATCTATCATATAATATTTTTGCATGCTCATCCATGTAAGCATGCACACTTAATTTAGGTTCGGTTAGCCAAAGATGTGGTTGATTGGTAAAATTAAACTCAAGTTTCAGTTGCAAATCATGAGTAGGATTTTTGGTGAATGCAGCAAGTGCATCTACATTGGTGTAATACGTTTTATCTCCAACTTGGTAATACAGCATTACGCTACACCTGCTACATTCATCATTGTTTTATTTTTCCTGAATGGTTGCGTACCATTCATTCATAAAGGCCAGCTGCTCACGACGTGGCATTGTCACCTGTGTCGGCATAACGTGTCCGACACCAGCAAGGAACTTGACCATTTCTGGACTTTGTTGAATTTTTTGCGCGAATGCAAATGCTTCGTCCATGTCCATATTAAATGCTGCAAATGCTGGATAGGTGTTTTTGTCTGCAAGAAAGTTGTCTGACAGTGTACCAAAGGGTGTAAACTGTGTTTCTTTTGCATCTGTTGAAGCAACACATGTCATCCAATCACGCATTTGTGCTGAGTAAAGATAGTCTACTTCGCCAGACTTTAATCCAGGAATGTATTTTTTACTACTGCTATAAGGAATGATTTTTGCATCAGGGTTGATGCTATGTATTACCTGAGTTGCCTGTGCTTTGTATACACCATTGGCCAGGATGCCAACCTTAATACCTTTGCCATTTACGAAGTCATCAAGACTGCGGCCATTGGCACCAGCTACGAAACATGCACGATATGGAAATGCATGGCTAATACTAACAATGTTTTCTTGCTCAAGGAAGCAAGGATTCTTGCTGCCGTCTGCTAGTGGCTCATTGGTTGAGAACCAATCCCACAAACCAAACATTTTTTCGTCTGTGTTTTTGACAAAATCTGCCATCTTTGCACAACCACGAATGTTTTTGATTTCTTTAAAATCATCACCAAGATTTGGTGCAATCACCTGCTGACTCATACGTCCATATGAACCGCCTGCGCGATACATCAGCATTACATTAACATCACCAGGACCTTTAAGGGTGGTGATGTCTGTGCCGGCAACTGATGTACCGTTTGCGCCAATCATCATTGTCAGTGCTAATACTGCCACTGAAACAGTTTTTCTAATATCAAACATTATAACTCCTTTAAAGTTTGTTCAGTATAATAACAACAAAACAGCTTGTTGTCAACATCCTTTTTAATAAAAAAAGGTTTTTTTAATAGAAAAATGTTAGTCTATAAACACTTTCTATAAAAATATCTTGCAACACAAAACCATATATCAATGGCATTGTGTTGTAATTTCTAAGTAGGTACCCAAAAGGTAACAGACAAACCAACATCATCATGTTGTCAAATCCTGCATAGTATTGTTCTGCCACAAAGTAGCAAATCACAACCAGCAGCAAAAACATCACAGTGTAAAATTTGCGTATGTCCAGTCCACTTAAAAACTTGAGAAAATTAACATATTTGCCTGCTATAAGCAATCCTATAACACTGCTTATGCCAAACCCAACTAAGGTTATTTCGTATAAACTTTCAAAGAATGGCAGCGTTGGGTTGATGCCTCTAAACATGAATATGTTGTATATGAGTGCAGTACTTGCAGTGATAGGTATACCTGCAAACAGCATAGGCACCATACTGGTGTACACACCTGCGTTGTTACTGCTTTCTGCAGCCACCAAACAGTTTGCATCTCCCTGTGTATTGTATAGTTTTTTACGTTTGCGTATACCCAGTTCGGAGTTGTAAGCAAGCATTGTACTCAACCCCCAACTGATGCCAGGTATGAAGCCAACTAATGCTCCAATAATACTGCTACGCAAAAGTGTCATTTTCATTTGTTTGTACATGCGGCGCGCGGCATCAACATAGCCTCCCATGCTTACACCTTTAAATTCAATACGGCCGCCTGACTTACTTGCTCTCAAAAACACAGGAACCACATACAGTGAAATCATCACAGGTAATAGATCAATACCTGTGTACAGTGCCGGAATTCCAAAAGTCATAAATGTAATGCCGCCATAGTATTCGTGTAGGCCTACCATGGCCAGTGTATTTCCTACTATCCAAAGCAATAGACTAATCCAAATTTTGTTGTCAGCGAACACTATGATTGTTACTGCGGCAACTGTTAACAGCAATGCCTGTATGTGTGTGTTAAAAATTTGATAGAAAATGCTGAGATAAGGCAACATGAAATGTATTAGAACAATAGCAAAAAAACTAGCAAAGAAACTGCCAATTGCGGCTGTCATAATTGCTTCGCTGCCTCTGCCACTTTGAAACATACCATGCCCTTCGTGTAGTGCAGGTAAACTGGTGCTGGTGCCAGGTATAGCAAACACAGTGGCACTTACACTGCCAAAGTACTGATGCACACTGGCCAATGTGATATACATAAACATAATGCTGGTTGGTTCCCAAGTTATCAACAGTGGAAATACCAGTAAGATACTTACAAACACATTGAGACCTGGAACAATTCCAGACACAACACCTAAACCTAATCCTACAACAAAAGCAGAAAGTAATTCAAACATATCGGTCCTTTAAACCATTTAATTTTTGGGAGACTAGATTAACATAGGGCAGGGCGTCTAATGTTACACAACATTAAAATCACTTTCAGTGAGCGTCCAGTTTTACCCGCGCCGTAGTTGGCGCTGTCTAATTTTATTTATATGGCACAACTTAGGCGGCAAAATTTTTGACATGATTATAAACATGTTTGCTATATGCTTCATGTGCAGGACGGAAAAAGTGTCCGCTGGGGTCGTGTGGGTAATTTTTACCAAGACAAAAGGGAACAAATTCGTCTTCGTGTACATCAAATGGACGATATACCGTTTCAGGCCAGGGAAACCAGGATGAAAAATCCGGGTTTGCGTTGAAGCCTTGGAAACTGTCCAGGTTAATAGTGCGAATACCACGACTGGTTGTTAAACAGTTTAGTGCAAGCACATTTTTTATTTTATTGTGATAACCACTTTGATAATGTCCCTGGAACACTATCCATTGTTTTGCGTATTCATGATAATCTTGATTTCGATCAACTACAGCGCCTATGTTAATGCCTTCAAGGCTGTATTCATTGGGACTAATCTGATGTATTTGATTATTGTTGTAGTTAATAGGACGCCAGCATCTATGCTCTTGATGCCAAAGCTCGCTGCGATCTACGCCAGTCCAGCAAGCAATAACAATATCTTGATCAGTGAGATTGTGGATTTGTTCTGATGCAATTCTGTACATTGCATCATTGCTTCCACCGCTTATTGAATGATTTAGAGGATCATAACCAAGCTGTTCAGCTAGTAATACAGGATAGCTGTTTCTGGCGCCATATTCGATTTGTTCAACAAAGTTATATTGAGCAATGTTGAACCCTGGTTCTTTGTGCATTTCTGCACCATTAGCATGCGAACATCCCAGTATTAAACATTTATTCATGTTCGCCGCCAGGATCATTTGGATCTAGTTCTACTTTTTTACCATTGATCCACATATGTCCGCGTGTGCGACTTACAGAATGATAACCATCCGAGCGCAATCTAAAAAAATCTGGCTTACGTCTTGCTGTTTCAAACACGCCAACTGTGATACAGATACCAGCAATTAGTGCAACATGTGCAACAGCACTGATGCTAAACACAGTCCAGCTTCCTACCATGATGCCAAACACAATGCACCACATCCAGGCTAACACCTGCATTATCATGTGTCTTGTATTCATGTCTGGAATATGACGTAACGGATTGTGTTCGTAATTCATCACACTGTTCCAGCAGTTAATGATAAACGTATGCATTGGATAAACTCCTTCTTCAAAAATTACTTTCAGTGGATAGTGAGCATCCACTGTGTCTCTAAAATCAATTGCTTCATACTGATCTACAAAGTATTTTATCACTGTTTGGTTCTTGAAATATGCTGATACTTTGTACATGGTATTTCCTATAATTGGCAGAGGATGTAGGAGTCGAACCCACGCTTACAGGGTTGGAGCCTGTCGTGCTACCGTAACACTTATCCCCTAATTAGAATGCATCCATTGCGGCGATTACAATCAATACCAATCCTGTAATTATCATCCATATGTTGCCTTGACTGGCAAATAGGTTTGTCAAACCAAGGGCTCCAACAAATAACGGATTATGAACTAGACTTGAGATCTTTTTCATTTAAAGATCTGATTGATCGCGTTTGAACGGACCGTTGTCTAGGCTGCTAATAGCTTCACTCTTGTTGTCTGCTTCAAACATTAGATTGAGACTTTCGAATTTCTTTGTTTCCCAATCTTCGTTGCTGCGCAATTGTGCATCTGTTGCACCACTGTCTAGTGCAAGTTTAAATGCTGCCAAGCCTGCTTCGATGTCTTTGGTATAAACGTCTACTGATACTTTCATTTTACTATTCCTTCTATTAGTTTGTGATAAAGATCCACTGAATTCCATTCTCGGATGAATCGCCAACAATGGAATTTCCTGCCTTGCTCCAGTCAATGCTTGCAAGACTAACATCGTCGTGACCAAAGTTTACAATTTCTCCAATGGATTGTGCGCTGTGTACAGCTTGTGGTGCAACTGGTGCAACTGGTTCATCTTGAGTCAAGTAATGATGACCTGCTGCTAATGCTCCAAATAATAGTAATACTTCCATAGTCTTACTCCTTGCTAAAGTTGGCGATTCCAGGAAGATTCGAACTCCCGACCTACTGCTTAGAAGGCAGTTGCTCTATCCAGCTGAGCTATGGAACCGCGATTGTCTTATTAGTATATAATATATTGTGCTATGTGTCAACCAATTTTTTTTAATGTACTGTGGGAGGATTGCCAGTTTCGTCTGTGTCGATAAACTTGTCAATGTCGTGCGCGGCGTCATTGATTGTTTCTCCTGCACGGGCTAACATTTTAACTATCTGTTGATCTGTTAGGAACGTTCTATAAAGCACTATACTGTGTTTTAAAAGCATGGTCGCAAGCAGCACATAGTCTTCATCTTCTTTAAGGTTTTGCTGTATGTGTTTTACCAATCTGGTTTGGATTTCTTTCATACGTTTTTCATCATATTTGCTCATTTGTTTAACAGTCGGCCAACATTATCTATTTTTTAATATATTCTTCATTGTATCACTGGCAGTAGTTGTAAAGAAACGTGGAGCAACGCTGTGTATAATTAATGCAGGCACTAACAATTGCAATTTTACTGCAACTTTTAGTGCTACTATCATGTGCTCTAGTCCTGTTTCATTTACATCTGCTAGATGCTGTTTACATTTTTTACTTAACATTTTATACCTATTTGTAAATATATGGAAAAATATTTTTACTATTTAAGTTTCTTCTTATATCTAATGTTTCTAAATTTAATCTTGTATCATTGATATTTTTATCGAAAGATACCCGAACAAAATTTACACAACCTTCCAATGCTGAATACAGACTGTATTTTGGATCTGTTTGTGACATGTACAGGTTACAACGTTCAACAAATTCATCTAATAATTCATCTGACAGATTATTAATATTACACCAAGATGGATTGTTTACATGCGTAATTATTAAACTATTATCGTGTGCTCCTATACTTCTAAGATAGTCTATGCAATCAAATAATCCATACATGTTAAGAACATTTAATGCCATGTTAAAGTTATATGAAGGGACTTCATCAATAACTTGTTTAACATTTTTTTGAAAACTACTCCATGTTTGCGGATATCTTATGTACTCGAATTGCTGTTCAACTGCTTCTGCACTCAGTGTATATCTTAGATTACGAAACTTTTTGCTTAATTCGTACACCGGAGTATTAATATTTTTAATATTACTGTTAATTCTAATTTTGCAATTTGGATTTACTTTGTGCAGCTCTTCTAATATAACAGCAAAGTCTTTGGTAACCAAAGGTTCTCCACCTGCTAGGTATATTTCTTTGAGATTCGCAAGATTTTCTGATACATACTTCTTGGTATTATCTATATTGCCAAGACTTGGCTTTGGAACTGTTACACCCAGTTCTTTTTCCCATCTACTGCTTAGTGCCGGACCACAGTAAACACATGCATTTTGACAAGTGTTGTCGTATCTTAGATCAAAACTGGTCACATCTAAACTGCCTGAAGCAATATCATACTGATCTAAATTATTAAAATTACTAATTTTGCTTTTGTAGTGCTTTCTTAAACTGTAACTTACTCCACTATCTTCTAGCTTATAGCAAGTACCACAATTTTTATGGCGCTTGCCGTCTATCATACTTTGTTGAATTTCTTTTAAGACATCATTGTCCTGGACAATATCCTGTATCCTGTTATCACTAAGATTTCCTACATTGCATTTTCCTATACTGCAGGTTAGAATTTTTCCATCTGGATTGATATATAAATTGTTCCATGGTGCTGAGCAAAATACTCTATTTTCGTATAAATCTTTTGGTTTCATATAAAAATATTCTCCTTGCACCATTTTTCCAATACAGCATAATCAAATGCATTTTTGTTGTAGAGGTGTTCTGGGTTTATAATAGAGATGTTTGGATGATCAATTTGAGCCACAGCATGTGCGAGACTGCGTTTTTGTGTATGATACCTCATCATGTGAATATCATCTCCCCAAAATTCTTTATGTACAACCGCACTTCCAATATTAATCACCCGCTTACTAGTACCATGTACATTATACCACTCATACAATAATTCCGTTTGTGAAAAATTAGGTTTTGCTACACTAATAAGAATATCACTTTCTTGTTGTATAATTTTTTGCCGCACGGAGTAATCACGCAAGTCATATTCTCGACCAAACCTGACCACTGTGTGTGATTGTTCACAATAGTCTGCAATACTTTTACCTAATCCTTTACTAGTGCCTGTAACAGTAATATTCATACTATTCACTTAATATACGCCACGTATCTTGCCAATCCTTCACTGGCACTGCATGATTTACAACTTTGCTCAGTGAGTAATCGTTGCCGCTTGGACGCATAGCATCACCAAAGAACCACAGCGTATCTGTTAGGTCAAAGTCTTTAACAATCTGTGCTTTGTCTTTGCCTTTAGCATAGATATCAATGCCAGTGTCGCCACCAATAGTTGCCTGCAGATCTTGAAAGCGAAAGTTAAACTGTGCAGCAATTATCATGCGTTCCAGTTTGTGTTCATCCCATTGAACATACATTGCTCGTTCTTCCATGTTGGCTTGTCGACCAACAATGCTAAAGTTAACCATGCCAGTCCTGTGTTCAATGTGGGTGCCAGTCTTTCTATAAAATTTACTTTTGTCCAACTGTTCTTGTAGCCAGGTTTGTGCTGCATCGGGTAACTGCCAATCACTAACACGAATACGTTTGTTTTTCTCAAATACTTCATTTCCTGAACACTGATACACACGAACACAACTGTTGTACACTGTTTCGCCTACCTGTTCAATGGTCTTCAGACGGTCACTGCCTGTTACCAGATACACACTGTGGTTGTTGCAAAAGTCAATGAACCATGCACCAAACTCAGGATCAATTTTTTCTCTGCTGGGCGTTAGTGTGCCGTCAACATCAAATATGTATTGATTCATTTTGCGCTGTGGCTTGGCATCTTTGTTTCTACAAACCAAACATGTTGTTTTAATTTAGGATGATACTTACGCATACGCAATTTCTTACCTTCACGGATCATGCTTATGCTTTTGCGGGCAAGAAAATGATATGTTGCATTTTCACGTTTTTCACCCTCTGGTATCATCCAGGCTTTTGAATCTTTGTTTTTCTTAGCTGCCATGTTATCTACCTTTGTTTTTTTACTTATATGCCTAGTTCATAGCGTTACGCAAATCTTCCATAATCTCTGCTTTTGATTTTTGCTTAGGCGGGTGTTCTTCGGGCGTAACAGTTGATATTATTTGACCAATGATACCAGTTGCTGTGCCAAAGGCATCGCCTTTTACTATACTGTGTACTAAACTAGTGGTGCCAACAATTGGACTACACGCTGCAATTATCAGTACAAAGAACACAAGGGAAACTGCCAATAAATTCCAAAACATTTATTTGTAATCGCGCCATATTCTTTTTTGTCTAGTTTCTACTTCTGACCAATAAATTTTTAATGCTTCTTTGCCTGCAATTTGTTCTACTACTTTGGCAGAAACATCTTTTAGTTCTACTAGACTTTGATAATATGCATGTGCATCATATGCATTGTAGTCTGCTTTTGCTCCCCACCCTGGTGCAAGTTTAGTACAAGCACAATTTGCATCGAACCAGTCTGGTGGTATGTTGATCATTTGGTCCTGAGGAAGGTCCATACTTTTTCTTATTGCTTGATTCATTGCATCTGCACAGACACATGCTATGCCTGCTTGATTAAACTTTTGTACCATTTATTTGAGTCTCTCTATATTCAAACTATACTTATAATAGCACTATTTCGATTAAATGTCAATAAGTAATTGTGTATGCAGTAAGTGCAGTTCGAACAAGTTAGATAATCAGAGTGTTACGCTCTAAATAAAAAAAGCGAACTCGCCACTACTGCATATTTTTACAGAAAAAATGGTGCTGGTTGAGAGGCTCGAACTCCCGACCTATGGTTTACAAAACCATTGCTCTACCAACTGAGCTAAACCAGCGACGATTTACTTATCCGCAACAGTGGCAATGAAGTTATTTTAATCCAATGTGTTTCTATCTCCGGGGCCTCCAGGTGCTTGTGTACACTGTTGAGTTCTAGGGCATTGAAAGTACTTGTCCATTGCCACTGTGAGGTCTAGATGTCCTGTAGCACCACGTTCATATATACACATGCGTTCGTCTGTTTCGGGATCTACATATTCACTTTTCAGTCTGCAAGTGATTGTATTAGTAGTAGTTGGAGGTACTGCTTTTCGTCTGCACTCCATGGGCTCAAGTCCCAATATCTTTTGTGGCCAGCGTAACGGATTTGTATTCCATAATTTGCAGTGTGCTTTATCTTCTTTTCCAGTGTAGGTTCTAGCGCCGCTTTCGGCCGTCTCTGACATCGAGAACATTAATAACACTATGCTTATGACCGCAATGTGGGCAATACATTGCCTTGGGCTTGTAGTTTTCATGACTTGCGATACTCCACCAACCTTTACACTCGTCACAAGTGTAATGATGTATATATTCAACTGTACTGTTCATAACAGTCTCCTTGCAAGTGTATTTACTACCAGTAACCAGGCCACGAATACTCTCTGTTAATGCTGCGGAAGTTGGCCAGTGTACGTTTAGCAACTTCACTGTATCGTTGTCGTTCGCATAGCACTTCTGCCATGTCAGTGAGCATTTCAATTTCTTGGCAATTGCCGCTGTATTGCTCGAAACCAACATGCACAGGACGACCGCGCCGTGCTGGCCATCCCCAATTCCACAGTTCTTGAATCTGCGTTTTGCGATTTGTTGTTTTGTTGTAGTCGGTGCCAAGATGATTTAATTGGTAATAGCCACATTGTGGACTCATTGCCCAAAAATGCTGAAAGTATCCGCCAAGTTCAAGCATATGGTATCCGTTACTGCTTGTTACGTCGCGCCACTTAGGACCGTTTGCCCAGCGTCCAAAGGTATCGTCGTCAGTGAAGCGTTTAATAGCTTTAGCATCTAGTATATGTGAACTTTCTATAAAAGTGTCGTGCCCAATAAACTGTATCAATTGTGGTTTGACTATAACTGTTGGTACATTGTATTTTAAACCAGTTTCCAGTATCTGGTCCAGATTAATTCGACTGTGTTCGGCTGCAATTTTTGTCAGTGTAAACTGTTGCACTTTAAGTCCTGCAACATCATCTCGACTCATACTGTATCTGCCATAGCCTTGATTTTTGATTTGTTGGTTAACACTTTCGTACTTTGTTATTTCTTTGTACGTTAAATACATAATTATACCTGCTACTGTTCTAAACAATAACTATATTATAGCACAGGTAACACAAATGTCAATGACAGTAATGCCAGATACATACGCTGGAGAAAAATTTAAAAAAACAATTGATTTATTATTGCGCTCCTCCGGATTCAATGCATATTTTGTGCCTAGTATTTTAGACCGTCCTATTGAACAAGGGCGATGGGCAATTAACCTCAAAGATCATCTAGCAAATATTACTGCAAATGATTGGAAGAGAAGAAATTTTCGTTTAGTTTTACACGCTCAAGATTTTTGTCACTACTACAACAATACCCTGTGTACAGAATTGCATTTTATTGAAGAACACTTGACTCCGGAACAACAATCAAAAACTATTTTTTTACACTGGGATCATGGTTTAACTGATCTTTACATTGGTAATGTAAAGTGTGTTGAGTTTGCCAGTCACAGTTATGAACTGGTATACAGTCTTAAAGAACGCCACAGTGAATGGAAAGATGTTCACCACAAAGATATAAAGTACAATTTTCTCTGCTTAAATGGGACGTTGCGAGAACACAGGATAAAAATGTATGATATGCTTGGAAGTGAACCGTTAGGATTTACGTCGCATATCAATCACAATCCAGCACCGATGTGTCCTTATAACAAATATGATTTTAATAATGTAAGTAATTTTGTAAAACTTATGCCTTTATATCAGCAGAGTAAAACAAGCATAGTAACCGAGACCATTTATGCCGACCATCCTGGTATTATAACAGAAAAAACACTATTGGCTATTGCAGCAAAGCATCCGTTTATGTGCATTGGACATCAAGGTATACATTGCGAAATAGCTCAGCGTGGATTTCAACTGTTTGATAACGTTTTTGATTTAAGTTACGATAATTTGCCGGCAGAACAGAGATTGGATACTGCATTGCACCTCAATTGGGAAAGAATTACAGATTCTGAATGGGATGTAGACGCTGCCCAAGAAAATGCAGAATACAACTTTGATTTTTTAATGAATGATTATGCAGAAAGTATCGAACAACGTTGTTTGGCACAACTTAAAAGTTGTTAGTAAGCCACTGCTCTATGTCGCCTGTTAGATTGACCATCATGGCATCGCGACTGCTAAAAAAACTGATACGGTATTTGCCGTAGTAGTAAGGCCAACTCAGTTTGCGATCCAATCCTAGTATTACACGTTTGTTCTTACGTGAATAACCTTCAGGTAGTACAAAATCCCAATATTCAAAATCCAATTTTTTAAATATCACAAACCCAGTAGACGTTAATCGCATGCCACCACCATCTCTGGTGTTGTACCACCATGAATGCAGTGCAGTTTTATAGTCCGGTTTATTTTCTGGAAGCAGTTCTATTATGAGGTTTGTGAGCTCTTGTTTATTTCTCATTGGCTGCGTAAACAGTTTCGCCTTTGGTAAGCAATACCACAGTAAACTTGTCTGTTTTAAACTGTGCGTTGAGCTTTTTAGCAAGACTAATTGCGTGTCCTGGATTTGAAAAGCTGACCTTTTTGTACTTTGGTCCAGGATATTGTACCAATATGTTTGAAGTTTTTAGATTGATTGGATTGCTATCAAAGTACACTGCCCAAATACCATCACTGGCAAGCACCTGCTCTGTTTTGTAGGTTGTTTTGTCTGTAATTTCAACTAATACTGTGGGTTTTGGTCTGCTCATGTTTCATTATCTCCACAGTTATTTATGATAAACTGCGTAGATAACTGGGTTAACTGCTTAGTTAACCTCTAATAGAGCTGTAATTGGTGTGTCTAAACTGGTTACTTTGTTTAGGTACGCTAGATTCACTGGAGCAATAATACCCAATACCCGCGCACCAGTTTGTTCAATCAAGCGTTTGGTTGCCAATGCACTGCCGCCTGTTGCTACCAGATCGTCAGTGATAATACATCTGCTAACATGCCCTAGTATACCTTCTTGCAGTGTAAGTGTGTCACTGCCGTATTCAAGATTGTAGGTTTCTTCAAACAGTTTACCCGGATACTTTGCGCCTTTTTTGCGCACCATTACAAACGGCAAACGCATTTCCTGTGCTATCGCTGCACCAACAACAAATCCTCTGCTTTCCAGTCCTACAACGTGTGTGGGTGCTTCATATAACTCATCAATGACTTCTACCATGGTTGTAACTACACTGCTCCACACAGGGCTTGCAAACAAACTGTTCATGTCGTAGAATTTTACACCTGATACAGGATAGTCATGCACAGTTCTAATATATGGTTCAATATCCATTACCAATCTCCACCAGATACCTCAACTTGCGTGATTTGTTCGTTGCTGCGAGCTTGCTGTAGTGCTTCAATGTCCAGGAGCAATTTTGTGATATCGCCGTGTAAGTTCTTTGCATCAGCAAGTGGCCAAACAAAGTCGTTAACACCCTTGCTGTCGCATGCTTGCACACGATCAATGAATTTGCGTATATAAAGTCCGCTCACTTAAATGTAAATCCATCTGCACTCATTGCTGGTCCGCGATAAAAATAACGCTCAAGCAAGATCAGTTTAGGACAAAACTCAATAGTAGTTTTGTTGTTGACAGTGATTTCATACCAGCCTGCTGCATACCAGCTCTTTGACTTTGGTTCTTTGGTGTAGATTGGCAAACGTGTTTTAACATTGTATACTGCATTATACGGCTTTGCATCAGTTTCAAATCCATTAACTTGAAACTCTGGATATGCAACTTTTTCAGGTGCATCTTCAAAGTTGAGCTTGGCAATGTCACGCAGTGCATGTATGGATTTGTACTGTTTTACACCTTCATTGGTGCGCACAAAGTAGCCACCTCTGGCTCTTTCTACACTGCCTACTTTTTGGTCATTCTCCTTGAGAATCCAAAATTCACCGTCAACAATTGGTCTTGCAATTGTGTCATTCATGCTTTTAATGCTCCTTGATATGTTTGATTAAGCCAACGTCCGTATTGCTCTGCATTGTCACTGAGTCGATTCAACTCATATTTACCACAAAATTTAAGGAACTTTGAGCCTACTTGCCCAACGTCTTTGTTGCTTACCTGTGTAATAATAACTAGATCAACACGATCCTTAACTGCATCGGGTTGTGCAGTGAGATCAATAAGTTCTCTATTGCGTTGATAATCATCTAGTACACGATGCTCTTTGCCTTCGTGATCAGTCCAACGCTGTAGCATCATGTTGTTCCATGCATAGCCTTTGCTGGCACGGTCTTCAAATGCCTCAATCAAACCAACTTTGTTCTTTGTACCTTTTTTGCGCACACCCGGGTATGCCGAAAACACATTGTCGCTGCTATCGCCGCGCATGCACTTTTCAAACAACAACCACTCAGGGTTAGGAACTTCTTTTGGCAGTTTAGTTTTCTTGTCTAGCACCTGTTTACCCTTGGCATCAAATATGCCTTCGATAGTAATCAATTGATCAGTGATGCCATTGAACTGTCTTACGTTCGTTGCTAGCAGTTGGTAAAAGTCTGAATCGCTGCTAATGATAACATGATCATCTTCAGGATGCAAATGTATCCAACGTGCTATTAGGTCGTCTGCTTCTGCGTCAGGTTCTCTAAGCACACTACAATTTGTCTTATCTTGCAAATACTTATTGAAGTCGTCAAAGGTGTCCCAAAAAAGTTTCTCTTCTTCTTGTTCACGCTCAGTAAGTGCTGCTCTTGCTGCTGCACGATTGGCCTTGTAAGGCTTATAGTGATCCTTACGCCATGAACGCCCTTCCAAGCAGAACACCACATGATCAGTATCAAACTGCTTGGCTACCTTGTTAATGGCTGCCATGCTGATATGCAATGCATACCCAACTTTCTCCCATGGATCACTTGCACGAAATGCAACGTGTCTTGCGCGGAAAAACATATTAGCAGTGTCAATAAGTAGATACTTCATAACAACCCTTTCGCTGATTATGTTATTATTGTAGCACTAAACCAGCTTGTTGTCAACGATATATTTTGTAAGATATTGCGCCCACACTCGATGCCCATCAGGGCCATAGTGATAACTTGTTGGCGCAACTGTTTCGCATGTCTCACTGATAACGCTGTCAAATGTAATAGTTCCGTATGGATCAATATAACTGCTACCCCAGTCTTGTCTATCTGGAATACCAGAGAACGTGGTATTGCCATTAAAGAATATGTGCTTTATGCCCAGCTCGTTTAATTCTTGATGAAAAGACCATATTTTTTCGTGAGCGTCTTGTGTTTTTTGTTGCCAATTTACGTTTGCGACGTAGTCTTTGTAAGACTGTTGATGAGAATAAGGAACGTCGTCTATACCGGAGGCGTTGACCTGAAAATAATCTCCGTCTATAAGCCATTCTTCTCTCTCCCATGTGCTCCACTGTATAATATAAAGTGTTCGATAACTATCCCTGTGATGATTAGATATCCAATCGCGGGTGGTGCGTATTATGCGATCATTGCTGCTAGCACTTTCCGCATCACATTTTAGCGCACAGCTCAAGTGTTGACTTAGCAGTTTACTCCACGAATGTGCTAGATTGTCCGGATGCGGCTGCCTTCCCATCATAAACAGTTTTGGATCATCACAAGCAAATGCATGGTTATTTGTACATTCAGCACCCGCTGTATGGCTATCACCGTTGACGTACAGTATCAAGTTATTTTACTTCTGTGTAACCGTTGCCAAGATCTCTACTGCTCGTAAAACGAATCTCAGGATCAGCTTGGAACTGTTCGTAAGTTTCCATTACTACGTTACGGCAAACATTTTGAAACCAACGATCAACAATTTCATGCTCGGGCTCGTTTGGCTGTCCTTGATAGCCAGCGCGAACTAGATTGGCAATAAATTTTTCGTTCCAATCTAGTTCAAATGCACCATTGTTTATATCTTCTGGGTCAACATCCATACTGAGAATAGCAACATAAGGTTCACCGGCAGCAGTTGCTATTTCTTTATCGGTTTTCTTTGTACGCTTTTTCTTTTCTGGCACAACAGGCTTTTCTTTTATGCCCATTGCTTTTTTTAGTTTATCTAACATGTGGTTCCTTATTCTGAAAAGTATTTGTTAATCATTTCCAGTCTATCGTCTGCTTCTGCTAGTTTATTTAACTCTGCAATCACTGCTTCGGTAATATCTGAATGTTCGCCAATGCCTGCTGGCATGGTTTTATACACTTCAATATTTGCTTGATGCACTGCAATGTCACCTTCGGCTTGTTTCCGCGCCGCGTGTATAATATGTTCGCCTACTTTCATTTTAAGTCTCCTTTGATTTGCTGAACACCGGAATTGGGTTCATTTTATGTAAATTGCGTTCTCTGATTTCAATATATTTTGCTAAACAATCTTGGTCATAATTGCTAAGTGTTTCTATATCAATACCTTGTTCTTGAATAGACATACAGCGTTCGATATCGCTATAGCTCATCCCTGCTAGTTGATCATTGTCAGTACGACCATCATCCCACAGTCCATCTGTTGGCTTTGCATCAATGATTGCGTTGCTAACTCCTAGCTCCTTGCCTAATGCCCATACTTCAGTTTTTGTTAGATCAGCAATAGGCGAAATGTCAACACCACCGTCACCATACTTTGTGTAAAACCCAACACCAAAGTCTTCTACTTTGTTGCCTGTTCCTACTACAAGCCCGCCGTGTGTTTGTGCTTTTTGGTACAGTGTCATCATGCGTAATCTTGCACGACTGTTTGCTAATGCCAGTGGCGAGTATGCATTTTGAAAAAGATTCTCAAATTCATCAAACACCTTGGTAAGATCAACAGTTTCAAAACTGGCATTCATGTAATGTGTGTTTAACTGCAAGCAATGATCAATGCCCATGTCAGTTTGTTCTGCTTTTTGTCTAATAGGCATTACCAAACACAATGTTGGTACACCACTTAATGCACACAGCGTTGATACAACAGCACTGTCAATGCCTCCGCTGACTCCAACAACTAATTGTCCAAAGTTGTTGTCCAGTGCATATTTTCTAATCCACTGTGGGATTTCTTCTGTTAGGTTCCCCATGCGTTCTTCCATATATCTACTTGCAATCTTGGGCTGTAACGATACCCTTTTGTCATTGCCAGTGCTGCTACATCTTTGACATTCAAATGATACTGATTTGGAACGCCGCCTACTGGCATCAAGTATACTGGTCCATGAAATCCATTATCTCTGTACACGCTAACAGCACGTTCTACATCTTGAACATCAGCTTCTGTAGCAACAACAAACTTAAGAAAAGTATGTCCGTGACTTTGGTAGTGCTTGATAATATCAGGCTTGATAGCATCTTCCCACTTTTCTCCTGAACAAGGCAATTTTGCACTTACTGAAAATGTAAGTCGATCACGGTAACGTCCGAACTCAGTAAACTCGTTTAAGAACTTACAGAACTCGTCACTTAGTGGCTGTGTGCCATTTGTTTCAAATGTAATGTTTTGCAATCCAGAAAGTTTGCACAATTTGATAATGCCAGGCCAAGCACGTTGCCAACCTAGCAATGGTTCACCGCCTGTGATAACCAAGTGTACATCTTGTCCAAATTGGTTACCATCGCTCCAACGGTTGTTTGGAATCAACTTGTGCATGCGTTGCACAATATCCTGAGATTCCATAACAGGGCTAAACTTTTTAAAGTCCTTGTGCCATGAAGCGTAACTATCGCAACCAAACTCAGTTAGCGGCAAGTCTTCATATTTTTCAAACTTGTCAACGTCTTTGGCAATCTGCTCTGGATTGTCAGTGTGTTCTCCAGCAGGCATCCCAAAGCCTCTACATTCAAAGTTACAACCAAAGCTGCGCAAGAATACGCTAGGTACTCCTGCCCACTTGCCTTCACCTTGTAGACTGTAGAAGATTTCTGCTATCTTAACTTTGCTCATTACATTATCTCCTCATTAGGATCCCATCTGCTCCACCATTCTTCCCAAGGGAAAACAACCCAGCTTGGATCTTCAACTTTGTTTATTTCTTCCGCAGCATAAGATACTTTTAAGTTTGCATCACTTGCTACATTATCATAGAGTACTGCAAAACGTGTACTGTCGTTCCAAACAGTATCCCACACATAGGCAACATCTTCGTGTATTTTACTACTAATAGTGTGTTCCCAGTCTGCTTTTATCCAGTTAATAGTTTGCCCGGAATCATTGATGTCGTCTACTATCAGCACTTTTTTACGTTGCCCAACATCCCAACGTGCGCCTTTTGATCTACCATCATTTATTCCAAATGCTATTTCTGCAAGTTTGGTATTGCTTTCACATGGGACATGTTTACCATCACGCAGTCTTACATCAAGTGTGTACATTGTGATGTCCAAGTATTGACTAAGCAGATTGCTAAGTGTTAATCCGCCACGTGTAACTCCTACAATGTAATCCGGCTTCCAACAATCTTTTTGCAACTGCCTAAGTATTTCTTGTGTTTGCCGCTGTACATCGTGCCATGTTACATAGACTTTTTTCATAGTTTGCGTCCTTCTATTACACTATAATACACTGCTTAACCACCTACGTCTACCTTAAACGTGCCCAAAAACTTTTTAGGATCATTCTCGCGCATTTTAGTCCATACATCAATTTCACCCCGCTTGACTCTGTCAAGATAGCCATTGTCTTGCTTGAGCAACTTGCGTAGCCATTCCATTTTGAAGCCCCACTGTATTCTTAACTGGTGTGTTGCTGGATAGAGAAAGTCTTTGGGATTTTCTGGATTGCCTTCGTTCTGCTGTGGATTTCTCTCTTGATAGGTAGTATCATTGTTGTTACCTGTCAAGTCATGTCTGTCATGAAAGCAAGTACTTTTAAGTTGAATTATTGCGTCATTCATGTAACACACTTGGCTAACCCATCCATCAACAATCTGGTGCGGTGATATACAACCATACATTATAATCCAATCACGTGGAAGAACTGGAAAAATAGCATATGGGTGTCCGTGGTTGTCGTTAAACCGCTGTACTGCAAATTTGCCGCTGTGGCTGAGGATTTCAGTATCCCAGCCTTGACTTTCCATTCTGGCATCATCGTTCCACACAATCAACCATTCTCCATGGCTCTCCCCAGCTAACTGATTGTAATATTCATTAAGTCTAGCATACCCTAATCTTGGTTGCACAAATGCATATAGGTCTTGATCACGTTCTTCAAACTCAGGTACAATATCACTTTGTACAAAATCAATGGTATCCTGATCGTCATCATCGATGGCAAGTAAAAACTCAATACTGTCAGGATCGTCAGCAGTGGCTAGCATGCTTTGCATACTTTCCATGATCATCTGTGGACGACCTCGTGTTGCGCACAGCACAGATATTTTTTTAGTTGCCTCAATATTAAAAGGCATTATCTATTCTCCATTACCCGGTCTGCAAGTCCCCATTCAACTGCTTCCTGTGCTGTTAGAAATGTGTCAAACTTCATTGTTTCTGCCATCTCATCATAGGTCTTGCCTGCTGTGTTATGTTTTACATAAAGTTCAGTAAGACGTCGATTGACTTTCTTAGACTCTTCCATACTGCGCAATGCATCTTCAAATTGAAGTTCTTGTACATGAACAGTACCTGATGTGCCACGTGTGCCTGAACTTACTCTGTGAATCATTGTGCGCGATTCAGGAAGCACAATACGCTTTTTTGCTGTGCCTGCTTGTGCAAGGAAACTGCCCATTGAACATGCTTGTCCAATAACCACAGTGCTGATATCACACTTGATAAACTGCATTGTATCATATATACCAAGTCCTGCACTTACTTGCCCGCCTGGTGAATTAATATATAGCAAGATGTCTTTGTCAGGATCTTCTGATTCTAAAAATAGCAACTGTGCAATTACACTGTTTGCCATCTGATCTTCAACTACACCGTTTAGCATTACAATGCGATCTTTTAGCAAGCGACTGTAGATATCGTATGCACGTTCGCCTTTAGAGGTAGTCTCTACTACCATTGGGATCAATGACATTATTCAGTAAACCTTTCTTTGCGGATTATAAATGGTGTATAGATGGCACTGTTAGCACCATGTTCTGCACACTCTGCACTGTCGCACCAACAACGGTCATCAGTTGCTTCACGGATAAGTTTGTCAGCAAAGCGCCATGCATGTTCTGCAAACTTTTCTGCGCCAACACCTGCAACAATGTTAAGTTGTGCTAGGCCTTTTTCTTCTAGTACTCGAAAGTCATCCAAGTGAGGATCATTTTCATCTAATACAACTTTATGATCAAAACTATCTTCGAGCCATTGTTTAAGCGGCTTTAAGCCACCAAAGTCAACTGCCCAGTTTTTGTTGTCAAGATCTCTGCAACCAAATACAAATTTAAATTGTAAACTGTATCCATGCAAGAACTTGCAATGCGAATGATCTGCGTGTGGTTGGCGAAACACTGCACTTAGTCCAATGTTGTGTCCGTATGTTTTTGTGCTGTAATATGGCATTCTATTCTCCTAGTGTTAGTAGGTCAGAATGTTTAGAGACGGGTGAACCAACGGCGTCTATAGTAGTTATCATCTGTAGTTGCCGGCACCTGGAATAACGTTGCGTACACCGCCAACTGGATCTACACAGTCTTTGTCTCGCCTTAAAATCAAATGCACATGTGGGTACATCACAGTTTGACCAGCACTAGTTCCTACATTCATGCCAACGTTAAATCCTGTAACAGCATTGGTATCTGCTTCGACGTTGGCATTTCCCATTTGCACTGCATAATTAAAGCAGCGGAGAAGTTTCTCCATAGTAGATTCACGAGGCACTACTAGTGCATGCCCTGGCGTTACTGGAAAGCCGTCGTTGAAAACAATAAAATCTCGTGTTTCCAACTGCACATCAGTCCAAGGAGCTCTACCCTCTTGTTTCGCCACATCTAACGTGTCTACACTATGCATACCGCTTCTCCGCTGTTTCAATGTTTATTATACAACAATTCATATTGCTTGTCAACCTTTAATCATCAGCTGGTTAATAACTCTGTGCTAATCGCCACATCAAGTATTCCTTGCTTTCGATAGGATCATACTTTGCATCCTCGTCACGCAAGTTTGCCACTATTGTTCCTGGGGTAGGGTCTACAAAATGCGGCATGCTGTAACGTGTTTGATCTATGTGGCTGTTTACAACTCTGTGTTTTGTTGATTTGAAGTAGTCATTGGTCCAACGCTGTAGTAAGTCGCCTATGTTAACAACTACTCCATCATTTGCATACGGCACCGGGTGCCACGTGCCTTCGAGATCTTGGACTTCGAGCCCCGGAACGTCATTAATCTGCCAAAGAAGTGTAATAGTGCCGTAATCACTGTGTTCTCCTATTCTCATTTGTTTATCTTCAAGTGGACCTGTGTACGCAGGATAGTGAATAACACGAGTAGTATTATAAGGATCCTGATGCGCATCTACCAGTGTAGTGCCGCAGTCGAGGATTGTATCAAACTTTTCAAGGATACGCAAAGTTAAATTATCTGCAATACGCACAGAATTTAATGCTGTAACTTTAAAAAAGTCTATCTCAGTAGGCCATAGTTCGTCTGGCATACGAGTGTTGTTATAATTGAAACTTTCTTTCATGTCTTTAGGAGCAGTTGGGTCTACATTTTCTGCGCCCATAACACTGTATCCAAGATTGTTTTCTGCTTGGTAACTGTATTTCTTTTTGGTATGCAAGTCTAGTTCAAAGAACTGCTTCATAAAGTCAAACCAGTTTTCCATGGTTTGTTGGTCTTGTTGGTTAAGTGTATTGGTAAGGACAGCGAAGCCTACTGTTGTGTAGGCTTCGCGAATCTCTTCCAGTACTGTTTCGCTTGTGAAATCAATAACTGGAATCATTTTTAGTTACCAGGCACTTGTGCGTTAATGCCTTCTACATAATACATCATACTATTAAGATGTCCGTCGTCTGCAATTTCGCCCGCTTTAAGTTGTACTTTGCCTTTGTTGTCCTTGAGTGGACCAGTAAATGCAAAATACTTGCCTGCTTCGATAGCATTCTTGATTTCGTTTGCTTTAGCAGCAACATCTGCTGGCATGTTAGTAAACGGTGCCATTTGAACGGAACCGTCATTCATATGACCAAAGTAGTCACCAGTTGCCCAAGTGCCGTTCATTACTTCGCCAACTCGCTTTACATAGTAAGGACCCCAGTTGTCAATAGTTGCAGTCAATTGTGCCTTAGGAGCAAATTTAATTTGATCACTTGCTTGACCAAAGCCTAATTTACCTTCTAATTGTGCAGCCTGCAATGGAGCAGGTGAATCAGTGTGCTGTGCAACCATGTCGCAACCTTCAGCCATCATAACTTTAGCAGCCTGTGACTCTTTGCCTGGATCATACCAGGTGTTGGCCCAAGTAATCATGATCTCTACGTCAGGGTTCATCTTCTTTGCACCCATGTAATATGTGTTAATCTCACGAATAACTTCTGGAATTGGGAAAGCAGCAACATAACAAATCTTGTTTGTCTTTGTCATCATACCTGCAATAATACCTTGTACATGTCTTGCTTGATATAGACGTAAGCCATATGTTGCCATATTGTCTGCACGTTTGTAACCAGTTGCATGTTCAAATGCTACATCTGGAAACTCCTTGGCAACTTTAAGCATTGATGGCATATAGCCAAAACTGGTTGCAAAGATAATGTCTGCTCCACCTTTTGCCATTGAACGCATTACACGTTCAGCATCAGGACCTTCTGGCACACTTTCAACAAACACTGTTTCAACTTTGTCTCCATATGCTTCTTCTACTTGTTGACGACCAATGTCGTGACGATAAGTCCATCCATGGTCACCTATAGGCCCAACATATACAAATCCGACCTTTAGTTTATCTCCAGCATTTGCTGAAACACTGAAGAATAACACTGACAGGGCTACTGCCAGGAATTTAAATAGTTTCATTGATTTTCCTTTCTCATTAGAGGGTGTTCTATAACTAATGCATCACCCGAACAACATTTAACTACAAGTATACCTACTATTGTCTTGTTGCAATTTTACATTGTCAATAAATTCTTTTCTAACATCAGCATCTTTTTTAAACGCACCACGTAAAACTGTAGTCTGAGTCAAACTACTGGTTGCCATAATGCCACGGTTCTCACAACAACCATGTGTTGCTTGTACATATACACCAATATTGTCACTGCCAGTTTCTCTTTGTATTGCATCAGCAATCATTACATTTAGTTCTTCTTGTAGTGTCCCGCGTCTAGCACACCACTGTGCAATTCTTGTATATTTGCTAAGTCCCAATAGTTTAGGACCAGCAATGATACCAATGTATGCCACACCTTTTACTGTTTGGTGATGGTGCGAACATAAACTTGTAAGTTCGCTTCTCACTACCAACATGCCTTCATAACCACCTTCAATGTAGTTAGGAAATGCACTTGGATTAGGCATTTTCTCGTAACGTCCGCTCATAATTTCATTGATATACATCTTAGCCATACGCCTTGCAGTATCTTGACTGTTAGGGTCTGTCTCAGTATCAATTAGCAGATGTTGTAACATGTTTTCAAAAGCAGGAACTGCCTCTTCAAGTAACTGTTGCTTTTCACCTTCTTCAAGGTAATCAGCAATGTTGTCGTTGGCCCAGTATCTAACGTTGGCGTCTTGTAGTCTTTGTTTAATTTTTTCTTTGATTGTCATTTAATGATTCTCCGAGTTTGGGTCGAGGATGACCACAATAAGTTAATTATATTGTACGGTTATTTATGTAAACTGTCAAGTCAATCCTGGATTTGTATATCTAATAAGTTAGGATACTCTACCAATTGTGACTCTTTGGTTTTAAGTTTGTTTTCTGCGAGCATGTGTATACCTTTCTCGCAATCTTCAATACTGGGTTTATAGTGATACCCAACATGGAATACTTTTTGATCTTGCCACGGTGAGATATTTAGATCTCTTCCATCATATGCCATTCGCCGTAGTGCATCATACTCGTGTTTTTTGTTTGTGAGAATAGCACCACCATGCCCAATTTCAAGTCGCTTGCTGTGTCCAAAACTTAGACACTGTAACGCACCTGTACGATACATACCACGATCAAATGCTCTGGCACTATCCCAGATGTTGCTAGGTACTAGTCTATATTCATACTGCCAGTCATTGTTTGTGTCATAGTAGTATGGAATGTCTAGTTTGTGAAAAGTCATCGGAATGCTTAGATAGGTGTGTGCAGGTATAACACAAGGCCCTGGGGTTTTATAGCGCAAACAAAGTTCAATAGCATGTGTGCAACAGTCAGTGAGGACCACATACGGTGCGCCAGTAAACTTGCTTAATGCTTGTTCAAACTCTGTAAACCGGTCAAAGCTCACGTGTATACCATTTCCATGCATGCTCAACGATATCGTCAATGTGATATTCGTTTTGCCAGTTTGATATTTTGAAAAACTTTTCGTTGTTGGCAACCAGTATGTCCGGGTCACCTTCTCGTGTAGGTCCTTCGACCACTGCCTGTGGCTTGCTGCCGCTAACGGCACAACACTTGGCAATAATTTCCAAGTTACTGGCACCGCGCCCTGTGCTTAGATTGTAAAAACCTGGAACCACACGCTGCTCTGTTGCATAACAGTGTGCTTTGGCAATGTCTGCAACATGCACATAGTCACGCACACAAGTTCCATCATCAGTGGCAAGTCCTGTACCAAACAGCGTAAACACCTTGTTGTCACGAATTGCTTCCATTACGCGGGCAATAATGTGTGTAGCAGCTTTTTCTTGCCCGTGTCGCCCGAGAGGATCAGCACCAGCAGCGTTGAAGTAGCGTAGCCCAACATAATTAATGTTGTATGCTACACTGTAAGTTTCTAGCAGTTGCTCAACCATGTGCTTGCTAATACCATAAGGTGAAATAGGATCCTTCGGATCAGCTTCATAGATAGGTGTAGTTACAGGATCGCCATATACTGCGGCACTGCTTGAAAAAATAAATTTACTGTGTACACCATGCTCGACCATCCAGTCTAACAATTGCTTGGTTGCAATAAAATTGTTTTCATAATATGTGCGTGGATCTTTTATACTTGGGCCAACAAGACTTGAGCCAGCACAATGCACAATAGCATCAGGACGATACTCAGTGAACCACATTAAACCCTTGGGTGATGAGAACTCTGCTTCGTGGTAACTGGTATACCATTGAGCTAGGTGCGGCGGACAAGGCCGACGATCAATACCAACGACTACCCAGCCTTGTTCTTTGAAGTATATTGCTGTTTGTCCACCAATGTAGCCACCAGCACCTGTGATGATTACTATCTTGCTCATGCTTCAATCTTTGTTACTGCGTACTTTGCGCCAGCAACATGATCTCTGTAGCGATTGCCTGTGCGCAACCATTGTTCGCCATTGCCTTCCATGATGTCAATGACTCTGTCAATTGTGCCATCTGTCCAATCAGAGATCAAACCCATGTTGTGATGTGGGTTGCGTAACAAGTTAGTCAGTTTGTTTTCAGCATCGTCAATGCTCCATGGAACATAAAGCCGATCTGGATCATTGGCGAATGTTTCAGGGAAACTGCGATAGGCTGGATACAAAACATTACAGCCCAGTGCGTCTGCTTCACTGACAGTGTTACTTACCCAGTCTTGCAACGCACAGTTAAAAAGTACACGACTGTCGTTTACAATCTTGTAGTATTGATCCTTTTTAAGATCCTCGTGAATCTCAAGAATACCGCTTGCTTGCAACGCTCTTGCACGTTCGATGTACTTGTCGTTGTTACTGCGTAGCGGTCCGCCTTGTAGTATAGCGAATGTTTGTTTGCCTGGATACTGTTCTGAATAGCGTTCTGCTAGATCCATATAAAAGTCTGGTTGTTTTTCTTGGTCAAAACGTGCAGTAAACACAATTCTGTTAGAGCGTTCGTGAAAAGGCTTTATCGCTTCGCCCAACCTTTCACGAACTTCTTGTTTGCCAAATGCCAGGCCTGAGATGTTATAGATGGGTGCTTCCCAGCCTGCAATTTTCATGTGTGCTACCATTTCTTCATTGGTAGCCAACACTGTTGCAAACTCATTCACCATCTTTTCGTATAGGCCCATCCACTTTGACATGCCCCATACATGCACGAAATCATCCGGATCAATTGCTTGGGCTAGACAGCGTACATAAACTTGGGGTCTTTGTTCTTCTGAAATCTGGTCCATAATATATGGAAGACTTTCAATTCCAGGTTGGAACATATCTTCAAAATAAACTACGTCTCCTCCTCCACATTCACCGTTGCGCATCATCTGTACCAGATTCATGATCTGACTCATGCCAAAGTAACTGCGTCCATGTGCGTCAAGCACCTGTCCTACACTGATGCTTTTTGAATCATCAATAGTGTTACCTGGGACATACACAACATCAAGGCCTCTACGCTCAAAAACACGCCGATTCCAATCAGTCAATTGAAGAGTGTAACGTGCCTCATAGCTTTCGAGGCCCATGTAGAAGAGTTTACGCATAGCTTATCTCCTGCCGCTGTGATAACGGCCTTGGTTGTTATTTCTATTATTGTCGTTGTGTCGTGGACGGAAACCATTCATACGCTTGGTATCTTCCTCCCACATATTTTTGCAGTTCTTGCCAGCGGAGTATTTGCGGAATTGCTGGTAAGGATACTTTTTGTTGTTGTAAAGGTCTTCGGGATTGTAACGATACCCATAGTTTTGACAAAACAACAAGTATGCGTCTAAGTCATTCCACACAGCTTCTGTGCGTGGATTTCTATATTGATTAGCCATAATGCTTTCCTTAATGACTAGTTGAAGGGTAACTGATAACGCATCCGTTTTCGCCATCTTCGCTTATATTAATAACAACGTTACGGCCTGGATACTTGCCAGCTATGTGTGTATATAGCTCGTCTGCAATCATCTCGCAACTTTTATAATCAAGTTGTAAGATATCTCCGCTGTAAAGACGCTTTAGCCAACGCTGGAATTGAATAAACTCAATATCTCTGTCATTGTGAAATACATCAATTGCCACTTTGAAGTGAAACATATGACGATGTGGGTATCCTAAAAAAGAAACGTCATCCCAGTCGCCTGTTGCCAGCTTTGGGTCATCCAGTGCTGCAGGGTACTTGTGAATTCCTTCTTGCTGAAATGTTACCCAAATTGATCGACGAGCAACATCTTTACTGTGTTCAATATTTTCACGCTGTTCTTGATTCATTATACTACCTCGTCTTTGCTGTAGTCACTCCATGGAGTAAACACAGTCCTGTCCATAAGTTTGTGTAGGTTGTGTGTCCACACGCCCGGGTTGGTTGCGTCAAAGTCTTTATCATCAATTTTGACCATTGTGTTATAGTTGTACGAGCTGACATAAGGAATACTGATACGCAACTGTGCTATAAAGTTGTTGTATTCATCGTAACCATCATCGTGAATCTCTTCCAGTTGACTGTATGGCACATCTAGCGTACACAATATGCCCTGCTTGAGGAAATACTTGATCATGTATTCCCATTCTCCATATTCTTCAATGCTGTCTTTAGGAGGATCGTAGCTGTGATTAGCACCAAAAAAGATGTGTTCGCAGTCTTTGTATGCTTTCTCAATATCTTCAACTGGTTGTACACCTACCACAAACAGTGTTTGCTTACCATATGCTGGTGTGTGTTCTACTTCAGTGCCGTAAAAGAATTTAACAGCTTCATGTCCGTCACGATTCATCTGTGTGTCCCAGTTCTTGTTTTAGTTGGATCATTTCTTCTTTGGCTGCAAGTTTACGTTTTTTAGCTTTAGCCATTGCTTCGCCACTAACGCTGTCATTTTTCATGTATTCAACCAGATCGTGAAGTCGCTTGTGTTCTTTTACCAAGTATTCATAACGTTTTTCAGGATTGGACATTGAGTACTCCTTATTGTTCTATAACTATACACTGGTTATGCCATGTTGTCAAGTGCTTCCAGTGCCTTTTGATCAAGTTCTGGTTCGTCTGCAACATCGCCTTCTTCTACATCAAATAAACTGTTAAACTGTGTTGCAGCGTTTACAATACGCTTGCCAGTAAAACCCCTTGTGCCTTTGACACTGTCCCAAAACTTGCTGTATTCGTTGATGATGTTCATTGACTTGGCATAGTCTTGCTGTTCAAACACACGCTCAACCACTTCGCGGAATAGTATTCTGTCAAATGTTTCCTGTACTAGCATACCTGGAACTACACCTGCATCATATTCTCTATTAGCACGTTGCACACTTTCGATGTGCATCCAGACATTATGCCCCATAAGCAATGCATATGAAAAACTGTCCCATGATGTTTTACCTTCTTTGCCAATTTTGTTTAGCATGCCTGGAGCATAGTGGCACACGTCACCAATGGTTAAACGCTCAGTGATTGGGCTGTCTTCAAACAGTTTGTGTACTCCATCAGCAAGCACTGCATCACGGAACGGTGTACTATCACCAGCATACTTTTTGTTATCAATGGTAGGTTCCATCTGATAGCTCCACTTGCCTCTATCTTCAATGCGTATGCTGTTGTAAACCTGTCCGTTTGCAGTTGCTAAAAACGGGCTTGCACAATCAAAAGATACAGTGAAGTTACTGTTTGCATGACGCCTAACACTGCGTTGTATATCAGTGAGCAAACATGCCCACTCTAATTTGCTAGTACCTAAGAAGTGCATCCAGTCATGCTGCCCTTTTTCCAATAAGCCTTCGTGGATAAGCGTAACCAGTCTTTTCAACACTAGGTGAACATCACACATGTTTTGTCCACCCATGCCCCAACCATTAAAAGGGCGATCCACTTTGTCGCTGCAAAAGCCTTTCATTTTGTCATACCAATGATCTGCTTCTGCGTGGTTACTGCCTTGCAGTACGTTTAGGATTTTGAGATCACCACCTCTGTTAGCCATCCAAAACTCGTTGTTAAAGTGAGTTGCGTTTACAGCATCATCATAGCTGTGAATACCGCAAAGCTCGCTAGCTTTTTTATCCAGGTAAGTCCATGTAGGAATATCCATGGTCATTCCATGTGTAGCAATGCCCATTTGCCAAGCAATAACTTGTTCACGCTTTTTTTCAGCGTTTTTGTCTTTGGGGTTGGCCCACTCACCTGGCCACACACCTTTGGCAATCTGAAACCCTCCCGAGTCAGCAAGCATGATAGTGTCTGCTTCTCTGTTACGAACCATGTCCTCTTTGGGTACATGCTTGCTTAGATCCATGTCAGCATGTCCGGCACTGTACAAACTGTACTTGTATGGAAATAAACTTTCTTTGCTGTTAAGCCAGTTCATTGATTCCATATTGCCCAATCCTTTGGGCAGTCTATCACCAATGACGCTTTTGTTTTTGTCATCCACAGGATATCGTTCCTTGCCAATGTAGCCAGCATAAAAACTGCTGATTGCAGGAAGGAATATAGCGTAGTCTTTTTGTTTTTTGGTTAGATTATCTTGTTCAAAGTTCATTGTTTTACTCTACGAATCCATCTATAACAGCCTGGCACTGCTGGATACTGAGCCCAGACGTTAAAATCATCTTGTAATGTTTGTTCATTGATATATTCTGCGTTTTCGTCTTGTATACTCCACTCCGGAAATACATTGAACTTTACTGACGGCATAGCACTGACTAACTTATTAAAACCCAATGGCCCGTGTGTCACACATATACCCCATGCACTTCCTAATATAATCCAATCTTGCACATTTGGCCAATATTTTTGTACATGATTGCGAAATGTATCAACACTACTTAGATGAACAGTAGACCCAGTAAAAATTTTATCGTGCAAATGTTGATCTGTTTTTCGGTGCCCGGCACAGTTTATTAAATTAGATAGCACTGTTTCATTTTTGTTTGTCCAAAGATATTCATTTAATGTATTGTATACACTTTTGTCTTGATAGTCAAGTTGTAAATCGGCACAACAATTAACTACAGGACCAATGCGGTACTGTTCCAGTTGGTCAACTGCACGTTGATAAAATGGCCGATTTGCAGGAACATCCCAACAATCAATACACAATAGACCCCACATGTATGGTGCTTTGTGGAAGTCTTGTATGTATCGATTATCAATCACTACTTGCTTTGAGCAGGCAAAATATAGTTGTATACAGCAATGCCGCTATCAACAGTGATCTTTGTAGCGCCTTCATCTGAAATACGCACAGTTTTATCACCAGTTAAATTCATGATTGCAATAAATTGCTGCACTGGCCAACTCCAAGAGCGAGTTAGTTGTCCTGCTACATCATGCTGAAACACAAAGTCACCTGCGTGTGTGCTATGATCACCAAACAAAAACTTCAAGTTACCATCTTCAGTTTTGGTCTGAAACGTTGTTTCTTCTGCGTTTGCCTGTGCTTGCATCTTTAGTCGCATGATGCTAGCAGTGGTTGGTTCAAACTCCACAGTCCAGTTAACGTCTTTCATCTTGACAGTTTTCAACTTTTCTGAAACAATTTCACTTACCATAAAGCGATAGTCGTTTTTAAAGTCGCCAGCAGCATTTTTAAAATGCAACCCAACTGGTGCTTGTTCGCCGTTGCGCTCCTGGTGTGTTACAGAAATATCAGCACCTTCTTTGTATTCACCAATGTTAAGCAAGATCTTTAGCTTGGACAAGTTGGGCATACCAAATGTACCCATAAACTCAGCAACTGGCGTATGGAATTTTGCATTCAACACAACACTTTTGTCTTCTGCTAGACCATCAATGTTTGTTTCTTTGTCTGTGCCTGTAATTTTAATAAGATCGATACAGCCCAAATCATAGCTGTGTTCAACCAAGTCTAGTAGATAGTCTCTCATTTAGTTTTCTCCTAAGTATTTTATAGCCCCCAGACATTGTCCGCCTTTAAGACTACTGAGTGTTCCGGGTTTTTTTATTTCTAACCAGCTTACATTATTATCCATGTCAAAGCTAGCTAGTATTTTAAATCCATACTCAATGCAAGCTGCTTTTACTAAGCGTCCTGGAGTATAAGTGTAGTACGAATTTAGAAAATTGTCAACACCAATCGGATAATCACAGTTGTTATATGTAAAAATAACTACGCCGCCGGGTCGCAAAAAAGTGGTTAGTGTGGCCAAATATTGTTTAATAAGACGAAGAGGACGAAAGTTAAAATAATCAACTGCAACGACAAATCCAAATTGTCCAAGTGGCAGCAATCCTCCTAACACATTTGCTTGTTGTTCATCATTGACATAGTAACGTAACCGTTGCTGATATTGCTTAGACCACAATTGTTTAACAACTTTAAACATGTCTCGGTGTTCATCAACAAGGTACAATGGATCAAGTGCGACTAGATGATCAGTGATATCACCTATCCTCGGACCAAGTTGCAGACCTGGGTATTTCCAATTAACGTGTTCGTTAAGTCTGCCAACAAAAAAGTCAAAAGTTGCAGGATCATATAACAATTTTTTAAATCTATCTCGATCTAGTTTATAATCCCAGTCGTCGTTAATACCTTCTTTGTAAATAGTCTCACTTTTTACTTCCAAGTACGGAGTCTCAATATTGACAATACTTTCATTAATTCTACATTTGAGTTGATCGAGATTTTGGTACAATACATTTATTTCTGTTGTTATATTTTTTGTACTGTCAGTCATGGAATCTTTGAGATTATCAAAGTCCATATTGTGTGTGTTTACATCGTTGTTAAACTGGTGGAGCAGTGCTTGTATTGCAAGCCTTGGCTCGTGCAAACTAAGTTTGTCAAGTAGCACTTTGTATTTTACCAGATCAATTAACTCCATTACTCAAACTCAAACAAACTGCTAAAGGTATTTGAAGTATCTGTTTCACTTGCTAGATCCCATGCAAGCACACCTAACAAGTTGTCAATTTTTTGATCTACCACAGTTGCTTCCATTAGTGCATCATCAAAAGGCAAGTCCTTAAACCACTGCGGAATGTGCAGTTCGTCGGTTGGGTAGCCAATACTGGTCCAGTTTAGTGGATTGGGCTTTAGTTTGCAAACAATAGTTTTCATGCCATCAATGATGCTCTGTGAATAGTTATCACTGTTCATTTTCTTCATTGAATTCCAGTTCATTGCAGCTCTAACATGTCCTGGCATATTGGCTTTGCCCAGTTTCTTTTCTTCTGCGCTGTACTTGGTTAAGTTGTTAACACGCTTAGGAGAACCTTTTTCCCAAGCAGGCCGTTCCTTGAAGTCATACTTAAATGCTTTAATCATCTCAATTATTTCTTCACGCTGTGCACCAGCAAGCACTTTAACCAGCAACGTCATCAAAAAGTCTTGGATTACTTTTGGAGTGTCACTGCGTTTCAAGTCTAAACCCATTGCTTTGATCTTGCCTTGCTTGCCTTCAACATCCAAACGTTTGCCTTCTAAGTCAAATATGTTTACTGCATAACGCTTCTTGGTAATGTACAGCCCTCTGTCTGCAATAAGCTCGCGACCGCCTTTGATTATAACACCGTTAGCCCTTGGAACGTGGAATGCTTGCTCCATAAATGCTGGCCAACTTTCGTTCAATTGATCACTTATAGCATCATAGAGCTGTATGCAAATTTCCTTGCTCCATTCCATGTTGCCTTCTTCAACATCCTTCTTGATTACAGGCCATGCACTAAAGTATACTGAATCAGTATCGCCATAGATTACTGCATCACCTACATGGTCATATGTGCCTGTGATTGCTTCATTTGTAAATGCATCCATGTGATGTGCAATAGCCCTGCCAGTTAGTGTTGTGCTTTGCCCAATACGTTTATCAAAGAACCTACATCCTGGGTTGAGAATAGCACCATACAGACTATTTAGATTAATCTTCTTTACTAGCTGACGTTTATCTAAAAACTCACGCTCATCAGGATCAGTTGTTGCTCGCAATTTTGCTTGAATCTCTTGGCGTTCTCTATACCAACGTGCAAGCAAGCCCGGAACAACTCCTTCTTTTTCATATGTAAAGATGGTGCCATTTGCGCTCAGTATCCAAGGCCGATTGCTGTCAAATATGATCTTCCATATTTCTGCTGCACTGTGTACTGTTTCGTCGCCGTTTTCCCAGTCAACTGTAATTTCAGTTCCAACTTCCATTTTCATAACGGCAGTGTATTCCAGTGTACCAAACAGCCCTTCCCACGCCATAGCAAACGAACTTTTGTTTGAAATCTTGTCTTTGATATAACGATCAGTCATGATTGGACGCAACTGCCCAATGATAGTTTCGTTGCCCATGTTTAGCGCACGAATGGCGCTAGGATACAAACTGTTGATGTCAATTGCACCAACCCATTCGTGGATGCCCTTCTTGGGATATGCAACATATGCACCTGCAGCCGCAGTGTTTTCATCTGTTAATCGTTCACGTCTATTAGGAACAACCAACCCTTGTTCGTGTGCTTCATTGATAATTGCTTGCTCTGTCACAGCAACAGCACCCATTGTGGTTTGTAGCAACACAGTGTTTGCATGCGCTAGTTCATTTGCCAGAGCAAGGAATCGCAGTTTCTTGTCCAGCTTGTCCAACAGTGCAGTATCCTGCCTGTTGTATTCAATAAATGTTTTAAAATTGTGATTGTACAAGTGATCCAGTGTGCCTTCATAAGCAGTCTTACGCTCATCCAGTTCATATTCACCAATAGCATCCAAACTGTAACTGTGACGCTCTTCATAGGTATACTTGCGATACAGTTGCATGTAATCCATATGCACTCTGCCAATAAGATCGAATGTAATGTTTTCAGCACCAAAGCGTTCAAACGTGCGCTTCTTGGGTAGTTGGCTCCACAAACAAAAACGTCTTGTATCATCTTTGCTCAACACTCTTGCAACTCTGTTAACAGTGTAAGGAATATCATACCCTTCGCTGTTCCAGCCACTTAGTACATCTGCATCCTCGATAAGATCCAAAAACACCTTCAGCATTTCTTCTTCGCGTTCAAACAGCATGGTGTTTTCAAACTGATTGCATATATCTTGTGCTGTTTCCCAGCTCATATTCTTGGGAGGAACAACCAATGTTACCAGTTGTTCCATCCACTGCAAGTAAACAGAAATAGCAGTGATTGCATTGAATGGATCGTTGGTTGGCGAATAGCCACGTACTGGATCAAAGTCAACTTCAATATCAAAGAACGCTGTTTGTAACTTAGGGGCAATGTCATCTTTGTAGTTTTCTTCAAAACAGCGAAACACCGGATTGATATCACTTTCAAAGATCTGTTTGCCTGATTGCAATCGCAGTTCTTTGCGAAACTCTTTGTTGTTTCGTGTGTGGAATCTGCTTACAGGTGTACCATAGATACTTTTGTGTTTGCCTCGAGGATCTGCATAATAAAACTGATAGCTTGCAGGATATTCTCGATACTCCCTGCGTCCATCAATACGTTCTACTACGTGGATGCGGTCTTTGTCGCGATCAAACAGTGCGTCAACATAGCTCATATAAGTTTATAGTGTCCGTCCAGCGGTTGTGAGGATTTCTTCAAGTAGTTCTTGGTCTTCTTTTTCAGTGGTATAACTGGCTTTGTGTGCAATGCGAATTGCTTTTTTAAGCACACTTGGCTTGATTTGCATTTCTTCTGCAATGGCTTTTACTGTATCTGCAAGCCCGGCATTGAGTGCTTCAACTTCACTCATTACTTGCATGCCTTCATTGATAATCTGTGTTAGTTTTGCTTTGCTTTCGCTGTCAAATTGTACGCTCATATGATGTATACTCCTTTAAAATACTTTGCTAGTATATACGATAGTTGCTATGTTGTCAATAGTTTTGGTAAAGTTGGCACTTTTAAAACCAGGGTAGCGATGCTTGATTTTAGGGCAGTTCCCGCCCTAGCCTAAGGATTACGGTCCTAAGGCTGTCTGTAAAACTGGTAATCCATTGTAACCTGCCAGGCAGTTCCGTCTGCAAACTCGTCTCTACTGAACTGGCTGTGTGCGATGTGTTCTAGCATTTCCTGCCTATTAAAGTTGACTTGATTTTGCCAATGTTGTACTGCACTTTCACCTAGTATCTCAATTGGCTTGCCAAGACACAGTGCTTCAACTGCTGCCATGCTGTGATGCGTAATCACTTTCTTTGCTCCACGTATCAATGGCAGGATATCCCTAAAGCGTTCTTGGCGGCTTGCTCTACCTCCAGGCTTGTCTCTAACTTTACAGTATGTATCCTGTTTTTCATAGTGTTGTATAGTTTCTGCTCTCCATGCTTCGTAGTCCTTGCCAAACCAGGAAAACAGCTTGTTGGGTAAAGGCATCACAAGTAAATTATACTCACCATCTGCGTTCCAATCTTCATAGCGTCCATCAAGTTCCAGTGTGTGTATCCTGCTGTTTCCAAACTGGCCAATCCTTGTGTTTTGAAGTTGATTGTAACTGACTCGATAGTACCAAGGTTTTTTATAATTGTGGTTGCCAATGTAGCCGTTGTCAATGTAAAAGAAGTTAATGCTGAGCTGTTTAATTGCTTGTTGTAAGTAATTGTCAAACGGAGCAGAGAACACCAGTGTTCGTTCAACTTCAATGTCACTGCTATCTTTTATGATTTTGCAATCATAGTTTGCAAGCAAGTAACCAAACAATTGCTCTCTGATCCTAATTGATTCTGCGGGTATCTGTAGTTTCATGTGGTTCGTGTGCTGTTGGCCTCAAGGTTGCGTGTCAGAGACAGTGTTTTCATTGCATCGTGATCGTGGTAGTCTTTGTGTATTCTTACAACACTAGGTGAAATGTGATGTATGTCAATATTAGTTGTTGTGTGTATCTGATGATCAGCAGGCCGAAAGCCATGCGTCTTACATTCTGTAATGATTTCTTTGGCCGCATGTGGTTTAATTATGTATCCGTAACCACCAATTGAGTATAATCCTCGTTCGTGTATATGTTTCCCATGTTCTTTTCTATCACGCAAGCTCCATATGCTATCTTCTTTGGGCTGATCCTCCAGATCTTGATTGTATGTTTCTAAGTAGGGATCTAAGCTGTCTAGCTTGAGTACGTCAGGAAAAAGTTTTAGAACTTTACTGGGCAATGGACGTAGCATATATGCATCATGTTCTAATATCATGTAAGGTTCATTTGATTTTATACACTCATTCCACAAGAAGTAATGACTGAGGAAACAACCAAGAACTCCTAGTCTCCCACCTTTCATTTTTGCTTTGTATTGGCGTAATCCTAAGTCAGCAAGTATCTTGTGTGCATCTTCACCGTGTACACCATTGCTTACTTTTGCATCGATGCCAAACTCTTTTGCGCGAGCAATGCACTTGTTGCCCATTGACACAGATATATCGCTGCTGGCTAAAACTATTATTTTACATTTCATTCAATGCATCTTTCCAACGTGCAATCCAAACTTGTTTTAGTTTGTGCATTTCTGCTGTTTTGTAAGCACGTTTTGTAAACTTTTTGTTTTTGCTTGTTTCTTGGTATACTTCGTCATTGTTGTTGCCAGTAAATTGAAAATGGTCGTGAAAAATTTTACTTTCAATCCTTTTGTATGAACCAATTTCGTATGCAATGTCCTGTATCCACTGGTCCACCGGATTCATTCCAATCATGCCAAATGTGTTGACCCATTGTGCGCTTACACATGGAAACAGTGTAGAGCCAGGTAGCTTACCGTTGCTTTCCATGCTGATCAACCCAGGATAGTCTTTGTTTTCCCATATTTCTTGATCCCATCCGTTGGTTTGCATAAACGCATCATCGTTCCAAACAAAGTACCAATCACTGTCTATGCTGGTTGCTAACTTATTGTAGTATTCGTGTAGTGCCATCCAGCCTACTCTGTTAATTTCCAGTACAGATTGTGTAGCACCAGGGTGCTCAACCAAGTGCTTCCACTCGTTACTGCTCAAGTAGTCTTTGCTTTCGGTATCGTCACTGTCGTATGCAATGGCAACGTGTATGCGACTGGGATCAAGTGCCAATGCAATCAGTCCGCGCACACTTTTTTCTACCATGGCAGTGCGTTTACGAGTTGGCAACAGTATTGTAATAAAGTTTTCAGCCATCTTGATAATTGGGCACAACACAAAGATCACATCTACATGCATCACACGCTTTGATTAAGTGATAACCACCGTCATAGTCTCGTTCTTCACGCCAGTTAGCTGTGCCGCAGTGGCTATTATCGCCGCAATTCTTACATTTTGTTGGTGTATAGGATACTTGGCTCATACAAGTAATTATGACTTGGATTTCTTGCGACCACTTTTCATGTTCGCACACCAGTGATACATTCTAGCACGTTCACCGCTTGCTTTTTTAGCCTTTGCTCTAAGGCTAGTAACAGATCCTTTACAACTAGCACCTGACTTCTTTACTCTGCCAGGTCTGCTTTTGCCTTTTTTCTTACCATCAGCAAAGTTTTCATTGACAAATTCTGTAGCTCTCATTTTGTTGCTACGTTCTTTGCTTTGCCACGTCTGTTCTTCTTGGGATCCTGCTTGCGCTTTCTGTTGGCAGCAGTTTTGCGGCCTTTCTTGCCCAGTGCTTGCGCTTTCTTCTGTGGCAAACACTTTGGTTTGCCTTCTGAGTCACTGCCTCTAGCACAATCACCGCGGATCTTGCCGTCAGGACCAAAGCGCACCCATTTTTCTTTAAACCATTTTTTGAGATCTTCGTCTAGATGTTCAGCAAATACCAGTTCACCATCTGATCCAAGTTGCACGTCTTCTTTTTTAACACAGTTAGGAACACGCTTGCCGAACATGGTTTTCATGCCCTTCTTTCGGTAGCCCTTCCAGCATTTTTCTGTGAGTACTTCTAGTATTCTCATGCTGACTCTTTGTCCCAACTATAACTTGTCTCGTCAGTTTCAATTGGTCCGCCGCCAGCCCATGTTCTACAACTTCTAGCACTGTGACATTTGAACTTGTGCATCCAGCAATAGCCCAGATAACCGTCTTTGTCTTCAAGCTCGCCGGGCATACAGTCTAGCATCCTTGGTGATATATCAAACGCTGCACAAACTGAACAGTTGCTTGCTTTAGCAGCCTCTTCGCTGGTATTCCAGTAGTCAGCAATGTCTATCCAGTAATCACCAGGTACGCCAACATTAAGAGGACCATATTGAATGTGCTTTGCTTTGATACTTGCGTCACGATTTTTGGTGTTTAGTTCTAAATCTTGCGTTGGTAGTGGACAATTTTTTCCAATTGCTTCAATAATACTGATTAAATTTCTCATTTTTTGCTGTTTCCCCAGTTGGCTGCCCCTTTTTTACGACACTGTACTAGCGCACCCGACGCATAAGCACTTGGCCACACTTTGTAACGGCTTTTTACTTTGTGATAGCAAGCATCTTTCTCGCCTGCAGCTTCATCAAACTGTGCTTCTGTGAGTGATTCATTCTGCGTAGACACCAAACGTTTTAGCTCTTCAACATCGCGCTGTAGATTTGCAATGTTTTGTTCTTCAGTGTTGTTTTCACCATATAGACGATTGATGTCCATGCGATCTTGCAACTGGCCTTTGTCAAAGCTCAGTATCAATGCTTCAAGATCGTTTTTGGCAGTTGGTGATTTTGCTCGTAGCAAATTGAGGATACGCTCAGTACGCTTGTTTGTAGCCAGTGCTGGCTCAGCATCTTCATTTTTCCTGTTATGATGTTTCCATGCTGTGGCATAAGCAATTGAACGCTCAGTATCAGTTAAGCCGTCCTTGGCATATCCTTTTTTAATATGCTTGACCATGCGTTCTGCTTTAGCACCAGGAGGTGCATCATCGTCTATCTTTTTTTTTAGATACTTGCCGTTTAGCATTTTCATAATACTGCGATCATTGCCATCAACATACAAGTCAAGATTCTTATAGTGATCCATTGCAATGTCGTCGCCTGCTTGTGCAGCAGCTTTTAGTGCATCACCAAGAGGCGAATTCTTAGCACTGGTTGCTTCACCTGCACTCCACATAGCACCAAGTCCAAGCAGCGCACCCATGGCGATGTTTGCCATCTTGCCTTCTTCAACTTCGTCTTTGTCAGCAATTTGTGCAATGCCTTCTTTTTCAACCATCTTCTTGCCATAGTCCAGCATCTTCATGATGCTTGCTTTAGCAATGCCAGTGTTCTTTTCAAGTTCTTCAATGCTTCTGGCACCAAAAATTGTGCCATATGAAGTTAGCTCATTGCCTACACGGCTTAGTGCAGTTGACAGTTTGTCATCTTTGGTTGTTGCTGCTTTGTCCATCAGTTTGCGTCCAATGTCAGCCAGTGACTTTTGTGCTGGATTAACTTCAAAGTTGTCGGCTTCGTTGATTGTGTCAACAAGATCCATAAAGTCACGCACTGCAATCCGATGCTTTGTACCTGGGCCAGTGTTTACTCTGCTATCCAGATTTCTCACTTTGCGGTACTTGTCGCCTTCTTTTTTCAGTATGTAGTAATCAAATGCTGGACGATCCTCATCACTGTGATCAGTTGCACCTAGCACATAATCTCCCACAACTTTGATCATGTCAAAATCACTTTGTCCATACATCATTTCTTCATTTACTTCGCCTCTGGCTGCTTTCCTAGCAAGATGCCTTGCTGCATTCTTTATTTCATTTCCGTATTTGTCAGTGCGTTTTTCGCCTGCTTTACGGTATGGACCAGAAAAAGGGACATCTTTCTTGGCTGCCATATCTGCTTTCATTTGGCGATCAGCCAGTGAGTTGTCTCCAAAACTGCTTTCAAAAAGGTCAAAGTATTTCATTATTTTTCATCCATATAATCATGTTTTAATTTTGCACGTTCTTCTAGTCTTTCGAGAAACGTTTCGCAAGCACGAACAGCATTTTCTAATTTCCCAAAAGTTTTTTTACTGTCTTTGTCATTGACTTTTACTCTATAGCCATCATCTTCGGTACCAAAGATTTTGATAGTTTTACCGTCACGCTCGTATGTTTTCACTGGCTCTACCAGTTTGTTGCTTTCTGCTTTGCTTTCAATATCACCAACGTAATCCATGATGCTGCGTTTGATCCCAACCTTGTCTTCGGGTAGTTCTGCAGCTTTTGGCGCTGGGTTGATTGGGCCACTAAGTGTTTGATCAGTGTCAGGACTTACACCATCCCATGACTCTTCTGAACCTGGATGCGGAGTGTACTCATCAAGCTCTTGCTTCATGTAGTCTCGGCTGGTATCAAGATAGTCTAATGCTTTTGTAATTTTGTTTTGCACCCATTCAGGTAAGTTCTCATCGTCGTCCAGTATGCCTTGCAATTCTAGTGCCGCATCAGCAGCTCGTGCCAGTTGATCTTTGCTTGCAGCACCTTCTTCGTCGTATTCGCCTTTGTCTGTGATAGCAATTTCAACTTCGTCAGCATCAGAAGCCATTTGTCGGATCATATCAGCATCGATACTATCGCCAACCATGTATCCTTTTGTGGGGATTTTCTCTTCGTCGCCGCCCAGTACTGGTCCAACACTTGGCATTTTGAAGTCTGCTGGAAGTTGCTTTGGCTTATAGCCAGGTTCAAATTCTTTTGTGCTTACAGTTTTAGCACTCTCAAACGGTTGGTCTCGATACAAATTCTCAAGTATAGCATTCATGCTGTTTGCCTTCATGCCTTCTTGAATATGATTGCTTGTGGACTTCACCGTTTCGCCTTTGTCAATTGAATTCATTTTAGAAACTAGGTCGGCAAAACTTGCTACTTCTTGTGGATCAATACTCATTATGCTCTACTTCCTTTGAGAAAACTGCGCAACATCCATGCATGCTTGTTATGGGCATCCATACGTTCTGCAATAAAGTTGGCAATGCCTTCGTTGTTTTCGTCTGTTGCTGATTGAAAAGTCTGTGTTAAAATTTGCAGTATTGCACTGTTATCATCAAGTAATTCTTGAATCATCAGCATTGCTCTTGGGATTTTTGTTTGCCCCATGATAACACTGAGCTCTGTGAATCTTTCAAATGATCCTGGTGCGTATACGTCTAGTGTTCTAATGTATTCTGCTGTTTGATCAATGATGCCATAAACTTCTTCGTATAGTTCCTGAAAGAAGTTGTGGTATTGTGCAAAATCAGGTCCTTCTACGTTCCAGTGAAAGTTTTGTGTTTTTATTACAAATGCATATTCAGTTGCAAGAAGTGTTTTAAGATCATCAGCTAACATTTTTTATTATACCGCTATATACAGGTCTTTTTCAGTAACAGTTGCAGACGATAGGTTAACGCCATCATATGTGCCAAGGGCTCTAATAGCAGCCTGTAATGCTGCGACTGCCGTTGAATTCGGCAAAGAGTTTCTGTCAAGAGCAAATGTTTGTTCTGTATTACTGTTGCCTAATGGTCCAGACTGTATGATAGTTGCTATGTTTGTTATTGCTTGAAGCACAGCAGCCTGAGCTCCTTCGGGACCAGCAGATCCGTTAATTGCATTGATATAATCGACTGTAAAAAATGCTACTGATTGTGTTGGAGCAATTGATGAATTAGGTGTTGTTGAAGTTGGGTGTATCCGTGTGACGCTTGCCATTTTTTTAATCCTTTGTTTGTTGTAGTTCAGTGTATTTAGCAGTGTCTACTGCATTAGCATACTTGCGTTTGCGTTTTTTTGTAGCAGGTGCACCACGAGTGATCACAGCACCTAGTGGAACTTCAACTGGAGCCATGCTACCTGCACCGCTTGATCCTGCACTTGCATCTTCTAGTAGTTCTTTTATCTTCATGCTGCTAATACCTGAAATGTTTGATTGTCTAAAATTAATGCACTGCCTACAGTGCATGTAAGATTACGCATTTTAAATGTGCCTTTTCCTAGGTTTTCGATGCGTATGATATATTTGCCTGGCGGCGCTTCTAGCTGTAGTATTTCAGATAGGTACTGTGTGCCGCTCCAAATGTATGTACGCTCAGTGAACATTTCATCGTTAACATACAGTCTGTATGCAGGTGGGTTCTTTTTCCATTGGAAATGCAAATCAAATTCAATCCTGGTAAAGGGTGGTTTCATGTTTTTATCTGCCTTGTTCTATTCTACTTTGGCTCCACAGAGGTTGCAAGTCTGGATTCCGGGCTCTTACTTCAGTATTGATTAGCCTTTTGGCTTCGTCTTCGCTGGTTGCTGTTACAGTGCCTGTCGCTGTGTTTTGCACGTCGCCCGCCAAGTCAACCATTGGCATCATGTAATTATAGTTCTTTGGTTCTACTCGCTGTTGCACCTGCTGACTGTCTGCTGCATTGTCTGCACCCACACTTGGCTTGGGTTGCAGTATTTGCTTTGCAAGTCCGACACGTTTGGTATCAGGCTTATCATCTAGTTTGTTTAATATAGTAGTATTCTCATCTGATACTAAATTAGCCCATTGCCGCTTTAGACTTTCGGCACTGAGTGTTCCTGTCTGATAATCTGCAAACAGTTTATTAAATTTATTAACAATGCCTTCGCCGCCTGCGGTTGTTAATTTGTACAGTTTCTTTTGGTACTCTTGTCTGTATGCATTTGGATCACTGGCAATCTTCATAGCTCTGGCAAATCTCAGCATGGTGTTGATAACATCAGGAATGTCCATTGACAAGTAGTCTCCGCCTGGTGAACGGAATTCAATGTAGCCTTTCTTTATGCTCATTGAAGTGTACTTCATGTCACCTGTGCTGCCGCGAATAAGGCCTTCGGCGGCATCGTCTAATTTGTCGTGCATCTTTGCCAGTATATCATTCAGTATCTCTGGATTTTGCACAAACATTTGACCTCTGCGCTGTAACTGGTCAAGCGCACTTGGTGTGTAACTGTTGGCCGATCGTCCGTATTTTTCCAGTATATACTTGTCACCTGAGAACAATACCAGTTTCACATAGTCAACATTCTCTGTTCCTGGAACACTCATGCCCATGTGCAAGCCTGTGCTGCCGTTTGTGTAAGCATCAGTGTCTGGGTCTTTGGCCCAAATTAGCATGTTTTCCAGTGTGGTTGTTGCCAGTCCCAATGGCATTGGCGGCGATACAATTTCTACGCCAGTGTCACTGCCATCATCTGATTCCAGGCTGCTGTCAGGTTCTAGAATAAACAAGTTGTCGCGCCGTGCAGTGCCATGATAGCCAGCGCCAATGGTTATGGAAAAGTCTGTGTCAGCAAGCGGTTCGTTGATCAATGACTGTTCAATTTCTTCCCAACTGCGATTTCCAAGGCCGCCGCCACCAGTTAAAAATGGCCAGGCTATTCCAAAGCGTTCGGCTATATCACTCATGTAAGTTATATCAGCGTCGTTGTAATATTGTACCCAGGTATAGTCGCCCCAGCGATCTTCACGGAAGTCTTCCATGGCCTGTTCCCAGTATTCATTATTGTACTGATCACTGACTGCCTCATCAACTTCGTTTAGATAGTAGTCAAATGCTGTATCTCTAACTTGTTCTTGTTCTTCTTCATCCAATGCTTCATAGCTTTTTTCAAACAGTTCGTTTGCTGTATCATCGTAACGTTCTTCTTTGGTTGCATCCCAAACATCGTCGTCCATGATCTCACGAACTTTTTCAGCAGCTACTTCTTCAAACTCTGAGTTTACCCATTCGTCGGCCTTTTCAAAGAAGTCTTCATCCATTTGTTCACGGGTACGTTCTGGATTATCGTTGCTGATAGCATAACCATATTCGTCATCGTCAAACCAGTCAATTACAGCATCAAAACTGCGCCCTCTATGACCTTCATCTCTGTCCCAGTCTGGTATTGCTTCATCATAATCACCATCAGCCCCTTCAGTATCTGCAAAAATAAGTTCCATTTCAAAGCCTGCAACAATGCCTTTTGCTTCGTCACTTTTTGCCCAGTCACGCAATGCGCCAGGGCTCATGTTTACTTCGAATAGATCATCTTCTTTCATTATTTGGTAATCAAGTGCAAGACTTTCAGCTAGTCCTAGATTTTGCAGTGTGTGAACTGAGTTTTTGTTTTTGCGTTTTGGCGATGTCTTCTTTACCAGTTCTTTGTTTAGATCAAGACCCAGTTTTGAAATATTGCGTTGATCTTCACCCGGACGCACATCTACAGTGAGTGCAGTTTTAAAACGAGGATCGTTTGCTTGTGCGGCAGTTGGTATGTAACCCGATGCTTCGTTTAATGTTGATAATACTTTTTCTGCATGTTGTTTTGCAATATCTATTGTAGGACAGTTTCCATCATAACCTAATGCAATTAATTCTTTTTCACTTATGTCTGTAACATACGGTTCATCTTCAACTGGATAGTCATCTTCTATGCTTTCGATACTGCGAACACCACTTGCATCGATTACTTGTCCGTTTTTATACCCTACAAAAGCATGTACAAGAACAGTTTTATCTAATTCATCGCTATAATCAAGCATTGCTTGTAGTGGAAGTCCGCTTAGTCGACTAAGTGCTATTGCAAATATAGGACAATCACCGTGCATGAACTCTTCGGTATCTTCATTTACCTTTTGTTCTTTGACTTCATCTGAATATTCTATATCTTCGTGACCAACTATGACTGCATCAAGTGTGTCCAAGCCTGCTTTGCGAGCTGCATGCATTCTATGATGTCCGTCCAACACTTGATAGCCTTTAGGATCTTTGCGAACCACGATAGGGTCGCCGTCCCAGGTACCTGATTTCATTTTTAATGCAATTTGTAATACTTCATCTTTGTGATGTATGTCATCCATCTTGCTTGACGGCTCGTAGCCAAACAAACTGTCTACTGGCACAGGCTTGCTAGGACGCTTTGCGTAACTGTCAGGCACATCTGCGCCAAAATAGCGTTCATCAGTGTACAGTGTTATTAATTCTTTATTTTCGAACCAGGTTGCTTTCATGATACAGTATTTATGGTATTACTGTTTAACAACAAAATACTCAAAGTGGTCATTCAGTGTCATATCAGTGTTTACTGCCTGTCCATCCCATGTGGTAAACACTCCTTCAGTGTCAAAGCAGTATTTGTAGCGTTTCCAAAAATTGTAGATGTCTGGTGTCTTGCTTACCCAACCCTTTTCACGCAACAGATCATCACGCTGTTTGCTTAGTCTGCAAGTCGGCACATTCAGTGCTTGCTTGGCACTGATAATACCTGCAATACAAAGGTCACGCACAGTGCTAGCAGGTATCATGTGTTCAAAGATGCCGTTGCCTTCCAGTCCTACTTCAATGTAGTGCGCACCAATGTTTTCCTTAATAGCATAGTTGTGATACCTACGCAACTGATAATCAATTTCGTTGCGTATTTCGCGCAACAGTTGCTGATCGTTTTTTACACTGTTGTATTCTTCAACCAGGCGTGATATCTGTGTAGCACAGCGATTGTTAATGCTGGCGTATGTGTCTGTGCTACGAGCAGTTTTTGTGTAAACTGGCTGGCGAAAGTTTTCAATTGCTTCTTTCAACATTATGCTGCTGCCTTGGCAATCAGTCCCGGAGCAGGGTTAGTTGCAACTTGCATAAGCGCACCTTCTCCGTGGTATGGAAGATCCAGTGTACCACCATCCATGATGTATACTTCACGCAAGAAGTTGCTCATGTTGCTGGGCGCACTCCAAGTAGCACCTGGGTTTACATATGCGTTTTGCATCTTGGCCTTTGCATGCACAGTTGCGCTTGAATTACAGTATTTCTTGGCACTGCGAAGCACCTGCTTCATCCAATCACCATTGAGCTCTTGGCGTGTATCCAGTCTTGCAAGTTCGTACAGTCCAATGTAACAACCTTGATCAACTTCTTCCTGTAGCGGAAATACAGAGATAATAGCATCCAGTATTTCTTCTAGTACGCCGCCGCTTTGATCAAGGTCAATGCCTTTGTATGCATACTTGAAGTGGCTAAAGAAGTAATCATTTGAACCGCGCAAGTTGGCACTTTTTCTCTGACCTTTGTCCTGCAAGTCAATGCCTACAAAATCAAACTGGTCTTGCAGTGTACGGGCTTTTACGTTTCTAATTTCACGTGATCCCAAACGATAACGTGTAAGTGCATTGCGATGCAAGTCGCCTGGTGCAAGACGCTGTACACCTGTCTCGTTTAGCTCCTCAAATGCATAACTTGGAAACGCTACATCTTTGGTTTCTACCACTGTAGCGGGCACATATGTAAAGCCAAGCAATGCATTAGCAATACTACGCTGTTGACCATCATACAGTGTGGTGTAGTCCTGTCCATCAACCTTACAAGCACTAGCAGGTGTGCAAAGCCGCGGATCGTAGGTTTTCATGATGTGTAAGATGTGCTTGGCAATAGCGGCACGTTGTACTTCATAGTCTAAGTACAGTGTGTCAATGTCTACCATGTTACTGCCAATTGGAAAATTGTGTCCGTTGGCATCAACTCTTTTGCGAAATGATTCCAACTGTTCTTGGGTTACGCCAAACTCGGCTTCTAACTGAATACGAACTTCTTCTACAACGTCGGTGAACTTTCTAACAAGACGGTCCATGTTTTACTTCTCCATTTTACAATAAAACTGCGCTGGGTACAATACCCTTTGCTCTAACTATACATATATTATAACACATACATCCAAAAGGTCAACCGTTTTTTACAATTTAATCACAAAAAAAGCAGCGTTTCCGCTGCTGATTTTCTTTAACTGGCTTTTTTCTTTTTCTTTTTGCCACCTGTTTTAGCAAGTACTTTTGCACTTCTGCGTTCAGGTGCTAGTGCTGCTTGCTGTTCTGGCATTTCAATTTTGCCTTGCTCAGGATGTTGCGGCGGCACAGGATTGGTTTCAAGCTCTGTTTTTAGTGCATCATAAAGGGCTTGCTGTGCAGTGTGATCATATGTGTATGTGCCGGTGTGCTTGAGTAGCACACGTTTGTCAACCCAAACTTCTCCACCCAGATCACGCCAGTTTTCACAGAATGTCCAGTCTTCTGAATAGTAGCGACCTTCGCGAACATCAGTATCAAAGTATGTTTTCATATGTGTGTTAAGTTCGTCGGGCAAACCAATGTCATTGATAAAAGGAACCACTGCTGGATGTTCATTGAGTTTTTCAAATACATGACGTTTGATTAACATGAATCCTGTGCCTGTTTTGCTTACTTCTTGCACTTTGTCATTGTCTTCAGTTTTTGCACCGTCAAAGCCGTTAACACACCATTTAACTGGCAAGCTCTTGAGAGGGTACATACCACCAATTACATCCTTGTCGTGGTGCAGTAGCAATAACAAGTGCCAAGGTTCCCAGCCTATGTCAGCGTCAATAAACATTAAATGTGTGCTGGCGGGATTGTTAAGGAATTTAGCTGACATGGTATTTCTAGCACGGCTGATCAAACTTTCATTTGTAAGTGTTTCCACTGTCCAGTCTATGTTCAACTGCCGAGCAGTGTTACCCCAACGGATAAAACTCATAAACGTTGACTCAGTAAGCTGTCCGCCATAGCAAGGCAAACAGATATGCACTTTTGTTTCTCTAATTTTGTCAATGTTTACTTGAATCTTGTTAGGATCAGCGGGCTCTGGTTGTGTTTCAGGCATTTGTGGCAATGTCTCTTCAGATTTGATTTCTTCAGCCATAGGTTCCTCGTGAAGTTAATTATATGGGTATTTAATAGAGTTTATCTAGTGGGTGTAATTAACTGCGGTCGCCAACTGTTACGCCAGTACTGCGTAGACCTTTAACCAAGTTATTGAACACATCAACAAACACTGACTTTTGGCTTATTTTTTGATCAATCTGTTTTTGAAAAGCAACATCTTTGCTTAGGTAGATTGACATAAACTTCTTGGCCATTGCCGGAGATACCATAACTTGCGAACCGTCATCAAACTTGATTGGAAATGGTGTTTGATCTTTGCGCCCTGCAATATTGTCAAGTACTCTCAGTGGACGACTTTGGAATACATATTCAACAATCAGCTCGTCTTCTGGCAAGTAATCTTCTGACTCGCCCATATCTTTTTTGTCTTTGAAATAAGCATTCATTTCTTGGTCAATAGTTGGTAACTCTTGTGAAAAACCTGATTCGTTGCTTATATCAATCTCAACGTTTTTCTTGATTGGACGATTGCCTTTTTTATCTTTAAAACGCTTGTACTGGCCAAGTGCTTCAATCATTGCTTGCATTGCACCGCTTTGATAGATGTGGTATTCAAGATTATCGTAGTCGCCGCTGTCAAGTAGATCCGCTAGTGTGCGTAGTTTGCTGCCAAGGTTGCTTTTGAGAGTGGCTTCGTCGTAACTGCCCATACCGCCACTTGGTAGTATGCTAACTGAATCATCAGTTTTGATAATCTTTGCTTCTTGCTTTGGCTCTTCTATTGACATACCCAGCGGCATAGTGATCATTTCTTTTTCTTCACCTAGCACAGTGTTGAAAATTTCCACTGCTTTGGATGCTACACTGTCGTTTGCTGCAGGATACAAACTGCTAACAAGATCAGCTTTGCTGTCGTCGCTCATTGTAGGCCACTTGGCGCGAATCTCTGTTGCGCTGCTCATACCTGGACCAAACGATATTGTTGGCAAGTATGTCATAAAGCCGTGTTTTGTCATTGGCTCTGGATTGCGTCGATTCAGGGGCTGTAAGTATCCGGCGCTGCCGTCTTTCTTTACACTGCCAGGCAGTGGAGCCACTCCTGAATCTTTATCTGATCTTACAAAAATAAGTTGTGTGCTATCTGGATCATAATGTTGAGTAATTTCTTTGGCTTGGAATGGATTTCCAACCTGTATAAATCTATGCTTGGGGATGCCAGCAATCTGTGCCAGTTGCTGCTTCAGTTTAAACGGAAATGGTCTTGCGTTTTGGTCATCAGTGGCAGCAATGTAAACGTCTGCTCTTGGAAACTGGCTTACCGCAGCATCATATAATGCTTTATGTCCTGCATGGAATGGGTGAAACCCGCCTGGTATGATGACTAACTTTTTTAACATAATGATATTTATCTGTTTCTAGTAACTAAGTGTAATTGGTCCAATTTCGCCGTCGGTAAATTGGCTTACAACTGCGCGGATCCAGGTAAACTTACCAGGCAAGTATATACTGTAGTCTGTTGTAATAGCAGTTGATCCATCTACTGCACTGTCTCCGGGGAATGTATAGGCATCAAACCAGTCAGCTTCAATAAGTCCAGTAGGATATTCTGCTGGATAACTATCAGCTGTTTTTGGATCTGTATCTAAACTTGCTTGTATGGTTACTATTCCAGGAAAGTCGTTTGCAATAAATCTGATGTTTTGTCCGTTGCCTTGTCCTTGGTAGTAACCCACGCCTTTTTGCCGACCACCAGTAATAGTTGTGGTGCCGCTATAGACAGTAACCGGAATTAGTACAAGACTGCTAGACTTCATGTTACTCTGCTTTTAGTACTTCTACAAGCACGCCGCCAGGGGCACTTTCGCTTGCTAGTTGTGTAATTACTGCTTCTAGTTGTGCAATAATATCATCACTGAGAAGTTCACGTGCAGGGCTATCGTCCTTTGCTAGTTCACTAACTGTAATTGCTATTGATGTTGAATTTATCTTTGCCATACTGTTATTTATCGCATATTAACTCTAGAGTTTTCTTAATTTTGATAGGACACACCAGTTGTAGCATGGTTATGACACCCATATCATTGTGATCTACAAAGTGATTTTGTTGCACATAACAATAGTTGGTCCAGTTAGTTAAGAAGTCTTTAAATCCAGGGCCTGGGCGAACTTCAGTTTGTGAATTTATAAACTGAGCCATGCGTGATTTTTCTTCTTGCTGTATACGTTGTGTTTTAAAATAGGTACGGTAGACGTGATTAGGACTCTTTAACTTCATTGTGCCAGCTTCAGCAAGCTCAACTGACTTGCCTTGAATGGCCATAATATACTCAAGTTTACTAACTGTTTCAATTACATCCCAATTATTGGTGTATAGATATCCGTGATGTCTTTGAACTGTTAACTTGCAACTGTCAACCATATCTTCAATGAAATACAAAAGTTCGTGTAAATCCTCACTGGTACCGTGTGAATTTGTATTACGTTGCCAACTACCTCCCCAGTTGAAGTTTCGTTTAGCATTGTATGCTAATATTTCGTCAATCTTCACATGCGAACGATAGCGTAATGTAAACACATCGGGCAAGTAAAACTTTAAGCAGTGTTTGTATTCGTTAAAATACAGGCTACTGCGAGTTTCTTTTTTAATTTTCTGATTCGTTAACAATTACAATACCATCCTGATTTACTTCGCCGCCACTCACTGTTGTTTTAGGCTTGCTGGTAAGACCTACAGCATATTTCTTAGCTTTAATCCGCACCCAGTCAGCAGTGACGTGACAATTACTTAGTTTTTCAAACAGTATTTTCTTTGACAGCGGAACTTTGATTAACTCATCAATCTTGCGTCCCAATGGTCTTGCTCCCATTTTAGGATCATATCCCACTTCAACTAAACGATCAACCAATGCCTCAGTAACAATAAGATTGATGTTTTTACTTTTGAGACTTTTGCGTAACTCGCCTGTGAACTTGGCAACAATTTTCTTAATGGCCAGTGTCTCAAGTGTTTTAAATTTAACAGTAAGATCCAGTCGATTACGAAGCTCAGGTTTAAAGAAGTCTTTAACTGCTTTGTCCTCGGATCCTGTTTTTGTTAAGTCTTGTCCAAAGCCAATGTTGTTGTTTTCATTATCTCTAGCACCCAAGTTTGATGTCATAATAATAATACAGTTTTTAACATCAACAACTTTTCCATTTGCACCAGCAATCTTTCCTTCATCCATCATTTGTAGGAAAATATTGCTTACGTCAGGGTGTGCCTTTTCAATTTCATCAAACAGTAGCACACTGTATGGATGTTTGCTAACATCACTGATCAGTTTGCCGCCGCCAAGATTGCTGTCGTTGTATCCCACAAAGCCCGGGGGTGCACCAAGTAGGCTGCTCACCGTGTGGCGATCTTGATACTCACTCATGTCGTAACGCAGCATTTCCATGTCCAGGTTTTCTGCTAGCAATTTTGCGAATTCAGTTTTACCTGTACCAGTTGGACCTAAGAACAGAAACGCACCCATTGGCCGTCCAGTGGTACTGATGCCGGCATAGTTCACGTAGAGTCTTTCTAGCACTTCGTCAACAACATGATCTTGACCAAACAGACGTTGTTTAATATTGCTGTCAAGTTCAAGCACTTTATCGCTAGCATCGCTTTTGACTTTGGTTTCTGGAATATTTGCAATACGAGATACTTGCACATCAATGAGATCTTCAGTGACCACTAAACCTTCTTGATCTTTTACACGCTCAACAGCACAGGCAGCATCAATTAAGTCAATGCTCTTATCAGGATTTTTTTTGTCAGCCATGTAACGTGTGGCGAGGTCAACTGCTTTAACAATAGCAGGACTGTCAACTTTCACATTGTGAAACTTTTCAAGCCGTGGCTTTAGCCCTTCCAATATTTTAACTGTGGTTGCTTGATCAGGTTCGTCAATGCTGATTCTATAAAAACGTCTCATTAGCGCACGATCCTGTTCGAAACTTTCGTAAAACTCTTCCCAAGTTGTGCTTGCTACTACTTTGATATTGTTTTTGGTAATTGCTGGTTTGAGCATGTTGGCAAAATCTAAGCCGCCGCCACCTCCTGCGCCTGCGCCTTTCATGGTGTGCGCTTCGTCAATAAACAGTATGCAGTTTTTCTTTGTTTCCAGTGCAGCAATAACGTCTTTAAGTTTTTCTTCAAACTCGCCGCGATATTTTGAGCCTGCTAGCAAACTGCCAATTTCCAATCCCCACACTTCAAAGTTTTGCAAGAACGTAGGTACATGGTTGTCTTTGATCAATGTGGCAAGACCTTCGGCAATAGCAGTTTTGCCAACGCCAGGATCGCCAACCAATAGCGCATTGCTTTTAAAACGTTTGGCTAACACAGTGACAATTTCTTCTAGTTCAGCATCGCGCCCAATCACAGGCTCAAGTTTGTCATCTACTGCAAGTTGTGTGATATTTGTACAATGCTCTTCCAGGATCTCGTCTGCTTGATCTGCAACCATGTCAGGTGACTTATTTCGACGAGCATAATTCTCTTGCCAAAACGGCACAAACTCTTGCTTGGTAACGCCATGCTTTAGCATAAAGTACTGTGCATGACTGTTGTTTTCTGCTATGATGGCTAACCAGATATCAACAGTTTCCATGCTGCGCCGCCCGCCAAACATCACCTGTGTTAATGCTCGATTAAACACTCTTTCTATTGCATTGGTTTTCTTTGGTTCGCTGCGATCTTTATGATCAATCAATCCCATTTGCGCATCAAGGTAAAGTTCTAGCTCTTCGTCAATAGCAACTGGGCTGGCTCCAAACTTTTCAAGGCAATTCCAAAACGGAGTATGTCTAACCAATGCAAGTGTCAAATGCTCCAGCGTTACATAAGCATGCTTTTTGGTTTTTGCCAAGCGTTGCGCTTGTCCTAGGATATGTTCAATTTCAGGATTCTGTTGCATCTGTTTCCTTTGTTCTTTAAATTATTTATTGACTTGGTGTTCGCGGATTACTTTTAGTATTTCTTCATTGATGTTGTCTGGCATAGTTGCTCGTAGCTTAACAAAAAGATCACCTGTGTTGTGTCCTTCGCGTTCTATGCCTTTGTTACGCAGTCTCATTACTGCACCCGGTTTAGTTGTTGGCGGTATGGTCAATCCGTATGTGCGATCCAAGATGTCTGTTATGCTCAGTGTAGTTCCCAGTATCAATTGCCAAAAATCTATTGGACGCTCACAGTGCATGTCAAGTCCATCACGCTGCCAATGCTGGTGCGCCCGAACTCTAAAGTTTGCAACCAAGTCCATGCCACCTGGCGCAAGTTTTGGATAGCGTATGTTTTCGTTGTCAACTACGCCCTTGGGTATGGTTATTTCAATACTGGTTTGTCCATTGGGTGTTTGCACTGCAAATGCACGTTTGCCGCCACGAACTGCATCAGCAAGATCAATTACCATGCTTACTCTGGCATCTGGAGGGCCGCGCCTGGCATTTGGGTGCATGCGTTGGCCAAAGATTTCAAAGATGCTGTCAAGATCAAACGGCTGTCCACTTTGCTGAAACCCACCAAAGCCATGTGGTCTTTGTTGTTGTGGATCTGCCGTTCCGAAATGATCGTATGCAGCACGTTTTTGTGGGTCCTTCAGTGTGTCGTACGCACTGCTAATCTCAGCGAAGCGATTTTGATCTCCACCTTTGTCTGGATGATTTTCCATAGCAAGTTTACGATAGGCTTGTTTCAGTTCAGCCTCAGTCGCATTTTTGCTCACGCCCAGTGTACTATATGGATTATTCATAGTGTATTATACTATTTTTTTGTGAGGCTGTCAAGCTCTCTTAGAATGGTTTTAATTCACTTTTCTTAACGGTTACAAATTCAAGTATACGGTTATCTTCATCCACTTTTACTATAAGTTTCTTACAAGCCAATCTCATAGAACCTTTATATGCGTTTGATCCGGGTGATTTTACGTTACGTGAAATTGTTCGTTTTGCTTTCAAACATTCACTCAGACCGTCTCTCACTGTGTATTCTTGTATTTGCAGAGGACTGCCAAAGAACATTAATAATACGATTGCCTCTTTAACCATATCATCCTCCTAGCTTCTCTGTAATACTTTTCGCTTTGATCCGTGGATTCTCATCTGTATCTAGCAAACGAACAATATAGTCCTTGCCGCTAGCATCCTTTCCAACTTCTACCAGGCGTTTTTGGCATGTAAACCTAAATGGCTTTTCACCATCATAAGATCTTTCATTAGTTTTTTTTGCTTTCAAGCAGTCTACCATTTTGTGATGTCCAACGTGCGATTCTACTGCGCCATTGACATATAATAATAGAGTGATGCATACCATTTCAGTTGTCATTTTAGTGTCCGTTCTTTTGTTTAATTTCTAACTGAGCGTCTTTGAGTTTTTCAATTTGTTCTTCTAAATTGTTAATTCTCTTTTCATAAAACTCAAGTGTTAGTTTTTGTTGTTGATCATAAGGCGCCCTGCCTTCTTCGATCTCAGTGGCTAAACTTTCAAGTTCTCCTGCCAAATGTTCAATCAACATAAATTGTTCATTGTCAGCAGGTAAACTTCCCATTTCTCCTCTTGGCCATTTAATACGAAACTCAGTGTTTTGATCTAAGTCTGCTACCATCATAGTCTGTTTTGTTTCGACTTTATTCAGTCTTTCAACAATACCAAAATATGCCCAAGTTGCTAATGCTGTAAAAACAAGCATGCTTACAATATTTCTAAGAGGTAAAGCTACTTCGGTGCCTTCATTTAGTTTAGTCGCCATCTGATTTCTCCGTTACTGCGTTTTCGTAATACACAATAATTTTGGTTTGTTGCTGCAAGTACCTTTTGATGTCAGCAATGTTGAGTGCAAGGTTCTCGTAGTCTTTCATTGACAATGCCACAAATGCAAGTTCGCCATAGATCTCTGTGAACTCTTTGACGAATTCATCATAGTTATCTTTGGTAACGACAAAGACTCGAGTGTCAGTTAGTTGTACTGCTTTCGGTCTTGCTACTGTCGGTATCACTGACTTTTGGACTTGAGTTACTACTTTCACTTCCGGCTCCGGCATCAGACTGCTGCAACCACTGAGGAAGCTCAGGCTGATTATCATTGCCAGTGTCGCCCATAAACTCGCGCCATAATTTTGCTGTTGCGCCATTCATTTTTCCTTCTAATACTTTTGCATTTTTTAATGCTTCTACAACTAAATTTAATTTGTTTAGTTTAGATCTCAGTTCATCACCGTATGCTTCGGCTTTTTGTAATTCACTTTGCAACTGTTTAGTAAGTGCTGCACTCTTAACCATATCGGCTTGTAGTGCTTTTGTGCTTGCTTCAGCAGTTTCGGCTGCAATTTCTAACTTTGCATTGTTTTCGCTCAGTGATTTTATTGCATTTTGGGTATCATTGTAATAGCTCTTGGCCGCATACCCTACGCCGCCTAGCAAACCTACAATAACTAATATTGCATAAATCCTAAGCATTAGATCATTGAAACCGCAAGTTCTGTAGTTTCATCAACACGTCGGGTCCAGCCACGTCCAAATGTTTCAAATGTGCTTAAACTTTCGTAGTATTCCTGTCGTGCTTCCTGAAAGTTTCTTATAGCACCTTCAACTCCAACTTCTTCCACATAGTTAGCCAGTGCGCCTAGTGTATTAGGTCCAATGCCGCCATCTGCCACAGTGCCAATCATTGTTTGCAAGTACTTTGCACTACGCCCAGTTCCTGCATTAACTCCAAAGTCAAACACACACAAATCAAGCCCACTTGGCATGTCGCCGCATTTCATTCTGCCCCAGTAATTCTTTTCATAGATAGGAGCAACGTCCTCAATTAAAAGGTCTTTCATATCCTTCTCACCACCAAAGTCTTCATAGACTCTTTTGGTAACACCCAAGTTGGTTTCTCCACCTGGATCTTTAGGATGATTTACATAGCCGCCTTCGTGATGTAGTATAGTTTCTAAACACTTTTCATAGTTTGCTTGCATAACATTATCCTTAATAACTACTGCTATTTAGTGCAGTAACGGCACTGTACGCCGTACATACTCAGCAGCCGCAGCATGTGCTTCTTCTAACGGATGACCATTTGGTCCAAGTTGATAATTATGATGGTTAGCCCAATCTAAAAAACTCATCCCGTTAAACGCAATGATATATGGTAATACTTGTTCTTGCAATTGGGCAATGACTTTGGTCCATGCTTGCCCTCTAATATCCTGGACAAAACTATCAGAACGAAAATCTTTTACGTTAGTATTGTATGTTGGATCTAGGCAAGTCATAATAAAATCAATGTTGTGCTGTTTCAGTAGAGAAATTGTGCTGTGTATTTGTTGTAAGTTTCTAAATAAGTTCCACAATTCACTGTCTAAATTACGATAAAAATAATGATCTATTTTATTTTCATGCCCTGGGTGAGTGGTTACCCACAAATCGTCATCAATATTAACATAGTCAAATCGCTCAAACCAACTCCAGTTTATAATAAAAAGCGAGGGAGTGTTTCCATACTCATGTGCATCACATATTTTTTTTGCAACTACCCAACTTGTCCATTGGTTGCCTTTGCCGCCGACTGCCATACATTTATATTCAGCATTTATAGATTTGGCAATCAATGCCGGCCAGGTCATGTGACTGCCCTTACCGTCGGATGGATAATCAGGACAATCAGCCAGTTCGTCACCACGAGTGAAGCTATCACCAATAGCAGTTACTCTTTTATAAGACATTTACATCCCTGCGTTATTTAAAAGGTTTCTAATATCTTTTTTCTTGCGCTTGTTGTATATAGTTTTGGGAGGAAGACCTGCTGCAATTCTCATCTCATTGAGTGCAAATTGTTCGCGTTCTCTGTAAGTTTGCGGGCTTTGCGGAACTAGGCTGTTGTATGTTTCAACAGTAAATGGATACTCTTCGCCTTTGTATCCCATTACCCATTTGTCACCTTCGTATTCAGTTAGTGTGTCGAAGTCATTGACCAATTGACTTAGGTTTTCGCCTGTGTAACTTCTGCGTTTCATTTCAACGTAAACCAGATAGCGATTTGGTTTTACTTCACCAGGGCTCATGTCAGCGTCCATGACAAAATCGTAGCCTTTTTCAAACCAGTTAACCAAGTCCATTGCTGCTTGATGATCTCTTACATAAAAACTGGCAACAACAATCTCGTCATCGTCACCCATTTTTGATGAAAAGTCATCAATGTACATGGTGTTTTTCATCATGCCAGCTAGGTCTTTGTAACCTAGGCCTTCGTTGAGATTATACTTGGACATTGACATCTGTTTGTGCATCCATTTCTGTTTGTGCGTCTTGATTCATTACTGCTTGCTGGTCTAAGTCTGCACTGTAAGCGTCGTCGAGATCCTGCAGATCTACAGTTTCATCTTCTAGTTCAATTGAACCAGTGCGGATATCTGCCATTAGACTCTTTGGCATTATAACTTCTACCAGCCATATTTCTTTTTCAATTAGACGAGCAACCTTTGTGCCTGCTTTAAAGTCGCTTGGGTTTTTAACCTTGACAGGAACTTTCATCTTGGTCTTTTTCCAAAATATTTCACAGTCGAATGGCAACAAACGCAGTGCGCCTCTTGGGTCTGGCATCAGTTTTGCAGGCCACATAAATGTGCATGAAGTTTTGTATGGACCTTGTGATGGTCCAGCAACTAGCTCACCTAGTTCCCAATTGCGAAAAGCAAAAATATCCAACTCATTGAGAACACGCTCGAAATCTAGTAGCACATTCATGCTACCGTCACTCATGTAGATGCCTTTGATGTTGTCGGCAATCATCCAGTAGTCTTCGTCGTTTTTGAAAATATCAGTGTCTAGTGTTTTCATAACAGTATTTAGCACAATTGATAAGAGTAAAGAAATTGCTGTGCTTGAGCATGTTCCTTATTTAGTGGTACAATCCAAAAAATTTACGCGGGTTTATGGTAGTGGTATATTGGCCTAAATATTATTGAGGGTAGCGAATAGAAGAGACAGAGGAGATACAATGTCCCGAGCAAAGCGTAAAGCAAAATACCATCCACAACAAAACGACAACACCATTAACTTTAACCAAGCACTTAAACAACGCCATATAGAACTTCGTCCGAAGTCATTAAATCAAGAAACTCTTATACTGAACCTACTAGACCACACGCAATCTATTGTGATTGCCACAGGTCCTGCTGGAACTGGCAAGACGTATTTGGCTATGCTGGCGGCTATTAAAGCGTTTCGTGCAGGTGAATGTGAGCGCATTGTGTTAACACGCCCAGCAGTGGGTGTGGATGATGAGAAACACGGCTTTCTTCCAGGCGATTTGAATAGCAAAATGGAACCTTGGACACGCCCACTGTTTGATGTACTAAGAGAATATTACTCTCCCAAAGACATTGAACGTATGTTGGAAAATCAAACCATTGAGATTTCACCATTGGCGTTTATGAGAGGCAGAACGTTCAAAGAATCTTGGATCATTGCAGACGAAATGCAAAATGCAACACCAAGTCAAATGAAAATGCTTATGACACGCATTGGCGAGAATAGCAAGATCATAATTACAGGTGATGTTGAGCAAACGGATCGCAGGCTAAAAGACAATGGCTTGATTGATCTATGTGCAAGACTGGAAGCAAAACACAGTTCGGGACTGGCAGTGTGTTATATGAGCAATGCAGATATACAACGGCATCCAATTATTGACACTGTACTAGAACTATACGCAAATTAAAGTCAAAAGGACAGGCAGTTTTTACACTGCCTGTTCTATATCTTATAGTCCGTTAGGAACAATCACATAGTGTATTAGTAATACAATAGCAAGTGATGCACTTAGTCCGATCATCATCTTACCAAAGTCTTTGCCTACTAATGGGAACACACTCCGTGTTTTCTTCTTACCCATGAAACTTGCAATTGCAAATTCACGCCCGGCTAACATACCCACAAACACCCAAGTGGTGCTCATTGGAATGTCGTTAAGTTCTTTAAAGAAAAACAAGATAATCCAGTATACTGCATCAATAATAGTTGCACTGCGCACATAGCGAGTGTTGTGTTTCTCCAGTACAATCTTTTGGATTTTGCCTCCACCTTCGCGGAACATAAACCATAGTCCACCTACAAAGACTGTACTGATCATAAACATCAACGGAATGTCCAGTTGTCTTGGCAAGAACACAGCAATGTTTGCCATGTCATGACTTAGCCAAGTCCACCATAAGAAGCCTGTGGTTACCCACTGCCCAATACGCCAGTATGCCTTGTGTTCTTCTTTAACTGGTTTTGCTTCATCTAGATAACGACTAACAATATACCAAATAGCGTATGCTGCTGTTGCTGCTACGACGTAGCCCAGCATGCTTTTTACTAGCATCTTTTCTAGTACAAAGGTACTTGCAAATGCACTTAGTACTAAGAAACTTGTACTAACTGGAACGCCTACGCGGGTTAATAACAATAACACAAGTGGTGCCATAGCATGATACCATTGTACTTCTACAAATGGTATTCTGTTTAATCGACCATATGATATGTCACCATACATATAGAATCCGTACCACAATGCCCATAATAAAACCGCACTTGCTGCGGCCCACATAATCTTCCAATTGAATCTCTCATTGTTACTTGCAATCCATGTACCGAGAGTTTGTACTGAATCGTTTGCTATCACAGCATAGGCTGCGAATATGAACCCAAGAAAGGCCCATAAGGTGAGTGCTTCCATAATTTTCTCCTTTGCTTGACGGCTTTAC